>ERZ857984.37-NODE-37-length-172844-cov-8.675587_pt1 | contig 172844 bp, 183 predicted proteins | sample MGYA00519914_ERZ857984 | MGnify/ENA primary metagenome ERZ857984 (study PRJEB31778, sample SAMEA3449417) | human gut metagenome | biome: human gut; feature: human-associated habitat; material: faeces | place: United Kingdom | collected 2010/2012 ...
TTTTAAAATCCGTAATTTTGGGCGGCGTGTACGGCCAAAATTACACCTTGCGCACGCGTGAGCGGTGAGCTTAACGCGTGCGGAGAAACTCAAAAAACGGAGCAATCCGTTTTTTGAACCGCCTATGGCGGTAATAGGTTCTAAGCCGCCGGAGGCAACCATCAAAATCCGTAATTTTGGCGGCGTGTACGGCCAAAATATTAGAGCCGGATTTAAAATCAAGGACTGCGGTCCTCGAGAATCCACGGTTTTTTTGACAGTCTGTTCAATACGGTAATTACATAACAGCTAACGTCCAAAGCTTTTCCCAGCGGCCAGCAGCTGCGATTCCGTGACTTTACAATACATGCGGCAGAGCAGGCCTTACTTTACTTTTATTTAACATATCAGCCCTTTTGCACTTTACAAACGCAGGATAGAATCAATTCGTAAAGTATCGAAAGGAGAATGAAAACATGAAAAAAACATTGGCATTGATTCTGGCAATTATGATGATTGCCTTTGCCGCAGCAGGCTGTACGGAAAGTGGAGGCGGATACGGGGATGAGGATAATACCGGCAGTCCCGCCTCAGGCGCCACACCTAATTCAAAACCTTCCTCCAGCCCTTCGGCTAACCCTGCCGGCAGCACCGGATTTGACAGCGACAGGGATATCACAGTAATTTCCAGGGAAGAAGGCTCTGGAACCAGGGGCGCGTTCATAGAGCTTACCGGAGTTGAACAGAAGGACGAAAACGGCGAAAAGATGGATAAAACCACGCTGGACGCGCAAATAACGAATAACACCTCCGTAATGATGACCGCCGTAGCCGGCAATGAGTATGCTATCGGTTATATTTCCCTTGGCTCCCTCAATGAAACGGTTAAGGCTATAGCGATTGACGGAGTGGAAGCGAACGTTGAAAACATAAAGAATGGAACCTATTCCTTGGTGCGCCCGTTCAACATCGCTGCTAAAGAGGATATAAGCGAAGTGGCGTCAGATTTCATCAAGTTCATATTGAGCGCAGAAGGTCAGAAGGTTGTTGAGGAAAGCGGCTATATCACAATCGACGGCGCTAAAGCTTACGATGGAAACAAGCCTTCCGGCAAGATTGTAGTAGCCGGCTCATCGTCGGTAACTCCGGTAATGGAAAAGCTTAAGGAAGCGTATCTGCAGATAAACCCTGACGCGAAGATCGATATTCATCAGAGCGATTCGACTACGGGAATGACGTCGGCCATAAATGGAATATGCGATATAGGAATGGCGTCGAGGGATCTAAAGGAAAGCGAACTGTCAAGCGGGCTTACCGCCACCGTTATAGCTCAGGATGGCATTGCAGTCATCGTCAACAATGATAATCCCATAACCGGTATGACCGTAGAGCAGATAAGGGATATATATATCGGAACGGTTACGAGCTGGAAGAGCTTTGCGGAATAAGGGGCTTCTTTCGGCGGATGAGGGCAGGTTAAGCCTGCCCCTTTACCCTTAGGAGGGACTATGGCGAAAATAAGAGAAATGCTTATGCGCGGGGTATTCTTTCTCGCTGCGCTTGCCTCAATACTGGCTGTTATTCTGATATGCGTGTTTCTGTTTGCCAACGGAATACCCGCAATAGGAGAAATAGGCGTGTTTAAATTCCTTCTTGGTACCCAATGGCGTCCGAGCAACGATATCTACGGCATATTGCCTATGATACTGGGAAGCCTTTATGTGACAGCGGGAGCGGTCATAATCGGAGTACCGATAGGGATACTAACGGCTGTATTTATGGCAAGGTTTTGTAAAAAACGGTTGTATAAGGCGCTGAAGCCGGCAATAGGCCTTCTCGCCGGAATCCCTTCAATCGTTTACGGCTTTTTTGGACTGGTGGTCCTCGTTCCGTTTATCAGAAATACCTTTGGGGGCGATGGCAGCAGTATTCTTACAGCCTCGGTGCTCTTAGGGATTATGATACTCCCTACCATAATAAGCGTCGCCGAGGCTTCGCTTAGGGCGGTTCCGGAGCAGTATTACGAGGGTGCGCTGGCGCTGGGCGCCACGCACGAGCGAAGCGTGTTCTTTACCGTGCTTCCGGCTGCGAAATCGGGTATATTTGCGGGCGTGGTGCTTGGCATCGGGCGCGCGATAGGAGAGGCCATGGCCGTTATGATGGTAGTAGGCAATCAGCCGAGACTGCCTGGCGGCATTCTGGACGGTATAAGGACGCTCACGTCCAATATAGTCATGGAAATGGGCTATGCGACAGACCTGCACCGTGAGGCGCTTATAGCAACCGCCGTAGTATTATTTGTATTTATCCTTATCATCAATATTTCGTGTTCTGTGCTGAAAAGGAGGACAAACAAATGAGGGCGGTTTCCAAAGGCATGCGCGGCGGGCGCAGACAAGGGACGCTATCGGCGTTTTTGAGATTTATTGTACGCATTGCAGCGGTAATAACGGTTTCGGTGTTCGTATTCCTGGTAGGGTACATCCTGGTAAAGGGCGTTCCGCATATTACGCTGGATTTATTTGCGTTTAAATACACGTCTGAAAACGTATCGCTGTTCCCTGCCCTTGTAAACACGATTACGATGACGCTTGTATCGCTGCTGATCGCGGTGCCGCTTGGCATATTCGCGGCAATCTATCTTGTTGAGTACGCAAAGCGCGGCAATAAATTCGTGGGTATCATAAGGACGACCGCGGAAACGTTGGCGGGAATCCCCTCGATAGTATATGGACTGTTCGGAATGCTGTTCTTTGTAACGGCGCTTGAATGGAGCTATTCAATGCTTGCCGGAGCGTTTACGCTGTCAATAATGATACTTCCGCTGATCATCAGAACCACCGAGGAAGCGCTTATCTCGGTGCCGGATTCTTACAGAGAGGGCAGCTTCGGCCTTGGAGCGGGCAGGCTGCGCACAGTGTTTAGAATCGTGCTGCCATCGGCGGTGCCGGGCATATTATCTGGAGTTATACTGTCCATAGGCAGAATAGTCGGGGAGACGGCGGCTCTGATATATACGGCCGGAACCGTGGCGGATATACCGCCGGACCTCCTATCGTCGGGAAGAACACTGGCGGTGCATATGTACGCGCTTTCCAACGAGGGGCTGTATATAGACCAGGCATATGCTACGGCCGTAGTATTGATCGTGATTGTATTTGGAATAAACGCGATGTCCGCGTTCATAGCAAAGAGGATAGCGAGGCAAGGATGAATGGAAAAATTTGTACTTAACAACGTAGAATTAAGATATGGAGATTTCACAGCGTTGAAGGACGTCAACTTAAAAATCCCGGAAAAGGAGATCACCGCTTTCATCGGGCCGTCGGGCTGCGGAAAGTCGACCCTGTTAAAGACGCTGAACCGAATGAATGATCTGATTGAAAACTGTAAGATAACCGGAGAAATTTTGCTTGACGGGGAAGATATATATGGAAACATGGACGTAAACCTGCTGAGAAAGCGGGTAGGAATGGTTTTTCAAAAGCCTAACCCATTTCCAATGAGCGTGTACGACAACATAGCTTTCGGTCCTAAAACCCATGGAATCAGGTCAAAGGTTAAGCTTGATGAAATCGTTGAAAAATCGCTCCGCGACGCTGCGATATGGGACGAGGTAAAGGATCGGTTAAAAAAAAGCGCCCTTGGCCTTTCGGGCGGTCAGCAGCAGAGGTTGTGTATCGCGAGGGCGCTTGCGGTGGGGCCGGAGGTACTGCTTATGGACGAACCGACCAGCGCGCTGGATCCTATATCCACCTCAAAGATTGAAGAGCTTGCCACAGAATTGAAGCGGGACTATACTATAATTATAGTTACGCACAATATGCAGCAGGCGGTTCGCATATCGGATAGAACCGCGTTTTTCCTCATCGGCGAGGTTGTTGAGTACAACAGCACGGAAAAGCTGTTCTCAATGCCGGAGGATAAACGGACCGAGGATTATATAACCGGGAGGTTTGGATAAGATGCGCAGCAAATTCGACGAACAGCTGGAACTTTTGAATGTGGAGCTCATAAAGATGGGTTCGCTATGCGAGGACGCCATATCATCAGCTGTAAGGGCGCTTTTAGAGAATGACCGAAAGCTGGCTCAGGACGTGTTTTTGATAGACGGCGAGATTGACCAGATGGAACGGGATATAGAGTCGCTGTGTATGAAGCTATTGTTGCAGCAGCAGCCCGTAGCAAGCGACCTGAGGCTTATATCCTCTGCGATAAAGATGATATCGGACATGGAACGCATAGGGGACCAGGCGTCGGACATCGCTGAAATAAGCGAGTTTATCAGCGTAAATGAGGATGACAAGAGACTTATTGGTGATATGTCAAACGCGGCTATAAGGATGGTTACGCGGAGCATAGATTCATTCGTTAGACGCGATATAGAGCTGGCCTATGATGTCATAGAAGCGGACGACGCCGTCGACGGACTATTTGATAGGGTAAAAAACGTTTTAATAACAACAATAGCAAACTTTCCGGGTCGCGGCGGATATTGCCTTGACCTGCTTATGATCGCAAAATATCTTGAGCGTATAGGGGATCATGCCACCAATATAGCGGAGTGGGTCGAGTTTTCCATAACGGGACTTTATAAAGGAGAACCATTATGATTTATATAGTAGAAGATGATGAAAATATCAGGGAACTTGTGGTATACACCTTGAAGAGCACGGGCTTTGAGGCCGAAGGCTTTGAAAGGGGCGAACCGTTCTGGGGCGCGCTGAAAACGCGGATGCCCTCGCTTGTTCTGCTTGACATAATGCTTCCAGAGGAGGACGGGCTGACAATTTTAAAGAGGCTCAGGACCGATCCGCGCACAAAGAGGCTTCCCATAATGATGCTTACCGCAAAGGGGACGGAATATGACAAGGTCCTCGGCCTTGACGGGGGAGCGGACGATTATATAGCCAAGCCGTTCGGAATGATGGAATTGGTGGCGCGAATAAGGGCGCTCCTTCGAAGGACGGCCGATGAAGGAGAGGCGGGTCAGCTTAAGTACGAAGGTCTTTGCGTTGATAAATTAAAGCATACGGTTACGGCCGATGGCAATGATGTGGCGCTGACATTTAAAGAGTTTGAGCTTTTGTGCACGCTGCTTGAGGCGGACGGGAATGTGATGACCAGGGACACCCTCCTTACGAAGATCTGGGGCTATGACTTTGACGGGGAAACCAGAACGGTGGATGTACATGTGCGGACGCTCAGGCAAAAGCTGGGGCATTACGGGGAGATAATAGAAACGGTAAGGGGACTGGGCTACAGGATCAAGGAAAGATGATGAGAAATAAGATTTTAAAGAGCATATGTTTTATATCGGCGCTTTCTCTGGTGCTGGTATCGGCTGTTGCCTTTGGCGTAATGTACGGAGACTTTTACGAAAACATGAAGCAGGAAGTAAAGCGGGAGGCGTCTAATCTTATTAGGGCGGCTGAGTACCTTGGAGAGGAATACTTAAGCTCGGTCAACCTAGGAAGCGGCGACAGGGTTACGCTGGTTTCGGGGGATGGCACGGTGGTGTTTGACAGCCGCGCGGATGAGAACTCAATGGGGAACCACCTGCAAAGGCCAGAAGTACAGAAGGCTTTGACGGATGGCTTTGGCGAGGACACCCGACTCTCGGAGACCATAGATGAACAGACCTATTATTATGCGGTGCTGCTTAAAAACGGCAATATATTGCGTGTATCAAGGATAACGCACAGCGTTGTAGCCTCCGCGCTTAACCTTCTCCCATGGCTTATTGCCGCGGCGGGGGTAATACTGGGGGTGTCTGTGCTTGCCGCCCGCGGCGTAACAGGGCGGATAATAAAGCCGATCAATGAAATAAACCTTGACTCGCCCGAAAGCTGCGTGATATATGATGAGCTGGCGCCCCTGCTGACAAGAATACGCAACCAGAATAGGGTTATTGTGGACCATATGAATGCTCTTACGGAGAAGGAAAGGGAGTTTTCCACGCTTACCGAAAACATGCGTGAAGGATTCATTCTGGTTAACCGCCATTCGGAAGTAGTGGCCCATAATGAAAGCGCCGCCAGAACGTTGGGTTTTCGTATGAACGAAAGAAGTTCAAGAAATGTAATAGCGTTCAATCGGAGCGCGGACTTTCAAAGCCTGGTGCAAACCGCAATCGACGGACATCCGGCTGAACGCGTGATTGAGATCAATCACAGGTATTACCAGTTCATGGCCAACCCGATAAGGTCGGGCGAGGAGACAAAGGGCGCGGTAGTTCTCATCATCGATATAACGGAAAGGGAGGAAAGGGAACGGCTCAGGCGCGAATTCACGGCAAATGTGTCGCATGAACTGAAGACGCCGCTTACCTCGATATCGGGTTATGCTGAGATCATTAAAAACGGGCTTGTCAGGGCTGAAGACGTACCCAGATTCGCGAAAAACATATTCGATGAGGCAGGGCGTCTGATTACGCTTATAAACGATATAATCGAGCTGTCCCAGCTTGATGAAAATGCCGAAGGGATGCAAAAAGAGCCCGTCAACCTCTATGATGTTGCAAAGGACATAGTTAATAGGCTGCGCCCGGGCGCAGATAAAGCGGGAGTGACATTGTCAATAGAAGGCAGATCCTGCGAGGTAACGGGCATAAGGCGGCTGCTGGACGAGATGATATATAATCTTGTTGATAACGCTATAAAATATAACAAAACTGGCGGAAGCGTAAAGATTGCGATAAAAAGGCTGAGCGGCAAAACGGCCCTTTCAGTATCGGATACGGGTATCGGAATAAGAAAAGAGGAACAAGAGCGCGTCTTCGAGCGCTTTTACCGCGTGGACAGGAGCCGTTCAAGGGATGCGGGCGGAACAGGCCTGGGGCTATCCATAGTCAAGCACGGGGCAATGCTCCATGGGGCGGGAATAAGGCTTGACAGCGAGCTAAACAAAGGAACGGACGTGACAATAACCTTTAGCAATAACCTGACATGATTGCCTATGAGCGGCTGGCAGGGATCCCTGCCAGCCGTTAATTTAACGATAAAGGACATAGAAACTGCAATTAAGTGTCAATAACAGAGTGTTATACAGATTGACAAAATTACAAAACATAAATAATTTACAAATATACGGCGGTTAAAGCAGGGAAATCCGCAAAGCGTATAAACGTTTAATATGATATATTAAAACAGGCTTTAAGAAGCTTGTGGAAACCAGCTTATAGGATTTGGCAACTAGAAAACAATCATTTTTGAATAGAAAAATCAAGACATAAGATAAGTTTTAATAGCAAATACGCCTTTAAAAGGTTATTGCTTAGAAGAAACATCTGGCAATTTAAAAACAAGTCATGTAATTTTTTTGCCGATGGTTTAAATATAAATAACAAAGCCGATATAGCGCAAAGTCCAGATAAATATATAATTTAGTGGTATGCTCAGTTTAATGGTATAATAAAATCAGACTGTCAAAAGACCCTGGGATTGTCAAGAGCCGCAGCCCTTGACTTTAAATCCGGCTCTGACGACATGCGCGTCAGAACGGATGAACCCCGTAATCTCAAAAAAGCGGCTGCGCCACTTTTTTGACACGTCGATTGCTAGTTCTTATGGGGGGTGGCTATGTGCCTGATTCCAATATAACCAAAAAGGCGCTTTCGGCAGCAATGAAAAGGTTGATGAATGATAAACCCTTTTCAAAAATAAGCGTTGGCGATATTTGTGATGTATGCGGAATGAACCGTAAGAGCTTTTATTACCATTTCAAGGATAAATACAGCTTGGTAAACTGGATTTATTATACCGAGTTTGTTGATACGATATATGACAGGTCATATGAGGATGGATGGACCCTTATGGAGGATATATGCCGCTATTTCTATGAAAACAGACGTTTTTATACGAACGCGCTTCAGGTAACCGGCCAAAACTCATTCAGAGACTACTTCACAGAAGTGCTGCATCCGATTATTCATATATATCTGAAAGAAATATTCTCTAGTAGTTCCGATTTAGACTTTTTTGAAACATTTTTTACCGATGCCATGCTTGCCGCGCTGGAAAGATGGATTACGGACAATCCCTGCTTAGCGCCAGATAAGTTTGTAGCGTTGCTAAGGGATTCAATAACATGCGTTGCGTTGAAAATAGTAAAGGATATAGAGGGAGAATAGGGCGCAGATCTATGGCTTGGCGTTAAAACACATTATATCTATATATTATAGATAATGATCAATATAATTTTATTAAATTAATTAAAAATTTACTATAATTTTGATTTAATGGAATATATATGTTGACAGATCATGAACGGCGTGCTAGTATCAGTTTTAGAGACAGTGGGCATTGTTTATCCTATTTAATTATAAAATCAATGGGTTGTTTGTTAATATATAGTGTAACAGTGCCAGGGCTTATATGGGTTAGACATATATGGATATCATATATTAACACAAAGCGTTAACGTGTGGTATCTATAAGGCGTGATTGGAATCACATTGCAAACATAAAGAGGAGACGGGATGTTTTGAAAGGTAAAACAAAGAGCTTCATAGTTTCTTTGCTGACCATTGTTTTTATGGCAGCATTAATCGCCAGCGGAACCCTGGCATGGCTTTCAGACAGGGAGAGGATTGACTCTGAGTTTCAGTCGGGTATTTTGAATATAGATATTGAAAGTAAAACGGCGCTGAGTTTCAGCAACCTGCGTCCGCTTACTCTTGCGCAGCATGACGGCGAGCTTGTAAGAGCTCAGGATGGTGCGGTAGAGAATAGGAATCGGGAGGGGTATGATCCCATACCATCCTATTTTCAGCCTGTTACGGTTATAAACAGTGGAACGCTTCCGGCACGAATTCAAATCTCATTGGCAGACGCCGAAATTCCGGATGGTTGCCAGGTGGAAAACATCGTTTCGAACGGACAGGGCGGAGTTACGCGCGATGGCATGACCGCATGCGGCAATGAGCTTAAAGAAGCACTTAAAATATATATATATGAAGATATAGCTGGAGAGTGGGTACGGATTGAGGGCGTAAACCTTAACGAGGCAACCCTTGAGAACGGGGAAGTTCCTGTGTACTCGCCTGAAACGGCGCTTGGCGCCAACAAAAGCGTTGATTATGTAATTGGAGCACATCTGCCGGAAACCGTTGGGAACGAATGTCAGGCCAAGCATTACCACGGATACCTGTATATCGGCGCCGGACAGACGGATGAAGGCGCGGATATAGGCGGCCCGGGAGGGAGTACGACTCCGGCGCCGGCAACACCCACGCCGGTCGAGCCTACGCCAACGCCAGGAGGTCCGGCGGAGCCTGACCAGCCAGGAGAATGTCCTATAGGAGCCCAATCGCATATTATCTATACCCCCGAAGACCTGAATAACGTGCGCAACCATAGGGGATGCAACTTCGTAATAGCAAACGATCTTGACCTTTCGGAGGACGCGAATACTCAGTCCTGGGTCCCTATAGGGGAGGCGTCAAGGACGACGGATTATTTGACTGGCAGCATAAGCGTCAATGCTTCCAATCCGTTTGGCGGCATGCTTGACGGCGGCGGCCATACGATCTATGGACTAAGGATTAATTCATCGGTTCAGGATGGGACCGGCCTGTTCGGTTCGTCGGCAGGAACAGTGAAAAACCTATCTATATCGGACGCCAACGTGTCGGGAAGAAGCACGGCAGGTATTTTAATGGGCTATAACGGAGGCACGGTTGAAAATTGCACTACAAGCGGAACCCTGTATTCTAACCGTATATTCGGCGGCGGCCTTGTAGGGTATAACGGCGTCGGAGCGTCTATAAGGCGTTGCTCGTCTTCGGCATACGTTGGCGGCTCTACGATTCAGTCAGGCTACAATCCGGAAACCAACATCCAAGGCGGCCTTGTAGGCTTTAATGAGGGCGCCATTGAAGCGTGCCATACTACCGGGGACGTTAACATGAACGTTACGCAAAGAACGCTGTCGGATGCCGACTATATGACGAGCATATCCGGAGGGCTGCATTTTGATACCATCGGCGGCCTTGTTGGAGAAAACGGCGGACTTGTAACTAATTGCTACAGCACAGGCTCGGTAAGGGGGTACAACAAGGTTGGCGGACTGATAGGCTATAACTGGGGTACGCTTAACCATTGCTACACCATAAGCCGGGTTTATTCCTACAAGACATATTCACACCCGTCGGTCGGTCAGATTGAGGGCAGCTCGCTTGATGTAAACAGCGTGTTCTTTATCAAGGGCCGCTACTATTCATGCAGCAACGGTACGGGCGGCTTCAGCACGCCTTACACGGGATGGGACAACGATACATATCGGGGAAGGGGAAAGACGGAAACCGAGTTAAAAGCCTCAAGCCTCTATTCCGGATGGGACGAAAGCATATGGCAAATTGCGGACGGAAGCTTTCCCACGCTGAAATAGGCAAAAGCCCTTATCTTAGATGTCTAGTTACAGACTACGGTTGATATCGCATTCTGTGACGAGTACATAAATTATAAACTGGAGGAACGAACATGAAGAAAAGAGTATTGATATCCGTTTTATCGGTGCTTGTCGTTGCTACCCTTCTTATAGGCGCGACGTTTGCATGGTTCACGGATGTCGAAAAAACCGATGCCGGCTTTAGGGCCGGAGTGCTCAACATAGAGCTGGAAGGTTACGAACCGTTAGAGTTCACAAATCTGCGCCCCCTGACGCTTACGCAGTTTGACGATGAGCTCATAGCCGGTTACGCAAACAGGAATACCGAGGGCTTTGACCCGATTCCGGTATATTTCCAGCCTGTGACCATTGAGAACAAGGGTACGCTTCCGGCCAGGCTCCAGCTTACGGTGCGGGAAACTGAGCCAAGCGACCAGGTAAAGAACATGGTCGATAACGGGGACGGCGGCATCATGTGGGATAACAGCATGGTCGACTGTGAAAACGGTCTCAAGCCCGTACTCAAGATCTACGTCTACGAGCTTGTAGGCGAAGAATGGGTGCGCGTTGAGGGCGTAAACCTGAATACGGCGTCGCTTGAAGAGGGCGAAACGGACATATTTAACCCCGCCTCCACTCTGGCCGCTAAGGAGAACGTGACATATGTTATAGGCGGTCACCTGCCCGAGAGCGTTGGAAACGACTATCAGGCGGAGCATTTCCACAGCTATCTCTACGTAGGAGCGGGCCAGACCGACCCTGACGCCGAAATCGGCGGTCCTGGAGAAGTCGTCGAGCCGACGCCTACGCCGGATATCCCAACACCTTCCCCGACGGCTGAGCCCTATCCCGTTGAAAATGTTGAAATAACGGTAAACTTTGACGACCAGGCCTCGGATGTGGATCCGGATCCAACTTCAATATACGTCACCTTTACCGATGATGTATTTGATGTAGTAGCTGGCGCCGACGTAACGGCGCCCACAGGCTATTTCTTCTCCCCAGCGGATCAGACCGAACGGTCGGTTTATGATATTGAAACGGGATCAGCATCGGAAGTAACCTTCACAGTTGAAAAGGAAGCGGTCGTCACCCCTACGCCGCAGCCGGACGGTTCAGAGGAGAATCCCTACCATATCTATGACGAAGCCACACTGAGGGCGGTTGAAAATGAAATGGACGCTCACTACATCGTGGTTGAGGACTTCAGCCTGACCCGCGGATGGAATCCCCTTGGACTGGGCGACAGCGCGGACGTGGCGTTCACGGGAAGCATTGACGGCCAGGGACATACGATTTCAGGGCTTCACAGCGTACTTGGCGACTATAGCAATGTCGGACTGTTCGCCATCAACAACGGCACAATCGAAAACCTGAACCTTTCAATCAATGAGATTGAAGGCTGGTCAGAAGTAGGCGCCGTTGCCGGAACGAACGATCAAAACGGCATTATATCGGATGTCCATGTTACAGGCAAATATGTAGGCGCTCTCTCAGACGGCAGCAACGGCGGCTTTGCGGGCGGAATTGCTGGTAGAAACAGGGGTACGATACAGTACTCAAGCTCCAGGATAGGCGTTGGCAGCTACTCGGGGAATGCATATGGAGTTGTTGCTTATAATTATGCCGGCGGAATAGCGGGCGGTAACTGGGGCGTTATTAAAGAAAGCTATGCCACAGGCGGCATAAATTCAGGCTATTACAGCGCGATAAACAGCGGTCAGCTCAGCACCTATTATGCCGGCGGATTGGTAGGCGGCAATCTAGGTACCATTGAAGACTGCTATGTAAACCTTGAGGCACTGGTGGTAGGATACCAGCGCGTAGGGGGCTTCCTGGGATGGAATGGATCCTCCGGTATTGTAAGGCGCTGCTATGTGGTTCATAACGATAAAGCATGGGGATCCGTTCAGGCGACGATAAGTATCGGTTATAACATAGGTTCCGTATCAAATTCCTATGCCGAGTCCACAACAAGCGGATCGGTAAACGGGTTTACAAGAATAACGCGTGCTAACCTTACAAATGGCAATACGCTTTCCGGCTTCAGCACCAGCGTATGGAACTTTGCCGCAGGCAGGTACCCCGATCTGGTCAATAATCCACGCTGAAAGTGGATTTAAAATTCGATAATAAAGGAGAAAAATACTATGTCATCTAAGAAAAGAATCACACTGTCCATAGTTTCCATCGCTGCCCTTCTTGCGCTGCTGGTAGGTGTTACAATGGCCTGGTTTACGGATGTCGAGAGAGTGGACGCCAATTTTGAAGCGGGCGTTTTGGACATAACCGTTGGCTCCAATGAAACCCTGGATTTTGAAAATCTCCGCCCAATGGCGAGCGAAGAAGCATTTTTGGCGGAAATAAATTCCGGCATTGATTATGAGGAAGCTGGATTTGAAATGCCCACGGTATACGTACAGGACTTCGCGATTACAAACGCGGGCACAATGCCTGTCAAGCTTCAGCTCACGATCAATGACGGCGTTATCCCCGAAGGCGATATGATACCCAACATCGTGGACAACGGCTTTGGCGGCGTTATGGTTGGCGATCCCGAGGAAATAGCATGCGACAACCTCCTCAAGGATGCTATTCATCTAGTTCTGCTTGAGAAGAGTGCCGAAGGCGTATATACAAAGGTTGCTTCATTTGAAAACGTAAGCGATCTTGACGCCTATCTCCTTGTAGATGAAAACGGTGAGGCTCTTATCCTTAATGCAGGCGTGACAAGCAATACATACGCTATCGGCGCGTATCTGGATGTAGAAGCTGGAAACGAATATCAGGGCAAGCACTATCATGCCGAGTTCGTTGTAGGCGCAAGCCAGACCGATGAAGGCGCGACATTTGGAGAATAATCCAAACCGATACAATGCTATTTAGCATACATTAATGATGCATGCGCGGCTGCAATCTTGCAGCCGCGCATGCGGAACAAATAAGGGAGTGTACCTCGTATGAAAAGGATTATAGCCAGCGTAGCCATTATCGCTGCGTTATCACTGTCCATAGTAGGCCTTACTATCGCCTGGCAGCATGAAACGGAAAACCGGCAGCTTTCCGCTGTATCCGCATCATTGAACGTTGAGCTTGCAAATGACGGATCACTGCTGGATCTTACACAACTCAAGCCAGGCGAGACTTCCGAGCCGGTATCGCTTCCGTTTACGGTTACCAACAGCTCCAGCATGCCGGTGGCGGCCAGCTTCCTATTGGGGCCGGAATCTGAGGAGGCGGATGAGCTGCTTGCATATCTTGATTACGAGTTCCGCGCGGCAGGCACGGGAGAGACGTTGACAGAGATAGTTCTCAACGCTGGGCAGGAACTGCGGTGCAGTCTTTATGTAAAGGGAATCCGCGAAGGTTTTGAACCGAGCGCTTTTGAAACCTATGATTACGCGGACGCGGACTTTTCAATATCCGTCGCCGCGCGTCAGACAGAGGAAGGGTAAATAAACTGGAGATTACGCTATGGGAAAGGCGCTGAAAATAACAAAAAAAATATTTAGCGCGCTGCTATGGGTGCTGCTCATATTTATTATAGTTTCCATGGCGTTTCTTCTAATCGCTTCAAGAGGCGGACAGGTTCCGTTCTTAAACGGCGTAAGGTTGTTCAATGTGATGAGCGGCAGTATGGAGGATACGCTGCCTGTCGGCAGCGTAATAATCGTGTCGGAGCGGGAAACCGAGGAATTGGCTGAGGGAGATATAATAACTTTTATATCGAACGATCCATTATTCTATGGTGAAATAGTAACTCACAGAATCGTCGAGATTGCCGATTTCCAGGGTTCAGTTATGTTTATCACAAAGGGCGACGCAAATGAGGACCGCGACCAGGCCGCTGCCATACCAGCAAACGTTATAGGCAAGGTAGTGTTTAATATACCATTGCTTGGTTATGTTTTGAATTTTATCAGAACTAAGCTTGGATATTTCCTGATTTGCCTGCTGCCGTGCATGGTCATTTTAGTTATTGAGGTAATTAACCTGGTGCGCAACATACTGAGACATTCAGACGCAAAAAAGGCAGAGGGATTATTGGAAAAAAATAAGGCATCCGAAATCGATAAAGAAGAAAAAGCAGACCAAGATGAACGGGACAGCAATTCTGCCGATAAACGGGTTGACTGTGGCTATTTACAAAGCGGCCCGCCGGATGATAATATAAGTAGGGATAATAATAGACCTAAAAAATGAGGTGAGAAGGATGATGGGTAAAAAGGGAAGGTTAGGCTTAATGTTAATTGTTCTTGCGGTTATACTGACGGCCATGTTATCCATCTTTATGGGAAGCACTGGGGCGTATTTGCAGGACTTTTCAAAATTTGATTTTACTATACGCTATTCTATTCCTGCTGAATCCGCTCAGGGAACGGACGACGGCGCTCCCGAATAATAGACGCATTTTGGCCATAAGCAGCAATCCAAAGTGATGTATTTCAATTTTACACAACATGAATACAAATTACAACATAGTAAAACATTAAAAATACGATTCTCGACATTAAAACTGTTGGGAATTTTTATTATAGATAATTTATCAGCGGGATATGTCAATGGATTGGCATTAAGATATAAACTCAATTAAGTGTAAAAAGTCATTTTCCATTATAAGCGACACTATACATAATGCAGGCAAAAAAATGCTGAGGTGCGCCAATGCTTTCAACTTTTTCAACTGCTATGTCATTGCTGCTGCTTGCTACGGGCGGCTATTTTACACTTGCAAGCGGTTTTTTTCAATTTACACATATAGGAAGCATAATCAAAAACACTCTTGGAGGATTGTTCTCAGGCAAAAGAGAACATAAAAAGGGAACGCTTACACCATATCAGGCGCTTGCTACAGCGCTCGGAGGCTCAATAGGCACGGCTAATATAGCCGGCGTGGGCGGGGCGATAATGATCGGGGGGCCTGGAGCAATCTTTTGGATGTGGGTCAGCGGCTTTTTAGGCATGATGACAAAGTTTGCTGAAATAGTATTGGCAATGCGCTATAGGTCTAAAAATGATCGCGGAGAGTGGAGTGGCGGCGCAATGCAATACATGGTAAAGGGCATGGGAGCCCAGTATAAGCCTCTCGCGTCGGCATTCGCGCTGTTTTGCGTATTAGCGGCGTTTTGCGGGGGAGGTATGGTGCAATCAAATACGATTGCGGAATCGGTGTTGACAGCCTGTGAGACGATACCTGGTCTTTATTATAATGACAATACAGTAAGGATTATAATAGGGGCGGTTTTGGCCGTCCTCTGTGCGGTGGTTATATTTGGAGGATTAAATAGAATCGGCATGGCGGCAAGCATGCTTGTGCCATTTGCCGGCGCAATGTATGTAATCGCCGCCGTATGGGTCATTGCCGCGAATGTGGAGGGGTTGGGGGAGGCGTTTAAATCCATCTTTGAGGGCGCGTTTGGAGGATTCAGGCCAGCCGCGGGAGGTGTTGCCGGCTTTGCACTTGCCAGAACAATGAGAGTAGGCGTAGCGCGCGGCGTTTTCTCAAATGAAGCGGGCGTGGGATCGGCTCCAATGGCTCATGCGTCATCCAATTCAAACGATCCGGTAAAGCAAGGGATGTTCGGAATAATCGAGGTGTTTACAGATACAATATTGATCTGTACCCTTACAGCCCTGGCAATGCTGTGTTCAGGCGTGGAGATAGCATATGGAAGCGTGTCGGTGTCAGGTATGGAACTTGCGCGGCACACCTTCGCTACCATCATGCCGGACTCTATGGCGGGCCTATTTCTTTCAGTATCCATATTTCTGTTTGCGTTTACCTCTATAATTGGATGGTCGTTGTATGGAAGCAGATGCGCTGAATTTCTATTTGGAAGCCGGGGCTTGTTCCCCTACAGGCTTATATTAGCCGCTTGTGTGGGCGCTGGAACCCTTATCCCTATTGATATGGTATGGGAACTCGGAGAATTGTTCAACCTATTGATGGCGGCCTGCAATATTATTGCCCTGTTAGCGTTATCCGAATTGGTGGTTAGATCCACAAAATTCTATGGCCAAATTGGAAGGCGCTGGACTTTTGGCCGGAATAAATAGTATAATGTAGCGTATGGTGAATATTAACGAATTTTACTTTGACGAGGATAATATTGGATGAAGATCAACGGAAATACACAGGGGATTAAGCAAACCTTATTGGAACGTATGGAGGGCATGTATGATATGCGGTGCGTTCAGAATGAATTTGCCTCTGACGAGCTAATACATGCCATGTCCGAGTACACCGGCCTTATAGAGCGTGAGATCTCCGTATATATTGCCAGGGATGGCCGCATAGTAGACGTTTCGGTTGGAGACGCTCATAAGGTTACGATGCCGTCAATGAGACTTGTAAGAAACGAGGACCGCCTATGCGGCGTTAGATGTATTCATACCCATCCAAACGGAGATGGACGGCTTTCCGGAGTTGATCTTGGCACGCTAAGAAGCATGAAATTGGACTGCATGGCCGCCATCGGCGTTCGAAACGGTCTAGCCGCTACAATGTACGCGGCATACGTTGGCGCAATGACAGAGGGTGAACGCAAGGTGCTGATATATGGTCCGCTTAGGCCGTATAACCTACCTCACAGGCGGCTTTTGGATGAGATAGCCATTGCGGACGAGCTGTTGAAGAGCTCTACAAAGGATGTTATGCAATCCAGGCCTGAGAGGGCTATTCTTGTGGGAATAGACAACGGGGAGCCTTATGATACGCTGGAGGAACTAAAGGAGCTTGCATTAACGGCCGGAGCCGATGTTGTGGGGCGTGACGTGCAGCGCAGGCGGACAATAGATAACGCAACATATATAGGAAGCGGCAAAACCGAGGAGCTTTCGCTGATGTCCAGTGAACTTGAGGCCGACCTGTTCATATTTGACGACGAGTTAAATGCAATACAGCTTAGAAACCTTGAAGATGCGCTTGGCGCCAGGGTGATAGACCGTACGTCGCTGATACTGGATATCTTTGCCGCAAGAGCTACTACACGCGAAGGCAAGCTTCAGGTGGAGCTTGCGCAGCTAAAATACCGGCTGCCCCGTCTGACCGGCAAGGGCGCTTCGCTGTCCAGGCTGGGAGGCGGGATAGGTACAAGGGGCCCAGGAGAGAAAAAGCTTGAGATCGATCGAAGAAGAATAAGGCGAAGGATATTCGAGCTTGAGGAAGAATTGGTTGAGATTAAAAAGCAGCGTGCTCTGAGAAGGGAAAAGAGGGAAAGAAACGCTACTCCGTTGGTGGCGCTGGTAGGTTACACCAATGCGGGCAAGAGTACATTGTTAAACGCTATGTCAGATGCCGGAGTTATTGCCGAGGACAAGCTGTTTGCCACGTTGGATCCGGTGGTACGGCAGATAGAATTGAGCGATGGCACCAATATCCTGATTTCAGATACCGTTGGGTTTATTAACAAGCTTCCTCATGATCTTGTCAGCGCGTTTCGGGCCACACTGGAGGAGGTGTCTGGAGCGGATTTAATAATACACGTGATCGATAGTTCATCTTCCTATATGGATACTCAGATCAGCGTCGTTGAGGATGTATTATGTACGCTCGGCGCTGCCGACAAGCCGCGCATAAACGCATATAATAAGATAGATATTGCAAGCGGGCGCCCTTCGGGCGGCGTGTGCATCAGCGCCCTGAATGGCGATGGGCTAGCGGAGCTTATGCACCAGATAGAAGGAATAATCAACAACAGCAGAGTCGAGGTCGAGCTTGTTGTGCCTTATTCCCGATATGAGGCTATAGCGATGATTAGGGACGAGGGCGTGATATTGAGTTCAGAACATGAACAGGAAGGAACCAGGGTGCGCGCACTGCTTCATAAGGATGCCATGTGGAGGATAAAGCGCACGCTCAACGAGGCGGAAAAGGATTCATAGCAATATGGGAGTTAATCTCAGCAGATAAAATAATTTGTTTATTAGGCATTGACATATTGCTTATAACCTGCTAAAATTATCTACTGTCGGCGGGTGAAAGATAGATGCTTGCACCGAGTGGAATGCCCATGACGAGATATGCGCCTGTAGCTCAGCTGGATAGAGCAACGGCCTTCTAAGCCGTGGGTCCGGGGTTCGAGTCCCTGTAGGCGCGCCAGCTTATGGTGGGTATAGTTCAGATGGTTAGAGCGCCAGATTGTGGCTCTGGAGGTCGTGGGTTCGAATCCCACTACCCACCCCATTAACCTATGGAGCTAAGCGCATTGGGGTGTCGCCAAGCGGTAAGGCACGGGACTTTGACTCCCGCATTCGTAGGTTCAAATCCTGCCACCCCAGCCAGAATTTGACCCGTTAGCTCAGTTGGTAGAGCATTTGACTTTTAATCAAAGGGTCCGGAGTTCGAGCCTCCGACGGGTCACCAGTTTTCTGGTGTCGAGGTAGCTAGTCCTTGATTTATACGGGTTTATCCAATTTATAAATAAGCAGATAACAGGAATAAAGGTAATAAAAACGTTACTTCTGAACCTCTGATTACTACTTTTAAAAGGTGTCTTCCAAACCCTATTTCATCCGTGAACCGGCTGGCCTAAAATTCGCAGGTCCTGAAGCCATCCTCTGCGCTATCAGTTCAAAAATTTATAAAAAATAATACGCTTAAAAAGGAACGATATAAATATCCCACCCCACCACTGTAAAATTGGGGTTATGGAGCATAGTAATTTAGCTATATGCAACAACCCATAGAAATCCACTCCGCTTGGGCGAATTTTATAGTTAAACTACTGGATTACCTGCAGGGCAAATCTGAGGGAACGCAACATTAAGAGCATAACCGAACCGGATTTTGTTCGACCTTATAATTTTTATATGCTAAAAAGCGTAAACCCTTAAAGCAGCTGCTAAACTTCGTCAAAACAAGCGCTAATTCGAGCAAAGTTTAAATTACAATTATATATAGAAAATGATATACTTAATTTGTAGTAACATCAAAACAGGAGGTATTATGATGAAAAAGGTCATATCTATAGCACTAATCCTGTTGTTCTTAACCTCCGGGCTGCCCCCATTAGCCCATGCCATGGAAAACAGGATAGATGTCACAAATGATAAGGAATTAATTTATGCGTATCTTAAGGCCGTTAATGATAAGGATTATGCGGCATACCTTGATATGCTGGGAGGTGAGTTCAAATCCGTAATGGAACCTGTTCTCTCATTATTAATTCACGATAAAATGGGGGTTGGAGCTATAAAGTCAATAAACCTTAAAACTTTTGAGGTTATGGCCGACCTGTCCGATACGGAGTACTCAGAAACCGAGGAGATTCAACCGCAATATATGAACGGTGCACGCCATAGGCTAAAAAATTATCTGATAAAATGTGAGATGGAAGTTTATCAGGACAATGCTTATTACTTTAATGGCGTTAATTATCTTAGCATAACTTGCGGAACCATTGACGGCGCTAAAAAGATACTGGATAACAGGCTGCCGCTTCCCGATGTAGTAGCTGAGTACGAGAAGGACAGGACGCTTGTAAAGGATTACTTCAATATCAGGTTTACAGAGGATCGCGGAGGTTTCTATATATCGGACAGGTTCAGTGAGGAATTTAAGGAAGTAGCTAATTATAGCGGTACTATGCCTACATCAATTAATGTGTTGCGTGTGACGAAAAATAGAGTTGACAATGTGAATTTCAAACAGTATTGTCGTGTTGTTATGGTTTGCGAAGAAGGGTATGAAAACAGACAGACTGACTATAAGAAAGCATTTGCAATAGCAATCAAACATTTTGGTTGGTTTAGATATTTAAAGCCAAGACCTGACCCTGCCTATCATATTAGAGATGACAATCAAGATCAAGTATATAATCCTGAGCTTCGTAGCCCATCTAACTATCCAACATGCGATAGTGCAATGCTTTCAACTTGGAATACTATCATGGTAAATTCGGATAAGCAATTATTTAAACCATTCTATTATAATGAAGGTCCTGATGCTGACCTTGGAACCACACAGTATCAAGGTACAATGTATGAATATGAAGTTTGGAAGTCATTAGTTCCAAATGGAATGAACTATATAAATGTGCTTAAATACTACTATAGCAACTGCAGGGGAACATCAGTCGGACAAATAAGAGTTTGTAGCAACCATACTGGTAGTTATACAAATATAACCGCTACAACGCACAAGGTCAACAGCTGTACTACATGTAAGGTTAACATAGTGGAAAGCCATAGCTTCAGATTGCAGGGAAATCAACAGATATGCACAAAATGCGGACATTCCGTTATTGTGATGGAAATACAACCGCCCATATTTATGCGAAACGCTTTAAGCGTACAAAAATGATTTAAGGGGTGAAAGAAATGAAAAAAACACTGATAGTTATTGTTATGCTATGCATGGTTTTTATTCTGGGCTGTACCAGCGACGCCATAAATCCCACGGCTGAACCGACAGATAGTCCTACCAGTCCAACTATAAATGCCGCAACTCCGTCGCCGACAGTAAATCTTGGAGGTGAGTTTACTCCTACACCAAGCGTTAGATTCTGTGATGAGCCCGACGAATACATAAGGCTAGAACAGTTTTTGCGCGGCTTTGATTTTGGCGATGCGGAAAGGCTTGAATTATATCCAAAAAGGCTAAATGACGGTTTGTTAAGGGCATCTTTTTATGATAAACCAGTTGAAGCCGCTCTGGTCCTTTTATGTGAAACATCTGATTTAGAGTATTTAGATATAGACCTACCTGGGAGTATGGACCACTATACCGGGCTTCATGCTGTTAATTTAAGGCAGCTTGAAATAAATCCTAAATACGACTCAAAGGCAAATAATGATGAGCCTTATTATATTATAAATGACATTGAAAAATTCGTTTACACAAATCAGACAGTAATTCTTTTAAATGGCTATGGAATTACAGAAGCATCATACCCTGTACTTTCTCCGTGGTTACCATTTTCCTTAAATGATTATATAATGTATGATATTAATCGTATTATAGAAGGAAAGAAGGTGGAGGGCGAACCATATTGTCTTTACAGGATATTTTACTGCGAAAACGAAATATTATCATTAGAGCAACTTTATGATATTGATGCTGATGGGCGGAGCTGGGGCTATAAAGATTAGACTGACTTTAAAACAAAGAGAGTCATTAAGGGGTGAAAGAAATGAAAAAAACACTGATAGTTATTGTTATGCTATGTATGATTTTTATTCTGGGCTGTACCAGCGACGCCATAAATCCAACTGCTGAACAGACAGATAGTCCTACCAGTCCAACTATAAATGCCGCAACCCTGTTGCCGACAGTAAATCTTGGAGATGAGTTTACTCCTAAACCAAGTGTTAGATTCTGTGATGAGCCCGACGAATATTTAAGGCTAGAGGGGTTATTACGAAGTCTTGGTTTTGGCGATGATGAGAGGCTGGAGCTTTATCCCTCCAGGCTCAAAAATGGACTGTGGCGCGCATCGTTTTATGATAAGCCGATAGAAACTGCCCGTGTCCTGTTATGCGTAACAGATGAAATGGATTATCCAGAAATACAAATCCCTGGAGGAGAATTTCGTGTGGGTCACAATGCGATTAAGGTTAAATTTGCCGATATTAATCCCGAGTATGATTTAGCAGACAATAAAGACGTGCCATATTATTTGGTTGATAAGGAAGCCACAAAGATGGTATATTCTGATGTAACCATTATTATGCTTAATGGATTTGGTATAACGGATTTTTCCTATCCTATACTCACGCCACGCCTGCCGGGTGCGTTAAACAACTATGTGAAATACGACTGCGAACGCAAGGTTGAGGGCGAAGAGGAGACATACGAAGCGCATAGCCTGTATGAAATATACTACTGTGAAAATGAGATAGTATGGATAGAACAGATCAGGGATATAGGTATAAGGGGTACGGATTGGGAATACAAAAAATAGGCAGTTGAGTTAGAAGGAGCGTTAAGGCTATCTAAATGCTTAACGCTCTTTTAATAAAATTAACACAATTAAGTATAAAATGATTTAAGCCATAGCTTCAGATTATAGGGAAATAGTCAAGTCCGTATGAAATGCGGACATTCCGTAGCTTCAGATTGTAAGGAAATCAACAGGTATGTACTAAATGCGGACATTCCGTTATTGTGATGAAAATACAACCGCCCGTATTTATGCGAAACGCTTTAAGCGTACAAAAATGATTTAAGGGGTGAAAGAAATGAAAAAAACACTAATAGTTATTGTTATGCTATGTATGGTTTTTATTCTGGGCTGTACCAGCGACGCCATAAATCCAACTGCTGGACCGACAAGTGTTGTCCCAAACACTAATCAAGCAAGAACAACGCCATCAGCTATTCCCAAAATTAATCCTGATGATGAACAGTCGCCAATACCCATTGTAGAGGAAGCATACGCAAAACTGGTACAGTTTTTACGCGATTTTGGTTTTGGAGATGACGGACAGTTTGAACCTCCCCCTTCAAGATTAAAAAATGGTCTTTGGAGAACATCATTTTATGATACATCAGTAAAGAGGGGACTAGTGATGTTATGTAAAACAGAAGATATGGCGCACCCGGAGAGTACTATCCCAAGTGGCGGGGAATATCGCTTAGGAACATATGCAGTAAACGTAATATTCGTTGATGTGAATCCGGAATATTATAATCCCGAAAATAATGCTGACGTTCCATATTATCTAGTCCACACCGAAGAAACAAGTATGTTATATTCAGATGCAACGGTTATCCTTCTTAATGGATTTGGTATAACTAATACATCTTATCCAGTATTGGCCCCGACTCTGTCGTGGGAATTAAATAACTACATAAAATATGATTATGATCGCATAATAGAAGGCGAAAAGGAAGCTGGCAACCCCCATAGTCTATATGAGATATACTATTGTGACGATGAAATAGTTTGGATCGAGCAACTTAGCGATTTAGGAGTAGAAGGTACGGATTGGGAATACAAGAAATAAACCGTTGAACTGCAAAGGGCGTTATGGGAGCCTAACTGCACGTGACGCGCTTTAATTCTTTATGGCTGAATTTGAAGACCAAAGGAACTATCTATCAAAGTCATTTGAGTCAAAATCGAGTCGCAAATTGTATAAAATTTATTATTGTAGGATTTTGATAAAATTATAAGTAAATGCTTGACAAAACGGGATTGGCTATCTTATAATGATTTTTGCTTGGGTTTAACAACAAGCTTTCCGAAAAGGGAATAATCAAGGTTTCAGTTTCGGATAAACCCTTATAACAAGGGCCATTAGCCCAGGTGGTAGAGCACTTGTCTCTTACAAAGGGTCCGGAGTTGAGTCTCCGATGGGTCACCAGCGTGCTCTATTGGATTTGCGGGCGTGGCGGAATTGGCAGACGCGCCGGATTTAGGTTCCGGTGCCGCAGGGCATATGAGTTCGAGTCTCTTCGCCCGCACCAGAACATAAGGTAGTTTGCGGGAGTAGCTCATTTGGTAGAGCGCCGCCTTGCCAAGGCGGCGGTGGCGGGTTCGAGCCCCGTCTCCCGCTCCATAACAGGATATTTTGCGGGTGTAGTGTAATGGTAACACATTAGCCTTCCAAGCTGAGATAGAGGGTTCGAGTCCCTTTACCCGCTCCAGAAAAAGCAGTCCTTTGGACTGCTTTTTCAGTGAAATAAATCCTTGCGGATTTGTGAAATATGCTGAAGCATGTGAAATATGGCTTCGCCATGTGATATGCGCTGCGGCGCGTGGGGATTTATTTCATTTCACTTGATGGGAAACATCAAATTTCACAATGCCCGGTAGGGCATTATTTCACATTCGAAGAATATTTCACTTTTAATATGCTGTTCATTATGTTATAAAGTATATAGGAGAAAGGGGTATTTTATGGCAACTTCAAAACTTAGAATACGCTCTACTGATTTTGCGGTCAGGATCATAAAGAGGCAACTGACATATATAATGATTGCGGCTCGATTCGCCGAATGCTTATAGCATCTATAAATACAGCTAAAGAAAATAACTAACGGATATTATAAGCATTACGCGCTGGCATATGAAGGCGTAAATGAAGAAACCGCGCGCTGGCTTATCGAATACGGAATATAGAAAGGAGCGCACAATGCAGCACATTGACGAAAACATGATGAATACACAGCTAAGGGAGCTGAAACCATTTATAAATGATAAAGGGCAGCTTACGAGCTATCCGGCAAAGTATAAGAAAAAGCTTATGGCGCTGTGGTATCTGGCGGATAAGATAGATATGGACCGCCAATACAGCGAGCCGGAGATAAATTCGCTTATAAACTCGCTGCACACGTTTGGCGATCAGGCTACGCTCAGGCGTGAGCTTATAAACAAGCGTCTGCTTTTCCGCAGCACGGATTGCAGCCGATACTGGGCGGAGGAAAACGACGATACTTTCGAAGCTTCTATGCAGCGGTTTATATAAAGTATGAAGAGTATTGATAAATACAGGGGATGCCTTATAGGCGGCGCGGCAGGCGATGCGCTGGGGTACGCAGTTGAATTCCTTTCCGAAGGAATGATATTCAGCCGCTACGGCGAAAGCGGCATTACGGAATATGAGCTTACGAATGGCGTTGCACAGATATCTGACGATACGCAGATGACCCTTTTTACTGCGAATGGCTTGCTGTATGCGGCGGCGCGCGGAATGACGGGAAACTGTGCTGGGTGCATTGAAATATGCTATAAGGATTGGCTCAAAACGCAGAGGGAAAGCTATCCTGTGGATGCAGAAAAATGTTGTTCGTGGCTTATGAACGAGCAGCGGCTTTTCAGCCGCCGTGCGCCGGGGGTAACGTGCATGTCCGCGCTTATGGCGGATAAATGCGGCACTATGGCGGAGCCGATAAACGATAGCAAGGGCTGCGGCGGCGTGATGCGCGTGGCGCCGATAGGGCTTTACTTTGAAGAAGGCAGCATGCCTTTGGACGAGATAGATCGCATTGGCGCGGAAGCGGCTGCGCTGACGCACGGGCATGAGCTTGGCTATATTCCTGCTGCGGCGCTGGTGCATGTTATAAGCCTTGCCGCGCATAACGACGGAATAGCTCTGATTGACGCCGTACTCGATATGCGGCGGGCCATAAGCAGGCAGTTTGCTAATGCGGAGCATATAGGCGAGCTGCTTGAACTGACAGACAGGGCCATCGAGTTGTCGCAGGCGGACATGGATGACAATGAGGCTATACACGCCTTGGGCGAAGGCTGGGTAGGTGATGAGGCGCTTGCCATTGCGCTTTACTGTGCGCTGAAGCATTCGCACGATTTTGACCGGGCGATAATTGCCGCCGTAAATCACAAAGGCGACAGCGACTCTACCGGAGCGATCACCGGGAACATACTGGGCGCGTATCTCGGCCTTGGCAAAATACCGCAAAAATATACGGAGAAGCTTGAGTTAAAGGATGTTATATTTGAAATAGCGGACGATTTATATAACGATTGCCGCGATGATACATGGAATAACAAATATATAGCCCATTCTTACCAGAAAAATTGACCGAGTGCCCCGCCGATGAGCGGGGCAAAAATTATTTCAAAAACTTCTTTACTTTATCGCGCTGATGTGCTACTATACAGAAGCGCCAAGCAAGGCGCCTGAAACAGTATTACATTTTTGTGGAGGATAAACAACATGACTACCATTAAAAGAACGCTTTGCGCCGTGCTTGCGGCGGCGATGCTCGCGCTGCTTTTCGGCTGCGCGAATGATGCATCCGTGCCCGTGCCAACTGCCGGCGCCGATGCCACGGCACCCGCGGAGACAGCGAATACCGAAGCTGATTTTACGCTGAAGCTTGGCTTTGACGCTGAGTTCCCGCCTTACGGCTATCTTGACGAAAATGGCGAATATGCCGGATTTGATATAGACATGGCCAAGGAGCTTTGTTCGCGGCTCGGATGGGGATTGCAGCTTATTCCCATAAACTGGGATTCGAAGGATTTTGAACTTGAAAGCGGCGCGATAGACTGCATATGGAACGGCTTCACCATGAACGGGCGCGAGGAGCTTTACACATGGTCCGATGCGTATATGGATAATTCGCAGGTATTTATTGTGAAGAGCGACAGCGGCATAACCGATAAGGCGGGCCTTGCGGGCAAAACCGTTGCTGTGCAAAAGGAAAGCAGCGCGCTGAAGGCGCTTGAGGGCGAAGAAAACGCGGAGCTGCTTGCATCGTTTAAGCAGCTTGTGCAGCTTCAGGATTACAACACGGCGTTTATGGAACTGGAAAGCGGCGCGGCGGACGCGATAGCGATGGACATAGGCGTTGCAAAATACCAGATTCAGGGCAAGGAAAGCGAGTATACCATACTTGACGAAGCCATACAGTCCGAACAGTACGCGATAGGTTTCTATCTTGGCAATAGCGAACTGAGGGACAAGGTCCAAGCCGAGCTTGATAAGATGGCGGCGGACGGCACGTTTGCCAAAATAAGCGAAAACTGGTTCGGCTACGACGTTTGCATACTGGGCGAATGAGTATACAGGATATGATAGCCCAACTTGGGCAAGGGATGCTGACAAGCGTGCTTATATACGCGCTTACGCTTATTGGGGCGGTGCCGCTCGCGCTGCCCCTTGCGCTTGCCCGCGGGGGAAGGAGCAAGATAGCGCGCCTGCTAACGGGCGCGTATATATCGTTTATGCGCGGCACGCCGCTTATGCTGCAGCTTATTGCGGTGTATTTCGGGCCATGGTACCTTTTCAGAATAAGGATAAGCGACGGATACAGATTTTATGCCGTTATAATAGCGTTTGTGCTGAACTATGCCGCGTATTTTGCGGAGATATACCGCGCGGGCATAGCCGCCGTACCTAAGGGACAGCGCGAAGCCGCAGCCGTGCTGGGATATACCAATGCGCAGGCGTTTTTCCGCATAGTGCTGCCGCAGGTGATAAAGCATATACTTCCGCCTATGGCAAACGAGTTTATAACGCTTATAAAGGATACTTCGCTGGCGTTTGCTATAGGCGTGATGGAAATGTTCACCCTTGCAAAGCAAATATCCAGCGCGCAGCGCAGCATGGCGCCGCTGATAGCCGCGGCGGTGTTCTACTATGTGTTTAACGCGATAGTGGCGTTTATTATGGGGCGGGCCGAAAAGCGGCTGGATTATTACAGGTGATGCAATGGGAATATTAAACATAGAAAACGTTAGCAAAAGCTTCGGCAGCCGCAGGGTGCTCGATTCGGTGTCATTAAGCCTTGAACGGGGAGAAACGCTTGCGCTTATAGGTCCATCCGGAGAGGGCAAATCCACGCTGCTGCGCATTTGCGCTCTGCTTGAGCGCGCGGACAGCGGCGCGGTGGAATACGATGGGCTGTATGCCTGCAAGGACGGGCACTATGCGGGTAAGGCGGAGCTTGCGGCGTGCAGGGCGCGGCTTGGTATGGTGTTCCAAAGCTTTGAACTGTTTCCGCACAGGAGCGTTATTCAAAACATATGCGATGCGCCTGCGGTTGTGCAGCACAGGGATGCTAACGAGGTGCGGCAGGAGGGCAGCGCATTGCTTGCGCGCGTCGGCCTTGCGGGCAGGGAGGACGCCATGCCGTATCAGCTCAGCGGCGGCGAAAAGCAGCGCGTGTGCATAGCAAGGGCGCTGTGCATGCATCCGGAAATACTGCTTTTTGATGAACCCACAAGCGCGCTCGATCCGCAAAGCACGCTGGACGTGCTGAACATAATACGCTCGCTTAAAAACGACGGCATAAGCATGATGATTGTTACTCACGAGATGGCCTTTGCCAAAAGCGCGGCGGACAGAATAGCGTTCCTATACGGCGGCAGGATAGCGGAAATAGGCACGGGCGAATATATGTTTGGCAAAAGCACATCAAAAGAGCTTGAAAAATTCTTGACGGGCGGCAAGGCATGATATAATATGGATGTATGATATTCTGTTGCCGGAGGGGCCGAAGATGTACGAAAGCAAGATTAAGAGCGAGGCGATGGACAGGCTGTTCGCGGCGGTGGCACGGCTTGAAAATGAAGAGGAATGCTATCGCTTCTTTGAAGATCTTTGCACTATAAACGAGCTGCAGGCCATGGCGCAGCGCTACGAGGTGGCGCGAATGCTCAAAAAGGGCGATACATATATTGCCGTTGCCGAAAAAACCGGCGCATCCAGCGCGACCATATCGCGCGTGAACCGCTGCCTGTTGTACGGCGCGAAGGGATATAACATAGCTATTGAGCGCGAAAACGCCGAAGAATAAGCTTTTTTTGAAATACCATGAGAGGGCATTGGTACCTCTCTTTTTTATGCATAAAATTAGGAACGACTAACATATAAACATATGTTTATATTTTTGCTTTTGGCTATTGACAATGGATTATAATGGTATTATCATATAAACATACTTTTATATGATACCTTTTAAGTGGAATATAAAAGACGAAAGGAGAACGCGATGGACAGCGAAACAAAAAGCCTTGTTTGTACCACGGAACATGTTGACCCGGTACATGAAGCAAAAATACTCAGCATGATACCCGATGAGGATACGGCGCTTGACGCATCGGAATTGTTTACCCAGCTTTCAAGCTCCACAAGGATAAGGCTGCTGTGCATATTGGCCATTGAGGAAATGTGCGTATGCGAACTGGCGGATATGCTTAAAATGAGCCAGCCTTCCATTTCACATCACCTTAGATTGCTTAGGCAGAGCGGCGTAGTGAAATACAAAAAGAGCGGCAAGCGCGTTATCTATTACATAACTGATACTCAGGCGGGAACATTGGCCCGCTCAATAGTAAAGGATTTAATGAAGGAGGAAGGAAAGGATGAGTAAGGACGTAAAGTGCGAACACGAGCATGAACATGAACACGGCTGCTGCTGCCATGGCCACGAACATGAACATGAACACGAGCATGAGCATGACTGTTGCTGTGGTCACGACCATGAACATGAGCATGAGCAGCATCATCACGACCATGATCACGATTGCTGCCATGATCATAGCTGTGGCTGCGGTTGCGGCTGCGGGCACGACCATGCGCACAGCACGGACGATATAAAGAAGGACATAATATTTATTGTTACAAGCGCCGTGCTTACGCTTGTGGGCGTATTGTTCTTAGAAGGAATAGCAAGGACGATAGTGCTGCTGGCGGCATATTTGATAGTTGGCGGGGAAATACTTTGGAATGCGCTCAAGGGGCTGCTTCGCGGCAACATAGTTGATGAAAACGTGCTTATGAGCGTTGCCACTATCGGCGCAATAGCGCTTGGCGATTACGGCGAGGGCGTAATGGTAATGCTGCTATACAGGATAGGCGAGCTGCTGCAGGGCATAGCCGTGGGCCGTTCACAGAGTTCCATCAAAGAAGTGCTTGACCTTAGGCCCGATACTGTAAGGCTTGAAGAAAACGGGGAGTTCATTGTTAAGCATGCGGACGAAGCCAAGGCGGGCGACAGATATGAAATCCTGCCCGGCGACAGGATACCGCTTGACGGCACCGTTGTTGAGGGCGAAAGCTTCGTTGACCTTTCCGCAATAACCGGCGAATCCGTTCCCGTGCACGTTGCGGCGGGCGATGAGCTTGTATCGGGCGGCATAAACAAATCGGGGCGATTGGTTGCCGTTGCGGTGCGCGAAGCCGGCGAATCAACCGCCAGCAGGATAATTCGCGCCGTTGAGGAAGCATCCGAATCCAAGCCCCGCATGGAGAATTTTATAACCCGCTTCGCCCGCGTATATACCCCCGCCGTAATGGTGCTTACGCTGCTTGTGGCTGTAATACCCCCGCTTATGGGCCTTGGCGAATGGAAGGAATGGATACACCGCGGTCTGCTCCTGCTGGTTATCTCATGCCCCTGCGCGCTTGTGCTCAGCGTACCGCTCACGTTCTTCGCGGGCCTTGCAAGGCAATCATCAAACGGCGTTATGCTCAAGGCTGCCAACGTTATGGAAACGCTGTGCGGAGTGAAGGCCGTTGCCCTTGACAAGACCGGCACCATCACCCGCGGCAACTTCGTTGTTGCCAAGGCGGACTGCGAGGACGGCTTTGAAGAGGGCGAGCTTATCGAGCTTGCCGCTGCGCTTGAGGCGAAGAGCACGCACCCCATAGCCCACGCGATAGTTTCCGCTGCAAACGGCGCATATGCTGCCGACAGCATGGAGGAGGTTGCAGGCTGCGGCGTAAAGGGCAGCGTGAACGGCAAAACCGTGCTTGCGGGCAACAGCAAGCATATGAAGAAGGAGAACATAAGCTATCGTGAGCATGCCGAGCGCGGCACCACCGTATATGTTGCGGTGGACGGCAAATACGCCGGCTGCATAGTGATAGACGATACCATAAAGCCGCAGAGCAAGGAAGCGGTTGCCATGATGAAGAAGCATGGACTGGACGTTGAACTGCTCACAGGCGACAATCAGGCGAGCGCCGCTGCCGTGGCAAAGGAAGTTGGCATAGAAAACGTGCATGCTTCGCTCATGCCGGGCGATAAGCTGGATACCCTTAAAAAAATACGCGCGGAGCATGGCCCCGTTGCCTTCGTGGGGGACGGTATAAACGATTCCGTGGTGCTTTCGGGTGCTGACGTGGGCTGTGCAATGGGCGCCGGCGGCACCGATGCGGCAGTCGAGGCGGCGGACATGGTAATAATGGGCGATGAACTTACCGCCCTGCCCAAGGCCATAGACGTATCAAAGCGCACAATGCTTATTGCAAAGGAAAATGTTGTGTTCGCGCTTGCAATAAAGCTTATAGTGATGATACTTGGCATAACCGGCCACGCGGAAATGTGGATGGCGGTATTTGCGGACGTTGGCGCAGCGCTGATATGCGTGCTCAATGCGGTAAGGCTGCTGCCTGCTAAGAAGGCCGCAAAATAATCACAGGAGCAAAAAAGCCAAAACTGTGATAGAATAAAAATAGAATAATGATTCAAACGGAGGTACCGCGCAAATGGAAACGGCTTATGATATGCTTGCTTCGCTGGCGCGGTATCTTTTTGTGCTTATAATGCTGTTCATAATAGCGGCGTCCGCTGTGCTGAGCGCAAGGGAAGGGCGAATGATGCGCCGCGCAAAGCGCATTGCACGCACAAACATACGCTGCATAAAGATAATCGAGCCCAAAGAAATGATGGGCAGGCGGTTTTATATAAACGGCGAATGTACGATAGGCAGCGGCGATAACGACGACATTGTTATAAACTCCTGCGGCCTTTCCCGCGCGCATGCAAGGCTGTTTGACCACAAGGGAACGGTGTGCATAAGCGTGAAGCGCAAAAGATTCTTTTTAATAAACGAAACGCGGCAGCATAGCCGCACGGTTGAGCTTGAACCCGGCGATAGGGTGCGCATAATGGACGCGGAGTTCGTGTGCATAGGCGCGGGCGGAGAGGAGGAAGGCAATGCTCAAATTTAGGCGCGTCGGCGCGGCAAAGGTGCTGCTGGCCGTGCTTATATTCGTTATGGCGGCATTTATATTGCTCTCCTTCTCAAAAGAAAAGTTTGATGCGCGTGCGCTTTTGTTCATGGCGCTTACAATGCTACTAATAATGGTTCAGCATATGCTGCTGTGCTTCATTCTGCCAAATGGGGACAGATTGACGGGCGTGCTCGTGGGCTTCCTTATGGGCATAGGCCTTGTCATGCAATATAGGCTTAATGCGGATACGGCGCTCAGGCAGCTTATATTCTCCTGCTTTGGGCTTGCGGCGATGGTGATAATGCTTATGCTTATGAAAAAGCCGATAGTGCTGATGTATCTTAGAATACCGGCGGCAATAATAAGTCTTGGTATACTTGGCGCGCTTATGTTCGTGGGTAAGGAATCGGGCGGCGCGGTGAACTGGATAAGCATTGGCGGGATACTGTTCCAGCCTTCGGAATTTGTTAAGATAGCAATGATAATAGTGCTCGCGGGGGCGATGAGCGAGCGGACAAGCTTGCGGGAGCTGATAGTGCCAACACTGTTTGCCGTGGCCGTATGCGCGCTGCTTGTGCTTCAGCGGGACCTTGGCGCGGCCATGCTTATGGCAATGGTATATATGCTCATGTTTTATGCCGCCACGTGTAAGCTCGGCACAACCCTCCTTGGCGCGGCTGCGTGCGGAGTCGGCGCGGTTGCAAGCTATTATTTATTTGACCATGTTAAGCGGCGCGTTGCCGTTTGGCGCGATCCTTGGGCAACGTATTCAACAAGCGGCTATCAAATCGCGCAGGGGCTTATGGCAATAGCATCCGGCGGGCTGCTCGGCATGGGGCTGGGGCTTGGGTCGCCAAAGCTTATACCGGCGTATAGGACGGACTATATATTTGCCGTGATATGCGAAGAATTCGGCATTGTTTTCGGCATTGGAATAATTGCTATATATCTTATAATAGTGATACGCGGCTGCATGGCTGCGCTTAACGTCAAAAACAGGTTCGTCAGCCTTTGCGCGTTCGGTGCAAGCGCACTGATAGCCGTACAGGCATTTATAATAATAGGTGGGGTGATAAAGCTAATCCCGCTTACGGGCATAACAATGCCGTTTGTAAGCTACGGCGGGAGTTCGCTTATAGCGTTCATGATGCTGCACGGAATAATACAGGCCGCGTCGGACATAGGCGCGGGCGAGCTTGAACGCGCGCTTGAGGCGGACGAGGATGAAGAAGAAAGCGGGGAGGACGACACATGACGCGGAATAAAAACGGCGGCATAAAGGCAATGCTTGTACTGTTCATAGCCATGTTCGTGCTGCTTGCGGCCTATCTTGTATATATTATTGATGTTTACGGGGCGTATTGGTTCGCAAGCCCGTATAATACCCGCGTTACCAAGCAAAAGAACGCCGTTATAGCCGGCAGCATAAGCGACAGACGCGGCGTAACGCTTGCCGAAAGCGATTCCGACGGCGCGCGGCATTACAGCGCGGATGATGAAATAAGGCTCTCCTGTGCCCATGCCGTTGGGGACAGCAGCAATCAAACGCTCGGCGCGCAGGCGCTGCTTTCAAAATATTTGCTTGGGTTTGAGCAGAAAACCGGGGACAGGCTGAGCTATCTGTTTTCCGATGAAAAACGGCATGGCGATAACGTAAGCCTTACCATAGACGCGCAGCTTAACCGCTATGCATACGGCTTGCTTGAATCCCATGCGGGCGCGGTGATTGTTATGAATTACAAAACCGGAGAGGTGCTTTGCATGACCGGCGCTCCCGCGTTCGATCCGGAAAAGATGGACGCCTACCTTTCGGGCGACGAACCGCTTGCAGACGGGGCGATGGTCAACCGCGCCACAATGGGGCGCTATACGCCGGGGTCAACGTTTAAGCTTATAACGGCAGTGGCTGCGCTGAGATATTTGCCGGATGCCGAAAACCGCGTATTCGTGTGCGATGGGCCGCTTGCCTTTGACGCGGCAAGCGGAAAGCAGGTAAGCTTGGCGGAAGCGGTGGACTCGGACGGCAATGTTAAGGAAGGTTATGCGCTGCTGAAGGACTTTGAGGACGAGGTGCATGGCGAAATAACGCTGAGCGAAGCAATGAAGTATTCCTGTAACCATACGTTTGCGTGCATAGCGCTGGAGATTGGGGCGGACAGGCTGACGAAAACGGCCGAATCGCTCGGCATCGGCGGGGAATACGCATTCAGCGAGCTTGTGGCATACTGCGGCAGCATGGAAAAGCCTACTACGGATTTTGAATTGGCGTGGAGCGGCGTGGGCCAGCATAAGGACATAATTACGCCCATACAGCTATGTATGCTTACCGCGGGAATAGCCAACGGCGGAGTGGCAATGGAGCCGAAAATATGCCTGAGCGTGAGCGATAAAGCGGGCAATATACAAAAAAGGCTGACAAGCGAAGAATATAAGGAGCTGTTCCGCGGCAACGAGGCGGAGTTTCTGGCGGAAGCCATGCGCGGCGTTGTTACAGGCGGCACGGGCAAAAACGCCGCAGTAGACGGGCTGAGCGTATGCGGAAAGACCGGCACGGCGGAGGTTTCGTCCTCCGGCAAATTTAAGCCGCATGCGTGGTTCACGGGCTTTGTTGCGGATGCGGCGCATCCATATGCCATAACGGTGATAATAGAAAACGGCGGCGGGGGAGGGAAAATAGCCGCTCCCATGGCCGCCACCGTGCTTGAAAAAATGATGGAGCTCGGCTACTGAGCCGAACCCTTCGCGTAATACGCAAGCAGCAGATCTACCATCATGCCGTAGCTTTTTACGCCGTTTTCCTGCTTGTTGAACTTCAAGTAATTATCATTCATGTTATCTACGGCTTCCTCTATGGGGCCTTCGAAGCTGTCCCAATAGGCGTTGTAATCCCTAAGGTCGCGCAGCATGCCTTCGCTGTAATATTCGCTTACAAGCCGGCGGTAAAGCTCCGCATCGCTTGCGTAAAGCTGATTCGCGCAGTTTATAAGCGCAAGCATTGTGCCGGAATAGCGCACGGACGCATCAAGCGAATAGGTGCAGGCAAGATAGCTTACGAAATTGGCCTCATCTTCCCGCGCCACGCCAAGATAGTGCGCCGTTTCATGCGCGGCGGAGGATGCTATAAGCAGCGCCGGCTGGTTGATGTTAACGTTCGCTTCGGCAAAATACGGTATGTATATTCCCGCTATGCCGCCGTAGGACATGGCGACGGACGCTTTAACTCCCTTTGCGGGGTATACCGTGCCGGAAAAAATCGAATAGTCCGCGCCGAGCAGCCTATATGCCGCGGGTATTTTGCTGAATTCCGCAGCGCTGTCCTTTTCAAGCGCGAATACGCCGTTTTCATCCTCCTTAAGGCCGCTCCTCAGCGCATTTGCAGAAGCTGCAAGCCGCCTGCACAGCGCGTCAAGCTCCTCCACGGGCCTTTGCTCAAGCGTAAGATCCATGCGCTTATAAAGCGAAGGCCGCATATAATTAAAGCCCCAGTCAATATAGAACAGCGCAAACATGAAGGACGCGAATACGCATACGCCCATAATGAAGCTCATCAGCTGCGCAAAGCGTAGCCTGCCGGAAAAAAGCTTGACTATGAACACGATAACGAGCACTATCGCCGCCACTATAAGCCCGAACACCACGCATTCGGATATTGATACGCCCCGCGCAAGCGAGGTTATATACCCAAGCGCGCGGCTGATGTAAGGATACAGCGGGGCGCTGTATACGTTCTCCGTAGTGTCTGGATATTTTGCGGCAAGTATGCCTATGCCGTAGAAGGCAGGTACAAGCAGCAGCCACGGCAGCTTTTTGAAAAACGGTTTCCATTCGCCCGCGTAGGGGCTTTTTCTCTTAGCTTTATCCATGCGGATATTATACCACGCATCAATGCCGCGTAAATGTTAAATTTTGCTGTTATTTTGGCCTATAAAGCTCAATAAGCCTCTGCATATCGGCTTCCTTGGGGGATTCTATCATGGTGGTTACGTTGACTCCGGTTTCGCCTTCGGGGAAAAGATAAAGCGTGGGACCTAACCGAAGAGTATTGTCGTATACCGCGGCATGAAGCAGCGCATACGGCAAATAACCCTCCGCATATGCAAAAAGGCTTGCTTCGCCCCATGCGCAGCCTATTGCATCGGCAAAAAGCTTATTGGGCAGCAGCGGAATATCATTCAAATATGCAAAGCCGAGCGAATCAGTATAGGCAGATGCTTTGCATTCCGCGACCACGACATACGCGCCCGCTATAGGCTCCATTGTATATGCGTTCACGGTCTGCACGCGCAGACTGCCGCGCCGTATGCCGTTGGCTGCTGACAGCGCCGCTATAAGCAGCGCTATTGATGCAATAATTATAATTAAAATGCGTTTATCCTTCATGGCATAAAATATGATGAGCATGGGGCAGAATATGTGTTATAATTAACCAATCATTAGAAAGATGAGGAGGACCAGGCATGGAAGCATATAAGGACAAAGCATGGCAGCGCAGCATGAAGCTGCGGCTGGACATAAACGGCATGATGGCCGATTTTGTTGGCGAACATGGCTTGAGCATGGCGGATATAGAAAAAAACAGCGCACAGTACATAAAGGCGGCGGAGAGCATGGCCGCAAAGCGGGCGAATATGAAATGGCGCGAACTGCCGCATAACCAGGCGGAAGTGGTGGCGCGCATAAAGACGGTCGCCGAAAGGGTGCGGAGTGAATACGATGCGTTCGTGGTGCTGGGCATAGGCGGCAGCGCGCTCGGCCCCATAGCCGTGCAGCAGGCGTTGAGCCATATGCGCTACAATGAGCTGAGCCGTGAACGCCGCGGCGGGCCAAGGCTTTACGTTGAGGATAATGTTGACCCGGAGCGCATGGCATCGCTTCTGGATGTTATAGACGTTGAAAAGACTATGTTCAACGTTGTAACAAAATCCGGCGGAACGAGCGAAACCATGTCCCAGCTTCTTTATATCACGCGAATATTAAAGGATAAGCTTGGCGATAAGTGGAGCGAGCATGTTATTGCAACAACGGATGAAGTAAAGGGCAACTTAATAAAGATAGCCAAGGCGGACGGACTGGAAACATTCTATGTGCCGGACGGTGTGGGCGGAAGATTTTCGGAGCTTTGCCCCGTGGGCCTTATTGCGGCGGCAGTATGCGGAATAGATATAGAAGAACTGCTTGCCGGTGCGGCGTATATGGATGAACTTTGCTCGGAACCCGATTATCGCAGTAACATGGCTTACATGGCAGCCATATGCGAAACGGAAGCGATGAAAAAGGGCTGCAACATAAGCGTTATGATGCCATATGCCGATTCGCTAAAGTACATTGCCGATTGGTATGCGCAGCTTTGGGCGGAAAGCCTTGGTAAGCGCACGGATAACGGCGGCAGCGTTGTGCACACCGGTCAAACGCCTGTAAAGGCGCTTGGCGTTACGGATCAGCATTCGCAGGTGCAGCTTTATACCGAAGGCCCGTTCGATAAGGTGATAACGTTTATAGGCGTGGATAAGTACAGGAGTGAAGTGACAATACCGCATAGTTTTGATGATATTGCGGACGTTGCGTTCCTTAGCGGACACAGCTTTAACGAACTTATAAAGAGCGAGCAGATGGCCACGGAGTACGCTGTTACCCGCTCGGGGCACATGAATAAAACGATAACTCTGCCTGTGGTAAATCCGTTTACGATAGGCGAACTGCTGTATTTCTTCGAGATTCAGACAGCTTATGCGGGCGAACTGCTGAACATAAACGCATTCGATCAACCGGGCGTTGAGGAGGGCAAGAACGCCACTTATGCATTGCTGGGCAAGCATGGTTACGACGAAAAACGCCGCGAATTGGACAGCGCAAAGCCAAAAATGGCAGAATATATATTCTGATAGACAGTACATGAATATGTGGCCGCTTTGTAAAATGAGCTAATAAGGCTTAACAAAGCGGTCTTTTTAGTGTAAAATCAAAGCTATACCCCAACCCGAACGGGAGGAGAGATAAGCTATGGTAAAAAGAGGCATTGCGCTGCTTAGTGCGCTGATAATGCTTTGCATGTGCGGCTGCACGGGCGGGCAGGCCGATGATACGGCAATAAATACAACCGAAACGGACGCGCCGGAACAAACCGGCCAGGCAGCTGAAAATGAAACGGACGGGCAGAACACAGCGGAAGCATTCCCGATACTTGGGCTGATAATAGACGATGACGGCAGCGACAGCGCGCGGCTTACAATGTATGGCTTCCTGCGCACGGCGGAAACGCTTTGCTATGCGTCCAAGGTATTCCGCGCAAAGGCCGGGGATGAAGCTGCTGCGGCGGTGGACGAGGCAAAAGATGAAGGCATTACGGCCCTTATGATATTCAGCCCGGATTCGAAGAACGATGCCGCGGTAGAAAAGGCGGTCTCGCTGGGCATGGACGTTGTTGCGCCGTACTATGAATGCAAAGTTGCTGGCATAAAGTCTAATGTAGTTGTGGATGCAGAGGAGTATTATGACGAACTTGCGCGCGGCCTTGCAGGCAGAATGGAAGAACGCAGCCTTAAATCCGGCCGAATATTGGTATACGGAAGGGATACGGAGAAAGCCTACGAAGCATTTTGCGCATCGATGAAGCAGAATTATCCGCAGTTTATAGTGTGCCAATTTGTGCGTACAGCCGCGGATGAGGAGGGCGCGATAGACGAGCTGGCCGATTTTATATTGAACAACCGCGATATAAAGGGCGTTTACGCCGTGGATGAGGATGCGGCGCCCATAGCCGTTAAGGCAAGGAGCCGCGCGCAGAAACGGTTCAAAAGCGAAGGCGCGCCAAGCCCAACCCCAATGCCGGAAACAACGGCAGGCGCTTCGGCGCAGCCTGAATACACGCCGAACCCCGCGCTGCTTACGCAGATAATGATAACCGTGTTCGGTACGGGGCTAAGCGGGGAAAATTATAAGCTTTTTAACGATAACGACATATATGCCCTGTGCATAGAGCCTTATTACGAGGCGGCGGCGCAGGGAACGATGACGCTGGACAGAATAGTAAGGGGCGAAAGCATAGCAAGCGTTGCGCGGGTGAACAGGCCCATAGTGCATAGCGACACGGCGGATAAATACACCGCAATTTACGAAAGCATGCTTGCTGCATTCGCTGCCGGAACGGACGGAAATGTTTGATCTTAAACTGCTGAAAAGAATAGATTGGTTTACGATACTCCTGGTCGTGGGGCTTGTTACCTTCGGCCTTATAAGCATTGCCAGCATTATGGCTTCGCCCTTCAGCGGGGAGGAAAGCTCCATCGGCGACTATACGGCAAAGCTGAACATGGTGTATGTTAACAAGCAGGCGGTAAACTTCATGGTGGGCGCCGCTGCGTTTCTGATAATAATAGTATTTGACTATCAGCAGGTGTTCAAGCCCCTTATTAAGTTTGCGTACATAGGCATAGTGGGCTTGCTGGTGCTGCTTATAGTTATGGATAAAACGCAGCGCGGCATAACGGGCTGGTTCGTGTTTGAAGCGATAGACCGCGCGATACAGCCGGGCGAGCTGTGCAAAATATGCGTAATAATCGCGCTGTCCAAAATAGTGAGCGAGGATATGGATAAGCATGACGGCAAGCTGAAAACGTTCAAGTCAATATTCTATGCCGCCGCCGTATGCATCGGGCCTACAGCGCTAATAATGGTACAGCCGGACTTTGGCACGGCGTTCGTGCTGCTTTGTATAATGGTAATGATATTCTTTATTGCCAAGATATCGTGGGGCTATATTGCCGCGGCTGCGGTAGCGGTTGCGGCGGGGCTGCCGCTTGCGTATTTCTTTGTATTTAATGATGACCAGAAGGGCCGCATAAATGCGTTCCTGAATCCGGAATTGGATGTTCAGGGCAGCGGCTATAACGTTATGCAGTCCAAAATAGCCATAGGCTCGGGCCAACTATACGGCAAAGGTTACTTTTCGTCCGGAACGCTTGCGCAGCTAAGATTCGTGCCGGAAAGGCATACGGACTTCGTTTTTGCCGGCATTGTGGAAGGCGTGGGTTTCGTTGGCGGAGTGCTGCTGATAGTTGCATTCTTCCTGCTGATATTCCGCTGGATATGGATAGCGATGCACGCCAAGGATTATTTCGGCATGTGCCTTGTGGCGGGCTGCGCGGGCATGCTGCTGGCGCACGTGTTTGAAAACATAGGCATGACGATAGGCCTTATGCCGGTCACGGGCATACCGCTGCCGTTTATAAGCTACGGCGGGTCAAATCTGCTGACGAACATGATAGCCGTTGGCATAGTTGAAAACGTGTGGATGCGGCGGCCGGAGAAAAAGTAGGCAGCAGAATAAGAACAGAAGAATTTACATGCACCCCTTGCGCATATATATCTTTCGCGGGGGTGTTTTATTATGGCTGTAATAATCGAAAAAGCGGAAACGGGAGCATTTGTAACAAACAGTTCCGGAATGGGCAAGCGGAACTTTGCGCCGCGGCAAAGGCGTGCTCCGCGGCACGGCGGGCGCAAGCCGTATGCGATGAGCATGATGGTCAAAATAGCGCTGTGTGCGTTGTCATGCGCAGCGGCACTGCTGTTCAGGCTGCATGGTCAGAACGATGCGCCTATGCAGCAGGCCATGGCGGAAACGAGCGAAACGCAGAGCGAGGATAAGCTGGACGAAATGCTTGGCAGGCTTAAATTCGTTGAATTGCCGGGCATACTGGAGGTGTTCGCGCAGCAGGAGCTTATGGCGCTGCCGGCGTCCGGCAGCGTGACCATAGGCGCTGATGACGGCGAAGCGCTCTGCATAGCCGTGAGCGGGGATCAATATGTGTATGCGCGGCTTGAGGGCACGGTGAAGGAGACCGGCGCGAGCGAGAACATGGGACGATATGTGTGCATAACGGACGGCAAAACGGAAATATGCTGCTATGGGCTTGAAAGTGTGAGCGTTGAAGAAGGCCAGCCTATTGGCGCGCAGGACAGCATAGGCAGCGCGAAGGATGGGGATAAGCTGACAATAGAAACCAGACGCAACGGCCGCCCGGTGGACGCAGCAGAGTATTTCAGGATGGATACGCAGGCGTGAAGATAAGGCTTTTTACGCTGGGGCGGGCAGATATAAGCATAAGCATAGGCGCGCTTATGGTGGTCATTGCGGCGGTGCTTATGGGCAGGGCGGATGATTTGGCGCTGAGCATGGCGGCACTGAGCCTGCACGAAGGCGCGCATACGCTGGCGGCGATGGCTGCCGGCAAGCGCGTGGGCGAAATCGAGCTTACCTCGGTGGGGCTTTGCGCAACGATAGCGGGCAAGCGCCCAAACGTATTCGATGAATTGTTCATTGCGTCAGCGGGGCCGCTTTTCAGCCTGTTCAGCGGGCTTGGGTGCTATTGCGTGAATAAAAGCGGACTTATAGCGGCAGACATAGTGGAACAATTTGCGTATATAAATATTGCAATAGCTGCCGTAAACATAATCCCCGCCGTGCCGCTTGACGGCGGAAGAATGCTTGAATGCGTGCTTAGGCATAAGCTTTGCGGCAAAAGCATAAGGCTCATATGTATGCTTACGGGTATAATCTGCGGCGCAGCGGTGGCGGCTGCGGGAATTTATGCCGCGGTATATGCTTCAGCTCCGCCAACGGGAGCGGTGTTCGGCCTGTTCATGGCCGTATCCGCAGTGCGGCACAGCCGGGAGCAGGATGTTTATCCTGCCCGCAGGCTGGCCGGTTCGCGCGAAAGAATAAGCGCGGGCCTCGGCACGGGTATAGCTGGCGTGGCAATGGACCAAAACGTACCGGCAAAACAGGCGCTGAGGTGCGCACGGGGAAGCGGACTGACCGTGTATGCCGTGCTTGACAGCAGAATGCGTACAATAGGTTACGTTAACGAAGCGGAGATATACGAAGTCATGGCGCGCAAGGGCGCGCAGATAACGCTGGGCCAGGCAATTATATATAAATAATACGCCTTACAACGATTGACCGCGGCGCATATAGATGTTAAACTTAATAAGTTTGATAAGGCTATATCGGCTATATGCCTACGGAGGATAAGCTTGGATAAGGTTAAGGTAAGTGATAAGCTGCTGCTGAGCGTTGAAAAGCCGGCCCGGTACACCGGCGGAGAGCTGAACAGCATAGTGAAGGAGACGGCGCGGCTGAGATTTGCGCTGTGCTTCCCTGATGTTTACGAAATAGGCATGAGCCATCTCGGCTCGCGCATATTGTATGAAGTTATAAATTCACGCGAGGAATACGCCTGCGAAAGGTGCTTTGCTCCTTGGCCGGATATGGAAAAGGCCATGAGGGAAAACAATGTGCCCATGTTCACACTCGAAACCCGCACGCCGCTTGCGGAATGCGACATTGTGGGCTTTTCGCTGTTGTATGAAATGTGCTATACAAACATTCTCACTATGCTTGACCTTGCGCATATACATAAGCGCTCGGCTGACAGGGGCGAGAATGAGCCGATAATAGTTGCCGGCGGCGGCTGTGCCTGCAATCCCGAACCAATTGCGGACTTTATGGATGCAATAATGATAGGCGACGGGGAAGACATGATAATGGAAGTGTGCGATGCCGTGCTCGCGGCCAAGGAGGCAGGACTGAGCAGGCGGGACACGCTAAAAAAGCTTGCCGCAATACGTGGCGTATATGTTCCGGCGTTTTATGAAGAAAAGCGCGGCGACAATGGCGAGTACATGGGCGTGGATAAAACTGAACCTTCCGCGCCTGACAAGGTAGAGCGCCGTATACTGATGGACCTTGACAGGGCGCAGTACATAAAAAAGCCCATCGTGCCGTATATCCCCATTGTTCACGACCGCATAGCGCTTGAGCTGTTCCGCGGCTGCACCAAGGGCTGCCGCTTCTGCCAGGCGGGCTTTATATATCGCCCGATAAGGGAAAGAAAAATGGAGACCGTGCTCAAAGCGGCGGACGAGCTGATAGGCTGCACGGGATATGACGAAGTATCGCTGTTTTCGCTCAGCTCCGGCGATTATTCGCATATACATGAGCTTGTGCCGCAGATAATAGACCGCTTCAGCAGCGAGCATGTGTCCGTTTCGCTGCCGTCGCTAAGGATAGACAGCTTCCTTAAAGAGGATCTTGAGCGCATGCAGTCAGTAAGAAAAGCGGGGCTTACGTTTGCGCCGGAAGCCGGAACACAGCGGCTGAGGGATGCCATAAACAAGGGAGTCAGCGAGGACGATCTGCTGCGCGCGGTTGGCGACGCTTTCTCCTCCGGCTGGAACGGCGTTAAGCTTTATTTTATGATAGGCCTGCCTACAGAAACGGAGGAGGACATATTGGGCATAGCAGAACTGGCGCGCAAGGTATCTGCGCTGTTCTATTCAATGCCGAAGGAAAAGCGCGGCAAGGGACTTAGGCTGAGCGTGAGCGCGTCAAGCTTTGTGCCCAAGCCCTTCACACCATTCCAATGGGAACCGCAGGACAGGAAAGAGACGCTGATAGAAAAGCAAAAGCTGCTTAAAAGCGCGCTAAAGGGCATAAGGGGAGTTGAGTTTTCCTATCATGAGCCTGACATAAGCGTGCTGGAAGCCGTGTTTGCCCGCGGGGACAGGAAGCTTGCAGACGTGCTGGAGCGCGCATGGGAGCTCGGTGCGAGGTTTGATTCATGGGACGAGCATTTTAAGCTTGACGCATGGAATGCCGCGTTTGAGCAGACGGGAGTTGATCCGGACGCATATGCGCACAGGCGGCGCGAAAAGGACGAGGCGCTGCCGTGGGACCATATAGATTCGGTTGTGACGAAGGAATACCTTGTGCGCGAAAGTGAACGGGCATACCGCGCGGAGGTAACTAAGGATTGCAGGCTTGGCTGCAATGGCTGTTTTGGAGAAAAGTATGCGACTTATTGCAAGATTAACTAAACTGGAACCGGTGCGCTTTGTTTCGCATTTGGACATATTGCGCCTGCTTCAGCGCGCGTTCAGGAGGGCCGGAGTGCCGCTCAGCTATTCGCAGGGCTTTAACCCGCATCCGCTGCTTTCCTTCGCAACGGCGCTTTCCACGGGCTATACAAGCGGCGCAGAATGGATAGACGTAAAGCTTGACAAGGATATGGACACCGATGATTTTCTCTCAAGCGTAAACGCCGCGCTGCCGGTAGGTTTTGGATTTAAGGAAGCATATGCCGTGGAGGACAGGCTGCCTTCGCTTACTGCGCTGCTTGAAAGCGCAACTTACTGCGTGACATTCAGCGCGGATACAAATGCGGATGAACTGAAAAAGGACATAGCCGCGCTTTTATCCGGCGAAATAATTGTTGAAAAGCGCACAAAGGGCGGGCTGAAAAACGTAGATATTCGCCCGCAGGTAATTGAAGCCGATGTGGCAGAGGAAGCGGGCCATGCCGTGCTTACGGTAAAAGGCGTGCTTAATACATCCGGCAGTCTGAACATAGAGCTTTTGATGGGGGCGCTTGCAAGGCAAAGCGGAAAGAACTATGATTACAGCGTGCATAGGGTGAACGTTGAATTTATAGGAGGGAGGAGCACGCCCGTTTAATAGGCAACGCGAAATGAGCGAATCAGGACTTGAAAAAGAGATAATTGTTGACATCAACCCGTATCAGACCAGAGTGGTGCTGCTGGAGCAGGGCACGCCGAGCGAAATATATATAGAACGCCGCGGGCGCGAAAGGCTGGTAGGAAACATATATAAAGGCAGGGTGCAGAACGTTTTGCCCGGAATGCAGGCGGCGTTTGTGGACATTGGCCTTGAAAAAAACGCATACCTTTTTGCGGGCGATATACAGCACGATAAGCAGGACTTTATATTCGACGGCAAGGAAACGCAAACCGTAAATACCGTGCCCAACATAAAGGACATAGTGAAGGTTGGGCAAGAGATAATGGTGCAGGTGGTTAAGGAACCCATAGGCACCAAAGGCGCGCGCGTTACCACGAACATAACCCTGCCGGGACGCACGCTTGTGCTTATGCCGTCGGTGGACTATATAGGCGTATCAAAGCGCATAGAAAGCGAGGCTGAGCGCACGCGGCTGAGGGACGCGGCGCAGTCCGCCGCAAAGGATTTCAGCATTGGCGCAATAGTAAGGACCGCGGCGGAGGGCAAGAGCGAAGAGGAGTTCCATGCGGACTTTGCCTTCCTTACCCGTCTGTGGGGCAGGATACAGCAAAAGAGCGAGCTTGTGAGCGCGCCGCGCCTGCTGCACGCGGAGGAGCCGCTGGTGTTCAGAACCATACGCGATCTTTTTACGCCGGACATAAAGCGCCTTGCCATAAACGATAGGGAATTCTATGAGCGCGTACTGCTGATAGCCAACATAATTTCGCCTTCACTCAAAAACCGGGTGCAGCTATATGAGGACATTCCGGACCTTTTTGACCAGCTTGGCCTTGAAGCGGAGATAGACCGCGCGCTTGCACACAAGGTTTGGATGAAGAACGGCGGCTATATTATAATAGATCAGACCGAGGCGCTGACCACGATAGACGTAAATACGGGCAAATACGTAGGCAGTACGGATAATTTGCAGGAGACCATAACCGAGACCAACTGCGAAGCGGCGCGGGAGATAGCGCGGCAGCTTAGGCTTAGGGACATAAGCGGCATAATTGTTGTGGACTTCATAGACATGGACGAAATTGCGGACAAGGAGCGCGTGCTTTCAACGCTGCGCGAGGAAATGGCTAAGGACCGCACAAAGTCACATGTGCTTGGCATAACGCAGCTTGGCCTTGTTGAAATGACGCGCAAAAAGACGCGCCAGTGCATATCCCATACGCTGCAAAGTTCGTGCCCGTATTGCGGCGGCACAGGCAAGGTGCTGAGCGTTGAAACCGTTGTGCTCAAGGTTAGGAAGCAGCTTATGCGGCTGATGGCCAAAAACGAGGCGAAAAACTTCCTCATACGCGTGAACGAGGCTGTGGCGGCATCCATAGCGGAAAATTCGGACCCGCATTCGGGCATACTCCCAGTACCCAAGGGCGGCGCTGTATACGTTGAGGCGGCGGATATACACATAGAAAAATACGAAGTATCACCCCTTACGGAAACGCAGGCGGAGGAGCATTATCGCCGCGGCGCGGTGCGATACGGCGAATAATAAAAAATTGCGGCTGAATTTTACCAAAAGGTAGTGACAGCGGGCAAATTATATGCTATAATTCCTAATTGTCGGCGTAATGCCGCAAGCCAATGTAGCTCAGTTGGCAGAGCAGCGCACTCGTAATGCGCAGGTCAAGAGTTCGAATCTCTTCATTGGCTCCATTCGGGGCGTAGCGCAGCTTGGTAGCGCGTTTGGTTCGGGACCAAAAGGCCGGGTGTTCAAATCACCTCGCCCCGACCAATGAAAAAAGCAAGGTTTTACCTTGCTTTTTTCATACTGTGAATTTATTGAAAGCGTTTGAAAACTAAGATGATGGCAACGTTTTGGCAACCTTTTGTACAACAAAGAGAATACCGTGGCAACACTTATGCCTTACTGAACGCAGCAAGCACCTTTTTTGCATTTGCGTCGGCCTTGGCCTCGGACAGATGGGTATATATGCTTAGCGTCGTGGACGGGTCGCTATGCCCGAGAATCTTCTGCGCGGCCAAAACATCTACCCCGGCATCGTATAACACTGATGCATAGTTGTGGCGAAAGAAGTGCGGCGTCAGGACGGATGAGAACACGTCCCGCGTGCCGCCCTGTTTTGTCTTTACCGTTCGCAGTAGCTTACTTTCTATCGAGGGGTCTGCTTCGTACATCGCAACCATGAGCTGGCCCCACCAGCGTTTGTATGTGCTTTGTGGTAGGTATGAACCACCTTGTGGCGACTGTATTACATAAACGGACGGCAGACCGCGGCGCGGATATAGCATATCATAAAGCTTATCCGGAATGGGTATGCGGCGGTTTGCCGCTTTGCTTTTCAGCTCGCCGGGATTATTGGTAACATAATCTATATCGCGGCGGACATGCAATGTGCGGCTGCTGAAATTTACATCTTCCCAGCGCAGACCTAAAGCCTCGCCGCGGCGAAGGCCGGCATAATATAAAAGCGCAAGGAGCAGGCCATGTTCATGTGTTTCTATAACACTCAATGCCGCGGCGGTTTCTTCGGGGGTCAACGCACGCCGTTCGTTCTTCGTAGCCTTTGGGCGCACAAGCGATATTGCCGGATTGCGGTCTATGCTGCCGTGAGCATATGCATGGGCAAATACGTTCTTCAGTATATTATATGTATCGCCTATCAACGTGTTGCTCTTTTTTGCCAGTCTGTTTACCACCTTCTGCAAGTCTATATCGGTGACAGCTCGCATTTGCTTATCACCTATGTACGGGGCGATATGATTGTTGATAGCATTTGCATAGCTACGTTTTGTAGATGCACTTATTTCGCCCTTCTTGTAAGCATCATACCATTCCTGCATGTATACAGACACAAGCACATTGCGTTGTGCTTCACCTGCACCGAGTATATATGTGCGTATGAGTTCTTGCTTTTTTGCTTCAACTTCTTTTACGGTATATCCGCCTACCCATTTTACCACGGCTTTTCCGTCAGCATCGTGACCAACGACAACCTTGCGGCGTATACGCTCTTTCTTACGTGCCATACTTTAGCCCACCTTACTTAAAGTCAACTGTATATACTATCTCGTCATCATATTTGAAAATAACACAGTCACAACTTGGCAGGTAGTTTTCATGTATAGTATCGGCGATATATTCCAAGTCACCTTCTTCACTATAACTTATATAGTCTCGAAGGGCTTGAGCGCATTCGTCACCGGGTACGCCATCGTTATCTAAAAGCATCTTTACATCACTGAGGGTTCTACCACTTGCCCTACAAAGATAAATATATGCAGGGACATCGAGTGTTTCAAGAAGGTCTATTGGTGCTTTATCAACATACTTCTTATCTGCTATCATATTTATGATTGCGTCCACGGTGTCGAGATTATCTTCAGCAACTACTGGCTTAGCGTATACAGTTACATGTTTTTTATCCTGCATATCATAAACTTCAGTACCTATAACGCGCCTAATCCACGAAGCTTCTTTATAATCTTTTGTGATTTTGGAATATATGTAATCCCCAGTAGCATCATCATAAATAGGCCCTGTTTCTTGCGGATGAAGGTCAGGATTATCAAAAAGCATGTTAGCCTTGGCGAAGGAGTCATATATGGCTATTTGCTCATCGGGTATATCAACAGGATAAGCAATCTGTATGGCAGCAAGCTGGGTTCCTGCGTCAGCTAAAAACAGATGGTTATACCAGCGCGTATCGCCGAACGTGCTGTGATATTGATAGCTTAATCCATAGCATTCACCTGATATAAATGCGCTTAGGTCAATTTCTTCGAAGTCTGGGTAGCTGCTGGCGTATCCGTAAAGAAATAGGGAGGTACTTTCGGTATCGGACATATCGAACCATTCTACGCCGGCGAGAGATATCATGCCGGTGCACTCTGTGGGATAGAAGAAAGTAGAAGTGCTATCTGAAGGTGATTCAACACGCCAATCTGAAGGAACTGTCAGACTGAATGTTCCAATTTTATATACAGTACTCTCTACTGGGGATGGCGTGGGTGTAACGACTACTTTTGATGTGCAGCCGGAAGCAAGCGTTATCACCATGATAAACAGAATAAAAGCTCTTTTCATGTGACCCTCCATTAAAATTAAGAAAATAAAAATGCCGATTGTGCAATTTTGCGAAAATCGGTACACGAATATGTACTGAACTCAACTTTTACCAATTTTGGTAGTTGACAGTTGCTCACGCCCCTGCTACAATGCAAACACCGAACGAAAGTTCGGTAAGCGCAAGGAGGAAGAAAAAATGAAGGCAGCTATAACGCGAGAGCAACTCGCTCAACTATCAATAGAGAAGCTAATGATTATTGCTGAGATTGTAGAAGCAATGTTAGATAGTCAGCAAGCCGCTCCTGATTCTGTGGCGTTAGCTGAGACACCCCAAAGAGTATGTGGTTGATGAGGGCTTCCTTTGTGCCGATCGGAGCAATATCAACATCGTATCCCAGCAGCCATAATGGATTGATTTTAAGCTTGTCAGCAATATCTAACGCTACGTCAATCTTAGGGGTACGCTGACCGAGTTCATAACGATTAAGGGTTTGTGCCCGCACTCCTGTTAGCTTTTCGATATCAAGCAGGGTAATGTTTTCAGTTGTGCGGTACTCTTTTATACGAGCACCAATATCGCTTATTTTATCCATAGTATATCACCTCGCGTACAGTATAATATGTCGCATCACCATTTGCAATGATTTTGTTCAAAAAGACGTTGACAATGTCACCGTGCGGTGATATGATTAAATCACCGAATGGTGATAAGAACGAAAGGAGTGAGAAAATGAATCTTGGTAAATTGAAAGGCGAGATTATAGCGAACTATGGCTCACAAAAAGCTTTTGCCCAGCATATCGGCTGGCCGCAGAATAAAGTATGCCGCTTGGTAGCGGGCAAGTATAAACCGGATACAGATGATGTAGATATTATAGTTAAAGCATTGAATCTTGATAAGGAGGGGTTTTTAGCAGTTTTTTTACCTGCAATATCACCAAATGGAGATGAAACAAAGGAGCGTAATTGAAGGGTATGAAACGTTTATCGGTTATCACAGAGAAAGGATATGCGTTAATGGCCGCTATTGATGCTGGCCTGCTGGAGGAAACTGAAGATGGCTGGAATACTGAGAAGTTTGAAAAATTCTGGGCACAGTTTACCCAATCGAGGGAGGAAAACCCAATAAAGCACTCAGTAAAATGGCTAAAACGGATGTGGCCAATGAGACGATAATTGGGATTAAAACGGAGCGAAACAAAAATGATTTGAATTCATCACGAATGATGCTGCGGTACTCGCGTCCCTTGTGCTCAATTTGCAATGCGGTGACAATGCCGGAGTGGCTTGATTGCAGATGTGAAATACAATTCATGTCTTCAAGAGAACGACATATTTCACAGGCTTCTTCAATGCTTACTTTACCGGAATTGATAATTGCATCGGCAAATAAAGACTGCTGAAATATAGAACCCGCAGGAAACGTTGCGTTGAGAATGTTCATAACAATTTTCTGTTTTCGCGTCATAATACAACCTCCATTTTTTCAACATTATACTACAAGATGGCAAGAAAGGGGAACAAGTGAACGTGGAAAGATTAACGCATGAGAGAGTTAATGGCATCAAAACAGGTTATTGGAGTGCAGCTACCAAAGATAAAATTATTCAGAAGCTTGCGGCCTATGAGAATACGGGCTATGAACCGGATGAAATACACGCGGCCATTGAACGAGCAGCTGAGGGTGGCCAAACCAAGGCCGCGATTATCATGGCAGAGTGCGTTGCCGGAGCTATAAAAGGAGCCCTCGAAGAAAATGAGCGAATAAATGGGAGCACACAAGCGAAAAGGAACATAGAAGCATGAAGCCGTATATAGTGTATTTCTTTATTAAAGAGAATCGAACGGAATATCTTGCCGATGTAGTTATTGAGGCCGCGTCAGCGAAGGAGGCGTGTGCGCGCTGCAAAGAATGGTACTTTAAGAAGACAGGTAAAAACGCATTTCGCCCGACTACAAGCATAAGTGATGAAACCAAAAAGTGGTACGCAGAGCACGACCGCCTTGCGATACTGAACATCAAAGAGTAAGAAAGCCAAAGAGAAAACTATATGAAGGGAGACAAAAATGTACATAACAAACATATGGGGCGGAGTATTCAGCTTCTTTATACCGGGCGTGGTATTCGGTCTGATGATAGCCATTGCCATTGTTGAGGGATTTGTTATCCGTGAGCGCAGACGCGAGAAGCAGCGGGCAGCCAAGAGGGAAAGAAAATGAGCGTGGAAGTAGTTGCAGCATATAACCAAGAAACGCTTGAGGCGATTGCGGCAGAATATAAAGCCGCTTATGAAAGCGTGGTGCATACCGTGCAGCATCTTCAGGCTGCCGCCAACAAGTTGGCGCTATATGAGCCGCTGTCCGTGGCGGAACAATGGGTGCGCACATGGGGCGAAACGGTGAATAAAAAGACTGCCGCCAAAATGCTGGGCGTAAGCATAAGCCAAGTAAACCGCCTGATAGCTAATGGCGATTTGGTTACAACTACATCGGAGGACGGGCGGAGCCGTGTAATAGTGCGCGCCGCGGCGGAGTATGTTGCAATGGCATCGCGGCGCATAAAGCCTGCGCCCAAGGTCCCTATGACGCGCAAAGGCAATCCGATTAGGTTTATTCCGTAATAGATAGAATGGCAAATATACTATATGAAAATGGCCGGCATGGAAGGGGATTCCATACCGGCCGTGACGCACAAAAGTGCGCCGCCTATCCATACCTATTATAGCATTATCGGAAATGAAAAACAAGCTTGTGGAAAAGCTTTTCGGGCTTGTATTGCGTATTAACACAGCGACAACAAGCGGAAAATGCAATACACACAAGGTATGGTTATGGCGGCGTGAAGCGTTGTCAATGGGAACGTGGAATAAATGCCATGCGATATGCGAGAAGAATAGCAATGCTGTTCCGTGGAACGTAGAAATGGACAAGCTGAAGCTTGTTCGGGCCTTTATGCCGCGAAAGCCCATTGACATAAGCAAGCGCCAATATGCTATGGCGCAGCCCTGCCCCTATACGGGGCGGGGCTTGACCACCCAATAGCAAAGAAAGCAGCTCATACTCGCTGCACTAACGGGAGGAACGGTATGCCGTATGGCGATGATATAACAAGTTTATATGACATTGACAATCCCGAAGAAGAAACAGGCATAGAGCTTGCGGAAACGGTAAGGTCTAAGGCGATAGAAAACTACCGCGTGAAGCTAACGAAGCCCGGTCCGATGCTTGAAATAGAGGCTTACCCGGTATTGAAGCATAAGAAGGAGGTGCAGAGGGCAAAGAAAGCTAAGAAAACGTCAGCGGCGCAGGCCCGAGTAAATCAGCGAAACGCCGCCATGAAACTTAACAGGCTTATTCAGCATAATTTCCCAGAGTACGAAAGCTATGTGATAGGTCTTGACTATGAGATATCGCCAACACCAGAACAGGCAGCCAAGGACAGGGAAGCATTTATACGCGGCCTGAGACGGCTGTATAAGAAAAATGGTGTTACGCTGAAATGGCTTGCAGTTACGCCGTGGACAACTAAAACGGGAGCGCCAACAAAACGCTTGCATCATCACATTGTTATAACTGGCGGCGTGGATGAAAACGCTATACGCGCATTGTGGATGCGCCGCGGCAATGGCCGTATACACTTAGACCCATTGCAGCCGGATGCAAACGGCGTCACGGGGCTTGCGAAGTATCTGGCTAATCATTTGCATGGGGCCAAGCGCTGGACGGGGAGCAGAAACCTTGTGATGCCGCCGAGTATATATCCTAAAAGACATATGTCAAAGGCTCGGGCATATACGCTGGCGATGGACTACGAAGCCGCAAGAACCATATTCGAGCGGCAGCATAAAGATTACACATTTGTATCGATGGAGGTGCGGTTTTCCGATTATGTTGATGGAGCATATATTTATGCCCGCATGCGAAAAAAGAACACCGCGCCGCGGCGGAGGTAAACGTGGAGAGAAAATATGAAATAACCCAGTGCATAAACGGAGAAAGCATAGTGCTTTTTACGGCAAGCAGTATGGCTGAATTATGCAAGGCATATCGGCATTTTCGGCCGGATAGCCCATGGTATCAAGATAAACCGTATATACGTATGCGCATATGCGGCAACATTCTGCCAATATATAAGGCTGAAGAATTGGCTATGAAGCAGCACCGCGAGATGGATTAACAAAACAAGGAGGAGATATACACCATGAAAATCAAAAGCATTGCGGCTCTATGTAAAAAAGTGAGATACGCAGTAATAATGGACAGCGCGAGCGTAGACGGCAGTATTGTACAATTCATCGGAGATGGCAATGCTGCATACATATGCGATGGGCTGCCAACGGTGGAGGAAGAAAGCCTGCTGGCGATATTTGATGTGCCGCAGGAACAACGCAATACTTGGCATGTGAAACGGTCAAACGTATATGATATGCTGCTCACGAGCAACGATATGCCACTATATGAGAGCAGGGTACATATAACATACGGCGGTAAAGAACTTATACCGCTATACACACATACGCGCAGAATTGTGTTTATAGATGCTAAATATCTGGCGCCGCTTGCAGATAACCCTACAATGGAACTGTATCTGCGCAATGCGAACTCTACGCCTGTGGTTGCAGCTAAGACAGGTTTTATAGACCTTGCAATCATAAGCATATACAAGGCAAAGGATAAAGCTATGGCGGAGGAACTTAAAAGAATAGCTGCATATGTGCAATACACGGTATCGATTGCCGATGACGGCAGCGAGAGTGGCCAGTGCTCAATAGAGCTTGAGCAGGAAACTGAAGATTGAAATAAGGCTATGCCGCGGCGGCACATTTAGAAAAGTGAAAGGAGGGCAAATATGATGGAGATAACGAAAGAACAGCGTAGAGAAATGCAGAAAAGACTGAGCCGCTGGGGCACGGTTATATGGATGAGGACAAAACAACAGGAAAAGATAGAAGCCCTTAAAGAGCGCCGCGATGCATTATGCGACGCACATACGCCGCTGCCGGACGGCCAACCGCACGGCACAACGCCGGGCGACCCAACGGCAAACGCGGCAGCACAACGCGAGAAGCTTCGTGCGGCTTATGACAAAGCCATAGATGAGTTGTGCGAAAGCATAGATATGATGCTGCGCGAGTATGTGCAGCTTGACGGTGCGATACTTCAGCTGCCACACATACAGCAGCGTATAATCTATGCGCGCTATGAAGTGCATGAATGCAGCGGGAAAATGTATAGCCGCGGCGGAGACTCCGTTGATTCGCATCAATCGTGGGCCGATATAGCAGAACGGTGTAACGTTTCTGCGACAACGGCGCGCCGCCTTCATGCCCTTGCTATAGATGCACTTATAAAAAATATTGGGCAAAATTAAAAGTTGGACACTTTTGGACAGATTTGGCGGATTTTATATGTTATAATCTTAATGTGGGAAAGAAGGAGGGCAAATGCCGAGACTGGTTACGTGCCCGCATTGCGGGCGTGTACATAGCAGCGCATATCATTGCAGTGATAAGCCGCGGCGGGAGTATGTGCGCAGAGAAGCAGAAAAAGGACGCTATACGTCTGCATGGCATCAGAAAGCTAAAGAGATAAAAGAGCGAAGCAACTATCTGTGCGCCGTGTGCCTTGACAATCGGATTCTAACCTATGACGGTTTGGAGGTGCACCACATAGTTAAGATCGCGGACCGACCAGAACTGTTGCTTGAAGATAGCAATCTTATATGCCTGTGTGTGCAGCATCACAAGCAGGCGGATAGGGGATGTATATCACCTGATTATCTTATGCGCCTGGCGCGCCTTCGGGATACTCCCCCCCGATAGATGACGGCCTTCTGAGTTGAGAATGCGAAAACCACACGGCCCCAGCTGAATATAAAAAATTCCCAAAACCGAAAAATCGGAGAAACGGAGGTTGATATGGCCAGACCGAGTAAAAGCGTGGCTGTTTTAGCCGCCGAAAAGCAATCGCATCGTGCAAAGGCGGAATTGAAACAGCGAGAAACGGCTGAAAAAGAACTTGCAAGCGGAAAGCGACTGAAAGAGCGGGCGGAGGTAAAAGCTGACCCGGTAGCACATAAGGAGTATTTGAGAGTATCAGGACTGCTTGCAAAAATAAAGAAGAACGATGCACTATACGAGCGTATAATAAACGATTACTGCAAGCTGCAAGCCGAGAGTGCGGACATGGAGAACATAAAGGCGGAGTTTAGAGCATCGCGCGAACAGCTTGAAAAGGAATATAGAAGCGGCATGTTATCGGACGAGGACGGTGGGCTTAAACCGTCCTCGTACTATCGACTAATGGCAAGCATGCAGGCAAATATACTTGCTCTCGATAAGCAAATACAAGCGAAGCGCAAAATGATGATGGACATAGAGCGCGAATGTGCGATGACTATATCCGCAGCACAACGCAGTATACCGAAGCAACCAACCAAAGCAAACCCACTTGCCGAATTGCTCAAAGGTGATGTGTAATGGTTGAATCCGGCCCTGCGGTAGCGTATGCGCGATGGTGCACTGCAAGAAGTAACCACAAAGTGCCGCGCTATGTTAAAAAGCAGGCCAAACAGTTCCTCGACATAGTGGCGGGCAAGGACATGGAAGCGCATATAGACGAGAGAGCATATGCGCGTATATGTAATCTTTTGCGTATAATGGTGCATCCAGATATTGGCAAAAGTCTATACGATAGCCTTGAGGACTATGCGTGGTTGCTGATAACCGCAGTATTCTGCGTTAAGGACAATGAGAATCGCCGCTACTATAATACGGCCGTACTTGAAATAGCCCGCAAGAACTTCAAAACGTTCAACGCGGCAATAATCTTTATATTGCTTATGCTAACAGAACCGCAGTTTTCGCGGTTCTTTTCAGTTGCGCCAGACTTGAAACTTTCGAGCGAACTGAAACTTGCGATACGCAAGATAATAAAGAGTTCGCCGCTTCTGGCTGATGATGGAGTATTCCGTGTGCTGCGCAGCGAGATACGCTGTAAGTTGACAGATAGCGAATATACACCGCTTGCATATAGTCAGGATAGAATGGATGGCAAACTTGCCAACGCTTTCCTTGCTGATGAGGCGGGGGCAATGGATTCATACCCCATTGAAGCCATGCGATCATCACAGATAACTTTGAAATCAAAGCTTGGCATAATCATATCCACCCAGTATCCCAATGATGGCAATGCTATGATAGATGAAATAGACATTGCTAAGAAAACGCTGGATGGGTTACTTGATAATGCAAGGCGCTTTGCATTGCTGTATGAGCCGGATGATGAACTGCTTACAAATGACCAATGGGAGAATAACGACTTTGTAATATATCAGGCTAATCCTGTAGCAGTAAACAACAAGGATGTATTTAATGCTATACGGGACATGCGCGCTATGGCCGTATTATACGAAAACAAGCGTGAGAACTTCCTGTGTAAGCATTGCAACATCAAGTATAAGGGCCTTGGCGTCGAGGGGTATGTGGATATAAACAAGGTAAAGGCATGTCGCATAGAGGATAACCCCAACTGGTGGCGCGGACGGCGTGTATATCTTGGTATGGACTTATCGCAGACGGATGATAATACAGCAGTTGCCATGGTTACCGAAGAAGATGGTGTAATATACGCCAAGGTATGGGGCTTCGTGCCGGCCGATAAGGTGGCGTATAAAAGCAAGAAGGAAGGCGTTGACTATAAACGGCTGATAGCTCAGGGCGTATGCTTTGCCTGCGGGGATGAAGTCATAGGCTATGATTTCGTTGAACAGTTTATTTTGGAGTTACAGGACAAGCTTGGGGTTGTTATCGTGCAAGTTGGATATGACCGCTATAACGCTATATCTACGGTGCAGAAACTTGAAGCGGCGGGGATTGAATGCGTGGAAGTGCGGCAGCATTCAAGCGTGCTGCATAGCCCTACCAAACTCCTGCAAGAAAAGATACTTAGCAGGAAATTTGCATATAACGAGAACAGAATGCTGGAAATAAACTTTGAAAATGCGCGCTGTACGGAGGACACAAACCGCAATAAGTACGTTAACAAAAAACGGTCAGCGGGCAAGGTGGATATGGTAGTTGCAATTATAAATGGCGTATATTTGCAAGAGCAAGAAGACCTATACGGCATGGATTTTGTTATTCAAACTTAGGAGGGTTGCATGGGAATATTTGATATATTTCGAGGTGAAAAGCGCGCGGAGAGGCAGGTGAGTTTTGATGACGAACTGCTTAAAGCGCTGCTAAGCAGCGAGAAAGTGACGCGAGAAACAGCGCTGCAAATACCGGCAATATCCAGCGGTATAGAGCTTATTGCAGGAATAATTGCCAGTACCCCAATTAAGCTTTACGTTGAGAAGGATGGGAAAACCGATGAAGTAAAAAATGACCTAAGGCTTAGGCTGCTGAACGATGAGACAGGGGACACGCTAAACTCAAATGAGTTCTGGCGCGCAATGATACACGATTATTATCTTGGCCGCGGCGGTTACGCATATATAAATCGCAGCCGCGGTCGTATAGTGTCGCTGCACTATGTAGATTCGAGGCACATAACCATTCTGCGCAGTACGGACCACATATTCAAGGATTATGATGTGTGCGTAGACGGCGTGCGTTATGCACCGCATAATTTTATCCGAATACTGCGCAACACTTGTGATGGCGCAGAAGGTACGCCGATAACGGCCGACAACTCAAAAATAATCGAAACAGCGATGCAAACTCTGCGCCTTGAAAGCTATTTTGCGAAAAAAGGCGGCAATAAAAAGGGCTTTATAAAGTCTAAGAAAAAACTGGACCAAGGAGCTATAGATAGGCTGAAAGAAGGCTTTGCACAAATGTATTCTAATGACAGCGACAACGTTGTTGTGCTTAGCGATGGCCTTGACTTTCAGGAAACCTCAAGTACATCGGTAGAGATGCAGCTCAATGAGAATAAAAAGACTAATGCGAATGAGTTTGCGAAGTTGTTCCACGTTCCCGTGGATACCATGGAGGGTAAGACGAAGGACATGGCGGCACTTGCTAAACTCGCAGCGATACCGCTTATGACTACGATACAATGTGCGCTAAATGCGAGTTTGCTGCTTGAGAAGGAGAAAGGGAGCCATTATTGGGCATTTGACACTAAAGAACTGCTGAAGGGCGATATAAAAGAGCGATATGAAGCATATAAACTTGCGCTTGACGCGAATTTTATGCAAGTAGATGAGGTGCGTTTCGCTGAGGACCTTGCGCCGCTTGGACTTAACTGGATAAAGCTTGGATTGCAAGATGTACTTTACGACCCGAAAACAAAGGTAATATATACGCCTAATACAAATAAGACGGGCGTTATGAACACCGAGGCAATGTCAATGCGCAATGCCGAGGCGGAATAAAAGGAGGTAAACGTGAGAGTAGAAATAAGGGCGGATGGTGCGCACATAAGCGGATATGTGAATGCTACAGGCAAAACGAGTCAGCCGGTTATTACGCCGCGCGGCAAGGTTGTTGAAACGATAGAGCCGGGAGCATTTGAACGCGCGATAGAGCGGGCAAAGAATATAACTGTTACAGTTGACCACGAAACACACGTGTATGCCAGTGTGGAGGCACATACACTCAAACTATATGAGGATTACATAGGATTATATGCTGATGCGCTTATAACTGACCCCGAAGTAGTTGAGCATGGGCGAAATGGTGACATACGCGGCTGGTCGTTTGGTATGTTCAATGTTGTTGATGATATGGAGGAAAGAGCGGGGCAGCTGCCATTGAGGCACGTTAAGGATTTGGACCTTGACCATATAACGCTGGTAATAAACAAAACGCCGTGCTATTCCGCCACGAGTGTAGAGGTAAGGGCGGAAGGCGAAATAGAACTGGAAACACGAACAACAGAACAAAAGACGCAAATAACGGAGGAAAAGCCTCCGTTTTTTGATAACTCGGCTTACAGGGCACGAGTAGAAGCAACTAAAAAACAAAACGGAGGTAAGAAATGAACAAACTGAAGAAACTGAACGAACAGAGGGCAGAACAGCAGCGTGTAATGGATGAACTGATAAACTCTGCCGACAGCGAGAACAGGGCGCTGACAGCTGATGAGATAGCGAAGTTTGACGCGGCGGAAGCTGCCATAAAGGCTATCGATGAAACTATTAGCCGTGAGGAACGTGCACGTAAGGACGTGATAAGCCGTGGCGGCAATACTGAGATGGAAGAACGAGCGGCAAGGGATTCGCAGATGTTCTCCGACTACGTTCTGGGCCGCGTCACCGAAATGCGCACAGGCGAACAGAACGTGTCAATGGGTAACAATGGCGCAATAATCCCTACCACTATTGCGCACGAAATAATCAAGGAGGTTAAAGACCGCTGCCCTATACTCGAAGGCGCAAAGATATACCGTACTAAAGGCAAGCTGAAAATCCCTGTCTGGGGCAAGGCGAATACTACGCATAATATAAGTGTTGGCTATCAGAGCGAATTTACCGAACTGACTGCTGATGCAGGCAAGTTTGATAGTGTTGACCTTGATGGTTACCTTGCGGGCGCATTGGTGCTGTTAGGCCGCAGCGTGAGCAACAACGCCGATTTTAACGTGACTGATTTCATAGTCGATGAAATTGCAGAACAGATGGCTTATTTCATTGAGGGCGAATGCCTCAAGGGTTCCGGTTCTTCTGCTGCAACTGGCGCGCTTTCTACTACCACCAGCATGACCGCTGCATCGGCTACTGCTGTGACTGCGGATGAGCTTATAACTCTGCAGGCCAAGGTGAAACAGAGGTATCAACGCAATGCTTGCTGGACTATGCACCCCGATACTTTTACGGCGATAAAGAAACTGAAGGACGGTCAGAACCGCTATTTGCTTCAGGATGATTTTTCGGGTGAGTTCCCGTATCGTCTGCTTGGCAAGCCCGTATACCTTTCTGACAATATGCCTGCCATGGCGGCGAGCAGCAAAGCTATACTTTACGGCGATTACAGCGGCCTGAGCGTAAATATACGTGAAGATATTTCCATTGAGGTGCTGCGTGAGAAGTATGCTACCCAGCATGCTATCGGCGTGGTGGGCTGGTTCGAGTTCGATGCTAAGGTATCGGATAATAGGCGGCTTGCGACTCTGGTAATGAAGTCTGCTTAATTGGCTATGAAGCTGAGTGAAATAACTGCGGACGATGTAGTTAGTTATCTGCGTCTTGAAGGTGCGCCATGTGATTATGACCATTTGCATGCGTCCATGGCGGCCGCCAAGGCGTATATATCAAGCTATACGGGTATACCGCAATCAGGCGAAGGCGAAACACTGGATGATTATGAAGACATATATCTTGCGTTTATGGTGCTCTGCCAAGATGCATATGACAACCGCGCTTATGTTGCTGACGGTACGGCAGCCAACCGCGTTGTATGCAGCATATTGGATATGCATGCGAGGAACCTGATATGATTATTGACCCGGGCAAGATGGATAGGCTTATATCCGTATTAAAGTACGAAAACGGTGTATGGCGAGAGACGGGACGGTTGTGGGCAAAGGTTGAATACACGGCAAAAATAGTATATTCGGCCTTTGCTGCCGGTTCGGATGGGTACAAAGTTACTATACGCAAAAACGGACTTGTGGGGCTTGAGTCAGCGTTGGAAATTGAGGGCGAACATTGCATGATAACCACGTTTGAAACAAGCCCACGGTCGAATTGCATTATGCTATCCGTAGCTAAACTTGCACCGGTGGAATGCATATTGCGCCGTCAAGGCGTGGATACAGGCACTTTTTACGGGATATTTGCCGAAAAATATGTGCGATTTGAACATAATACGCCGTATGCCGGACAGAATGTAGGGCTGCTGCTTATAACACCGAAGACGGTAGCGCTTAGAACGGGTGATATAGTAGCGGCTATGGACAAACGTTTCAGTGTGCAGGAATGTCATATGATGGAGAAAACACATAATGCATACGAAGTTTACTGGACGGGGGACGCATAATGCAGAGCATAGACGAAGGAGAACTCGCGAGAATTGGCAAAAGAATAGACAAATTGCTAAAAGATGCACCAAACATGCGGCGAAAGCTACACGAGCAAATGGGTGATGTCGCATATAATGCTGTAATGCAAGAGGTATCCCGAAGCACACAGCGGCATACGGGCAATTTGCAGCGATGGCAGAGCAAATATGTCGGTAGCGGTGGCGGATATGCGGCCGTGCGTGCTGAGAAGGGCATTGTGGGCAAAAATAGTCCGGGCGCCATTACGAATTATGTAAATAGTGGCCACCGCATACGTCCATCAACCACCAATAGAAAAAGAAAAATAAGCGTAGCATATGTTGATGGACGATATTTCTATCAGGCGTCTAAGCGTGATTTATCCGAAAAGCTTGCAAGGCTTGGTGAAGCGTTTGTGAATGAAATGGCCGGGCGAATTGTCGGGAAGAAAGTATGATAAAAACGAATGATATAATTAGCGCATTAAAAAACGTGCTTAAAGTTGCATGCGCTGACTGTAAAGAGGTATATACCGAAGAAATGCCGCAGGACTTTGAACGTCCATCGCTATATATTTCGCTGCAATCGGTATCGAGAACTGCTATAACGTGCAAAACGATGCAGAATAAGGCCAAAATCAAGATAAATTGCTTTGCCGTAAAGGATGACTATGGTTATTGTACGGAGTCAGACCTTAATACTCTTATGGGGAAAGTGATGCAGGTGATTGATGATGGATATATACGCACGGGCGATAGGGCGGTTGAGCTGAATGTACAGACCGGCGAGATACAAGCGGATTATGCATATATAACTGTGGATGCGATATATACTACAGCGCGAAACAAGAGCGAAAAGGAATACGACTTGATGCGGGTTGTTAAAACAAATTTGGAGGATAGAAAGAAATGAGTGGATTACCGAGTATTACAATAACGTTTACTTCGGCGGCACGAGCCGTGAGCCGTCGTGCGGGGCAGGGCATAGTGGCGATGGTGCTTACTGATGCCGGAAGCAATACGGCCGGCATATATCATATTGCAGCGGAAGCGGATATACCCGAGGGCTTGGGCGTAAATAACAAGGCATACATAGCGCGCACCTTAACCGGCAATGTGAATCGCCCTGCAAAGATAATAGTTTTGGTTAAAACGGCCAGTACCACAATGGCAACGGCGCTTGCAAGTCTTGCGCTGTACGATTTTGATTGGATTGTTGGTGACCCGGACTTGTCAACTGCTGATGCGGCTACCATAAAGACGTGGATAGCAACGCAGCGTGCAGATTACGATAAGATATATAAGGCGGTCCTGCCGAATGTAGCTGCGGACAGCGAAAGCATAGTGAACTTTGCCGCTGAAGATATAAAGGTTGGCAGCACAACTTATGATACTGAGGCGTTTTGTAGCCGAATCGCCGGGATAATCGCGGGTACGCCGCTGAAACAGTCAATTACAAACACAATATTGCCTGAAGTGTCAGACGTTAAACGCATGTCAAAGGAAGAAGCGAATACGGCTATAAATGCGGGCAAGTTGATACTTGTGCATGACGGCGTAAAGGTGAAACTTGGGCGTGGTATAACTTCGCTTACAACTACCACGAACAAGAGTAAACTGCTCAAAAAGATAAAGCTAAGTGAGACGCTTGACATAATCAAGCGCGATCTGCGCGTACTTACGCAGGATAATTATATAGGTAAACTTGCTAACAGCTATGATAACAAGGTTGTGCTTATATCTGCGTATCTTGCTTATCTGAAAGAACTCGAGGCAGAGGGAATACTGCAATCCGGCAAATCTACTATGGAGATAGACATTGACGCTCAGAGGGCTTATCTGAAGGCGCGCGGCGATAATGTTGCGGATATGACGGATGACGAAATAAAGACGGCTGATACTGATGAACAGGTATTTATACACGGAAGCATACGCATGCTGGACGCGATAGAGGACGTGGCAATCAATATGGAGTTTTAACAGGAGGATAATATGGATAAAGCAAGCAGAATAATATCGGGAACTTGGGGCGAAGTATGGCTTGACGGTGTATATGTAGCCGAGGCGGATGGATTGCAGGCCAAAGTATCATTCAACCGTGAACAGATAAGGCAATGCAGAAAGCTGACCAGTGGTCGAAAGTTGATGAGTATAGAGGGTACGGGAAGCCTTAGCATGTATAAGGTAACATCTCGCATGGCGGAAGCTCTTAGCAAGGTAAAGGCTGGAACAGACCCGGCATTTACTATAATCAGCAAACTTGACGACCCCGATGCGTATGGAGCAGAACGAATAGTGTTGAGCGGAGTAACATTTGACGACCTTACTCTTGCCGACTGGAAGGTAGGCGAGATAGGCAAGGTTGAGGCGCCTTTTGCGTTTGAGGATTATGAGCTGGTAGACACTATTACAGAAAGGTAAAAAATATGGATAGCATTGATATGCTGCTTGGATGCGGCAAAAAGTTGACTGAAATACCTACAGCGGAAGTAGAGGTGTCACGGCTTACGGAAATGGCAGGCGAATCGTTTGTAGTTCGTATACGTGCATTGACGGCAAGAGAATTTGACGAGCTGCCAAAGGATGATTTTAGGGCGCATGTGATATTGAAGGCCACTATTGACCCGGAATTAGTGGATATACGCATTGCGGATATGCTTAAACCTGCAAGCCGAAGTGCAAGACTTACGCCTGTTGAGGTCGTTAATGCACTATTTTTGCCGGGCGAGGTTATAAACCTATATAATGCCATAACGGACCTTAGCGGATTTGGCGAGGAAAGCATAAAGAATATAAGAAAAAACTGAGGAATACCCCGGAATTTGAGTTTATGTTGTATCTATTCCACACGCATAACATACTTCCGGGGCAGTATTATGATATGCCAACGGGCGAAAAGATAATGCTGCGGGCATTTGTGGATGAGATATTAGAAAGGAGCAAATAAGCCCATGGCGGCACGAGCAGATGTAAGCATAATGATAACGGCTAAGGATAACTACTCCGAAGCTATTATGAAAATGCAGAAAACGCAGACCGCATTCCGCAAAGACCTTAAAGCGATGCAAAAAGACCTTGACAATCTGAATAAAAGTAAAATTCAGCTTAAAGTTGACCTTACGCAGACTAAAAAGGAACTTGCGGAAGCAAAAAAGAGATTCCTTGAACTTGGTGATGCTGAATCGCGGGCGGCTTATATGGCGGCTGAAATGAACTACGATAACGTGAAGGCCAATCTCGATGCTGTATCGAAATCCATAAGAAGCACTCAGCGCGATATGGACAATCTTACGGGGGCGATGTCGAAGGCAGATGCGCGTATGGGAAGCAGCGGCGGAGGCGGAGAAGGTGGAGTACTGTCTCAGCTCTCTAAAGCAGGACTCTTTAACATGCTTAGCAGCGCTGGTGGGGAACTCGCGGGAACGCTTGTGACTTCAGCGGCAGGCGAACAGATTGGCAACTGGATAACATCAATAGCAGGCGGTGCCGCATCCGGCGCCGCCCTTGGTTCGGTTGTACCCGGAATTGGCACGGCTGTAGGTGCGGCCGTGGGTGCTGGCGCAGGTGCTATCAAAGCATTCACGCAGCAGTTTAGCTCGAAAGACGATGCGTTCAAGTCTGTTGTGGAAGACACTTATAACGATATTAAACAGGCACAGGCAGAAGCACTTGATAACGGCTCAAGCTTAGCTGCAAATCGAGAAACATCTCGCATGTCGTTTGCTACGTTGTTTGGAGACGAGAAGGAAGCGGATAGATTCATACAGAATGTAACTGATTTCGCCAATAAGACACCGTTTATGTTTGACGACCTTACCAGCATGAGTAAGGTGCTGAAAACATACGGATATGAAGTAAACGAGTTGCTGCCTACAATGCAAAAGATAGGAGATGCAGGCGCGGCACTTGGTTTGGACCAATCTGGTATGTCTGCAATAGCGACATATTTGGGCCGCATGAAGTCAACTGGCAAGGTGACTATGGAATACCTTAATCCGCTACTCGAACGGGGCATACCTGTATGGGACTATCTTGCAGCAGCATCCGGCAAGACGAATAAAGAAGTGCAGGAGATGGTAAGCAAAGGACTTGTGCCTGGCGAAGAGGCGGCGGCAGCATTAGCGGATTATATGGGCGCCGATTTTGCCGGCAGTATGGAGAAACAGGCAAAAAGTTATGCCGGCTTGACATCTACACTGCAAGGCATGCAGGATGAGATGGATGTTGCTATGGGCGAAGGCTATAACGAGCAGCGCAAACTTGGCATACAGGCTGAAATAGATTGGCTTTCTGGTGATTCTGGCGACAAAATGAAAGAAGCTAACCGCCTTGTTGGCGAATGGCAAGCAAGTCTTGAAAACGAAAAAGAACGGCTTCTGCGTGAAGCACTTGATGATGTTATGAACTCTGATGAATTTGCAGGGGCGGATGACATTAACAAGGGGCGCATGATAGAAGAAGCACGCGCAAAAGCACAAGCGGATTACTATCAGAATGATAGATATCAACGCCAACTTGAAGCCGACAAGGAGCTTATAAGCAAGATACGTACCGAAATGGCAGATGCGTATTATGATGCGGGTTATTCGCTTGGCTTGGAATTTGACAAGGGGCTTATTGCTGCAAGAATAGATAATAGTGGACTGGGCGGCGACAACAGTGTTAATTGGGCCGCCGTTTCTGAGCGAACAAAACGAGAAATGTACGGGAACCGCAATAAGACGGCAAAGCACAGCAGCCGCCATGCTTACGGCCTTGAACGGGTGCCGTATGATGGATTTGCTGCCACGCTACATGAGGGCGAGCGTGTGCTTACGGCTGCACAGGCCCGCGCACAGGATAGCGCCGGTGGCGGGCAGATAATCATAAGTGGGAATCAGTTTACGGTACGCGAAGATGCCGACATAGACCGGATTGCTACTGAACTATACCATAAAATAGCGGATGCCCAATCAGGATATATAGGAGAGGTGAGCCTTGTATGAGCATAGCCAAGTTTTGCTTTGACGGAAGTCTTATTTTGCCGATTACGCCGGAAACGTTTGAGGTAAGCAGCGGCATACGAATAGAAACTATAAATATCCATGCCATTGGCGATATACGCATAGCCGGATACCCAACGCTTGATAGTATAAGCATATCCGGCATATTTCCCGCAAATCGATATAGCTTCGCTGTAACCGATGATATAACCCCGTATGCGCTTGTAGCAAGGTTCAAGGAGTGGTCAGCAGCACGCAAGGTGGTGCGCTGGCTTGTTACCGGATCTGATGTTAACATGCCGGTGCTTATAGAGAGCATAAGCTACGGCGAAAAAGACGGCAGCGGAGATGTTTATTACACGCTGAGAATGGCTGAGTATCGCCATGTGAGCGCATCGTCCGGACGGTCGATAGACCGTTATCCGAAACTGCCGGATGTATATACGCCTGAAAAGGGCGAGAACCTTTTTATTGTGGCGGATAAGGTTTATGGCGACAAGAACAAGGCGAAATTTATTGCCAATGCTAATGATATGAACAATATATACAGTAGGCGCAGCGCACTGCGACTACCGAGTATAAGACAATGAAACTGAGAATAAACGATATTGATGTTACACAGCTTGCCGCTGCTGTAACTACGAACGGCAGCGAAAAGGAATGCGCGCGCACATTGAGCGCCAATATAGTACAATCACCTACTGATAGCAATATACCGGCTGTACCGATGAATGCGGGCGATATGGTTGCATTCGAGGCGGATGAGCAGAGCTTTAACGGCATTATTACGTCCGTGCAAAGGTCTACGGCGAGCAGCACAATTACTATAACTGCTAAGGATTGCGGAATATACGTTAAACGGAACAAGATAGTCCAGAAAATAAAGAATATGACAGCCGAGGCGGCTGCGGAAGCATTTCTGACTGCGAACGGAATGAACGTAGGCGCACTTGTGCCTACGGGGTACACCTTTAGCAGGTATTTTATGAACGTGACGCTATACGAAGCGATAATGACGGGCTATGCTTTGGCTGCTGCTCAAAACGGCAATGCGTATATGCTGCGCGTGGATGGCAATGCCGTAAGCGTGATAGAAAAGGGCGCATATATTGCGGCTGTAATACGCGGCGGTGAAAACCTTATGGATGCATCATACAGCGAATCTGGCGAGAATATAACAAATCAGGTCGCTATATATGATGCGAGTGGTAAATTGAAGCAAACCGTTACGGGTGATACGACCATGGGAGTGATGCGCGAGAAAATAATCGAATCGTCATCGAGGGCAGAATCGATAGCGGCCGCGAATGAAATGATACGAAAGAATGCGCTCAAACGCAATGCAACGGTAACGAATGTAGGCAATGCCGAATGTATATCGGGTAATGCTGTATTTGTATATGAGCCGTTCACGGGCTTGTATGGGAAATTCTATGTTGCGTCAGATGTGCATACGTGGAAAAATGGCCTATATACAAATAAGCTTACGCTCGCATGGAAAGCTACGATGGACGCTAAAGCCGCAGGTGAGGCAATATCCAAAGGCAACAAAAGGAATACCCAAGTTGAATCAGGATTCTATTTATACGACTGGGATGCGACTAAGGGAAAATAAACATATATGGAAAAGAATGAAAATCCATATCTTGGTATGGCCGAGATGATGGGGAAGACGGCAGAGGGGAATGGGCCTAAAAGTGGCGGCTGTATGACGGGAACCGTAAAAAGCACTACCCCTCTTGTGATAAGCTGCGCTGGCATGGATATAGACGGAGAAGCATTGTATATAAATGCTGAGCTGATGAAGGATTATAAACGGGAAATAACGCTTAAAATGCCCGCTTATGCCGTCAACGGGACAGTACAGGCCAATGCCAACACGATTGCCAAGAACGAAGCTATAACCGAGAAAATGGGGCTTAGTGAGGGCGATATGGTGCTTATAATACCGAGTACAGATATGCAGGCTTACTATGTCATATGCAAGGTGGTGGCGGCAAATGGCTAATATATATCCGTTTATTCAGCCGGCATTACACATAGCGGAACAGGCTGACGGAATTGAATATCGTGATATAGCATGGGATTATGCTGCAAATATGCCACGCTTTAGCGCAAACGGGGAGCCGGAGATAGTTAGCGGGCTTGAGGCGGTAAAAAGCTGGGCATGGCGTGCGCTGCATACAGAGCGATTCCTGCACGACATTTATAGCTGGAACTACGGATGCGAAATAATGACGCTTGCTGGGCAGCAATGGATACGCGAAGTTAAGGAAGCGGAAGCGGTGAGATATGTACGTGAATGCCTTGTGCAGCATCCTGACATATCGGGCATAGCCGATGCGCACGCGGAATTTGATGGCAGTACGCTTACGATACGCTGTACAGCAGTAACGTCATACGGCAATACGGATATAGAGGTGAACTACAATGTATGAAAATATGGATAAGAACGCCATACGTGAAGCAATACTGGCTAACTATGGGGGTAGCGTATCCAAGATAGAAGGTTCGTTTGCGGCTGATATGGCGGCTGCTGCAAGCGTTGAAATGGCCAAGATATATGCCACGATAGACTATGCAATGCAGACATTCTTGCTACAAACTAATGAGGGCGAATATCTTGAATTGCGCGCGGCCGAATATGGCATAAGCCGCAAGGCAGGAACAAAAGCAGCTGTATCTATTACTGTTACAGGTGTGGATGGAACGAACATACCGGCCGGCACAAGGATGCTTACCACGGATGGGCTTATGTTTGTCACCGACGAAGAGACTACTATTGCGGAAGGTGAAACTGCTATACCCGCTACCGCTGAAAAGGCGGGAGCGCAATATAACGTTGCAGCAGGGAAAATAGCGTATTTGTTTACAAATATAGAAGGAGTAAGCAGCATAACGAATAACGTTGCGGCAGTAGGAGGGAGCGATGATGAATCAGATGAAGCGCTACGAAACCGTATATTGATGCGTTTACAAATGCCGGCAACATCAGGCAACGCATATCACTACCGTCTTTGGGCTATGGAAGTGGACGGGGTAGGCGCTGCTAAGGTTTTGCCGCTATGGAATGGCGCCGGAACAGTTAAGGTTGTGCTGGCAAGTCCGGATATGGGCGCAGTTTCGGCGGATATAATAACGGCTGTCCAGTCGCATATAGAAGCATGCCGGCCTATTGGTGCAGATGTAACGGTTGTGTCTGCTGCCGCGAAGAACATAAACGTTTCTGCAACGGTTGAAATATCGGCTGATACAACGCTGGATGCAATAAAAAAGGAGTTTGAAACGGCTGTAAGAGAGTATTTGCAGGGCATAGCATTTGAATTGAGCAGCGTATCATACAACAAAATAGGTTATCTGCTGCTTGCGATACCGGGCGTAAATGACTACAGCGGACTAAAGGTGAATAACGGCATGTCCGCCGTGTCTTTGCAGACGAATGAGGTGCCGGTGCTGGGGACGGTGACGCTGAGTGCAAAATCTGATAAATAAGCTAACGATATATGGCCCAAGCAAACAAGTGGAAGACTTGCAGAAGGGCATCCAATACGCGCTTGAAAAACTGTGGGAAGCAGGAGATGCCATGTTCGATAACGTCTTTGCTGCTACGGCACTCGATGGCCTTGAACTATGGGAAAGAGCATACGGCATAGATACCGATTTAAGCTTATCCGCTCAACACAGGCGTGAAAATTTGATAGCCAAAATGCGCAGCGCCGGCACTACAACGGTTGCTATGTTAAAAAGTGTGGCGGAGAGCTATGCAAACGGCAGTGTAGCGGTAACGGAATACTATGCGGATTATAAGTTTACCATTACTTTTGTATCAACGCGCGGTATACCGGCGCAAATGGATAAGCTCAAAGCGGCGGTGGAAAAAATTAAACCTGCGCATCTTGCGGTTGAATATGTGTATACATACGTTACTCATGGCGAGATAAAAGGGAAACCGTATACGCATGCTCAGCTTGCAAGCTATACACACGACTATATCCGTAATAATTTGGAGGTATAAATGGCGACACAAACAACGAATTATAAGTTCACATTACCTGCGGGCAATGACAACTATGATGTGGGCGACTTTAACGGCAATTTTATCAAAATAGATGCGCAAATGAAAGCCAACGCTGATGCGGCGGAAACCGCAGGTGACACAGCGGCCAACCACACCCACGGCGCAATTACCAACAATGGCAAGATAGGCACAGACGCAAACAAGGCCGTATTCACCGGCAAGGACGGCGCGCTTAAAGCCGGTACGCTGCCGATAGCCGCCGGCGGCACGGGCGCCGTTACGGCAGACGCGGCGCGGGAAAACCTCGGCGCACAGAAAAAGAGACTCACGTTTGTCAACACGAATGTAGCGGCCTCGGCTTGGGCGGCAGATGAAACGTACGCGGACTATCCGTACCGCGCTGCCATTCCGCTCACAGGCGTTACGGCTGCGAGCTTTGCCGAAGTTGTGCTGTCACCTGCCGACGCTGTATCCGGTGCATATGCGCCGGTGTGTGAGACGTACGCAGGAGGTATATATTTGTATGCCAACGCTGCACCCGGCGCGGCTGTGACAATACCGGCTATAGTAATATGGGGGTGACGGCATGATAGGCAGAGTAAACACGGGCGGCGGCAAGATGAAATCGATCATAGGCACATTTACGTCCAATAAGTACGCAGCACAGTCAACATTCAGCGTTGCCGGACTAAAGTTCAAACCTAAGGTTATATTTGTCAGATTGCTTAGCAGCAGCAACCAAGCCGTGCACGGCGAAGACTACGGTTCGTGCTTTGGCACAATAGATGCCGTACAAGTGATAGATATAGACGCAGGCGTTGCAGTGTATATGAGCAAACGTACAGACTTAAACGACTATTACGGATGGGCCGATATGGCACTATCGGGTATCACGTTTGCCGACGGGACGCTGACGGTGAAGGCAGGAGGAGCGTATAGCACCATTTGCTCTGGTTTTCAGAAACACTGGACAATAGGCACATATGAATACCGTATATACGGCGTATAAGGAGCAACAAAGATGTACATAAGACGAGTGTTTTACGACCCCGCCACAGGGGCCGCCCTTTATATCTATACACAGCAGGGCGATTTTGAGTATACTCAGCCCGCGGTAATGGCCGCGCTTATAGGCTATTCGGACGCGGCGTGTATGGAGTGGACAACGCCCGATTCCGCTATTGAAGCCGCTTTTGCGGAGACGGATGCGGACGGCAAAGCGCGCCGCGTGAATGTGAGTGTGGACGTGTCAGGCGATGAGCCGCGGTTAATATTTGAATATGAAGCGATAGAAGAAGCAAGCGGTGATGACCCATATGAGATAATCGATATACTGACGAAGGAGGCTGCGGCGGATGGCTAACATAGAGCTGCGTGTGCGTGGGCAACGCTTGCTTATGGTTCGCGGCTATGTTGTTGCCGGAACGGTACGCTATCTGACAATAAAGGCAGCGCTCAGCGGGGACTGGCAGGGCCGCGAGGTGTGGGCATATCTTGAGTATGGGGACAAGAAATACAGGACGCGGCTGGATGCTAACGGTGAATCCAAGCCGCAAGCCGGCCTTAACCTGAGCGCGGGCAAATGGTCCGTATACCTTATGGGCTACGGCAAGGACGAGGACGGCAACGAAACGTGCATAACGAGTGACCGCGTGACGCTTAATGTGTATCCGACCGGCGCTTCAGGCGGCGAACAGCTTCCGGCAGACGAAGAAGGCGCAGGTTCGCTGAATGCGATAGAAATGTATATATGCGATTTCACAAGCGCGGAAGACTGCATCATAACGATAGGAGGCCACTATGGCACGAAGCGAGCGATCGTATCAAGATAATAGAGTGCCGGAGTTCAGAATTGCAACGAAGGCAATGGAGATGCTGGACTATACATTGCGAATAACCGAAAACAAGGACATATATCCTAACTGGACAAGGGGCAACCTCGTGCGGTATATACGCGATAGCGCGGCCAATATACTGCGCCATATAGTTACGGCTAATGACATAAGCCGCGGCGGCACTACTCCATACGAAGTAAGGCTGGAAGCGCAGGAACAGGCTATACGGGATTGCTCCTACTTGCTTGCCCTGATAGATGTATCAGAGCGCACGGGGCGCATAAACGCGCAGCGGGCGCAATATTGGGGCAAGAAGGTGCGCGATGTCAAGTACATGTGCATGGCATGGCGCAAGAGGGAGCAGTCCGTTTAGTAGTGTGCAGCCTGATATAGCGGTGAACGTTTGGACGCGGTGGCCTGCCTCGGCGTCGGCTGTGGTGTACGTCAACTCCAACGGCAACGTCAACACGAACTCGCCCGCCAACAATAACTACGCCCGCCCCGATCTGTGGAGAACGCGAGACTGCGAAGCGACCCGCATGGTGCACCACACAAAGGAGGCTGCATACTATCTTTGCTACGAACGGCAAAGATGAATACACAATGTCGGCTGTGCTGCCCTGCGGGACGGCACAGGAGAAACGGCATTCCAGAATGATTTATGTATGAAATACTGTATACGCCCGATGTGCTGCATCGGGCTTTTAACCGTGCGATGCGCGGACACCGCAATAATAACGAACATGCCGCGGCGGAAGCGCATAAGATTGAAACTATAGAATACCTTGCCCGGCAGCTTCGGCGCGAAACCTACGAACCGCGTCCTTTGCGGCAGTTTTGGGTGACTGAGCCGAAGCGCAGGCAGATACAAGCGCCCTGCGTGATGGATAAAATCGTACAGAACGCGCTTGTGGATGGGCTGCTGTATGATTGGCTGACAAAGCCTTTTATCCGGGATTGCTACTCAAGCGTTAAGGGCCGCGGGACAAGTGACGGACTCGCCCGGCTGAAGCTTTTCATGGGTGAGTATTATCGCTGCCACGGCGCTGAAGGTTGGGTGCTGAAATGCGACATACACCACTATTTTGACAGCATAGACCAATCTGACGTGCTGCGGCGCGCCGAGCGGTACGTGTCGGACGCGCGTGTTATGGCGCTGCTTGCCAAGTATGTACGGCTTACATCGCACGGATTACCTCTCGGGCTGCGTACATCGCAGCCTTTGGCAAACCTTGAATTATGTGAAATCGACCACCGCATAAAAGAGGTTTACCGCTGCCGGTATTACGGCAGATATATGGATGACTTCTATATCATTCATAGTGACAAAGCTTTTCTGAAAGAGCTGCGGCGGGAGATTGAGGCAGGCCTCGCCGCAATAGGGCTACGGCTTAACGACAAGACGCAAATATTCCCGCTTGCGCACGGGATAGAGTTCCTTGGGTTCCGCACTTACATGACGGATACCGGCAAGGTGGTGCGCGTACTGCGGCAGACGGCCAAGACCGCGCTGAAGCGCGGCATAAAGCAATATGAAGCCATGTACAGGGCAGGCGCTGCGCATGAAGAAATACAGCAAAGCTACCGATCGCGCCGTGCACACTTGATGCAGGGAAATTGTCGCGGTTTAGTATTACGCTGCGATGAGAAGATGAAGAACATATTGAAGGAGGAAAACATGGACAAATGAGCCAGCTAATCACTAATTTGCCGGTTGGCACGCTTATAAACCTGATGGAAACAAACGGCGAGATTACCACGGGCAAGCCGTGGCGTATCATTGCTACGGCAGATAAGAACCCGTATAAAAACGGCGTGTTTATGCTGCGTGACAAGGCAACGGGCACAGGCGCGGGAGAATCTTCATTTAAGTGGAACAACGCCCAAACCGAAGTAAATTATGAGAATTCTCAATGCGACATAAAGCATGAAGCGGAGTTTTACGGAAGGTTTGACGAGGCTACAAAGGCGCTTATAATGCCAACGGCCATAAAGGTATATGACAACAATGCGGGCGAGGTGGTGAGCATAAATCGCCATGTGTTTGCGTTGTCCGCCCGTGAATACGGCGTGGACTCATATGCTACGGACACAACGGAGGATCCCGGCTACTTTACGGATAATGCGAGCCGCAAATGCTATAACGAGCAGGGCCAAGCGGTGAGCGTTTGGACGCGGTGGCCTGCCTCGGCGTCGGCTGTGGTGTACGTCATCTCCAACGGCAACGTCTTCGCGTACTCGCCCGCCAACAATGTCTACGCCCGCCCCGCTTTAATTCTTGCATCTAATAGTCTTGTGTCGGATGCTCCTAATGCGGATGGCAGCTACAATCTGGTACTGAGCGACACCATACCGCCACGAGAGGTGGAATTTACTGCGCTGCTGGGGCAAACGGACAAAATGCCGCAGAAAATAAAGGTTGAATGTGAGTACGAGATGCAGAGCGGCACGATAGAGTTCTGGGCGTGCAACAACTATAACGACCCCCTGCCCGCGTGGGAACAGATAAAGCTGGGAGAGCAGCACCGATTCCAAAATACCACCAAAGCCGCTGAGACGTGGGCGCTGGGTGTAAAGTGCCATGCGCAGAGTGAAAACAACATAACTGTGTATGAACCGTGCGCGATAGTAAGTTTTTAGGAGGTAAAGAGAGTGAATGCAGCAAAGTATTTGAGAAAACGCGCCGAAGCAGACAGAGAACAGGCATTTATCGATGCTGCCGAACTTGCCGATGTAGCCGCCGAGGTCGAAGCGGAGATAGCGGCATATCAGGAGATTATAGACATAATGGAAGGAGGTGAAGAAAACGATGCCGATACGGACTAAAGACGCAGCCCGCGCTTGGCGGGCAAACGAAGATAGGCGGGAAGCGGAGTACATAGCCGCGGGAGCCGCACAGGCGCAGGCGGCTAAGGCTGCTCCCATTGCAACGGTGGGTATGTTTGTAGGCGGGTTTGCACCATGGGAGGTGGGGAAGGCATACAAGCAGTATGACCTTTTTTTATATAACGGCATGGTTGGGTTCTGCCGTCAGGCAGTTACATCGGCTGCGCACCAGCCGCCGTTCAGCACGGGTATGGAAGCGATTTACGGCGTTCGCCCCGCGCCCGATGATAACGGCGTGTATCCGTATGTGTACAACATGGCGGCAAGCGTGGGCATGAGAGTGCGCGAAGGCGATAACGTGTATGTCTGTACCCGCGATATAGACCCGCTGCTATACCCGCCGTCACAGGTGGCGGCCCACTTTGAACTGGAAAACTAAAGGAGGTAACTTCATGAAAAAGACAATACTTACACTTATGCTTGCGCTTGTACTTTGCGTGAGCATACCCGCGCTGGCTATGGGCTGGGCCTATACGCCTGACCCTGTGCCGGAGTATACCGTGACTGTGACCAAGCTCGACCGGGTGCAGACAACCACCGGCACGGCATATACGCCTGCGCCGGACAAGCTTGCAATGGTTGGACAGGTCGTGTACTTCAGCGTGCGCATAACGGATAATGACGGGAATGATGTCAAAGGCGATATACGGCTTGGCGACCTCGAAGTGCTGTATATAGACGGCAATATAATAGCCGCCACGGTGACCGGCGCACATCCGACTGTAACGGCGTCAATCGAGACCGCTACGCCTGCGGACCAGCTTGTATATAATGGTAAGCTTATAATAATTGCAGGCAACACCGTTACGATAGATAAACTTGAATTTCAGCGCAGAAACAATGTTGCGGTAAGCGTGGATATTGCGGACGGCAACCTTGGCGAACTGTCTCGCGCGCTTGCGGCGTTGGGCATGACGATAGAAGATGTATACAGCGGCAGAATATATATGTCTGATGCCGCGCTTATAGCCAACTTCGGGCAGCGCAGCAGAGCCGAGACAACAGCAAAGTGGTATGCTGATGCGGATGCCGAAGTAAAGCCCGCCGTGCCTGATTTGCCGCAGACCGGCGATAAGACGGGCATTGTTGGTTTTGCGCTTATAGCGGCAGCTGTATTTATTATAGGTGTGAAAAAATGGGTAAGATAACTGAGTTTATTACCTATCTTGAATCACACATAGGCGATGCATATGTGTGGGGCGCGCAGGGACAGCGCATAGATGCCATGCTGGATATATCTGCATGGGTGCGCAAACGGGAAGATGGCAATTTGATACAGGCAGCGCGATGTATGCGCTACATAAAGGCCGCAAAGAAGCGCCCGCTATATGCGTTTGACTGCTCCGGACTGATAGTTTACTGGTTGCTGAATATCAAAGGGCTGATAAAGGGCGATGCTACCGCGAACGGCCTGTATGCACAGTGCAGCAAACAGGGAAAAATCGGAGCATGGACGATAGAACCCGGAGACTTTGTTTTTAGACGCAAAAGCGGCGAGATGAAGCATGTTGGGGTATATGTCGGAAACGGGTACACCATCGAAGCCAAAGGCCGTGACGTAGGTGTTGTAAAGCTGCCGCTTGATAAAGGTACATGGACGCATCAGGGCAAGCATCCGGCGTTGAAAGAAGCGGAAAACAAGGCGTCCGAGCAGCGCGTGTTCCGAATCGAATCACCATTGCTGCGCGGTGAGGATATACGCGCCATGCAGACAGCGCTTAACCTGTGTGGCTATCCATGCGGTGACGCGGATGGCATATGTGGCCGCAAAACCGTTGCGGCGGTGAATGAGTTTATAAAAAATAACAAGTAAGGAGCGAATGAGAAGATGGATAATATGGTGGATGTACTACGTATAGCGGCAGCCGGCATAGGCGGAATTGCAACGTATATATGGGGACCGTGGGATGCGCTTATAATTGCGCTTGTGGCTATGGTTATAATAGACTATATCACCGGTGTGATAAAAGCGGCCGTACAGGGCAAGCTTTCGAGTGCTGTAGGCTTTAGAGGCCTGCTGAAAAAGGTCGCCATATTCTTATTGGTGGCCGTTGGCGTTATGGTTGACAGAGTTATTCCTGCCACGAATGAAGCCGTGCGTAGCGCGGTTATTTTCTTCTATATTGCGAACGAGGGATTGAGCATACTGGAAAATGCGGGAGAACTCGGACTTCCGCTGCCGGCAGCGCTGAAAAAGTCGCTTGAGAAGATGAAGGACAAAGGAACAGGGCCGGATATAGATTCCGGTACAGACGTGAAGTAGTGATTTGTTGGGCCGTTGGGATTATTCCTGACGGCCCTATTTTTTTATTGGAATATAGGCAAAGACGGGAGAGAATAATAATCTTTGATATGAATCAATATAAATAAAAAAGAGGTTGACAATAGTGCTAAAAGGAGGTAATCTAACTTGGATAAATCATATGGGAGTTATGATATGAGCCATTATAAGAAAAACACGCTTGCAAATGTGATATTCCGTATTGACTTTGCAGAGAAAAACAATATTGCGGAAGCAAAACTTGATGAAACATGCAGGGAACTTTATCCTGTCATTAAAATAGAGAAAGTTAACGAGCAAACTGTAACAACAAGCATTGACGAAAAAGGTATCGCAAACGTAGAAAAGGTGAATTCGTCTTATGAGAATAAAAAGTACTTTAATCGGCAGATGACAAGATGTATTACGGTTTCGCCTCAATATGTATTGCTGGAAGTAAGCGACTATGACTCGTATGATAACGTGAGCCAAACGTTTTTAAAGGTCTTTGAGGCAATATGCAATTTAAACCATGATGCTATAATATCTAGAATTGGAATGAGATATATAAACCAGTTAGACTTAACTATGTACAAAAAGTCTGCATGGAAAAATTATGTGAAGACAGGATTGACTAATAGTGCCTATGAAGGAGTTCTTGATTTAGCTGCCCCGGCGCGCATACAACACTTGGTTGAATTTGCGATAGATGATTATAGAATACGCTGTATTACAGGCCTTTTTAATCCGGATTATCCAGCGGTTATAAGAAGAAATGTAGTTACTTTGGACTTTGATGCTTTTATTAATGGAAATCTTGAATACACCGATGCGTCAAAGTATCTTGATAAATTTCATAGTTCGATTCAGACTCTATATGAGGGTTCAATACAAGAAAGGCAGAGAAAACTAATGGAAGTGGTAAATGATGGTGAATAATCCACCGAAAGATACAGATAATACAAGTATAGGTTCGATAGACGACTTGGCTGGATATGAAGGAGCCAATATGACTAGCGGTGAGGACTTATATGGTATAAACAGGGTGGCAAGTAGGAGTGAAGAGTCGCTTGAGAAACAGGTGAATGATGCGATACAGCAGGATACAACGAAGCCATATCGTATCACTTTCCATGGAGAGTATATATATGATAAAGGCAAGGGCCACAATACAAAATGATGGACAAATTCATCAAGGGGATATTTATAGAGATATTGATTACATAGAGTATGCTGATATTATAGATGGACAAATTAATATTTCGAAAATTAGATATCAGTATGTTATGGTAATTTCTCAGGAATGTGACCTAGCACAAGACTATAATGAAAGGAACAACGAACGGCAGAAGCACGATAAACTACTACAGAGTATTATGGTCATACCTATGTTTAACTATGAACAGTTCAAGATGGGGAGCCACTTCTCAAATTTTGGTTACGCGATGCTAAATATATATCAAAAAAAGGACAGTACTGCATCAAAGAACCTTATGAACAATGAAGTACCAAGATTTCATTATATAGAAATGAACGATGATATTTCAGTTATTCCTTCTGTTATGGATTTTAAACGGTTCTTTACGGCCGACATTAATTATATGTATCGAAAACAGAAAACAAATTATGTGTGCTCTGTAGAACCTATTTTTAGGGAGAGAATATCGCAACGGTTTGCTAACTACCTGTCACGTATCGGGTTGCCGGATGGTGAGCAGACAATATAATATGCTTCTATGCAAAGTGGCAACTTTTTGGCAACCATATGCCCTGCAATGATAAACTTTCTCGATTTGCATATGCCGAGAAACTGGCTTATTTACTTATAAAATTAAGACGATGATAAACCATATGGAACGATATAATGTGGTTCGGGACCAAAAGGCCGGGTGTTCAAATCACCTCGCCCCGACCATGAAAAAAAGCGATTCCTCTCATACGGGGAGTCGCTTTTTGCTGTATCTTTAGTATGGTATATATTATGACGCATTATGAAATAGCGCAGTAAAAAGCAGGCGGTGCGCTTCCGCCTGTTGTGACATTCAGCAGCACTTGCGATACCATGTCGGCACGGGATCGTTCATGCCATTATACCAGTTAAACACATCCGTGGCCTGATTCCGCATGGTTGCTATTTCTTTTTCGCCGAACGGCACGGCCCATGGCAAGGAAGATAGAGTATTGCTGCTTATGTAAAGCGCAAGCAGCTGCCAGAAGTCAGCAGGCACGGCGCCGTCAAAATATCCGTCCACCATGCCGGAAGCGAACACGGGCGCTTTCTGCGCGCACCAAACAATGCGGTTGAACTCCTCCCAAGGGTCGCCGAAGTCACAGCGGTTGAAATCGATTATGTATAGCTTGCCGTCGCGGCCTATCATCATGTTGCCTATGTGATAATCGCCGTGCTGAAAAGTTTGCGGCCTGCCCGCAAGCAAGCTGCGGTTATTGTTTATGTAGTCTATAAACGCCTCCGCCTGTCCGTTTTCGTATTTAATTGGGCAGGCTTCATATAAGGCTGTTTTCCTGGCTATCTTGCGGTTGAATCGGGCTTCCCAATCCTCCTGGGTTTCGGGTGCAGGGATGGAGTGAATTTTGCGGAGAAAACGTCCGGCATCCATACCGTATGCGTATTGCTTTGCGGCGGGGCAGTTTGGCATTATGGTTTCTGCATCTTCGCCGTCTATCCATGTTTGTATTGAATATACGCCTTTGTCGCATGTGCCGAATTCTAGCGGGTCGCACATGGGCACGCCAAGCTCAGCCACGCGGTGCATAAGCTCATATTCCTTCATTTTTTCATCATATTTTTCAATTGGCGTTACACGCAGCAGAAATCTGTTGCCTTGCTCATCGGTTAGGCAATACTTTTTGTCGCCCGACCATCCCTTCAGCACCGGCTCTTTTGAAACAAACTTTTTCAGCATTTGACCACCCACCTTCCTATGACTGTTCTATTATAGTCGTAAAGCAGGCATAACACAAATACAGTTTCCATTTAATTCACAATGGCGGGTGGGACTTTATCATCATTGGTGATATAAACTATTGCCCGTATTGCCGCGACAAGCGGCGGGAAGGGATAATTATTTATGCAGCAGGATAAAGCATTTCTCGGGACGGAGCCTGTCGGCAAGCTGCTTTTGAAGCTGGCCGTGCCTACGGTAGCGGCGCAGTTTGTGAACATGCTCTATAACATTGTGGATAGGATCTACATCGGACATATGGGTGCTGACGGCAGCCTTGCGCTCACGGGCGTGGGCGTATGCATGCCGATAATTCTTATAATATCCGCTTTTGCGGCGTTTGTAAGCTCCGGCGGCGCGCCGCGCGCATCAATAGCGATGGGCGCGGGCGATAACGAATCCGCGGAAAAGATACTTGGCGGCTGCTTTACGCTGCAGCTTTGCATATCGGTGGCGCTTACGGCTGTGCTGCTGATTTGGAACCGCGATTTGCTGCTGGCCTTCGGCGCAAGCGAAAACACGATAGACTACGCCGTGGATTACATGAACATATATGCTGTCGGCACCATATTCGTGCAGCTTACGCTTGGTATGAACGCCTTCATAACGGCGCAGGGCTTTGCAAAAACAGGCATGTACACTGTGCTCATAGGCGCGGTTGCTAACATCGTGCTCGATCCGCTGTTCATATTCGTGTTCGATATGGGCGTTTCCGGCGCCGCGCTTGCAACCATAATATCGCAGGGCATATCCTGCATATGGGTGCTGCATTTTCTTATGAAAGGGAACAGCATACTTAAACTCAGGCGCGAAAGGATGAGGATAGACTTCAAGCTTATCCTTCCGTGCATAGCGCTGGGCCTTGCGGCGTTCGTTATGCAGTCAAGCGAAAGCATAATATCCGTGTGCTTTAATTCTTCCCTTCTCAAATACAGCGGGGATATTGCCGTTGGCGCAATGACGATACTTTCAAGCGTTATGCAGTTCGCCATGATGCCGCTTTCTGGCATATCTCAGGGCGCGCAGCCAATACTCAGCTATAATTTCGGCGCAAAAAACGCATCCCGCGTTAAGGAAACGTTCAAGCTGCTGCTGAAGGTCTGCCTTTGCTATTCTGTTTTGCTCTGGGGCATAATAATGCTGTTCCCGGGAGCGTTCGCCAGCCTTTTCACCACCAGCGCGGAGCTTATAACCTTCACCGAGGGCGCGCTTAGGATATACTGCGCGGTGCTGTTCCTATTCGGCGTGCAGATAGCATGCCAGATGACGTTTGTATCCATAGGCAACGCAAAATGTTCAATAATTGTTGCGGTGCTGAGAAAGTTTGTGCTGCTGATACCGCTAATATACATTATGCCCGCTATACTTGCCGATAAAACAATGGCGGTATATATGGCTGAGCCGGTGGCGGACTTTATCGCCGTTTCGTGCACGGCAATATTGTTTACAATAGAGTTTAGAAAGGCAATGGCGCGGCTTGAAGGCGGCAAAAACTAAGAAATATAAAAAACAGGGCGGGGCAAAGGCTCCGTCCTGTTTATGCTATGGAATTATTTCGTTTCCATGCGTTCAAGCGCGGCCTTCACAAAGCCGAAGAACAGAGGATGCGCCCTATTCGGGCGGGACTTGAACTCCGGATGATACTGCACGCCTATGTGGAACGGCCTGTCGGTAAGCTCAACCGTTTCAACCAGCCTTCCGTCAGGAGAAAGGCCGGATAGCGTAAGTCCTGCTGCGGTGAGAGTATCGCGGTAATCATTATTGAATTCGTAGCGGTGGCGGTGGCGCTCGAATATGGTAGCCTTGCCGTAGCAGCGTTCCATGGCCGTGCCGCTCTTTATCATGCATGGGTATGCGCCCAGCCTAAGCGTGCCGCCCTTGTCTATGCTGTCGCTCTGCCCGGGCATGAAGTCTATGACCTTGTGCTTGCAAAGTTCATTAAATTCGCCGGAGTCTGCGTCCGCAATGCCCGCAACGTTGCGTGCGTATTCAATGACGGCTATCTGCATTCCAAGGCATATGCCGAAATACGGTATGCGGTTTTCGCGGGCAAACTTTGCGGCAAGTATCATGCCGTCTATCCCGCGCGAACCGAAGCCGCCCGGCACAATTATGCCGTCCATGTTGCCAAGCACGGCGGCTATGTTTTCTTCGTTAAGGGTTTCTGAATCTATCCAGTGTATCATAACTTCCGAATTAAGCGCATAGCCTGCGTGGCGCAGCGCCTCCGCAACGGAAAGATAAGCATCGTGCAGCTGAACATATTTGCCGACCAACGCAATGTCCGTATTCTTCTGCCGTGCATGTATGCGGTTTACCATTTCGCTCCATTCGTCAAGCTCTGCCGCAGGAGCGTCTATGCCCAGTTCGCGGCACACAACGGAGGAGAAGTTCGATTTTTCAAGCATCAGCGGCGCTTCGTAAAGGCAGGGCAGCGTGATGTTTTCTATTACGCAGTCCGGCTTAACGTTGCAGAAAAGGGATATCTTTTTGAATATGGAATCTTCAAGCGGTTCGTCGCAGCGCAGCACTATTATATTTGGGTTTATGCCCATGCCCTGCAATTCTTTTACAGAGTGCTGAGTGGGCTTTGACTTGTGTTCATCGCTGCCGCGGAGGAAGGGAACGAGCGTAACATGGATAAAAAGGCTGTTTTCGCGCCCGACTTCAAGGGATATCTGCCTTACGGCTTCGATAAAGGGCTGGGATTCAATATCGCCTATTGTGCCGCCTATTTCGGTTATTACCACGTCCGCATCCGTTTCCTTAGCCACGCGGTAAACAAAGTCCTTTATTTCGTTTGTGATATGGGGGATTACCTGTACGGTGGAGCCAAGATATTCGCCGCGCCTTTCCTTATTCAGCACGTTCCAGTATACTTTGCCTGTGGTAAGGTTTGAGTAGCGGTTCAGGTTTTCATCTATAAAGCGTTCATAATGGCCAAGGTCAAGGTCTGTTTCGGCGCCGTCCTCTGTTACGTATACTTCACCGTGCTGATACGGGCTCATGGTGCCGGGGTCTACGTTTATATACGGGTCCAGCTTTTGCGCGGCTACCTTAAGCCCGCGGGTTTTGAGCAATCTGCCCAGGCTGGCCGCCGTTATGCCCTTGCCCAGGCCCGATACAACGCCGCCGGTAACAAATATGTACTTGGTCATATGTTCTTCCTCCGTACAAAATAATAATGGATTATATTATAAAGCCGCGGCTTTTGTCAAATGCTAAGCTGTGTGAATTTTGCCTGATATCGGGCAAAAATCGTGCACATAACCGCGCGTTATATCGGCGTGAACATAAATTATAAAAAGCCCCTCCGCTTGGGAGGGGCAATGGGGTAGATTTGTCAGTTATTCGTGCCTGTGTCTATTTCATATTCTATGCTTACCTGCGCCTCCACCGTAAGCTCGCCGGGGCTTATGCTCACGTCCGCATTTTCATCCTCGGCGACGGATGCGGTGTGCATATCATATGCAGCATTCGGTGTGTAGCTTGAGCTCTGCTCGTTCACGGCGGAAGGTATTGGCTTCAGAGTCACGCCGAGCGCCTCCGCAATGGCCTGAGCCTTGCCCTTTGCATCGTCTATGGCGGCCTTGAGCGCCTGCTGATACGCGGCGGAGCTATCGGACACCGTGAGCGTAAGCCCGTATGTACCCGTTGCGCCTGCGGCTATTGCGTCGCTCAATACCTTGCCCACGGCATCAATGTCGCGTATTGTGATCTTTATTGAAGTCACCATGTCGTACCCTACCACGACCGCGGGGGTTTTCTTGTAATTATATCTTTCGTTCAGGCTCACGTTATCCGTGGCAATGTCTGCATCCTTAACTCCGGCGGCTTTAACGGCCTCTATAACCGCGTCCATAATGGCGGAGTTTTCGGCCTGCGCGGCGGCAGGCTTTTCATTATATGTGCGCACCTGTATGCTTACGGTGGCAATATCCGGAACAAGCTTAATCTCGCCCGATCCGCTCACGTTTATCACGTTTGGCTCCTCCTTGCTCTCCTGCTGTATGGTTACCTCGGGGCTTATCACCTGCGGCGTGGTGCCGTTGGGGTTCTGTACAACGGTTTTGCATCCCGTGAACATTACTGCCGCCATGCTTATGCACAGCACCAATGCTAAGGCTTTTTTCTTCATGGCTTACTTTCCTCCTTGACTTCGGCTTTCTTTTTGCTGCGCTTCTTTGTTGCTGCGCGCACTATTACAACTATTATTACAACCACTATTGCCGCAATAACTATAATGGGCAGGCTGGATACAAACCACACGAAGAAGTTTACGAAGAATACGCCGACGCCGTTGAGCGAATCGGTAAAGCCTTCGCTTATTCTATCGGCGGTGGTCTTGGTGGCGGCGGGGCCTGTGATTGCGTTGCGTTCGTTAATATAAAGGGAAACGGTGGTGTAATCTATCAGCGCGTCATAGCGCTTCAACGTGCCGGTAAGCGTTTCTATTTGAAGCATGACTTCGCTTATCCTGTCCTCGAGCGCTATAACGTCTGCCAGATTGTCCGTTTCCACCATTATTGCGCGCAGCCGCTCAAGCTGCTCCTGCAATACGGCAAGGCGGGTATCGGTATCGTAATATTCATCGGTAATGTCGTCCGTATAGTCGCGCACATAGTTTATCTGCCCAAGCGTCTCCACGCCGTTTACGAACTCGCCCGCCTTTTCCGCGGGGATGCGGATTGTCAGCTCAATGCTGCGGCCCGCGTCGCCGTAAGCTTCGGGCTTGGAGCCGTAAAGATTGGAACTGAGCACATATCCGTCAAGCTCGCTCACCTTGGCTTTGATATAGTCCATGTTTTCATCGAACTTATCGGTATTAAGGCTTATGTCATAGTTGCGGATTATTTTGCGTCCGGCATATATATCGCCAGCGGTTACGGAGGTAGCTTCACCCGCTGCGTAATCAAAGCCTATATCATTGCTGGTAACGGGTGAGGTCGCCGCGGGCATAGGCGCGTATTCCTCCATAGGTGCGTATTGAGAGGATGAGTTGTACACCGTATCCCGTGCGGCGGTGGTGGAAGCGCCGCTGCACCCTGCAAAGCATATGGCAAGCATTATTGCCGCCGCGAAAACGGCAAGCAGTTTTTTATATTGTTTCATTGTGATTCCTCCTTGTTGCATTCCTTTGCCAATATAACGCGGGAACGCGGCTAAAGGTTCCAATTATATGCATATTGTATTATATAAGCGGTAATTGGGCAAGAGCAAGGCGCATATACAAAATATATGGGGGTGATGTGCGTGGCGAACATCAGCTTTTGCGAACTGAGGCGCAAGGAAGTGATAAATTTAAGGGACGGGGCCAGGCTTGGCGCGGTGTGCGATTTGGAAGTTGACCTATGCTCGGGCACCGTATGCTCAATAGTTGTGCCCGGGCCGCCGAAGATGTGGGGCCTGCTGAAGAGCGATGAGGAGCTGGTTATACCTTTCTGCAAAATAAACAAGATAGGGGACGACGTTATATTGGTTGATATAATGCTGTAATTGCTTTATTTTTTGCGCTGTGCTGTGGTATAATGGGCAAAAGCACGCGGAGGATACAGCATGAGGTGCAGATATTGCCATGGAACGGAAAGCAAGGTTGTGGATTCGCGCCCTACGGACGACGGGACAAGCATACGCCGCCGCAGGGAATGCATGAGCTGCGGAAGGCGATTCACAACATATGAAAAAATAGAAGAAATACCGATAATGGTCGTGAAAAAAGACGGGCGGCGCGAAACGTTCGACAGCGAAAAAATACTGATGGGCGTGCGCAAGGCCTGCGAAAAGCGACCGGTGAGCGCGGCGCAAATGGATAAGCTGGTGGAAGAAGTGGTGCGGGAGGTAAACAATACCCTTGAGCAGGAAGTCACCAGCACCTATGTGGGCGAACTTGTTATGCGCGGGCTGAAGGAGTTGGACGAGGTGGCGTATGTCCGCTTTGCTTCGGTATACAGGCAGTTTAAGGATATAAATACGTTTATGGAGGAGCTGAAGCTCCTTCTTAACGACAAATGCGAATGATGGATAGATACGAATACATTTCGGCATATGCCAAAATGCGGCACGGCTGCATTTACGAAGAAAAAAGGGGCATAGGCTTCTTTCGTGCAGAGCAGCTTAAAAGCATGGGTGGCGTTGAGCACGGCTTTACCGCGAGGCAGGGCGGAGTTAGCCCAAAGCCTTATGATTCGCTGCACCTGAATTTTCAAAAGCCGCACGATTTGGCGCTTGTAAGGGAGAATTTCTCCCGCTTTGCCGATGCGGCCGGCATAGAATATTCAAGCATGGCCGCGGTGAGCTATGAGCACGGCACGAACGTTATAAAGCTTGACGCTGATGATGCAGGGCGCGGGTTTGATAAAGCCCCGCTTGATAAGTGCGACGGCATTGTTACCGATTCGCCTGCGGTCACGCTCATAACAAATCATGCCGACTGCGGCGTGTTCTTCATATATGATCCCGTGAAGCGGGCGGTGGGCCTTGCGCATTCCGGCTGGAAGGGCACGCTTGGGCGCATCGGTGCAAACGTGGTCAGGCTGATGCAGCGGTGCTATGGCTCGGATCCTAAGGATATGATAGCTTCAACCGGCCCTGCAATATGCAAAAATTGTTACGAGGTGGATGCTCCCCTTGCAGCACGGTTCGATGCCGAATTTGGCGCAGGCGTATGCACAAGCCCCGGACGCGAAGGACACGCATGGCTGGATCTTGAAGCCGCGCAGGCCATACAGCTTATTGAAGCGGGGCTGAAATGCGAAAACATAACATTGATGGAAAAATGTACGTTTGAGGACGAAGAACATCTGTTTTCACACCGCAGGGACACCGCGAAGCTGGGCGGAACGGGAGACATGGCGGCGTATATCCGCATTGTATAAATAAAAAACAGGCTTAAATATTCATCCTTTCGGGTAAGCTAACCCGGAAGGATTTTTACGTTAAAAGGAGCATTACATGGCGCTGAATACAATAGTTTGCCTTGCGGCAATAATAATGAACTTAACATTTTTGACGGAGAACATATGCAGACGGCTCTGCATGCGCCCGTTCGCGCTGGCGGTGACAGCCTTGGCGGCGCTTGCGCTTGCAAACATCAGCTTCAGGCCGGTTGGCGAGGTATGCTTTGACCTGTCCATACTTGCGCTACCTGCGTTCCTTACGGCATTCAGCCTTGGCGGGGGCTATACCGCGCGGCGCGGGCGCGCTTGCCTTTCGCGCATGGCGGCAATGTCGATGATACCCATGCTCATAAGCGCGGCGATATCGCTTGTGAATTACTTTGCGGATGGGTTTGCCGCGTTTGATTTGAACGAGGGGGCGATAGTGCCGTGGCAGGTGCTGCTGTGCGGAATGGACATGGCGATAGGCGATATATTGCTTGCGAAAAAAGTCGCCGTGTGATAATGCTGCAGGGGCCTTCATATCATGTAGCGATACGGAGGACATGCAGATGGCGAACGCGGAAACTAACGCCCTTGTGGGGCTTAAAAAGCTTCTTCCAAAGGAGCTTTTTTACAATACGGATATGGATATGCTCGGGGCGGAGTGCGAGGAAATACGCATACGCGCCGGGCGGAACGTGCGCTTTGTATTGCGCGGCGGCGAAATTGCGGGCAGCGCCGTGGCAACGCCAAAGCTTTGCCGCGATGTGCTGGAAGGGCTGAGCGAACATTCGGCACCGGCAATAGAAAACGAACTGAAGGAAGGCTTCTTTACGGCGCGCGGGGGGTGCCGCGTGGGCGTGTGCGGCCAAATGTATACCAAAAACGGCCTTTGCGAAAGGCTTTGGCAAATCTCAGGATTCAATATAAGAATAGCGCGGCAGATAAAGGGCTGCGCGGACAAAATAATACGCGAAGTTTACAGCTGCGGCAATGCGGGTGGACTATTGGTGCTGTCCATACCCGGCACGGGCAAAACAACGCTGCTTAGGGATGCCGTACGCCAGCTGAGCGACGGCGGAATGAGCGCGGCAGTTGCGGACGAACGCGGAGAAATAGCGGCGTGCTACATGGGTGCGCCAACGCTGGACGTGGGCGAGCGGACGGACGTTATGGATATGTGTCCGAAGGCAGAGGGTATAAGAAAGCTTGTAAGGAGCATGTCACCGCGGCTTATAGTCACCGATGAAATAGGCACGAAGGAAGAAGCCGATGCGCTGCTGGACGCAAAAAACTGCGGCACAGTGGCCATTGCAAGCGCCCATGCAACATCGGTTGAGGATGCATTGCGCCGCGAACACATACGCGCGTTGATAGAGGGCGGCTGCTTTACACACGCGGCCATAATAACGCGGCTGGCGGACGGCGCAAGGGATATTGCGATAGAAAAGCTGGCGCTATGAGAACGGGCTTGGCTGCGGCTGCGCTGATAATATGCATAAGCATGGGATACATGGCGTGTTCGCGTATGAGGGACAGGGTGGATAAACTGAATGCCCTTTGCGCGGAAATAAGAACACTTGGCGACAGCATGGAGCTTTCGCAATACAGGCTCAGTGAAATGCTTGACAGGTTGGGCGGAGAACTTTGGCGCGAATACACTGCGGCGCTTACGGGGGAACAGCTTGGTGCGGGCGAAGCATGGGCAGCTACGGTACAAAAGGAAGCGGACGGCGGCAGCTTAAGCGGCCTTGATAAGCAGGATATTGCCGCGCTTATAACGCTTGGCGAGGCGTTTTCGTCCATATCGCGCGCAGCGCAGGCGGATCATGCCCGCCTTACGCTAAGGCAGATGGAGGCGCGTGCGGCGGATGCGGAAAAGGCGCTTATGGGCAAGGGTAAGCTGTATTCAACGCTTGGCGTGCTTGCGGGCTTTGCGGCGGCGCTTATGATGATATAAAACGGGGGATGAGGGATATGAGCATAGCGGTTGTATTCAAAATTGCGGGAATAGGCATTCTGGTTGCCATAATATGCCAGCTTTTAAAGCAGACCGGACGGGACGACATGGCGATGCTTGCCGCGCTTTCGGGGCTTGTGCTTACGCTGAGCATGGTGGCAGATCTGATAGGGGATCTGTTTGAAAACGTAAGGCGCATATTTGAATTGTATTGATATAAAACCATGGCGGACGTTATAAAACTGAGCGTATTTGCCGTGATATGCTGCGCAATAACGCTTACCGTGCGCGCATACCGGCCGGAGCTTGCCCAACAGGCGGCGGTCGCGGCGGGGGCGATGGTGCTGATATATGCAATGGAAAAGCTTGGCGGCATATTCGGCGAAATAAAAACCATGCTTGAAACTTACGGCGTGCCGAGCGAACTGCTTACGGTGCTTATAAAACTTACGGGCATAGTTTACCTTGTCCAGTCCGCGGCGGATGCCTGCCGCGACGCTAACGAGACCGCCATTGCGGGGCGGGTGGAACTTGCAGGGAGAATAATGATAGTTTCGTTGTGCATACCGTGTATAAAGCAGGCGATGGACATGATAGCGCGGCTGATGGAGGGGGCGGGATGAACGCGGCGGATATAAGCACGCTGGATATAGGCGCATGGAGCGAACTATGGAACTCACTGAACGGGCAAAGCTTAGGCTTTACGCTGAAGGAGCTTATGGAGCGGTTCATGGGTACGGGCGCAATGGATGCGGAAGGAATATGGCAAAGGCTCATTGCCGCAATAACGGGCGCATTGAAGCAGAACATGCTTTCATATCTTGCAATAATTGCCGCTGCGTTCATATGCGCGATAATTTGCATTATGAGCGCGGAGGACGGCGCAGGCGGGGCGGGAGCGCTCGTATGCGCGGCGATAGGCACTTCTGCCGCGGCGGCAAAGCTGAGCGTGCTTATAGCCTCGGCATATGGGGCGATGGATTCGCTGTGCTCCTGCATGGAGCTTATCGCGCCGGTGCTTTCGGCGGCCATTGCCGCATCGGGCGAGGCCGCATCGTCTGCCGCACTCAGCCCGCTTGCCGCATTCCTGTCCGGCACGGTGGCAGGAGTATTCAAAAGCACTGTGCTGCCACTGTGCGCCGGTGCGGGCGTGTGCGCAATGCTGAGCGCGCTTACCGGGGAAGAAAAGCTGTCGAAGCTGTTCAAGCTTATCAAGTCACTTATACGTTGGCTTAGCGGGGCGGTGTTCACGCTGTATTTTGCAACGGTAGGCATATGGGGCATCGGTGCGCGCTCAAGCGACAGCGTTGCCGTTAAAACCGCTAAGTATGCAATAGATAAGGGCGTGCCGATAGTGGGCGGGGCTGTCTCGGGAACGGTAGATACCGTGCTTGAAGGTGCGTCGCTCATCAAAAACTCCGCCGGGCTTGCCGCGCTCGTTACGCTTGCGCTTGTGGTGCTTTCGCCGCTTGCAAGCATGGCCTGCAACGCCGTTTGCGCCCGCGGCACGGCGGCGGTGTGCTCCGCACTTGGCGATGCGCGCATAAGCACGCTTATGGAGCGGGTGGCGGATGCGATAAACGGGCTTTTTGCTTCCGTGTTGGCGGTTGCGGCAATGTTTATGGCAACGTGCGCGCTGGCGCTGGGCACAGCCGGTCTATGATGGGGCGGTTCATGCTGCAGCTTGCGGCAATAAGCCTTGCTGCGGGCCTATTCACGGCGCTTATGCCCAAAGGAAACGCCGCGCGCAGTGGCAAACGTGCCGCGGGCATAATTGCGCTTATATATACTTTGCGGGCGCTGTTCAGCCTAATAGGAGGATATTTGCCATGAAAGGCGCAGATGGGATAAAGAATGCGCTCGGCCGCCTGTGTGCGCGGATGAAGCAGGATAAGCGGCTGGAGATAGCAGTTTACGGCGTGCTTATATTGATAGGAGTGCTGCTGTTCTTAATAAGCCCTAACGATAAGGCGGAAGCCGCCGCGAATACGGGGGCAAAGGCGGCCACGGAGGAAAGCGGCGTAGCGGAGCTTGAAAGCAGGCTTGAGGGCATACTTGGCTCCATACGCGGCGCGGGCAAGGTGCGCGTGATGATAACATACGATACGTCAAGCCGCCTTGTGCCGGCAATGAGTACGGACGTGCAGAGCGGCACTACGGAGAACACGTCAACAGGCGGCCAAAGCGTGAGCGAAACACGCACGGAATCGTCCCGCCCGGCGACAATATCCGGGAGCGGCGGTACGGAAACGATAGTGCTTACGGAAATAGAGCCAACCGTGCGCGGAGTTATAGTAATAGCCGAGGGGGCTGCGGACGTATCGGTACGGGTGAAGCTTAGTAATGCTGTGATGACCGTGCTTGGCATAAGCGCGGATCGCATAGAAGTATTTGAAATGAAAAGGGGAGAAGGGGAGCAATGAAAATAATGAAAAAGTATGTTGCAATAGCCGCGGCGGCTATACTGCTTGCGGGCGTGGTGTATTTCAGCTGTTCGCTGAACAAGGGCAAAAAGCCCGTAAACGCGGATGCGGATGCAATGCCGCAGGCAACGGGAGACAGCGTTGCGGCAAACGAAAATTTCTTTGAAGCGTTCAGGAAAGAACGCGAAAGCACAAGATCGCTTGAGATTGAATATCTTGATGAAATAATAGCGGCCAGTGCGAACGATTCCGAGACGCTGAAGGATGCAACGGAGCAGAAACTGAGGCTTGTTGCCAATATGGAGGCGGAATTCAGCGCAGAAAGCATGATACGCGCAAAGGGCTTCAGTGATGCGGCGGTAACGTTTCATAAGGGGAGCGTTAACGTGGTGATAGCGACCGAGGAGCTGAGCAGCGAGGAGGTTGCCCAGATTCTGGATATCGTGAAGCGTGAAACGGGCGAAAAAACGGAAAACATCAAAATAATGGCAGGAGGCAATTAAAAGAAAAATATATGTGAACTGCGCCGGAGTTAGGGCATATGATGCTTTTCAGGATCAGAAATATCTGGTATAATATCAGAAAAGTTAAACAAGGAGGGCATATTATGGCAGCAGATAACGAAATTACCCGCGAGCTGAACGAGGTTCAGGGCGGCAGGATAACCTTTGCACCGGATGTGATAGCGACTATAGCCAGCCTTGCCGCGGCCGAGGTCGAAGGCGTAGAAGGTATGGCCGGCGGAGTTGTTGAAGGCATCACCGGAATGCTCAACAACAAAAAGAGCATGACCAAGGGCGTTAAGGTAGAAGTAAATGAAGAACAGGTAACGGTTGAAATAAACGTTATAATCAAATACGGCTACAAGCTGCACGAGGTCTGCGCAAATATCCAAAGCGGCACCAAGAACGCGATAGAGACAATGACCGGCCTTACCGTAAGCGCTGTGAACGTGTTCGTATCGTCAATCAGCTTTGAAAAGGCGAAGAAGCAGCCGGCGCAGCCCGCTGCCGAAGCCGAACTGCCCGCAGAGGAATAAGCGGACAAAAGCAAAAGAAAATCTTACGCCGCCGCGTATACGGCGGCGTAAATTAGGAGCGTAAAAATGAGATTCAATATATTCGATAGGTTCCTGCTGGTGCTGCTTCTGCTTTGCGTAATAGCGCTAAGCGCCCTGTGCATAGCCACGGCTATGGGTTTTGTTACGTTCGATATGATAACGGCCCCCATAGAGGTGATCACCAACGGGCTCATAGGGAAGAGGCTCATACTGGGCGGTGGCGGCGTTGTGCTGCTGGCGATAGCGTTCAGGCTGTTTGTAGCAATGGGCAAAAAGCGGGACGCGAAGAACGCGGCTGCGCCCATGCCAACATCCACGATGATAATGAGCGGCGATAACGGCACGGCCTACATGACCATAACCGCAATAGATTCGCTGGTGCAGCGTCATTGCCGCGCCAATGCGAAGGTGAAGGAATGCGAAAGCGTTGTTGTTCCAGCGGGCGAGTCTGCCTCCGGCATAAGCATAAAGCTTAAGCTGAGTGTTGCGCCGGACACGGTGATTCCCGAACTTAGCGCAAACCTTCAGCAAAGCCTTAAAGAATACATAGAAACGCTTTGCGGAGTAAGCGTGAACGCGATAGATATACTTATCGTGCCGACTCAGCCGCCAAAGAGCATATAAGGAGCGCGACATGAACTTCTTTGAATTCTGGAACCAATACAAGTGGCGCATAATAAGCGTGCTTTTCGCGATAGTTTTCGCGGCGTTTTTGTTCACCATAGGCTTTTGGAAAACGCTGCTGCTGTTCGTGCTTGTGGGCATTGCGTTCTTTATAGGCACGCTGCTTGACGAAGGCGGGCGCGCAAGAGTGGGCGATTTTTTTCGTTCCATCTTCAAAAACCGGGAATAACGCGGTATAATTATTCATAAACATATACAAAGGAAGATATTACATGAGCAGAAAAACCGCCCGTGAAGTGGCGATGAAGCTGGCCTTTGCCCGCCTGTTTGGCGGCGAGGATACCTACGAGGCCATTTTGGAAAAGTCCGGCATAGAGGAAAAGCCTACCGAGGACGACATGAATTATTCCGACGAGGTGCTTTGCGGCATAGAAGAACACAGTGCCGAGCTGGACGAAAAAATAGCCGAACTTGCCATAGGCTGGAGCGTTGAGCGTATGCCGAAGGTTGATTTATCCATACTGCGTGTTGCGCTGTACGAAATGATGTATATGGACAAAATACCTTCAAGCGTATCCATAAACGAAGCCGTGGAGCTTGCCAAGCGCTTTGGCGGGGACAGGAGTTCTGCGTACATAAACGGTATGCTGGGCACTTTTGCGCGCCAAATAGACAAGGAATGATAGTTTGAACGCGCAGTATATTGGCATAGATACAAGCTGTTATACAACATCCGCCGCATGCGCGGAAAATGGGAGCATCGTTTCCGACAGAAGGACGATGCTCCGCGTTGCGTCCGGGGAAAGAGGACTCAGGCAGAGCGACGGCGTGTTTCAGCACGTTAAGAACCTGGGCGAAATAATGCCCGCGCTTATGGCGGATGCCGACCGTGCAAAAATAAAGGCCGTTGCCGTAAGCACGCGCCCGCGGCCGGAGCAGGATTCATACATGCCTGTGTTCCTTGCGGGCAAAACGGCGGCGATAACGCTTGCAAATGCGCTTGACGTAAGGCTTATCGAACTGAGCCATCAGCAGGGGCATGTGCGCGCCGCGCTGTACGGAAATGAACAGCTCATGGGCAGGCGCTTTTTGGGTATGCATATATCCGGCGGCACAACGGAGATATTCACCGTCGGCAGCAATCTTGAAATAGGGCTTATCGGCGGCTGTGCCGATCTTCACGCGGGGCAGTTTGTTGATAGGGTCGGCGTAAGCCTTGGCATGGCTTTCCCGAGCGGAAAGCATATGGAGGTTCTTGCTTCAGAAAGGAGCGGAGAGCCTGCCGTGCGGCTGCCCATATGGGTTCGCGGCACGCAATGCTCATTTTCGGGCACCGAAAGCGCGGCGCAAAGATTGATAGAGCAGGGCACTGACGGAGCGGATATAGCCTATGCCGTGTACGACGCCATGGCGCGCACCTTTCATAAATTGATAGTAAACGCGGCGGATGCAACCGGGCTTGACTGCGTGCTTATAGCGGGCGGCGTAGCGTCAAGCGGGCTGCTGAGAAAAATGCTGCGCGAAAGAATGGCAAAGCGCGGGCATGTGGACGTGCGCTTCGGCGAAGCGCGGCTTTCAAGCGATAATGCCGTTGGCATAGCATTGATGTGCCAGGATATATGCACGGGGAGGCTTGAAGCATGACGGAAGGATATATCCTCAGCGTAACGCAGCTGAACGAATATGTGAATACGCTGCTCAGAAATGATGTGCTGCTCGGTTCCGTTTCCATACGGGGCGAAATAAGCGGCTTTAAGAAGCATACCTCTGGGCATGTATACTTTTCGCTTAAGGACGAAGGCGCGCTTGTGCGCTGCGTAATGTTTAGGCAGAATGCAATGAATATGCCTGAAGGCATCGGCGACGGCATGCAGGTTGTAATATCCGGCTATGCATCGATATATACGCGGGATGGGCAGTTCCAATTCTATGTTAAATCCATGCGGCGCGAAGGCGAGGGCGAACTTTATCGCCGCTTTCTTATGCTTAAAACCCGCCTTGAAGCGCAGGGCTTGTTCGATGCGGCGCATAAAAAGCCGATACCTAAGCTTCCTAAGTGCATAGGCGTGGTAACGTCCAAAACCGGAGCGGCCTTGCAGGACATAATAAACATAACCCGCAGAAGATTTCCGATGATGAACATTCTTGTTGCGCCGGCGGCGGTGCAGGGAACGGGCGCGGGCAAGGAAATTTCGGACGCGATACGCCTGCTTGATGGCAGCGGCAAAGCGGATGTTATCATAGTTGGGCGCGGCGGCGGCAGCATAGAAGAGCTGTGGGCCTTTAATGAAGAAGTAGTGGCGCGGGCCATATATGCATGCAAAACGCCGGTAGTCAGCGCGGTAGGGCACGAAACGGATTTTACCATTGCGGACTTTGTGGCCGATCTTCGCGCGCCCACTCCGAGCGCGGCTGCGGAACTCTGCGTGCCGGAGTATGAAGCGCTAAACGATGCGCTTGAGTATGCCAAGGAGCGGATGAATTCGCTCTGCGTGGACAGAATAGCACGCGAGGAAAAGGCGATAGCCGCAATGGAGCAGGGCGCTGCATACGGCATGTGTACTCATAGGATAAGCATGAATATGGCGCGGCTCAGCGCGCTTGAAACCGGCCTTGCGGCAAGCGTGCGGCAGGGCATGAGCGAAGCGGAGCGGAAGCTTGGCATAAACGCGGCGCGGCTTGATTCGCTGGCGCCGGCGCGTACGCTTGAGCGCGGCTATGCAATAATCAAAAAAGGAAAAAAATACGCATCCTCTGCCAATGAATTGGCTGCGGGGGACAATATAGAAATACTGCTTAGCGACGGCACTGCAAGGGCAAAGGTGCTTGCGGGCGGAAAGGATAAAGAATAATGGCAAAGAAGGCCGAAACATACGAAGCCATGGCCGAAAGGCTTCAGGGCATAGCGGACAAGCTTTCAGACGGCAACCTTCCGCTGGAAGAGATGATAAAGCTTTATGAAGAAGGGGCAAAGCTTGCCGCAAAATGCCGCGAAATGCTGGAAAGCTACAAGGCGCGGCTGGACGTGATAGAAAAACAAAACGCGGAGAGCGAAGATGAATGACTTGGGCCGCATAGAAAGAATAGAACGTGCGCTTGAAGCATATATTGCCGACTGCTCCGCGCCGGAAAAGCTGAAGCAGTCCATGGCGTACAGCCTGCTTGCGGGCGGTAAAAGGCTCAGGCCGTCGCTTTGCCTTCAGGCGGCGGAAATGCTGGGCGGCAGCGAGGCGGATGCAATGCCCGTTGCCTGCGCGCTTGAAATGATACATACCTATTCGCTGATACATGACGACCTTCCATGCATGGATAATGACGATATGCGCCGCGGAAGGCCGTCCAACCACATCGTTTTCGGTGAATCGGGCGCAATGCTTGCGGGAGACGGGCTGCTGAGCCTTGCCTTTGAAACAATGCTAAACGCGGGGCTTACAATAGCGCCGCATGCGCCGCGGTATTATGAAGCGTGCGCCGAGGTTGCGCGCGGCGCGGGCGTGAGCGGCATGGTGGCGGGGCAAACGCTTGACCTTGACATGACGGGAAAACCCGGCGACCTTGCCATGCTTGAAGCCATACAGGTGCGAAAGACCGGCGCGCTGATAGAGGCGGCGCTTGCAGCGGGGGCGATAATTGCAAACGCTGATGCAACCGAACTTGCGGCAATAAGGCGATATGCCCAAAGCTTCGGCAGGCTGTTCCAGATAACCGACGATCTGCTCGACGTTACCGGTACGGATGAAGCCATGGGCAAAACGCTCGGCAAGGATGCCAAAGAGGATAAGCTTACGGCCGTAACGCTCCTTGGAATTGATGGAGCTAAGAAATACGCCGTTGATACGGCGGAGGAAGCGCGCCTTGCCATAAGCATGTTTGGCGAGCGGGCGGCCGATTTTAACGCGCTTATCGATTCAACGCTTTGCAGGAAAAAATAGGCCGCGGCACGCGGGGGTTGTTAGTTGCATCATGCTGTGTTAAAATGATATGCTACTAAATTGAAAGGCAGACGGGGAATGGCGAATTACCCCATTATAGATAAAATACATTCGTGCGATGATTACCGCGCATTGTCCGCAGAGGAACTGAGGGGGCTGCCTGCGGAAATACGCTCTTTTTTGGTTGAAAAAGTATCGAAAAACGGCGGGCATTTGGCGTCCAACCTTGGCGTGGTGGAGCTGACAATGGCGCTTCACCGCGCGTTCTATGCCCCGGTTGACAGGATAATATTCGATGTTGGGCATCAGGCATATGTGCATAAAATACTTTCCGGCCGCGCAAATCAGTTTGACACATTGCGGGAAAAGGGCGGCATAAGCGGCTTCCCCAAGCGTGCGGAAAGCGTTTGCGACCCGTTTGAAACGGGCCATTCGAGCACGTCCGTATCCGCAGCGATAGGCATACTGAGGGCGGACAAAATACTGGGCAACGACAGGAGCGTTGTTGCCGTTATAGGCGACGGCGCGCTTTCCGGCGGCATGTGCTTTGAGGCGCTGAACGATGCGGGGCAGAGCGGCCTGCCGCTTATTGTTGTTGTAAACGATAATGCAATGTCCATTTCGCGCAACGTTGGCGCGATGAGCAAGCATCTTTATAAAATCCGCTCAAGCGGGTCATATCAGCGGTTCAAAACCAACTTTTCGGACGGGTTGAAGCGCATACCGCTCGTTGGCGAAAAACTTTTCGGAATACTGCAAGGCATAAAGAACAGAATAAAATATTCGCTTATACCGAACGTTTTGTTTGAGGAACTGGGCTTTACATATCTTGGCCCGGTGGATGGGCATAACGTCGGCAGCATGACTAACGTGCTTATGAGGGCAAAGGAGCTGAAATGCCCTGTGGTCGTTCATGCGCTTACGGTAAAGGGCAAGGGCTATATGTTTGCGGAAAATGACCCGGAGCGTTTCCACGGCATAGGCAGCTTCGATGCGCGCACAGGTAAGGTGAGCAAGCCAACTGCGGGCAGGAGCAACTCCGCCGTTTTTGGCGAAGCAATGTGCGAGCTGGCCGAAAAAGACAAACGCATTGCTGCTATAACTGCGGCTATGCCGTCAGGCACGGGGCTTAGCGAATTTGCGCTGCGCTTTCCGGAAAAGTTTTTTGACGTCGGCATTGCAGAAGAACACGCCGTAACCATGGCCGCGGGCATGGCAAGCGCGGGCATGCGGCCCGTTGCTGCGATATATTCAACGTTTTTGCAGCGCGCGTATGACCAGATTATTCATGATGTATGCCTGCAAAACCTGAACGTTTGCTTTGCAATAGACCGCGCGGGCCTTGTGGGCGAGGATGGCGAAACACATCAGGGCATATATGATATCGCTTTTTTGAATAATTTGCATGGCATGCGCATAATGGCGCCGTCTACACAAAAAGAACTTAAGGCCATGCTAAGCTTTGCGCTCACGCTTGACGGGCCGTGTGCAATACGCTATAACCGCGGGTCGCTTCCCGATAAGTCGCTTGATACTCCCATAGAACTGGGAAAATGGGAAGAAGTGAAGCCGATAGGCCGCGTTACGATAATTGCCGAAGGCAGGCTGGTGCAAACTGCGCTTAACGCCGCCCAAGGCACGGACGCTGGCGTTATCAACGTGCGCTTTATAAAGCCAATGGATGAAAAAATGCTTGAAAAGATAGCCGATATTAGCCAAAATGTGATAACCTTGGAGGACGGCATAAAGTACGGCGGCATGGGCAGCGCGATAAAGGAACGCCTTGCGGGCCGCGTAAACGTGAATGTGCTTGGCGTTGGGGAGGAACCCATTATGCATGCAAGTATAGCGGAGCAGGACGAGCAATGCGGAATTTCCGAAAACGCTGTGCGGCAGCTTATAAATAAGCTTTATCAAGGAGAATGCGAATGAAGGGTACACGGGCGGACGTAAGGCTGGTCGAACTGGGCCTGTGCCAAAGCAGGGAAAAAGCGCGCTCGCTTATAATGAGCGGCGCGGTATATATAAACGAAGTACGCATAGATAAGGCGGGCGACGCCGTGCCGGAGGACTGCGTGCTTACCGTGCGCGAAAATCCTAACCCGTTCGTAAGCCGCGGCGGGCTGAAGTTGCAAAAAGCCGTTACAAAATACGATATAGACCTAAACGGCCTTGTAGCGATGGACGTAGGCGCATCCACAGGCGGATTTACGGATTGCATGCTTCAGCATGGGGCTAAGAAAGTATATTCAATAGATGTGGGCTACGGTCAACTTGACTGGCGGCTGAGGAACGACGAGCGCGTGAAGGTGATGGAACGCATGAACGCGCGCAATATGACGAGCGACTGGTTCGATGAAGAAGTGGACTTTGCATCGATGGATGTTTCGTTCATATCCATAAAGCTCATTTTGCCCGCAATATATAATTGCCTTAAAAACGGTGCGATTGCCGTTATACTTGTTAAGCCGCAGTTTGAAGCGGGCAAAGGCAAGGTAGGCAAAAACGGAGTTGTGCGCGAAGAGGCAACGCATAAAGAGGTGCTTTTGTCGTGCATGCTGTTTGCTCAGTCGCTCGGCTTTGAAATACAGCATGTCGATTATTCGCCTATAACGGGGCCAAAGGGAAATATAGAGTTCCTTATGGTACTGAAAAAGCGCGGGGGCGATTCTGCTATAATTATGCAGGATCAGGCGGACGGAATTGCCCGGAATACTGTGAAGGCCGCGCATAATGATGAATTTATATCCTGATTATGCATTAAAAATGCTTGAAGATACGGACACTATTAATGTATAATAACACATGATAAGTTTCGGAGCGTATATGAATTCTGATATCAAACTCGCTTTCTTTACAAATCCGCAGCGGGAAACCGCCGTGAACGGACTCCAGGGCGCCGTGAAAATGGCCAAGAGTTTGGGTTGTAAATGCTACATCAGCAACGAATTGAAGGATTCCGGCCTTGACGGGGCAGAAGAAATAGGCGATATAACGCCGGACTTTGTGCTCGCTTTCGGCGGGGACGGCACAATACTTCGCGCGGCAGGGGAAGCCATGAAGTACAATGCGCCCATACTTGGCGTAAACTTCGGACGGATAGGTTTTTTGAGCGAGATAGATCCAAGCGGCCTTGAGGATGGGCTTAACCGGCTTATACGCGGCGAATATACGCTGGATGAGCGCACTATGCTAAACTGCACCGTAAACGGCGGAGAGCCACATTATTTTTTGAATGATGTGCTTCTATATAAGCGCACGTTTTCCGGCGTGGTCGAAATATCTATTGATGTTGACGGGCTCAGTGCGGGCTCGGTAATATGCGACGGCGTTATTGCAAGCACCTCCACGGGTTCAACCGGATATTCGATATCCGCCGGCGGCCCTGTGATAGCTCCGGGACTTGATGCGCTGATAATAACGCCGATTTGCCCGCATACGCTCACGTCCCGCCCGATAGTTGCTCCGGCGGGCGTAAAGGCAAGCTTTTCCATGAAAACGGAAGGCTGCTTATCCGTGGACGGTATATATACGTCCAATATCAGCACCGTGGACACAATAACCGTATCCGAAGTTGGCGCAGAGGTCGGCTTTGTGCGCTTCGGAAGGCAAAATATATATGAACTGATAAGGCAAAGGCTTTCATAACCCTTTTACGCAGCCCGAGGGATGAGGGAACGGGCTGTATATGGGGGAGCATAAAACGCTTGGAGGGTATAAGGGATGAAATCTGAAAGACACGCGTTGATTCTCAGCCTGATTGAGAAAAAGAACGTGGAAACTCAGGAAGATCTTGCGGAGCTGCTGAAGGAACGGGGAGTAGCAGTCACGCAGGCAACGGTATCGCGGGACATCAAGGAGCTTAGGCTTATAAAGGTCCTGAGCGAAACAGGCGGCTATAAGTATGCCACGGTGGACAAGGCCGAGGCCGGCATGAAGGAAAGATTTGTAAGAATATTCAGCGATTCCGTTATAAGCATAACGGCTTCGGCAAATCTTATAATTCTTAAAACGCTATCAGGTTCCGCAAACGCCGCGGCAGAAGCGGTGGATTCAATGCATTGGGATGAGATTGCCGGCACAATGGCCGGCGATAATACCATTTTTATCGCAGCAAAAAGCGAAAAGGTTGTGCCTGAGATAGTGGAAAAGCTCGGCATGATGATAAGAAAATAGGAAAAGGGCAAAAATGCTTCAGAGTTTATACTTGGAAAATATTGCGCTTATCGAGAAGCTGGGGATTGAGCTTTTCCCCGGCTTCAATGTTTTGACAGGCGAAACGGGCGCAGGCAAATCAATAATAATAGACGCCGTGAACTTTGTGCTTGGCGAGCGGACGAGCCGCGACCTTATACGCAACGGCGCCGCGCGGGCAAAGGTTGAAGCCGTGTTCAACCTGAATGAAGGGGACGCTGCGTTTGCGGCGCTTGACGCACTCGGAATAGAGTACGACGGGAACGAGCTTATACTTTCGCGCGAACTCAGCGCGGCAGGGCGCAATGCATGCCGCGTGAACGGCACGCTTGTGCCGGTAGCATCGCTCAAAAGCGTATCAGACACGTTGGTGGATATACATGGTCAGCACGAGCATCAGGCGCTGCTTGATGCGGAAAACCACATAAGCTATCTTGATGCATATTGCCACGCGGAGTCGCTGCCGATAATAGAAAAGATAGACGCGATAGTTTCAAGGCGAAATGAGTTGATGCTTAAGCGCAATTCCGGCTTTTCTTCCGAAAGGGAGCGCGAGCGGGAAATGGATATGCTGCGCTATCAAATTGAGGAGATAGCTTCGGCAAATCTTGAAGCGGGGGAAGAAGAACGGCTAAACGCGGAAAAGACGGTTCTTCTTAATGCCGAACGCATACGCACCGCGCTTGAAACGGCGCATATGGCGCTGAGCGGAGCAGAAGAGGGCAGCGCGTTGAGCGCTATTGATACCGCGCGCCGCAGCATGCGGGACATTGCCGCACTGAATAAGGATTATGAAGCGCTGGGCGATAAAATAGAGGAGCTGTATTACGCAGCGGAGGATATAAGCTTTGTTCTCAGGGATACAAGCGAAAACGTTGAAAGCGACATGCAAAGGCTGGAGGAAATAGAGCAGCGGCTAAAGCTTATATCCGACCTTAAGCGAAAATACGGCCGCACGGTCGAGGACGTGATAGATTTCGGCAAAGATGCGGGAACTAAACTGAACGAGCTTGAAAACGCGGAGGCGCTTGCGGCTGAACTGGATGCGAAGCTTGACAAGCTGAAGGCCGAATACAACGTTGCTGCGGATGAACTGAGCAAGGTGCGCCGCGCCGCGGGAGATAGACTAAAGCGCGACGTGCTGAATGAACTGAAGGACCTTGGCATGGCAAAGGCTATGTTCGATGTTGCGCTCAGCGATGCATCCGGCGGCGAGTCGCGAAAGGGCGGGCGCGAAACGGCGGAGTTTATGCTCAGCGCAAACCCGGGCGAGCCGCTGAAGCCCCTTGAAAAGGTTGCGTCCGGCGGCGAACTAAGCCGGATAATGCTTTGCTTCAAGTCCATTTTTGCGGATAACGACCGCGTACCCACGCTGATATTCGATGAAATAGATACGGGCATAAGCGGGCGCACGGCAGCCGTTGTGGGCGAAAAGATGCTGGGCATAGCGAAAAAGCATCAGGTGATATGCGTAACGCATCTGGCGCAGATAGCCGCGCTTGCCGATGCGCACTTGATGGTGCGCAAATATGACGACGGGAAGAACACGTTTGTTGAAACGCGGCAGCTTAACGAGGAAGAAAAGGTGCAGCGCATTGCGCAGATGATGGATGGAGAGAGCGATTCACCCTCTGCGCTGACCCATGCGAGGGAGCTTATTGCGCGGGCGGATAAAATCAAGGAAAAAACTGCCGATAAAATTTAATTTTACAAGCCGCGGCGCTGCATAGTAACGCGCGGCATATCAAACAATAAGCACCATGGAGTTTTGCTCCAAGGTGCTTTTTTGAGGTGTGCTGCGTATGAAGAAAACCGTTAAAACGATAGTAAAGCTGCTTGGCTCGGCGCTGTGTGCGCTGCTTTTCGCCGTTAACGCCGTTCCGGGAATGGACATGGTGCTTGAACTGCCGGATGATATATATGTTGACGAAGCGGGCGGCGCGGAGCGGCTTTGCGGCATACCGGCACCGTTCAGCATAACCGATAGGGACGGCGTTGCTGTTGCAAACGACCTGTCCGAACGGCTGAGCAGCGCGAAGAACGGCGAAGTGAAGCGCTTTTCCGTGGAACTGTTCGGTATTACGGTAAAAAATGTGGATGTGCATGTGCGCGACGATATATATGTTATGCCGTGCGGCTCATCCGTGGGCATAAGCTTGTGGTGCAACGGAGTGCTGGTGGTTGGCCTTGGCAATGTGGACGACGGACTTCGGCGCAGATGCCCTGCGCATGAAGCTGGCATACGTACAGGAGATGCTATAATAGCCGTTAACGGGGAGCAGGTGAACGGAGTTGGCGAACTGTCTGCAATGGTAAAAAGCGCTGGCGACAGCATGCGCCTTAGGGTACGGCGCAATGGCAGCGAATTTGACTGCACAGTGTATCCATGCGTGAAGGACGGCGAGGTGCTGCTTGGCGCATGGGTGCGCGAGAGCACGGCGGGCATAGGCACACTTACGTTTTATACTATGAGCTCGATGCGCTTTGGTGCGCTTGGTCATGCCGTGACCGATCCTGACGCGGGCACGATGATAGAAGCTAAGAGGGGAGAGCTGAGCGAAGCCTCGATAGTAGGCGTTACGCACGGGGAGCAGGGCTTCCCAGGAGAGGTGCGCGGAACGTTCAGCGCAGTAAGCAAAAGGCTGGGTGCAATAGACCGCAACACCAGATATGGTGTATTCGGCAAAATGTATGCTCCGCTTACGTCCGCGCTATATCCCGAGGGCGTTGCGCTGGCCTATCCGGACGAGGTAGAGACGGGCAAAGCCACGCTTTTGACCAGCCTTGAGGACGGCGTTACAACCGAATACGAATGCGAAATAATAAAGCTGTTTGAGCAGAGTACGTCCGATGGCAAGGGGATGGTGGTTAAGGTTACAGATAAAAGGCTGCTTGAGCATACGGGAGGAATTGTACAGGGCATGAGCGGCAGCCCAATACTACAAAACGGCAAACTCGTAGGCGCAGTTACCCATGTTTTCATAAACGACCCAACAAAAGGATACGGCATATACGCCTACTGGATGTATGAACAGATGCGCTGACGCGGCGCGCCGATAGGCCCAAATTCTACACACCAAACACGAATACTACAATTTTCGACAAAATTCTACCATATACTGCCAGCTAACATTCAAAAATTGCCTTGTATACGTCCGCCGGATAGGTTATCATTAAAGCAGACTTGAAACATTGTATGGTCAAGGGGCAGTATGTGATGAAGAAGCGAAAGCTTGTTATTATAAACGATAACGAAAGGTTCTGCATGGAGCTTGAAAGCCGCTTTGTAAAATACGGCTATATTGTCATGGCTAAGCTTAAAACAGCGGACGAGGCGCTGAGCTTTTTTGAAAAGGGCAATAAGCCGGACGTGGCGATAGTGGACATGCTCATGCCCAAATATGACGGCAGCCAGCTTTTGCACAGGATAAAAACAATGGGCAAGGGCAAAGGCACCGTGTTTATAGGCATATCAGCCCTCTATACGGACGAAGCTATACGCATGGCGCAGTCTGCGGGCTTTGCATACATGATAGCGCTGCCGTGCGCACCGCTGCTGATAGCGCAGCGGGTGGACGAACTGATGGACGTGGTGCAGAACAGCGGGCTTAGGGATACGATGGCTTTAATCGACGCAACGCATATGCGCTGCCTTGATTGCGACGATATAATTGCCCAGTACCTTACCATGATGGGATTGGCTGTGCAGCACTCCGGCTTTGTTTACGCAGCGGCATGCATAAAGATGTATGTTGAAAACGGTGTGAACAGCCCGTTAAGATTGACGCAGGATGTTTACCCGGCGGTCGCAAAGCGGTATAATACAAATGCTAAGGCGGTTGAACGCAGCATACGCTATGCCATAAACACAGCATGGCTAAAGGGCGACATGGAAATGCAGCACCAGCTTTTCGGTTATACCGTGGATAGAGATAAGGGCTGCCCGACTAACAAGGAATACATTACCATGATCGCTGAGCATACGCGCATAAGGCTGAAGATAAACATGAACCACCTTAAATCCGATAAGATGGAGAAATGACCTAAAATGAAAAAGAGAGCAACGCTTATAGTGCTCGACAGCGTAGGGATAGGCTACCTTCCGGATGCCGCACAGTTCGGCGATGAAGGCGCCCATACGCTCGGGCATATTTATGACCGCACACATATGAAAATTCCGAATATGCTTGAACTTGGTCTTGGCAACATAGCCGGTTCCATGCTGCCCACGGTGCAATCACCCAAAGGATGCTATGGCAAAAGCGAGGAAAAGACAAAGGCGAAGGATACCACCAGTGGCCATTGGGAAATGGCGGGCGTAATAATGGATCCGCCTTTCAGAACGTACCCTAACGGCTTCCCTGAGAAAGTGATATACGAATTTGAACGCCGCACTGGCCGCGGCACGCTCGGCAACATTGTTGCTTCAGGTACGGAGATAATACAGGTGCTTGGCGATGAGCATGTTAAAACGGGCAAGCTTATTGTGTATACGTCCGCGGACAGCGTGTTCCAGATTGCTGCGCACGAGGACGTTGTGCCGCTGGAGGAGCTTTATCATTGCTGCGAGATAGCGCGCGAAATACTGATGGGCGACGAGCTCGTCGGCCGCGTTATAGCAAGGCCGTTCGTTGGCGGCAACGGCAAATATACCCGCACGGAGAACCGGCGGGACTATGCCATACCCCCCGTTGGCAAAACAATACTCGATTCACTCAGCGCATCGGGCTACGTTACGGCGGGCGTTGGCAAAATAGAGGACATATTCTGCAAGCGCGGCCTTGGCCTTATCAACCACACAAAGAATAATCACGACGGTATAGAGGCCACAATAGACTTTTTGAAGGACGGCAAGGCGGATTTTATATTCACTAACCTTGTTGATTTCGATATGCTCTACGGCCACCGCAATAATGTTACGGGCTATGCGGAAGCGCTTGAATATTTCGACAAGCGGCTGCCCGACATAATGGCGCAGATGCATGAAGGCGACTTGATGATAATAACCGCCGACCATGGCTGCGATCCGACCTATCCCGGTACCGACCACACGCGCGAGCATATACCTGTTGTTGTATGGGGGCCTGGCATGAAGCAGGGCGTGAACATTGGCACGCGCAAAACATTTGCCGATCTTGGCTGCACGATAGTAGACTACCTTACCGGCAAGCCTTTTAAGGCGGGCGAATCGTTCCTTGGCATGATAAGATAGGTTAAAAAAGGCATTTTTGCTCCCGCATGCGGCATATCAATAGGATATGAAATGCATACGGGAGTTTTTTTATATGAAAAAATGCTTTTTATCCATGCTGACCATTGCACTGTGCGCCGCAATGCTGGCGTGTCCTGCAGCCTTGGCCGAAGGCGTGACTGCGGAAACGGGGCAGGTGAAGGCGGCAATAGTAACGGAGGCGCAGAGCGGGCAGCGCATATTTGAAAAGAATGCGGAGGAGCGGCTGAACCTTGGCGGGCTTGTGCGGCTGCCTGCGTTGCTGTATGCGCTGGAATGCATGGACAGCGGTAAGCTTGCGGCGGATGAGAACATAGTAGTAAGTCCGGAGGCGGCAAGCGTTGGCGGGGCGACGGCCTTCCTTAAGGCGGGGGAGACAATAAAGGCCGGAACCGCAATGAAAGCCGCCGTGATGATAACCGCGGGAGACGCCACGTTTGCGCTGGCGGAAGTATGCGCGGGAGGGCAGGATGCGGCGGTAAAGGCCATAAACGAGCTGATGCAGGACGCGGGCGTATATGCCGAAGTATCAAGCATAGACGGCAAGGGACTTATGCTGAGCGCAGAGGAATTGGCAAAGCTTGGCGCGCGGCTTGCAAAGTCCGGCACATACAAGCAATACAGCGCCCTGTATTTAGATGAAATACAGCACGAAAACGGCACAAGGACGGAGCTTGTTAACCAAAATAAGCTTATAAAATCGCTCGACGGCTGCTTTGCGGGTTCTACGGGTTCGTCAAGCGAGGCGCAGTATTGCGGCGTGTTCATGGTAAAGCGCAAAGGCGCGGTGTTCATAGCGGCGGTTATAGGCGCGGCGGATTCAAAAACGCGCTTCAGCTGCGCAAGCAAAACCATTGAAGCTTCAGCCGCGGCGGTAAGCATAAAAACGCCGGTTAAAAAGGGCGATAAGGTGGTTGAAAACGTCAGCGTGTCCGGCGGGATAACCAAAAACGTCAATCTTGTTGCGGCGGAGGACGTTACGCTTATAGTATGGAACGGGGACGAGCCAAGGAGCGTCATAAATGCGGAGGAAGCTTACACTGCGCCCATAAAGGCAGGGGATAAGGCCGGTACGCTTGAATATATATTTGAAATAAGTGGGGAATCGGTCAGTATAGACCTTGCTTTTGACGGAGATGTGGACACGGCGGGGCTTGCCGATTACGTTGTGCTCTGCTTTACCAAATGGGTACATGTATAGGCCTTTATGCGGCTTGAAAAAGCGGAAACGATATGATATAATGCCAAAAAAGAATTGGCAATGACGGAGCAAAAGCGGCCTGCCGTTGCCGCAGAGAGGGCTGCATAAGCTGCAAGCAGCCTGCATGCGCGGCCGCACAAAGTTCTCTCCAGAGCCGCGTCGGGGAAGCCGCATGAGCAAAGTGCGGTGCGTAGTCGGCGCCGGGTAAGCCCGTTACAGCGGAAAAAGGCCCCGTGATGGCGGGGCGAATAAGGGTGGTACCACGAGCGCGCCTTCGTCCCTAAAGACGAGGCGCGTATTAGTTTTTTAGGAGGTTTTTATCCAAAATGAACGAGGCACTTGAAAAGATAAGGCAGGAAGCGCTCGCCCGCCTTCAGGAGGTGCGCGAGGAAAAGGAGCTGGAAGAGCTTAATTCTTCCGTGCTTGGCAGGAGCGGCTCCCTTACGGGAATACTGCGCACGATGGGACAGCTTGATAAAGAACAGCGCGCAAAGCTTGGACAGGCTTCAAACGCCGTTAAAAAGGAGCTTGAGCAGGCTATGGCGGAGCGCAGGGCAAAGATAGCCCAGCTTATGCAGCAGAAGGCGTTTGAAAAGGAAACGTTGGATGTGACCGAGCCCGGTATCCGCCGCCAGCCCAGCGGCAGGCTGCACCCCATGACGCAGACTTACCGCGAAATAAGGGATGCGCTCATAGGCATGGGCTTCACCACGTTCCACGGTCCCGAAGTTGAATACGATGATTTTAACTTCACCAAGCTGAACCTTCCTAAGGATCATCCCGCGCGCGATATGCAGGACACGTTCTATGTTAACGATAAGGTAGTGCTCAGGACACATACCTCCCCCTGCGAAGCGAGGGCGCTTATGACCGTTAAGCCTCCGTTCAGGCTGGTAATACCGGGCCGCGTTTTCCGCGTGGACGAAGTTGATGCAAGCCACAGCCCGGTGTTTATGCAGATGGAAGGCCTTGTTGTGGATAAAAACATAAGCTTTGCCGATTTGAAGGGCACGCTTGACGAATTTGTACATACCGTATTTGGGCCGGACGTAAAGACCCGTATGCGCCCGAGCTACTTCCCGTTTACCGAACCCTCTGCCGAGGTTGATATTTCCTGCACCATATGCGGCGGCAAGGGCTGCCGTGTGTGCAAGGGCACGGGCTGGCTTGAAATACTGGGCTGCGGCGTTACCAATCCGCATGAGCTTGAAAACTGCGGTCTTGATCCGCATGAGTGGAGCGCGTTTGCCTTTGGCATAGGTGTGGACAGGGTGACCAGCCTTAAATACGGCATAAACGACATCCGCCTTGAGTACGAAAACGACGCCCGCTTCCTGGGGCAGTTCTAAGGAGGTAAAGAAACATGAAACTTCCGCTTAGTTGGTTGAAGGATTACGTTGAATGGAACGTAACGCCAGATGAATTTGTTGAAAAACTGATGTGGCGCGGCTTCGAGTGCGCGGGCTACGAGGGCGAGATGGACGGCATCACCAATGTTGTCGTCGGCAAAATAGTAGCCTTGCGTAAGCACGAGGATTCCGACCATCTTCAGATTTGCACCATAGACGTTGGCGCGGAGGAACCGCTTTGCATAGTCACCGGCGCGACCAATGTTTTTGAAGGGGCGCTGGTGCCCGTTGCAATGGACGGCGCGCATCTTACCGAAGGCATAGTTATTAAGCCTACCGTTATGCGCGGCGTAAAAAGCTACGGCATGCTTTGCTCCGGCCATGAGCTTGGCCTGAGCGAGGCGGACTATCCCGGCGCGGAGTTCAACGGCATAATGATATTGCATGAGGATCATCCCCTTGGGCAGAGCATACAGGAAGCCGTAGGCATGGATGACATAGTGTTCGATATAGAGCTTACGCCTAACCGTGCCGATTGCCAAAGCATAATTGGTATGTGCCGCGAAGCGGCGGCAGCGCTGGGCCAGAAATTCAAGGAACCTACCATTCGCCATATCGAGGGCGAGGGCGACGTACATGATTATGCGTCTGTAACGGTTGAAAACACCGAGCTTTGCCCCCGCTACATAGCGCGCGTTGTAACTGACCTTAATATTGAACCTTCCCCCGCATGGATGCAGAAGCGCCTGCGCGCGGTCGGCATGCGGCCAATAAACAACATAGTTGACATAACCAACTATGTGCTGGTTGAATACGGCCACCCGATGCATGCGTTCGACCTTGCCTGCGTAAAGGACGGCAACATTGTTGTGCGCAATGCATACGAAAACGAAATAGTGACCACGCTGGACGGCAAAGAGCGCGCGGTGACGCCGGACATGCTGCTGATTGCCGATCCTGAAAAGGGCGTCGGCATAGCTGGCGTTATGGGCGGACTGAACAGCGAAATAACTGCGGACACAAAGGCCACGCTGTTTGAAGCCGCTGCGTTCAAGGGCAGCAGCATCCGCGCAACCACAAGGAAGCTGCACCACGTTACCGATGCGGCAGCGCGCTTCATAAAGGGCGTTGAGGCCGTAAACGCCATGCTTGCGGAGGAAAGGGCGATAGAGCTTGTGTACGAGCTGCATGCGGGTAAGGTAATCGGCGGCACGATAGACGTTTGCAATGCGGACATAAGCGAACATACCGTATATACCGACATTGCGCATATAAACCGCATACTGCATACCGAGATCGCCGGCGAGGACATGGCGAAAATGCTTGCAACCATCAATATAGACGCTAAGGTTGCAGGCGACAAGCTTGAGGTGCGCATTCCCCATTTCCGTACCGATATAGAGGACGGCCTTGAGGCCGATTGGGATATTGCGGAAGAAGTGGCGCGCCTTTACGGATATTACAACATCAAGCCCTCCCTTATGTACGGCGATACGTTCGCGGGCAAGCTTGGCGCGGACTATGTGTTTGAGGACAAGGTGAAGGACGAGATGGCGGCGCAGGGCTGCTATGAAATGTATAATTATAACTTCACCGGCCCCGCGGCGCTTGATGCTCTGCTGCTTGGTAAGGACAGCGAGAAGCGCCAGTGCGTTAAGATACTGAACCCCTTCGGCGAGGATCAGAGCCTGATGCGTACAACGCTCATAATGGGTATGCTCGATTCGCTCAAGCGCAATCAGGGCCGCAAGACCGGACACGACAGGTTCTTTGAAGTGGGCAACGTGCATTTTGACAATAACGACAGCCTGCCCGAAGAAAGGAAGATGCTCGGTTTGCTGTTCAGCGGGGAGAATGAGGACTATTTCACGCTTAAAGGCGCGGTGGAACAGCTGCTTGAAAAGTTCGATCTGTTCGGCAAGGCGGAATTTGCTGCGGGCGGAAGCGAATTCTATCAGCCCGGCAGGAAGGCCGTAATGAGCATCGGCAAGGAGCAGATAGGCGAACTTGGTGCGGTGCATCCCAACGTGCTGAAAAGCTGGGGCATAGACGGCCGCGCATACTTTGCGGAAATAGATATGAATAAGCTTTTTGCCCACACCGGCGCAAAGCGTACATATAAGCCCATATCAAAGTTCCCCAAGGTCGCGCGCGATTTGGCCATAGTTGTGGACAACAAGGTGACCGCGGCGGAGGTAAGCCGCGTTATATCCCAGACCAAGCTGAAGGTGATACTGGACGATGTGGAACTGTTCGACGTATACCGCGGCATAGGCATTCCGGAAGGCAAGAAGAGCATGGCCTATTCCTTCACGCTCAGGAGCGAGGATCATACCCTTGTTGACGAAGAGATACAGGCGGCGGTGGGCAGCATAATACGCGCCCTTGAAACAAGGCTGAAGGCGGAACTGCGCAGCTGAGACGCTGAAAGAATAGATAATACTGTTATCGGGAGTCTGAAAAGCATCGGGCTTCCGATTTTTGTTCGCGCCGTACTTTCAAAATGTTGCAGAAATATGGTATAATAATTCCTATCATAAGGAAGAGGTAAAATAATGGATCTATCAGTTCTTAACGACAGGCAGCGCGAGGCCGTGGAGTGCCTTGAAGGGCCGCTGCTTGTGCTTGCCGGTGCAGGATCGGGCAAAACCAAGGTTTTAACATATCGCATAGCAAATTTGGTGGAGCATGGAGTGAAGCCGTGGAATATACTGGCGCTGACGTTTACCAATAAGGCTGCGCAGGAGATGCGCGAGCGCGCGTCCGCGCTTATAGGCAGCGATGCCGATGAAGCGTGGGTAACCACGTTCCATTCCTGCTGCGTAAGAATACTCAGAATAGACTGCGACAAGATAGGCTACGAGCGTAGCTTCACCATATATGACGACGCTGATCAGCTGAAGATAATAGGCGATATATTGAAGAACATGGGCATAAGCGACAAGGCTGCGCCCAAGCGCGTCATTAAGGAAAATATATCAAATGCCAAAAACAAGTCGCTGGATGTTAAGCGATATATTCAGGAAAACTACAGCGACGACGGCATAACCGAAAAGGTGTTTGAGCAATATCAGCGCCGCCTTATGGCCGCTAACGCGTTCGACTTTGACGATCTGCTCGTGAAAACGATAGAGCTTTTTGAGCAGTGCCCCGAGGTGCTTGAAAAGTACCAGAACCGCTTCAAGTATGTTCTTGTGGACGAATATCAGGATACCAACATGCCGCAGTACAGGTTTGTTGAAATGCTGTGCAGAAAGCACGGCAACCTTTGCGTTGTGGGCGACGACGATCAGAGCATATACGGCTGGCGCGGCGCGGATATAAAGAACATACTCAGCTTTGAAAAGGACTTTGAAGGCGCAAAGGTAGTGCGGCTTGAGCAGAACTATCGCTCCACCAAATATATATTGGATGCGGCAAACGCCGTTATAAGCCACAATTCAGGCAGGAAGCCCAAAACGCTTTGGACGGCGCAGGAAGGCGGGGATCCGATAGAACGTTACAGCGCCGATAACGAGCGCGACGAGGCCGCGTTTATAGCGCGAAAGATACTTCAGGGCGTGCAGCAGGGCGCAAGCTACGGCGATTTTGCCATTCTGTACCGCACCAATGCGCAGAGCCGCGTGATAGAAAGCACGCTTGTGAATTACGGCATACCGCATAAGGTGTTTGGCGGCGTAAGGTTCTATCAGCGCAAGGAGATAGCCGATATTATGGCTTATCTCAGGGCTATAGCCAATCCGGACGACGACGTTGCGTTTTCCCGCATAATAAACGTGCCGCGCCGCGGAATAGGGGATAAGACGATAGATGAGCTTGCCGCCGCCGCGGAAAAAAGCGGACAATCCATGCTTGTGACCGCGCTTAGCGGGGAAGGACTGCCACCAAAGATAGAGCAGAAGCTGAAGGGAATAGTGGATTTGATGAGCGAACTGATGGCACAGAGCGCGCTCATGCCGCTTTCGGATTTTGCCAAATATCTTGTGGATAAAATTGAATATCAGGCGTATTTGATAAGCGAGGATAAGAAGGGCGATGCGCTGATGCGCATGGATAACATATCCGAACTTATAGGCAACATAAAGGAAATAGAGCGCGACGTGCCGGAAGGTGAAAGCGCGCTGAGCGTGTTCCTTGAAAGTGTTGCACTGGTGAGCGATATAGACTCGCTTGATGAAAGCGAAGGCGCTGTTGCGCTGATGACACTGCATAGTGCAAAGGGACTTGAATTTCCGGTTGTATTCATGGCCGGAATGGAGGAAAACGTGTTTCCCACCCGCCGTGCGCGCGGGGATATGAGCACGGGTGCGCTTGAAGAAGAACGCAGGCTTTGCTACGTTGGCATAACCCGTGCGCGGCAAAAGCTGTATCTTGTCAATGCGCAGACGCGCTCCATATTCGGCGAAACCACTATAAACCGCCCGTCCCGCTTCCTGGAAGAAATACCGCAGGAGCTTATGAAGGACGATAGGCCAAAGCGCGTTATTCCCAGCGAATACGAACGCGCCGCAAAGCCGGAAGTGACATACGCTTCCATGCAGGGCTTTGGCATGAAGCCGCCTAAGCGCACGCCGTATTCCCAGCGCACCGAGCCCACGAAGCCCAAGCTGAACGTTGAATATGTTCCGCTTATGCGCATAAGGCACGATAAGTTCGGGGACGGTACTATAATAGACGTTTCGGGTACGGGCGGGTCGATGACCGTGACGGTGGATTTTGACATAGGCGGAAAGAAGCGCTTTGCCGCGGCCTATGCCCCGCTTTACCCCATAACGGACGAATAAAAGGCAAGGATATTACGCGATGAATGAACGTATGCGGCAGCTTGTTGCGCTGCTGAATGAATATGCCGAGGCATATTATAATTCCGCCGCGCCTAAGGTGAGCGATAAGGAATACGATGAGCTGTTCGATGAACTGCTCCGCCTTGAAAAGGAGACGGGTATAGTGCTTGACGATTCGCCCACAAGGCGGGTCGGTTTCAAACCATTGAGCGAATTCAGCGAGCATAGGCACCTTGGCCGGCTTTGGAGCATGGATAAGGTGCGCACGGAGGGCGAGCTTATAGAATGGAGCAGACGTGCGGAAAGGCTGAGGGATGAATATAATCAGGCTCATCCTGATTCGCCTTTGCCTAAGCTTCGCTATGCGCTTGAATATAAGTTCGACGGGCTTACCATAAACCTTACATACGACGGCGGAAAGCTTGTTCAGGCCGCAACGCGCGGCAACGGCGTTACGGGGGAGGCCATATTGCCACAGGCAATGACAATAAGGACTATACCGCTTACAATACCGTTTAAGGGCAAGATGGAATGCCAGGGCGAATGCTATATGCGGCTGAGCGTGCTTGATCAGCTTAACAAAAGCGGAGAAGAACAGCTTAAAAATGCGCGCAACGCTGCGGCAGGTGCGCTGAGAAATCTTGACCCTGCGGTGACGGCTAAGCGCAGGCTTGACGTTTGCATGTACGGCGTTGGCTATATTGAAGGCCGTGAGCTGATAGGGCATGAGGACACGATAAGCTTCCTTAAAGAAAACAATCTGCCAACGAGCGGCTTTATGGAGCTGTATGACGATATAAGGGACGTATACGCGGGCATAAAGCGCGCGGAAACGCGCAGAGACAGCCTTGATTTCCTTATAGACGGAATGGTCGTAAAAATCGTTGACGGCGCAACGCGGCGCGCTTTGGGCAATACGGACAGGTTCCCGCGCTGGGCAATAGCGTTCAAGTTCGCGGCGGAAGAAACCACGACCATATTAAAGGACGTAACATGGGAAGTGGGCCGCACGGGCAAGCTTACGCCGCGCGCGCATCTTGAACCGGTGGAGCTTGCGGGGGCAACCATAAGCCACGCCACGCTCAATAATTTTGACGATATTATAAGAAAGCGCGTGGGGATAGGCTCCCGCGTGTTCATACGCCGCAGCAATGATGTTATTCCGGAAATAACCGGAGCCGTGCCGGACGATAAGCCGGAGCGGGAAATAGAAAAACCAATAAAATGCCCGGCATGCGGCGCGCACGTTGAGCACAGGGGAGTGCATCTTTACTGCACCAATTCCCTTTCTTGTCCGCCGCAGATAGCCGCGCGGCTGGCGCACTATGCTTCGCGCGAGGCGATGGACATAGATACTTTTTCCGAAAAAACGGCCGCCGTACTGGTTGAAAAAAAGGGGCTTAGGAGCATACCCGATCTTTATGACCTGAAGGCGAGCGACTATCGGGAACTGTATGGCTTTAAGGATAAAAAGATAGCCAACCTTATGCAGGCGATAGAGAACAGCAAACATCCGACGCTCGGCGCGTTTTTGTTTGCAATAGGCATACCGAATGTTGGTTCAAAGACCGCGCGGGACATTGCAAAGCGGTTCGGCACGCTTGACGCCGTGCGCAGCGCAACTGTGGAGCAGCTTACTGAAATACCGGACGTGGGCGCGATAGTCGCGCAGGACGTTGTGGATTTCTTCAGCGATGAATCTATATCCGCGCAGATAGACCGTCTGCTTGCGCACGGAGTGACTCCGAAAGCCGAGGAGGTATCGAGCGAACCCGGCCTGCTTACGGGTAAAACAATAGTCGTTACCGGCACGATGGAGCGCATGGGCAGGAGCGATATAGAGGCATTGATAGCCAAGCTTGGCGGTAAGGCGGCGTCCTCCGTGAGCAAAAAAACGGACTTTGTCGTGGCAGGCCCCGGTGCCGGAAGTAAACTGGCAAAGGCGAATGAGCTTAGCATAAAAGTTATGAGCGAGAATGAGTTTTTTGATTATATAGGAGATACGGATGCGGATAGGCAAGCTTGATAACGATACGCTGAACGCGCTGATACTATCTAAATTTGCACATACGCGCAGCGAGGTGCTGTGTTCCCCGCAGGTTGGCGTGGACTGCGCGGCGGTGGACATGGGCGGGCGCATAGCTGTGCTGTCTACCGATCCTATAACAGCGGCGGATAAGCACCTTGGCGCGCTTACGGTGCACGTAAGCTGCAACGATGCAGCGGCAGCGGGGGCGGAGCCGATAGGTCTGCTCACAACGCTGCTCGTCCCGCCAAGCGCAACGGAGGACGATATTGCGCGCGTAGCGGACGAACTGAGCGCGGCGGCAAAGGCGGCAAACGTTGAAATAATAGGCGGACATACCGAAGTTACGGACGCGGTAACTCGCATGATAACCAGCGCCGCCGTTATAGCCAAGGCCGGTGAGCGCGGCATACTTACCACCGGCGGAATGAAGGAAGGGGACAGCATAGTGCTGTCTAAATGGGCATGCCTTGAAGGTACGGCAATAATAGCGAACGACTTTGCGGACAGGCTTGACGGCATAAGCCAATCCGAACTTGAGGAAGCGCGCGGATATATGAGCTATGTCAGTGTGGTCAGGGAAGGGCTTTATGCTTACGCAAACGGCGCGCATGCCATGCATGACGTTACGGAAGGCGGCGTATTCGGCGCGGCATGGGAAATGAGCGAAGCTTCGGGTGTCGGAATAGAGATAGACGCTGCAAAGGTGCCGCTTAAGCCTGCCACGCAAAAGATATGCGCGGCGCTTGGGCTTGACCCGTTCAGACTGCTTTCGAGCGGGGCGATGCTCATCGCCTGCCCAGATGGGGAAACGCTTGCGAACGGGCTTATGCAGATGGGCATAAACGCGGCGGTTATAGGCCGCGCGGGCGGCAAGGGTGTGCGCACCGCAAACGGGGACATGATAGCCCCGCCGGGCGCGGATGAACTTTATAAGCTCTATAAATAAGGGCTTATTGCCCAACAAGCGAACAAATTGGGGTTCAAAACGGAAAAATAGTGTGCTATAATATCCAAGTTATAGCATCCAAGGAGGCTTATATATGGTAAGCAGCATGACGGGCTTTGGGCGCGGTAGGGCCGCGCAGGACGGAAGAGAGATGACCGTGGAGCTTAAAAGCGTTAACCACAGATATCTTGACCTTTCCTTCCGTATGCCAAGGCATATTTCTTTTGCGGAGGATACGCTGCGCACGGCGCTGAACGACAGCCTTTCGCGCGGGCACGTTGACGTTTATGTCAATTACAGGAATACCCGCAGCGATGCCAAAGAGGTGCGCATAGATACGGCGCTGCTCGGCGCGTATCTTAAATCCGTAAAGGCGGCGGCAGCGGAATTGAGGGAAGAAAACGACATGACCCTTTCAAACGCACTCAGGCTGCCGGACGTGACGGACATTGTTGAGGCGGACGAGGATGACGAGGCCGTGAAGGCGCTTACCAAAGAAGCCGTGGACAAAGCCATTGCGGAATTGATAACCGCGCGGCGCGGAGAGGGCGAAAGGCTGGCGAATGACCTTACGGAAAGGCTTGCAACGGTGGACGAACTGCGCGGCAAGATAGAAACGCGCGCGCCGATGGTTGTTGAAGAATACCGCATAAAGCTTAACGAGCGAATAGAGGCAATGCTCGGCGGCACGGTGGAGGTGGACGCGCAGCGCCTTGCAACGGAGGTCGCGCTGTTTGCCGACAAGGCAAGCATAGATGAAGAACTGGTCAGGCTGAAGAGCCACACCGCTCAGGCGCGCGAACTGCTCAGCCAAAGCGAAGCGGCGGGCAGAAGGCTTGATTTCGTTGTGCAGGAGATGAACCGTGAATTTAACACAATAGGTTCAAAGGCTAACGATGCCGAAATAGCAAAGCTTGTTATACTGGGCAAGGCGGAGCTTGAAAAGATCCGCGAGCAGGTTCAGAATATAGAATAACATCAGGAGCGATACTATGAAAAATAAAGGCGAACTGTTCGTAATTTCAGGGCCGTCAGGCGTAGGCAAGGGCGTTATATGCAAGGCGCTTTTGCTTGCGGATGATAAAATACGCTTTTCCGTATCCGCAACAACGCGCGCCCCGCGCCCGGGTGAAGAACACGGCGTTAGCTATTTCTTCGTTACGCGCGAAGAGTTTGAAGGCATGATACAGCGCAACGAGCTGCTTGAATACATGGACGTGTTCGGAATGAACTATTACGGCACGCCAAAGGCATATATTGAAAAGCTTACGTCCGAAGGCATAGATGTTATATTGGATATTGACGTTAACGGCGCAAGAAACGTGAAAAAGCAGCGGCCCGAAGCCGTGAGCATATTCATACTGCCGCCATCCATGCAAGCGCTGCATAGCCGCCTTGTCGGCCGCGGCACGGAAACGCCGGAAGCCGTTGAAAAACGCTTTGGAAAGGCCAAGGAAGAAATATCCCATGCGAATGAATATGACTATATTGTTGTGAACGATTCGCTGGATACCGCAATTGCGGACGTTGCAAGCATAATCAGGGCCGAAAGGCTTAGATCCAAAAAGAACGATACGGTTGAAGAATTATTGAAGGAGGAATAAGCACCATGATGAACAAACCGTCTATCATAGACCTTCAGAAAAAGGTAAAATGCCGCTATATGCTGGTTTCAATAGTGGCAAAGCGCGCGCGTCAGCTTGTTGGCCAGGATGAATTGCTCAACAATCAAAAGGCCGTTTCCTATGCGGTGAATGAGCTGAATAATGACGAACTTGAAATAACTTATCCCGAAGAACAGTAAAGCATTGCACTGAAAAGCGCCCGTAAAGCGGGTGCTTTTTTGCTGTATGCGTTTCAGAGCTTCACGGCCTTTACCGCGCGGATAATGTTTTCCACGGTGGCTTCCATGTCTGACTTTGCGCGAAGCTTTATAAGCTTTCGTTCCATGGCCACACGGTTTATGCTGAATATTGCGCTGACGCCAAGGTCGTATGCGCTTTCTATACCATCCGCAATGTCCCCAACAACGGCTATTGTGGGTACGCCGCATTTGCTTGCCCTCCGCGCAACGCCTATAACGGTTTTTCCGCGCATGCTTTGCGGGTCTATGCGCCCTTCTCCCGTCAGTACAAGGTCCGCGCCTGCGAGTATTGATTCAAAATCTATAATGTCAAGCAGGCCGTCTATGCCCATTTGCAGCGGGCAGTTGAAAAAAGCCATCATGCCGAAGCCCATGCCGCCCGCTGCACCGGCGGAAGGCATCGACGATAGCTTCGCTTTGCCGGATACTTCGGCAAGGTGCTTTAATCCAGCGTCGAGCCGCGCTATCATGGCCACATTTGCGCCCTTCTGCGGGCCGAATACGTTCGCGGCACCCGTTTCACCAAGCAGAGGATTGTCAACGTCGCACATGGCGGATATGCTCACGCCGCTAAGCGCCGAATCAAGCCCGCTGTAATCAATGCTTGCTATATCTTTAAGCGTTCTGCCTACGGGTATAAAGCTTTTGCCTGATTTATCATAAAATTTAATGCCTGCCGCAGCAGCTGCGCCGCAGCCGCCGTCGTTGGTTGCGCTGCCGCCGAGGCCGATAACTATGCGCTTTGCGCCGGAGCGGGCGGCGTTGCATATCAGCTCGCCAACGCCGTAAGTTGTCGTGATCTCCGGATTTTTGTTGCCGTATACCAGCGGAAGCCCCGCACAGGCTGACATTTCTATTACAGCTGTACCGTCATCCGTTATGCCGTATGAACTGCTAAGCTTTTCAAAATGCGGGCCGGTAACGGTAATCGCCTTTCGCTTGCCGCCGAGCGCGGAAAGAAACGCATCCACGCTGCCTTCTCCGCCGTCCGCAACGGGAACGGATATGATTTTTGCATCGCTGTCTATTCTTTCTATTGCGTGCTGCATAATTTCGCATATTTCGCGCGATGTCATGGTTCCTTTGAATGAATCCGGAACCAGAACGTATTTGGACATAAGCAAATCCCTCCTAAAACTATGTATATTATACCAAATAGCGGCTATACATACAAATCTGTCGTCATGTGAAGCGGACTATATTTTTCATGTATGGACAACGCGGCGGCAACGTGGTAACATATCGGTGGTAAAAAATAGGGCAGAGTAGGCTATCGTGCGTTAATCCCTTTTGAAAAAGGGTAGCAGTGCCGGCGGAACGGGGAGTTGTCCGCCGGACGAAAAACCGGAAAGGTTTGCGGTGCGGTGGTCGAATCCCGCTGCTGCATATTGGAATAAACCTGCTTCCTCTATGCGGTGATGTACGCTGAAAAAAAGAGGAGGTATTTTTTATGCAGGCAAACAGGTTAACGAATCATCAAAAGATAGTGCGCCTTGTGGTGTGCGCAATGCTTACGGCACTCGGCGTGGTGCTGGGCGGGCTATTGAGTATACCGGCAATGCCGTTCGGATCATATACGCTTAAAATAGGCTTCGGCGTGCTGCCGGTTATAATCGCCGGCGTGCTTTACGGACCGGGATACGGGGCGATAGTCGGCGCGCTGTGCGATCTGCTTCAGGCGCTCATTTTCCCCAAAGGCGCATATATGCCGTGGTTCACGGTTGTGGGCGCACTGTTCGGGCTAATACCCGGGCTGTTCTTCATTAAAAGGCAAACGCCCACGTTCCTTCGGATATTGCTTGCGGTTGCCGTTGGGCAAATCGTGGGCAGCGTTATATGCAATACGCTGCTTGTAATCTGGCTTTATGGTTCGCCATGGCAGATAGTTTACGCGCGTATAATAAATCAGGCCGTTATGATACCGCTGTATTCTGCGCTTGTGTATCTTTGCATGAAGGTGATAGCCAAAACGAAGATGGGCAAAGCGTTGGTTTAACGTTGGCAAAATATGGCTATACTCTGTATACAAAATATACGGAGGTATGGTATTATGTTAAGGCAAAATAAAAGCGCGCTGGATGAGGAGATAGCGTCTGCATTATATAAATGGCGCATGGCGGCCGCGTATTACGAAAGCGCAAAGGATGGCGACCTTATGGAATATGCCATATATGAGCTGGAGGCGGCAAAACGCCGCTACACATATCTTCTCAGGCTAAAGCGAAACGGCGCGTGACCGGGGCTATCCCCGGGGAAAGGGGAAATATGAGCGTTATAATTGCTCTGCTGTTGGGATTCGGCATACTGTGGCTTGCATGCAAGGTGCTGAAAATATCGCTGAAGATATTCTGGAAACTGTTCGTTAATGCGCTTATAGGCGCGGCGATACTGCTTATAATCAATTTCTTCGGCACGGTAATAGGCATAAGCATCAGCATATCGTTCCTTTCGGCATTGATAGTTGGCATATTAGGTGTGCCGGGCGTTATAATACTGCTGCTGTTGCAGTTGTTCTAAAAGGCAAAATATAAGGAGACGGGCTTTTGATCCGTCTCCATTTTATATGTTACGGTGTTGCGAAGGATACCGCGTCCGGCGTGGCCGTAGGCTCCGGCGGGGGAGAATAGTCGCCTATGCGCAGCGTGTCTCCGCTCAGTATCGCCTGCCGCTCGCCAAGGGCAAAGTATGCGCCGCCGCTTGGGCCAACGTGCAGCACGGTATCGGATATATATTCGCTTGCGTATGACGTCCAGCCGGAAGCATCGTGCATTATTCGGCCGCTCAGCTTTTCAACCAAAGAATCGGCGGGATAGACCGCAAATTGAACATACTCGGTATCGGTACTGAAATAACCGCTCAAAATATCGCCGTTGTCGTAAGTAAATTCAAAGTTATAGCCGCCGTCAGCAGCGCTCATTGTGCCGCTGCCGGATTCGGAGCCGCTTATGGTTGCGGAGTATACACCACTTTGGGTGTAAGTCAGCCGGCCTATGCTTTGCGCCAATGTGGACAGCACGCGGCTGTGCGCCGAACACATTATGGACATTTCAAGTGCCTCGTTGCTTTCTATGCTGCTGAGCATATCGGCTATGGTCATAAGCGCAGGATCCGTTGCGGCGGAATAATCGTTGCAGAATGTCCAAAGCGGATTAAGCTCAAACGGAGTGGCTTCGGCTGTAGGCTCGGGCGTTTCACTTTGCTCTGCCGACGGGGAAGGGGAAGGTACGGCCGCGGCCGATGGCGAAGGCAAGGCACTATGTGCGGCTGTTGCTGCGGGAGATGGCGCGGGCGAGACAGTGCCTGATGCCGTGCAGGCGCAAAAAACAGCCGCAATAATCAATGCGGCTGAAAAAACACAGTATGCTTTTAATCTGTTTATGCTGCGCATCATTTCTCCTTTGTGCTTTCGCTGTCGTTATAACTTTCAAGCAGGGAAGCAATATCAAAATCTCCGCTTTCGATCATGGCTGCGTATTGATTTATGCCGCGGTATACGCCGAATGCGCATGCATCTTGATACGCTGCGCGGTTAAGGCGAATATCGTCCGCCTCGTTTGAAAGGCAGCCCATCTCGATAGCTATAACAGGTGAATCGGAATAATTGAAGCCGGTCTGGTCGCTCAGGCTTACTATGCCGAGCGGCTGAGCGCCGGTAAACGTACAAAATTCTTTTATAACAGCCGTGGCAAGCGCAAGGCTTTTTACATACATGCCGTTATCGGAAGGAATGGAGGCTTCCTTCACTTCGCGGGTGGTTATATCGCGGCTCATGCTCCTCGGCTTGGCGGGGGAAGAGAGCGTGTTGTTGAAAAGCATACCTTCGGACGGTATGAGTACCGTGCAGCCGGATGTATTGGCATCCTGCGCGCTTTCGCAATGCAGCCTTATCCAGAAATCCACATTGGCTTCGTTCATTATTTCCGCGCGTTCGCTGTTGCTTATGGAAACATCCGCATCGGTACGGCTCATTATAACATTTGCGCCGCTAAGACGCAGAAGCCCTGCAAGCTTATTGGCTATTATCAAATTTATGGTGTGTTCGCCGATGCCGCTCTTTACGCCAACGGAACCGGAGGATTGCCTGACCTTTGAAAGGAGAGAGCCGGGCGCGATGGGTTCAAGTTCATCGTCCGCAATAAGCTGATGACCGGGGTCTATTCCTATTGTAAGGCCGCTTAAATCATCGGAAGAAAAATCGTATTCTTCCATGGCCTCGTCCATATTAAAGCGTATACCTACGCCATATTCGCTGCTTACGGAAGCGGAGAGCATGTCCTTAAGCTTGGTGGTCATGTCGGAGCCTATGCCGTTGAAATACGCATTATCTGCATGGCCATAGTAATCCACGCCTACGCCGGCAGCGTACTCGGTTTCGCTTTCCGCATCGGGAACGGAGGGAAGCGTATCATCGCTTTTATCGTTAGGCGCGGCAAGGCATAATGCGCTCGTAAACATGAACGCAAGCGCAAGCCCTGCAGCCACCAGCTGCTTTACCATACGGCTTAACATAAACGGCACACATCTCCTTTCCCTAACATCAATATGGGCAGCACACAACTGCCCATATATGAATTTTACCATTTTGTCGGCATTTTGCAATATTTTTGTAATGCTCTAAATGTTAATTTTGTATGTCCACGCGCGTGAAGGTAAGTTTATCATCGATAACTTCCATCTTCACCGTGTCGCCTATTGTTATTTTGCCTGAAAGTATCTCCTCGCTCAGCGCGTCCTCCACCCGCTGCTGTATCGCGCGGCGCAGCGGGCGCGCGCCGTATTCGGGATCGAACCCTTCGCTGCTTATAAGCCGCGCCGCGTCGTCGGTAACTATCAGCTCTATGTTTCGTTCCTTCAGCCGCGCCGCAACGCTCTTCAGCATCAGCTTTGCTATGGCAAGCGTCTGCTCCTGCTCAAGCGGGGCAAACAAAACGATTTCATCCACCCTGTTCAAAAACTCCGGCTTGAATGTGCGCTTCAGCTCGTTCATCATGGTTTCGCGCGTGCGTTCGGCCTGCATGGCCTTTCTGTCCGCGCCGAAGCCGAGCACGCTTGCCTTGGCTGCGCTTTGCGCGCCGGCGTTGCTGGTCATTATTATTACCGTGTTTCTGAAATCCACGCTCCTGCCGCCCGAATCGGTCAGCCTGCCGTCCTCAAGCACCTGAAGCAGTATGTTGAAAACATCAGCATGCGCCTTTTCGATTTCGTCAAAAAGTATTACGCAGTACGGCTTGCGCCTTACGCGCTCGGTAAGCTGACCGCCTTCGCCGTATCCAACGTAGCCCGGCGGGGAGCCGATAAGCTTGCTTACGCTGTGCGGTTCCATATATTCGCTCATGTCCAGCCGTATCATTGCGGATTCGTCGCTGAACAGTGCCGATGAAAGCGCGCGGGCAAGCTCCGTTTTGCCAACGCCAGTGGGACCCAGGAATATGAAGGAACCTATCGGTCGGGAGGGGTCTTTGAGTCCTGCCCTTGCGCGGCGTATGGCGCGGGAGACTGCGCTTACCGCCTCGTCCTGGCCTATTATACGCTCGTGCAGGCGCTGCTCAAGGTGCAGCAGCTTGTCCGTTTCGCTCTGGCTAAGTTCGCTTACGGGTATGCCCGTCCATGCATTAACAACTTCTGCAATATCTTCCGCCGTAACGGTGCAGCGGTTATCCTCGCGCTCCTTTTCCCAGTCAGCTTTTATCGATTCCATGCTCGCACGCAGTTCCATCTCCTCGTCGCGCACGGCGGCGGCTGTTTCGTAATCCTGCCGGCTTACGGCTTCCTCTTTTTGCTTCAGCAGCGTTTCAAGCTTTGCCCTCAGCTTTTTCATGTCCGGCGGGGCGTTATATACCCTAAGCCTTACGCGGCTTGCGGCCTCGTCCATCAGATCTATCGCTTTATCGGGCAGAAATCTGTCGGATATATAACGCCAGCTCAGCTCTACTGCCGCATGCACGGCTTCGTCGGTTATGCGCGCCTTGTGATGCGATTCATAGCGTTCCCTAAGCCCAAGCAGTATCTCCTCGGCTTCTTCTTTGGATGGTTCGCCAACGGTTACGGGCTGGAATCGCCGCGCAAGCGCCGCGTCCTTTTCAATATGCTTGCGGTATTCGTCCAGGCTTGTTGCGCCTATTATCTGTATCTCACCGCGGGCGAGTGCGGGCTTTAGTATGTTCGCCGCATCTACGCTACCTTCGCTTGCACCCGCACCTACTATCGTGTGCAGTTCGTCTATGAACAGTATCGTATGCGCGTCCGCACGGAGTTCGGCTATGGCGTTGTTTATGCGTTCCTCAAATTCGCCGCGGTATTTTGTGCCGGCTATCATGCTGGCAAGGTCAAGCGTAACTATGCGCTTGTCCCTGAGCAGCTCCGGTATTTTGCCGGAGGCTATCTTTTGCGCAAGGCCTTCTATTATGGCGCTTTTACCTACGCCCGGGTCGCCTATCAGCACGGGGTTATTCTTCGTGCGGCGGGAAAGTATTTGTATAACGCGCTCTATTTCCTTTTCGCGCCCTATGAGCGGGTCAAGCTCTCCGTCCCGCGCAAGGCCGGTAAGGTCGCGTCCGTATTGATCCAGCACAGGCGTGCCGCTGCCCTCGCTTGCTACGCTCGCACCCTGCGCGCCCTGTTCGCTTTGGCCGGAAAGGAATGCCCTAAGCGTTGCAATGTCCGCGCCGAGGTCCTCTATTATCCGTACGGCTACGGAATCGCGTTCCCTTAATATTGCAAGCAATATATGCTCGGTTGAAATATAGCTTGCTTTCATTGCCTTAGCCTCGTACAGGCTTAGCTCAAGTATCTTTTTTGTGCGCGGGGTATAGCCGAAGCTATCGGTAAAATGATAGTCTCCCGGGCCGACAAGCTGCTCGCTGCGTTCAAGCACGCCGTCCGCCGTGATATTGAACGCCGCAAGCGCGCGTGCTGCCGCGCCTTCGCCTTCGTTTATAAGTCCCAGCAGGAGATGCTCGCTGCCAACATAGTTATGTCCCATGCTGCGCGCCGCATCCTGCGCCAATGCCAGCGCCTTTTTTGCGCCTTCGCTGCATCTATCGGAAAAAGCCATTATATCAGCTCCTTTATGCCTTAAATGTGCCGGATATTATTCCGATCCAAGCTTATTTTAGACTAAAACGCCATCTCTATCAATCATATAATATTAAATTGTGGTGAAAGTTGTATGTCTGTGGTATTATTTATATATATGCGCTTTGTCCATGCGCGCGCATATGACATATTATGTATGTAAGGAGGGGCGCATAAGCGCCCGCCTATACTACGAAACGGAAGTGAAACCATGATATATTTAGACAACAGCGCAACAACGCGCACGCTGGACATAGCTGCGGATACCGCGGCACAATATATGAAGGCGGACTTTTTCAACCCCGCGGCTGCATATTCGGCAGCGGTAGAGGTGGAAAGGAACATTAATACTGCCAGGGCAAGGCTGGCTAATGCCATACATGCCCAAAGCGATGAGATAATATACACCTCCGGCGGAACGGAGAGCAATAATACTGCCATATTCGGCGCCCTTAGGGCGCGGCGCGGCGGCGGGCGGATAATAGTCGGCGCTACCGAGCATCCGTCCGTATACGAAGCGGCGATGAGCATGAAGGGGCAGTATGTTATAAACGAAGCCCGCGTGGATAAAACCGGCGCATACGATGTGAACATGCTTGCGCAGAGCATAGCAAACGACGTTGCGTTCGTATCCGTTATGCAGGTGAATAACGAAACCGGCGCGATAAACGACATACCCGCGATATATAAGGCAGTTAAGCAGCGCGCGCCAATGGCGATAATGCACGTTGACGGAGTGCAGGGATTTTTGAAGGTGCCGTTTGACGCGCGGTATTGCGACATGTATTCTATAAGCGGGCATAAATTCCATGCTCCAAAGGGCGTGGGTGCGCTTTATGTTAAGCACGGCACGCGCTTCGCGGGTGGCCAAATAGGCGGCGGGCAGGAGCGCAATCTGCGTTCCGGCACAACGAACACCCCGGGCATAATGGGCATGGACGCGGCGATAGGATACTATGCCGAAAACATAGACAATATCCGCCAAAGGCTGATGAACATGAAGCTTAGGCTGGCAAGCAACCTGACGAGCATAAGCGATACGTTTATAAACGGCCCTGCGCCCGAGCTTGGCGCGCCGCACATATTGAACGTATCTTTCCTTGGCGTAAGGGGAGAGGTGCTGCTGCACGCGCTGGAGGAAAAGGGAATATATGTTTCCACGGGCTCCGCCTGCTCCGCGCACAAAAAGGGCAAAAACCGCATACTCAACGCCATGGGCGTGGTGGGGGACAGGCAGGAAGGTGCGATACGCTTCAGCCTGAGCATGTTCAACACCATTGAGGAAATGGACATTGCGGCCGAAGAAATAGCCGCGCAGCTTGCCTTCCTGAGAAGGTTCAAAAGAAGATAAAACCGACGCAATGCATCCGGCGGGAGCATATCCCGCCGGGATATATAAGCGAAACAACTTACTTGATATACGGAGGATGAAAATTGGAACAGGTATTGCTTATTCGTTACGACGAAATTCACCTTAAGGGGCTGAACAGGCCGTTTTTTGAGCGCAAGCTGATAGAAGGCATAAAGCATTCGCTCAGTGGACTTAATGCGACTGTACATAAGGAACAAGGCCGGATATTCGTTTACGGCATAGCGGCGGAGGACAGGGATGAGGCAGTAGACAGGCTGACCCGCGTGTTCGGCGTGCATTCGATAAGCCCCGCCGTAGGCGTTGAAAAGGACTGGAACACGATAGTTGCCGCCGCGCGGGACATAACCGAAAAGGCGATCGGCAGCCGCGAAAGGGCAACGTTCAAATGCTTCTGCCGCCGTTCTGATAAAGGCTTTTTCATGAACTCGGAAGAGATAAATCGCGAACTGGGTCACGAAATGCTTGAAGCTTTCCCCAACCTCAGCGTTGATATCAGGGAACCAGAAATAAAGCTTTGCGTGGAAATACGGGAAATGGCGTTCATATATGCTCAGGAGATTATGGGTGCGGGAGGTATGCCAACGGGTACGGCCGGACTTGCTACGCTGCTCATATCCGGCGGTATAGACAGCCCCGTTGCGGGATATATGATGGCGAGGCGCGGGCTGGAGCTTACAGCCGTGCATTTTTACAGCTATCCTTACACCAGCGAACGCGCGCGGGACAAGGTGGTTGACCTTGCCAAGATAGTTTCGCGTTACAGCGGACCTATCAAGCTGCACCTTGTGCCGTTTACCGAAATACAGCTTGCCATATACGAAAAATGCCCGCCCAAGGAAACAACGGTGCTCATGCGCAGGCTTATGATGAAAATAGCCCAGCTTTGGGCTGAAAAGGACGGCTCACGTGCCCTTATAACCGGCGAAGCGCTGGGCCAGGTGGCAAGCCAAACCCTCGAAAGCCTATGCGTAACGGACGATGCGGTCACCATGCCGGTATTCCGCCCGCTGATAGGCTTCGATAAAAACGATATAGTCGCCATCGCAAAGAAGATAGATACTTTCAATACGTCCATACTTCCGTATGAGGATTGCTGCACGGTGTTCGTACCCCAGCATCCGGTAACCAAGCCGGAGGTGCAGAAGATGCGCGAAAGCGAGGCGCTTGTTGATTTCAGCGAAATGATACAGCGCGCGATAGAAAATACGGAAACCGTAACGGCGATATAATGGCTCCGCGCGGCATAAAAACGGCGGCGCTGGCGCTGATGGCGGCAATGATGATAACGCTGATTTGCGCATGCGCGGCTGACGGCCCAACATGGGATGCGATAACGCCGGACGAAACTCCGGCGGCGACCGCCGCGCCGGCGAACCCCAATGAAGAAAGGATGTATGACCGGCTGGAGCTGATGCGGCATGAGGAGCTGGTGGACGAGCAAAGCGTTATGATATGCCCTGCCGTTGCGGATGATGAATACAGCTATATATCAACGCTTATCGCCATCCGTGTGCGTTCAAGGATAAGAAGCTATGACTATGCCGTATCTACGGCGTTCAGAATAAAGTGCAACGCAAACGGTGTGCTTTCCATGCTGATAAGCTTTTACGATATTGAAACGGACGAGCTTATCGATAAGCTGCCGATAACCTATGATCTGGCGCTTGGAAGGGAGATACAGATACAGGATTGCTTTGAAGAAGGGGACGGCGCATGGCGGAGTGTACTCAGTGCCCGCGTGCAATCCGCAGCGGAAGGGCAGCATATGACCCTTTTGAGCGATATTTTGCCCATAGAGGACGGCAGACCGTTTTATTTAACCGGAGCGGGCATAACAGTAATGTATCGCCCGTATGAAATAACAACCGGGCTTGACCCATGGCCGGAGCTTTCAATACAGCTGTCTGACCTGAAACGTTGGCTGAAGGACGGCGGAGCGGCGGACAGACTGCTGAATACGGAGGATACGGAAACGGAAGTGCCGTGGGATGAATACGGCGCGGATACCGAAGAAATGAACGGAGATTTATCGGCGTAAAACATACGCAGCTTATACGGAGGTGGAATAAAAATGCGATGTTCATGCAGGGTATGCGGAACATATATGGTGCAGGTGGAGCACGGGCTGCAAAGTGGCTGCAAATGCCCGGATTGCGGCAACGAATGCCACGACTGCATGGGAAGCACACAGCCGCCGATGAGCGTTGAACAGCTGAGAGAAAGGCTGGAGTTCATGGCGCTTACGGGGCAGCTTGAAGGCGACGGAGAGGAAGAATACGGCCGCAGCTACGCGGACGGTAAATACGATCAATAGATATGCAAAAGGAGAAGAGCATGTATTTATATAATTCGGCAACGCACAAAAAAGAAGAGTTTATACCGAATGATCCAAGCTTGGTCAAAATGTATACCTGCGGGCCTACGGTATATCACTATGCGCACATAGGCAACCTGCGCAGTTACATAATGGAAGATGTACTTGAAAAGTATCTGCGCTATATCGGATATCCTGTAAAGCGCGTTATGAACATAACCGACGTTGGTCACCTTACAAGCGACGCTGACGAAGGCGATGATAAGATGCTCAAGGGCGCAAAGCGCGAGCATAAAACGGTTATGGAAATAGCCAAGTTCTACACGGACGCATTTTTTGAGGACTGCAGAAAGCTGAACATAAAAAGGCCGGATGTTGTGCAGCCCGCCACGGGATGCATAGATGAATATATAAAGATAATAACCAAGCTTATTGATACGGGCTATGCGTACTTCAGCAACGGCAACGTGTATTTCGATACTTCAAAGCTGGATAAATACTATATATTCAATGAGCATAAGGAAGAGGATCTTGCCGTTGGTGTGCGCGAAGGAGTGGAGGAGGACACCAACAAGCGCAATAAGAACGATTTTGTGCTGTGGTTTACCAAATCCAAGTTTGAGGATCAGGCGCTCAAGTGGGATTCCCCGTGGGGAACGGGCTACCCCGGCTGGCATATAGAATGCACGGGCATATCGCTGAAATATCTGGGCGAATACCTTGACATACATTGCGGCGGCATAGACAATGCCTTCCCGCACCACACCAACGAAATAGCGCAGTCCGAAAGCTACATTGGTCATCCTTGGTGCAAATACTGGATGCACGTTATGCATCTGAATACCGCAAGCGGAAAAATGTCCAAATCAAAGGGAGAGTTCCTTACGGTATCCCTGCTTGAGGAAAAGGGCTACGATCCGCTGTGCTATCGCCTGTTCTGCCTGCAGAGCCATTACAGGCGCAACCTTGTGTTTACATGGGAAAACCTTGATAACGCTGCGGGAACATACCAAAAGCTTATTGCAAAGGTAGCGGCGCTGAAGAACGACGGCGGCGAAATAGATAACGAAGCCGTTGCGGCACTGAGGGAAAGGTTCAACGCTGCCCTTGGTAACGACCTTAATACGTCCCTTGCCGTTACCGCGCTTTACGATGTGCTGAAGTATAACACAAACGATGCCACGAAGCTGTTCTTGCTGGATGATTTTGACAAGGTGCTGAGCCTTGACCTTATAAAGAAGGCGGAAGAGGTACGCAAGCGCGCCGCGGCGGCTGCAAAGCCCACGGCCGGCGTATACAGCATTTTGGCTGAGGATGGCAGCGAGGACGCCGAAGTGACGGCGAAGATACAGGCGCGTTACGAAGCGAAGAAGGCGAAGAACTTTGCCGAGGCCGACCGCATACGTGATGAGCTTAAAGCGCAGGGCATAGAGATAACGGATATACCCGGCGGCGCAAGATGGAAGCGCATATGAAATGAATTGAAATATCCCCCGTGCCGATAGTGGCTCGGGGGATATCTTTTGCCGCGCAAGGCGGCGCTGATCCTAATTTCAGAAACCGGTCTGCTGCCTGAGCGTATCCATATCCTGCTTGGCGGTTGTGATGTCGCTTTGCGGGGCCTGCTTGGTTTTGTAGAAGCCGCGCTGATTCATCTGCTCGAATATGGCAAGCTGATCCGCGGAGCATTCAACAAGGTTGTTCGCAAGCAAGCCTCTCAAGTTTGCGCAGGAGGATTCGCTTATGTCGCTGGCGTATTCTTTTACCAGCTGTTTTTCGCTTGAAAGGAGATCACTCAAAATCTCCTGTTCGCTCATGTTGGGGCGGGAATTAAACGTGCTGTTCATGCGTGGTTCCTCCTTCTTAGCTATGGCTGCGCAGATAGTTGTCCAGCGAGTCGAAATGCTGCTTGTGGTGCTGCGCTGCGCGGTTGGCTATGTCTTTAAGCGTTTGATCGCTTAGCCATTCGGAGCATACGCGGCACTTTTTATAAGCAAGCGCTTCGTGGTGCATCTGGTCCTGGATTATGCCCAGGTTTTTCGTGTCCATCCCCGCGCCCTGTGCCTGGGGATTGCCGTTTTGGTCAAGGGTCATGTTTTTTCCTCCTGAATCAAGATCTTTTTTGCCGAATGACGGCGGCAATTTTTACTGTGCTGCGAATCATTGGGCAAGTTTAGTATTGCTAAAATGCCGTTTGCTTATTATGATTAAAGGTAGCAATACGGCCACGATAAGGCGGCGGAGGAATTTTTTATGAAGAAAAACAGGCTTGCAAGCTCGCCGATGGATGCGGCGCTTGATTACCTTTCAGACAGGGCGCGCACCGTGCGCGAGGTTGAGGAAAAGCTTGATTCGCTAAACTATGGCGAATACGAAGTGAATCAGGTTATAAGCAGGCTGATAGAGCTGAAATATCTTGACGATGAGAAATATGCGGCGGATTTCATCGCGACCCGCCTTGCTACAAAGCCAATAAGCAGAAAAAAGCTTTGGACGCAGCTATATGCGCATAAGCTTTCAAAGGATGTTATAAACGCCGCGCTTGAAGCTGTAACGCCCGAGACGGAGCAGGAAAATGCGCTCACTGTGGCGAAGAAGTTCAATGCGCAGTTCGCCGCGCTTGAAGAACACGAGCGTAAGCAGCGCGTTACGCGCCGGCTTATGGGCCGCGGCTTTGGATACGACGCGGCAAAGTGCGCGCTGGAAACGATATTCGACAATGCCGATGATGTGGACTTCTCCTGCGCGGATGATGAGGACGGCGAATAACAAAAAATGGAACAGCTAACGTTTGAAAAGATAAAGGCGCTGATTGGCGAAAGAAAGCCGACCGCAAATAAGGGGGATAACGGCCGCGCGCTTATAATCGCGGGCAGCGAACTGATGAGCGGGGCTGCGCTCATGTGCGCGGCCGCAGCGCTGCGCTCCGGCGTCGGTACGCTGAAGGCCATTGTGCCGAACGGGGCGCGGCAGGCGTTTTACAGTGTGCCTGAATGCATGTGCATTGCGTTCGGCGGCGAGAAATGGAACGAGCTTGACGAAGGCTTCATAGCGCCGTATATTGCTGAAGCGAGCGCCATATGCGTAGGCCCTGGCATGGGTAAGGACAGCGGGGTTGAAAACACGGTGCGGCTTGCGCTTGCGGCAAAAAAGCCGATCGTGATAGATGCGGATGGGCTGAATGCGCTTTCCCGCATAGAGAATATTGCAAATATGCTGCACGATAAGGCCGTGCTTACGCCGCACATAGGCGAAATGGCGCGGCTTACGGGGCTGAGTACGGCATACATAAAAGAAAATCAGGCGGAAGTGGCCGCAAAGTATGCTAAGCGGTGGGGCTGCACGGTGCTGCTGAAATCATACCGAAGCGTTATAGCCTGCCACGATGGGCGAATCGCGCTGAACACAAACGGCAACAGCGGCCTTGCAAAGGGCGGCAGCGGGGATGTGCTCAGCGGAATAACGCTTGCCATGCTGAGCCAAGGGCTGGATACGTTCGGTGCGGCCTGCGCGGGCGCGTATACGCTGGGGGCAAGCGCGGAAGAGGCGATGGCGCTGCTGAAGGAACGCATGCTTATGGCGCGGGATGTTACGGACGCGGTTGAACAAACGGTAAACAAATTGTTTGAATAAACAAACAAATTCAAGGAGGAAAAGAAAAATGCTCTTATTGAAAAAAGGAAACGTGATGACAATGGCAGGCCCGGCGTTCGTGGGCGACGTGGCTATAGAAAACGGCAAAATAGTTGCTGTGGGCCAGAGCCTTTCGTACAGCGATGCGGAAGTGCGCGACGTTACCGGCATGACCGTTATGCCCGGCATAGTTGACCCGCATTGCCACATAGGCATGTGGGAGGATGCGATGGGCTTTGAAGGCGCGGACGGGAATGAATGCACAAATCCCATAACTCCCGAGCTTAGGGCGATCGACGCCATAAACCCATATGATCGTTGCTTTGAGGAAGCGGTTGCGGGCGGCGTGACCACCTGCGTGACAGGCCCCGGCAGCGCGAATGTTATAGGCGGACAGTTCGTGGCGATAAAGACACATGGCGACAGTGTAGAGGATATGGTTCTGCGCTTTCCTGTGGCTGTAAAGGCAGCCTTTGGCGAAAACCCCAAGCGGGTATATAATGGGAAGAACCAGACACCGTCTACCAGAATGGCTACGGCCGCCCTTATGCGCAAGGCGCTTGTTGAGGCGCAGGAATACAACGAAAAGCTTGAAAGGGGCAAGGCGGACCCCGAAAAGATGCCCGAAAGAAATCTTGGCAAGGAGATACTGGCGCGCGTGATACGCCGCGAACTGCCCATGAAGATACATGCGCACCGTGCGGATGATATACTTACCGCTATACGCATATGCCGCGAATTTAAGCTGCGCTACACGCTTGACCATTGCACGGAAGGATATCTTATAACCGATAAGCTTAAAGAGGCGCTCGATGAGGACTGTGAAGGCATAATAGTTGGGCCGCTGCTTACCGACCGCAGCAAGATAGAGCTGAAGAACCTTTCCTTCAAGGCGCCTAAGGTGCTGGAGCAGGCGGGTATAGAATACGCAATGATGACAGATCACCCCGTTACACCGGAGCAGTATCTGCCCATATGCACAGCCATTGCCGTGCGCGAAGGCGCAAGCGAGGAAGGCGCGCTCAAGGCCATAACCATAAACGCGGCCAAGATAACCGGCATAGCGGACAGGGTAGGCTCCATAGAAGTAGGCAAGGACGCGGACATAGCCGTGTTCAGCGGCCACCCGTTCGATTTCCGCTCCCGCTGCGTGCTTACGCTGGTAAACGGCAAAGTGGCGCATGAGGAACATTAACAAAGCCTATAGCAGCATAATAAAATAAAAATTGGGGCTGTAAGGGGTTGCTCTTTTGGCCCCAATAGCGTATTATTTGTAAAAAATTGGCCTCGGAGAGGATTTATGCTTGTAACTTGGTATGGTATAATGCTAAAATACTAAGGATAAGTCCTTATTGGAGGTTTATGTGCGCATAATCGCAGGCTCCTGCAAGGGGCGGCCTATACTCGCGCCGAAGGGAATGGATACCCGTCCTACACTAGATAGGGTGAAGGAATCGCTTTTCGGCATAATACAGTTTCAGCTTTACGGTAAAACCGTGCTTGACCTTTTTGCAGGATCCGGCAATCTGGGGCTTGAAGCGCTCAGCCGCGGGGCAAGCTTTGCGGCGTTCAACGATATGTCCCGCGATGCGGTAAAGGTGATACGTGCAAATATTGAAAAGCTTGGCTTTGAGCAGAAGTCGGTCGTCATGAATGTAGACTTTGCCCAGGCCATACGCTCGCTCTCGGCAAGGAGGTTTGATATCGTGTTCCTTGACCCGCCGTACAGGGCCGGGCTTATGGAAAAGGCGCTGAAGGAGCTTAGTACAGCGGGCATATTGAATGATGGCGCAATGGTAATAGCCGAGCATGATGCGCATATTGCGCCGGAAGACACGGGCGCGCTTACGCTTTACGACAGGCGAATATACCGTGACACCGCGCTGTCCTTTTACAGGCTGAGAGGAGAAGAATGAAAAACGCTGTTTTCCCGGGAAGCTTCGATCCGTTTACGGTTGGGCATCTTGATATACTCAAGCGGGCATGCGAAATATTCGATCATGTTACCGTGTGCGTTATACCGAATCCCGCCAAGCATTATCTTTTCAGCGACGAAGAGCGGGTTACGCTGATAAACCGCGTGATAGAGGCGGAAGGGATAAAGAATGCGGCGGCAGACAGCTTCAGCGGGCTTACCGTTGAATGCGCGCGTAAGCACGACGCGGGGTTTATAGTGCGCGGGCTTCGCTCATATGACGATTATGAGTTCGAGACCAATATGGAGTACTTTAACAAGCGCCTTGCGCCGGAGGTGCAAACGGTGTATCTTGCGTGCGATGCGGCGCATGTGCACATAAGCTCAAGCGCGGTGCGCGAATTAATGAAATACGGTGCGGATATCGGCGCGCTGGTGCCGAATGAAATATCTGAATACATCCTTGGAAAGGTTGAGAAAAATGAGCAATAATATCCAGAATATGCAGATTTTTACCATTATAGGCCAGATAGAAGACATGGTTGAAAACAGCCCCCGTCCAAAAATAGGCGGAGCGAACAAGCGCGTGATAGACGTTGAAGAAATGATGGATCTGCTGGGCGATCTTAAGGTTACAATACCGGAGGATATCCGCAGGGCCAACAGCGTTATAGTCGATGCGCAGTCCATGATAGACAATGCTGACGAGCACGCAAGGGACGTTGTGAGCCAGGCTGAGACCGACGGCGAAAAGATAGTGGCCGACGCTAAGCAGAAGGCGGCGGATATAATAGAAAAGGCGCGCAGCGAATACGAAAGGCTTGTATCAGAGGACGAGATATATCAAGAAGCGCAGCGCAGAGCGAAGCTGCTTGCGCAGAAGGCGGAAGCAAACGCCGGCCTTGTATTTGAAAATGCTAAGTGCTATGCGGACGATGTTCTTAAGGATCTTGAAAACTTCCTTAATGAGTACCGTCAGCTTGTTGCAATAAATCGAAAGGACCTTGACGCAAGGAATACTGCAAACGCCAATAATCAGCCCTCTGCCGAGCCTGCAGCCGAAAACGAAAACGGCAATGCGAACGCGGCAGAGGAAGAAACCGTAGCCGAAGAGCCCAAGAAGCATACCCATACGGCCAAGATGAAGTCCAAGCCCATTGATGACGAGGAAGAGGACGAATACGAGGACGAGGAAGACGACGAAGAAGAAAAGGGCGGATTCTTTGGCAAACTGTTTGGAAAGAAAAAGAAGAATATCGACTTCGACGACGATGATTTCGACGACGAAGAATAATTCGCATAAACGATGATAAACCGCGGCGCGAATAGCGCCGCTTATTTTTTTATAAGGAGATAAAGTACCATGGCAATGCTGCAAACGACCATACCCGAAGGGTACAAAACCAAGTTGAACCTTTATGACACGCAAAATGCTATTGCGCTGATAAAGGCCACGTTTCAGGAAGCGCTTTCGGGCGTGTTGAACCTCAAGCGCGTATCCGCGCCGCTGTTCGTATATCCGGATACGGGTCTGAACGATAACCTTAACGGCGTGGAACGCCCTGTACGCTTTGATGCGCCCGCAACAGGGAGGGATGCAGAGGTTGTGCATTCGCTGGCAAAATGGAAGCGTTATGCGCTGAAGCGTTATGATTTTCATGAGGGACGCGGCCTTTACACGGACATGAACGCTATCCGCAGGGATGAAAGGCTGGATAATCTGCATTCAATATACGTTGACCAGTGGGACTGGGAAAAGGTGATAACCAGACAGGATAGGAACAGGGCGTATCTTGAGCGCACGGTACGTTCAATAGTGGAAGCAGTTGGCTATACGCTGGCCGTTGTGCAGGCGAAGTATCCTGTGCTTAATGCGCAGATGAACCGCGAAGTAACGTTCGTAACCAGCCAGGAACTGCTGGATATGTATCCGGATAAGACTGCCAAGGAGCGAGAATACCTTTTTGCCAAGGAACACGGCACCATATTCGTTGAAAAAATAGGCGGTGTGCTTTCAAACGGCGAACCGCACGACGGCCGCGCACCCGACTACGACGATTGGGAACTCAACGGCGACATAATACTTTATAACAGCGTGCTGGACAGCGAATTTGAAATATCCAGCATGGGCATAAGAGTTGATGAGGAATCCATGAAAAAGCAGCTTGCCGCGGCACATTGCGAGGAACGTGCGGAGCTGCCGTTCCATAAGGCGCTGCTCAACGGCGAACTGCCGCTCACTATAGGCGGAGGTATAGGCCAGTCCCGCCTTTGCATGTTCATGCTTGAAAAGGCGCACATCGGCGAAGTGCAGTCATCCATATGGGATAAGCATACCATGGAAGAAGCGGAGAAAGCAGGAGTAATACTGCTCTAATCCCGCTCAATACCGGCGTTTTTCAGCCTTTCCAACCTTGCTTTTGCGGCGCAGATAAGCATTACCGCTCCCATTGCCGCCATCGAGCAGGCAAGTATAGCAAGGGCGGAAAGGCTGTTTTGTCCTAATGTTTCCATTATTTCCGGCTCTGCGGTAACGCTTTGCGCACCATTGCAGCAGAGAGGGAACAACAGATACGCTATCAGCGCGGCAAGCATGCCCTGCGCCAGCTTGCATATCAGATACTTCTTTATATCTATACGCATGAATATCATGCTCTGCGCCATTATGCAAAGCCCGCCGAAAGAGAACGCGAACGCGGCAAGCGCCGTGGCTTCCCTTAGGCTGAGCGCAGCATCAGCTATGCGGTTAGCGCCGGTTGCGGCTTCAACCGCGGCGCATATCATCACTTCAGCCGCCTGGCCGGGGCCATTGAGCAGCAGTATAAGCTGCTTGAGCGGCCAAGCGATTATGCTCAACAGGCCGGTTATTTCCAGCATGCGCATCAAAACGGAAAAGAATACTATCATGCCGCATATCGATATGAGCGAGGCTGCGGCTTCCGTAACGCTGGCGGCGAATAGCACGCCGGCGTTTACTTTCTCATCGCGTGCTTCAATGCGCGTAGGCATGGGTGTTGTTCTTAATGCTACTATAAAGAAAACAAGCATGGCTATAAGCTGTGCCGAAACTATCGGTATAGCGGCCTGAGGGCAGCGCAGCATGGATGAGGCAAACGCGCCTGTAATGAACATGGGACTGAGTGCATTGAGAGAGGCGGCCATTACTGTATTATCCTGAGTGCTGTCGCCGTATATTCCGGCACAAAGCCTTGCCCCGCCCGGCGCGCCGGAAATGAAGGAAAGCGCCATAAGCGCCGCCGGATTGCCAAGACTAATAAGCCCAAGCTTGCGCATAAGCCCCGTGCATACAAAAAACGGCAGCAACGCAGGCATAACGCTGTTTTGCCACAGGGCGAAGCCGCTGCGTGCAGCCTCGGCCGCTTCGCCGTTCAATGCTATAAGCGCGCCGCAAAGCAGCACGCATAACGAAAAGACTATTTTTCTGCTCATACCATAATGTATGAGCATATGCGTGGGAGTATTTAGACTATTATAAACTTTCTTTTGAATTCGCTTATCGCTTTGCCGTTTAGCTGCGCGGCTTCTGCTGCAAAAATATCCTTTTCAAAGGCGGCTTTGGCACTTTCGCTGAGCTTATCATAATCCGCGCGGCAGGCAACAAGGGGGAGCGAGGCCTTTTTTGCCATTTCACCTATCAGCGGCAATGCTTCGCGGCGCGCGCCGAGCACGCGGATATACTCCGGCAGCGGATGACATGCATAGTCGCTTTTTGTTATGCCAAGCAGCGCGTTTATGCATATTCTGCGTATGCGGGAAAGCGTGTATCGCTTGCTCTTTATATTCATGGTAAGCCCGGCAAAGCCGCTGTTTTCGCGGCATGCGGCGTATATTGCGTTCTCAAGCCCTTCGGCAACGTCAGGCAGGGCGGCAATGCAGCTTGGGCTTAGCCTGCGCAGCGCGTATATAACGGCCTGAGACAGCGATTCAATGTTCATCATATTCAAATCAGCGACTGCGCTGTATACACTTTGAGGAACGGTGTGGCGTATGGCGCCGGCATTGCCGCCCAAAAGTGCTGTGCGGATTGCGGATGCGCTCATGCTGCCGCTTTCGGTTTTGGCAGAATCGTGCTGCGCACCCGTGCGCATTACGGCCATGGGAACAATGGGGGCATTCAGCTTGGCTATGGCGCTTATGTATTCAATGCCAAGTATGTTGTTCGCGCAGGAGAGAAGGCGGGCGTTCTCCTCGCCGAGCATTGCGCACAGCGCCGCAGAGCGCGCGGCGGGGAAGCTTTTGCCTGATGACAGGGCCGAGGCAAGCGCGGCTTTATATTCGGTGGACTCGGCTTTTAGCGAATTGGCCAATCGGCTCAGAATTGCAGCATCGCCGCATTCTGCGCCGAAGGAGAGCGAGTCGACTATTCCTGTGGAGCTGAGCAGGCTTACGCCGCCCACAGCGAACCTTTCCGCCTGAGCCATGGAGAACATGACCGGCAGCATCAGCACTATGTCCGCTCCGTTCTCGAGCGCCCATTTGGCGCGGATATACGGATCGTATGCCGCAATATCGCCGCGCTGCACAAACCAGCCGCTCATGGCAACTATAACGGGTCGGCCGCCGTTTTGCGCCTTTGTACGCTCAATATGAAAGCGGTGGCCGTTATGGAATGGATTGTATTCGGCAATTATGCCCGTGCAGCGCGTCATAACACATTGACTCCCAAGCGGTTTATAACCCGATTATATCATGCAATGTATGCTTTTTGAATAAAAAACGCCACAAATCCCAATAATGGCTATGATATAAGCAAAAAAGGTGCTATAATACATAGTTGTGGCCTGAGGCCAGAAGTTATACGCTTTTTTGAAAGGAGCAAACTAAAATGTCAGTGTTGGACAGCATTAAAGAGAAGGCTAAAGCGGACGTGAAGCACATTCTGCTTCCTGAAGGCAGCGAGGAGCGCACCGTTCAGGCCGCAAGGATAATTACCGATGAGAAGATCGCAAAGGTCACGCTGCTCGGCGATGAGGAAGAGATAAAGAAGGTTGCGGAGAAATTCAACGTATGCCTCTGCGGTATAGACATAATCAATCCTCTTACCGATCCCGATTTTGAGCATTATGCAAACGGCTTTTACGAGCTGCGTAAGGCCAAGGGCATGACCCCCGAAAAGGCCCGCGAAACCATAAAGAACACGCTGTTCTATGCCTGCATGATGATAAAGGAAGGCAAGGCGGACGGCATGGTTTCCGGCGCAATAAACACCACAGGCAACACACTTAGGCCGGGCCTCCAGATAATAAAAATGGCCAAGGGCATCAACACCATTTCCAGCTGCTTCATAATGGAAATACCCAATAAAGAATACGGCGACAATGGCCTTATGCTGTTCGGCGACTGCGCCATAAACATCAACCCCAATCCCGATGAGCTGGCCTCCATAGCCATTGCCACCGCCAACACCGCAAAGACCCTGCTCGGTATGGATCCGAAGGTAGCCATGCTTTCATTCTCCACCAAGGGCAGCGCCAAGCACGAGAACGTAGACAAGGTCACCGCAGCGCTTGCCAAGGTGAAGGAACTTGCGCCCGATTTGGATGTTGACGGCGAACTTCAGGCGGATGCCGCCATGGTTCCCAAGGTTGCCGCGCTCAAGGCTCCCGGCAGCAAGGTTGCCGGCCATGCCAACGTGCTTATATTCCCCGATCTGCAGGCGGGCAACATCGGCTATAAGCTGGTGCAGCGTCTTGCCGGTGCCGAGGCCGTAGGCCCCGTGTCCCAGGGCTTCGCAAAGCCCATCAACGATCTGTCCCGCGGATGCAGCATTGCGGACATAGTTTCCGTGGTCGCTATAACCGCTGTTCAGGCGCAGGCTATTAAATAATATAAGGATGGAGATAAAAATGAAAGTTCTTGTTATAAACGCGGGAAGCTCCTCCCTCAAATATCAGCTTATCAACGTTGACAACGGCGAAGTTATCGCTAAGGGCCTTTGCGAGCGCATCGGCATAGAAGGCTCCATGCTTACCTATAAGCCCGAAGGCAAGGGTAAGTTCGAGTTCAAGAAGGATATGAAGGATCATACCGACGCCATCCGCATGGTGCTGGACGCGCTGGTCGATCCAGAAATCGGCGTAGTGAAGAGCATGGACGAGATAGACGCCGTTGGCCATCGCCTTGTACACGGCGGCGAAAAGTTCAATAAGTCCGTCATAATCACTGATGAACTTATAAAAGAGATGGAAGTTCTCACTCCGCTGGCTCCGCTGCACAACCCCGCCAATTTGATGGGCGTGCGCGCCTGCCAGGCTATAATGCCCAACACTCCCATGGTTGGCGTGTTCGATACCGCTTTCCATCAGACAATGCCCCCCAAGGCATTCCTTTACGGCCTGCCCTATGAAGCATACAAGGAGCACATGGTTCGCCGTTACGGTTTCCATGGCACTTCCCATATGTATGTTTCTCAGCGCGCGCTGACCAAACTGGACATGCCCAAGGAAGACACCCGCATAATCACCTGCCACCTGGGCAATGGTTCCAGTATTTCTGCCATAAAGGGCGGCAAGTGTGTGGATACCTCCATGGGTCTTACTCCCCTTGAAGGCGTACCCATGGGCACCCGCTGCGGCGATATGGACCCCGCCATCGTTACCTACCTGATGGAAAGGCTGAACCTTGACAAGAAGGGCATAGACAATTACCTGAACAAGAAGAGCGGCGTACTTGGCATTTCCGGCGTATCCAGCGACTTCCGCGATTTGGAAGAGGCGGCCAACAACGGCAACGAGCGCGCTCAGCTTGCGCTTGACACCTTCTGCTACAAAGTAAAGAAGTACATCGGCGCATACGCTGCCGCCCTTGGCGGAGTCGACGCGATAGTATTCACCGCCGGCGTTGGCGAAAACGACCGCGGCGTGCGCGAAAAGGTTCTCAGCGGCCTTGAATATCTGGGCGTTGACGTTGATTTCGACTTCAACAATTCCTGCCCCCGCGGCGAGGAAGTTGAAATTTCCAAGCCCACCAGCCGCGTGAAGGTTTTCGTCATCCCGACCGACGAAGAGATGATGATTGCCCGCGATACGGCTGCCCTTATCGCCAAATAAGCAAAATACCCGCAAAAAACGGTGCTTTTGATACAAGATATTGTTGACAAACGATATCGCAACGGATAAAATAGATGAGGTTGACTTTTTATGAAGTTGAACGTGGCAACGGAGCTTAAGCTTCCCGGGCGCGAAGGGCATGCGGTTCTTTGCGAAAGAATAGAGGACATTGAGTATCCCGGCCGGTGGATTCGCTTTGCGGACGATGTAACGGTTGAGATAAATTATGTTTTCGACGGGAGTGGCTTTGAAACCTCAGGCAGCGTCAAAACGGCGCTGAAGGGCGAATGCGCCCGCTGTGCGAAGGAACTTACGGTTCCGTTTGCGCATGAGTTTGAGGAGCGGTTTGAAAAAAACGCGCCGGAAGACGGCGACGCCTATCCGTTCAGCGGAGAAGAGCTTGACCTAAGCGACCTTGTGCGCGACACCATATTGCTGAACATGGAGAACTATGTTCTGTGCAAAGATGATTGCCGCGGACTGTGCCCGGTATGCGGGTGCGATTTGAATACAGTACAGTGTTCCTGTGAGCAGGAAGCGGAGGATGATAATCCGTTCGCTAAGCTCAAGGCGCTGTTTAACGAGGATAAGGAGGTGTGACAAATGGCGGTCCCCAAGAGAAAAACATCCAAGGCGAGGCGTGATTCACGCAGGAGCAGCAACTGGAAGCTTTCCATCCCCGGCATCGTGGCTTGCCCGCAGTGCCATGAGCCCAAGCTGGCCCACAGGGTTTGCAAGAATTGCGGCTATTACGACGGCAAGCAGGTCGTCAAGGTTGAAGAAGCCAAATAATTTATTTGACCTTTAAGTAAATAGAGGATGCGTTTCGCGTATCCTCTTTTTGCGTTATTCAGAAATATGTGATAGAATAGCATATATTTTTTATACGGAAGGATATTTGCACTTATATGATACGCATAGCGTTAGACGTTATGGGCGGGGATAATTGCCCCGGCGCGGCGGTGGAGGGCGCGGTAAGGGCCGCGGCAGCCAATCAGGATATAGCCATAACACTTGTGGGCAAAGGGCAGGCGATAAAGGATGAACTTGCAAAGCTGAATGTAAACAGCGACAGGATAACAATACTTGACGCGGCGGAGGAGATAGACTGCCACGAGCAGCCGACCGCCGCAATAAGAAAAAAAGAAGCATCCATGGTAAAGGCGCTGAACCTTGCAGCAAAAGGCGAGGTGGACGCAGTTGTGTCCTCCGGCAGCACGGGCGCGCTGCTTGCGGGTGCAACGCTTATAGTCAAGCGCATAAAGGGTGTTAAGCGTCCGGCACTTTCTCCGCTGTTGCCAACGGTTAAGGGCGGCTGGATAATGCTGATAGACTGCGGTGCAAATACGGACTGCAAGCCGCAGTATTTGCAGCAGTTCGGCGTGATGGCAAGCGCATATATGCAAAGTGTTATGGGCGTGGATAACCCGCGCATATCGCTGCTGAACAATGGTGAGGAGGCCGAAAAGGGCTGCGAGCTGACCAAAGCGGCATATAAGCTGCTGAGTGCGGCGCCTATAAACTTTGCCGGAAATTGCGAGGCAAGGGAAGTGCTTTCGGGTGAATTCGACGCGCTGGTTTGCGACGGATTCGTCGGCAACGTGGTGCTTAAATATACCGAAGGGCTTGCAAGTTCAATGATGGCTATGCTCAAAACAGAGCTTACGGCCGATTTTAAGTCCAAAATCGGCGCGGCGCTTTCGATGGGCGCATTTCGCCGCTTCAAAAAGAAGATGGATTATAAAGAAGTTGGCGGCGCGCCGCTGCTTGGCATAAACGGCTGTGTTATAAAGGCGCACGGAAGCTCCGATGCAAAGGCGTTCGCTTCGGCCATAAGGCAGGCGGAACTGTTCGTGAAAGGTAATGTGAATCCCAAGATAGCCGAGGCCATTGCATCACTTCCGGATGAGGAATAAACGCATAATGCGGCGCGGTATAGCATTTTGAAGGATTGACATATTATGCCGCTGGGGCTAAACTTAAATAATATAGCAGAGCATGAAAGGGGACGCTTAAAATGGAGTTTGAAAATGTACGCAAGAATATAGCAAGGCAGCTTGACATTCCCGAGGAGTCCATAACCATGGAATCCAGGCTTATTGAGGATCTCAAGGCCGACTCACTGGACGTTGTTGAGCTTATAATGGATCTGGAGCAGCAGTACGGTATTGAAATACCCGATGACGATCTGCCAAACATCCATACCGTTGGCGACATAGTGAACTACATCAACAAGAAATAAACCCATCTGGAAAGCATAGGGGCCGCCTGAACAATGCGGGCAGCCCCTTTTTTCCGCACAGGAGGAAAAATGGACGCGGATAGGCGAAAAAAGCTTGAATCGCTGGAAAGGCGCGTTGGATACAGCTTTAATGATAAAAGGCTGCTTGATATGGCGCTTACGCATACGTCCTACGTTAAAGGGGACGGCAGGGCAAGCGCGCATAACGAAAGGCTGGAGTTTTTGGGCGATGCGGTGCTGGAGCTTTGCGTAAGCGAGTATCTATACAACCGCTTTGCCGAATATAACGAGGGCGACATGACGCGGCTTAGGGCGCAGACGGTGTGCGAAGGTGCGCTTTACAACGTGGCAAAAAGGCTGGAACTGGGCAAATCGCTTCTGCTTGGGCGCGGGGAGGATCATTCCGGCGGCAGGGAGAAGCCAAGCATATTGAGCGACGCTGTGGAGGCGCTGATAGGCGCTTTGTACATTGACGGCGGCATGGATACGGCAAAGGGCTTTATAATGAGCTTTATCGGCACGGCGGTGCAGAGCGCCGTAAGCGGCGGGCCGCATAAGGATTACAAGACCATGCTTCAGGAATATGTACAAAAGCGGCATATGGGTCAGATAGCATATGTGCTTACGGGCAGCAGCGGGCCGGACCATAATAAGGTTTTCGATATGGACGTGACGGTTGCGGGCGTGGTGGTAGGCAGCGGCGAGGGCAAAACCAAGCAGGAGGCCGGCCAGCATGCGGCAAAGGCCGCGCTTGAGGAAATGGGCATTATTCCCCAGCCCGAAAGGAACGAAGATTGAGGCTGACCAAACTGGAAATGTACGGGTTCAAATCATTTGCCCGTAAAACAGAAATTGTATTTGACGACGGTATAACGGCCATTATAGGCCCCAACGGCAGCGGCAAAAGCAATATTGCGGATGCCGTACGCTGGGTGCTGGGCGAGCAAAGCGCAAAGGCGCTGCGCGGCGAAAAGATGGAGGACGTTATATTCAACGGGACAGAGGCGAAAAAGCCGCTTTCTTACGGCGAAGTATCGCTCACGTTTGATAACTACGACCATGAATTGGCAACCGATTTTAACGAAGTATGCGTTACGCGCCGCATATATAGGAGCGGAGAAAGCGAATACTTTATTAACCGTTCCTCCTGCCGTAGAAAGGACATAGCGGAGCTTTTTCGGGACACCGGCGTTGGCCGCGAAGGCTATTCCATAATTGGTCAGGGACGCGTGGAGCAGATATTGTCCGCAAAGTCGGCGGACAGGCGCAGCGCTTTTGAAGAAGCGGCGGGCGTTATGAAGTTCCGTGTGCGCAAGGAAGAAGCCGCGCGGAAGCTTGAAAACACCAAGGTCAACATGGACAGGCTCAGCGATATCATAAAAGAACTTGAGGACCGCGTGGGCCCGCTGGAAGAACAGAGCGCCGCGGCGAGAGAATATCTTAAACTGCGCGATGAACTGAAAGAAATAGAGATAAACGTATTCCTTTATCAATACGATAAGCTTAACGAACGCATAAACACTCTGAAAGAAGCAATAGAATCCGCAGGGGAAGAGATAAATCAAAAAGAGGAAATAGAGGCCGCCATTGCGGCGAACTGTGCGCAGGAAGAAGAACTTGAGCGCGCACTGAACACGTCCATAAGTCAGGTACAGGCTGAATTGCTTAAAATGACTACGGGCGTTGAAGGCCACGCGGGCGAATCAAAGGTGCTCAGCGAGCGTATGGAGGCGTTCATGCGCGAAAAGGAGCAGCGGCAGAACCAGCTTGATAATAACGAAAAAAGATACGATGAGCTAGCCGGACAAATAGATGAAAGCCGAAGGAAAGCTGAAGAAAGCGAAGCCGAGCTTTCCGCAAAGCGTACAGAGGCCGCCCAAGCGGCGGAAGAGCTGAATCAACTGAGCGCACAGGCGGAGAAGAAGGAAGAAAGCTTGGAAGAACAAAAGGCCGCGCTGATAGATGCGATGAACCGCATTGCCGATGCGAGGATACTTATATCCCGCTTTGAAACCATACGCCAAGGCCTTGTGGCTCAGGCGGAAAACATGGCGCGCAACAGGGCGCGGGCCGAAGAAAAGCGAACCGAGCTGAAGGAAGAATACGCCCGGGCGGAAGCGGAGCACAATAAGCTGCTCAGCGAAAAAGAAGAGCGCAAAAGGCAGCGCGAGGCCGCGATACAAAGGCTGAACAACATAAACCAAAGCCTTAAACAGGCGCGGGAGGACGCACGCAGGGCGGAACAGCAGAGCGAAGCGGGCAAATCCAGACTGAAGGTGCTGGAGGAAATGAAACGCGCGCATGAAGGCTATTATGCAAGCGTAAAAAATCTGCTTAGGGACAGCGAACGGGATACGGCATTAAAGCGCATGATAGAAGGCGTTGTTGCGGAGCTGATAAGCGTACCCGGCGAATATGAAACGGCAATAGAAATGAGCCTTGGCCCGGCGCTGCAAAACATAGTAACGCCGGATGAAAACGACGCCAAGGCCGTTATTGAGCACCTCAGGCGCAAGGGCTACGGCAGGGCAACGTTTTTGCCGATATCCGCAATGCGCGCAAGAATGCTTGACCAGCGGGAGCTGAACTGCTGCCGCGTGAATGGGTTTATAGGCGTTGCAAGTGAGCTTGTAAGCTTTGATGAAAAATACAGGGGCATAATAGAAAACCTGCTCGGAAGAACCGTTATAGTCAGCGACCTTGACGCGGCAATTGCGATTAACCGTCAGGCGCGGGCGTCGTTCAGAATTGCAACGCTAAAGGGCGATATTGTCAACCCCGGAGGATCGATGACGGGCGGAAGCGTGCAGAAGCGCGAATTCAGCATAATAGGCCGCGAGCGCGAGATAGAGGAACTTACAAGGCGAACCGCCGCACTGGATAGGGAGAAGGCGCAGCGGGAAGAAGAATACGCACGGCTAGAAGCTTCGCTCTCAGGTGCGCAGGATGCGCTTGAGGAAGCGGGGGACGCGCTGCATGAAAAGGAGCTTGAAATCGCTACCCATGCGGAAAAGCTGGACATAATAGAAAAATATCTTTCGGAAGCTGAAGAAGCGCTGGCTGCCGCGGAAGAAGGCGAGAGCCAGATAAACGACGACATTGCCGGCATAGACGCGCGCTATAAGGCGGCGACGGAGGATAGATCCACGCTTGAGCAGAGCAATACCGCAACGCAGGCGGATATACGCGCCGCGCAGCAGGAGCTTTCGTCACTTAAATCAAAACTGTCCGAATGTACCGAACGCGAAGCGCAGTGCCGCATAGCGCTGGCAAGGAGCGAAAAGGAAGCTGTCGCGCTGAAAAACGAGCACGACAGGCTTGCAAAGGAAGAAAAAGCACTTGCAGCGGCGATAGAGGAAGACAGGCGCGTGATTTCCGGCTTTGCGGGAAGGTTCATGGAACTGAGCGGCAAGCTGAAGGAAATAGAGGGCAGCATAAGCGAAGAACGTCAAGAGGTGGATAAGCTGACGGACAGGCTGCATACAATGGAAGAAGAACGCGCGAACCGGCTTAATACGATAGACGAACTGCGCCAGCGGCGCGAAAACGTTGCTGAAGAAGCAAAAGAACTTGGCGACAGGCTGCATAAAAACGAACTGGGCCTGAACAGGGCAGAGATGGAGCTGAAATCCTCGCAGGATAAAATGTGGGAAGATTATGAGCTTACATATGACAATGCCCTGCCGTACAGGCGGCAGATAGCCGTTACGGCATCGCACATACGCATAGACGAACTGAAAAAGGCCATACGTGCTCTGGGCGATGTTAACATTGCCGCGATAGATGATTATAAGAGCGTTAAGGAGCGCTACGATGAAATGAGTGCGCAGTATGCCGACCTTACCGCGGCAAGGGCCGATCTAAGCCAGCTTATAGATGAACTGACGCGGACGATGGAAAACGAGTTTCGCAGGCAGTTTGAAAAAATACAGCAGAACTTTTCTGCAACGTTTGCGGAGCTGTTCGGCGGCGGCAAGGCGGAACTTGTGCTCAGCGACAAGAACGACATACTCAACTGCAATATAGATATCATTGCCCAGCCGCCCGGAAAGAAATTGCAGCTTTTGAGCCTACTTTCCGGCGGGGAAAGGGCATTGACGGCTATCGCGCTGCTGTTTGCAATATTAAAGCTTAAGCCTACGGCGTTCTGCATACTTGACGAAATAGAGTCCGCACTGGACGAAGTGAACGTAAGCACAGTGGCGCAGTATGTGCAGCGGTATTCAAAGGATACTCAGTTTATTATGATAACCCACCGCAAAGGCAGTATGGAAGTCTGTAATGCGCTTTACGGTGTGGCGATGGAGGAAAGGGGCATCTCCAAGGTGGTGTCTGCCAGATTCAACGGATAAGGAGGAACTATGGAAAAGAAGATGGGCTTTTTTGAAAAGCTGAAGAAAAGCCTGAGCAAGGCTGGAAACGGCATGCTTGGCGCGATATTTGCGGGCGGGGAGCGCGTGAATAACGAATTCTATGAAGAACTTGAGGAAGCCATGATAGTTGCCGACATGGGCATGGATACGGCTGAAAGGCTTATAGATGCGCTGAGGGATAGCCTTGACGAAAAGGGCATTAAAACCCGCACCGAAGCACGGCAGGAACTTAGGCGCATAGTTGCGGACGAAATGCGGGCGGACAGCGAATTTGCCGCGGACAAGGGGCCTGCGGTTCTGCTGATAGTTGGCGTTAACGGCGTTGGTAAAACCACGTCCATAGGCAAACTTGCGGCGTACTATATTTCCAAAGGCCGGCAGCCCATGATGGCCGCGGCGGATACGTTCCGCGCGGCGGCGGCGGAGCAGCTCACCGTTTGGGCGGAGCGCAGCGGGGTGCAGATAGTTAAGCACGGCGAAGGCGCGGATCCGGCAGCGGTGGTGTTCGATGCGGCGGCAAGCTTCAAGGCACGCAAGCGCGATATTTTGCTTTGCGACACGGCGGGCAGGCTGCACAATAAAAAGAACCTTATGAGTGAACTTGAGAAGATACGCCGCGTGCTTGACAGGGAACTGCCGGGTGTGCCGGTGGAGGCGCTGCTTGTGCTGGACGCAACAACTGGGCAGAACGCCATAATTCAGGCGCGCGCATTTGGCGAAAGCACGGGACTTACCGGCGTTATAATAACCAAGCTTGACGGCACGGCAAAGGGTGGCATGGCCGTGGCCATAAAGAATGAGCTGGGATTGCCGGTACGCTTCATAGGCGTTGGTGAAGGGATAGACGATCTGAGGCCGTTTGATGCGGACGCATTTGCGGAGGCGCTGATATAAAGTGAAACTGCTATTCAAACAGCGCTTTTTCTCCTGGTTCGATAGTTATGACATATACTATGAATCGGGCGAAACGGCATACGAGGTAAAGGGGCAGCTTTCGTGGGGCCATTGCCTGAAGATATTCGACCCAAGCGGCAATGAAGTTGGCACCGTCAAGGAAAGGGTTTTCACATTCCTACCTACGTTTGAACTGTATGCAGGAAATGAATTTCTCGGTAGCATACGCAAGGAGTTTTCGCTCTTTACCCCGCGCTATAATATAGACTTCAACGGCTGGCACGTGGAAGGAAATTTCCTTGAATGGGACTATACCATAGTTAACACATACGGCACAACGGTAGCGACGGTATCCAAGGAACTGCTCAACTGGACGGATACATATGTACTGGATGTTGCAAACCCGAATGATGCGTTATATGTGCTGATGTTCGTGCTTGCGATAGACGCGGAAAAATGTTCGCGTAACTAAAAAGGAAATATAATACGGAGATGCAGGCAAAAAATGCTTGACATCTCCTTATTATTTGCTATAATAGCAAAGGTGTAAAGCTTGAAGCCTTTACAGGAGGTCTGAAGCATGGATAAGCGGCTTAGGCTCGGGCTGCTACTGGATTGGTACGGCGCGCTGCTTACGGATAGGCAAAGGGCAACGCTTGAGCAGAGCCTGAACGAGGATTGCTCGCTGGCAGAAATTGCCGAAAGGGAAGGCGTCTCCCGCCAGGCCGTGCGGGATGCGATACTGCGCGGTGAGGATCAGCTGGAGCAATACGAAGCGAAGCTTGGCTTCCTTGCAAGGGACATGGCGCTGATAGCAAGCATAAACGAAATGCGGAAGAACAGCGCAGACGAAGATATGCAAAAGGGTTTGGATGCCCTTATTGAAAGGATAGAGGGAAACAATGGCATTTGAAGGGCTTTCCTCAAAACTGCAAAACGTTTTCAAAAAGCTTGGCGGCAAGGGCAAGCTGAGCGAAAAAGAAGTGCGCGAGGCCATGCGAGAGGTAAAGCTTGCGCTGCTTGAGGCGGACGTTAACTTTGCCGTTGTAAAGAACTTTGTTAATAAGGTCACTGAAAGGGCAGTCGGATCGGAGGTACTGGAAAGCCTTACACCGGCCCAGCAGGTGATAAAAATAGTAAACGAAGAGCTTACCGCGCTTATGGGCGGAACGGGCTCTAAAATAGAATTCGGCTCAAAAAGCCCCAGCGTTATTCTGCTTGCGGGCCTTCAGGGCGCGGGTAAAACCACAATGGCGGGCAAGCTTGCGCTCTATCTTTCCAAGCAATACGGCAAGTCGCCCATGCTTGTGGCGTGCGATATATATCGCCCCGCGGCAATAGATCAGCTAAAGGTAGTGGGCGGCAAGGTAGGCGTTCCCGTATTTGAACGCGGGCAGGCGGACCCCGTTGAAACGGCAAAGCTTGGCGTTGAGGAAGCGCGCAGACAGTTAAAAGATCTTGTTATAATCGACACCGCAGGCCGGCTGCATATAGACGAAGGCATGATGGACGAGATTGCCGCAATAAGGGATGCGGTTCAGCCGGCGGAGATACTGCTTACCATCGATGCGATGACCGGTCAGGATGCGGTGAATGTTGCAAAGGCCTTCAATGAAAAGCTGGAACTTACGGGCGTTATAGTGACCAAGCTTGACGGCGACACAAGGGGCGGCGCGGCGCTGAGCGTTAAGGCCGTTACGGGCAAGCCCATTAAGTTCTCAGGCACGGGTGAAAAGCTTACGGATATTGAGCCGTTCCATCCGGACAGGATGGCCAGCCGAATACTCGGCATGGGCGACATGCTCACCCTTATCGAAAAGGCACAGAGCGCCTTTGACGAAAAGAAGGCCGTTGAACTTGAAGCCAAGCTGAGAAACGATGAGTTCACGCTGGAGGATTTCCTTGACCAGTTTGAACAGATGAAGAGCATGGGCTCTATGCAGGACATAATGGGCATGATACCCGGCATGGACGCATCAAAGCTCGGCAACATAGAAATAGACGAAAAGCAGGTTGCGCGCACACAGGCAATAATAAAGAGCATGACGCCTAAGGAGCGCAGAAAGCCGGACATATTGAACGCCAGCCGCAGGCGCAGGATAGCGCGCGGCAGCGGAACCACCATTCAGGAGGTCAACCGGCTTATAAACCAGTTTGAAGCCACGCGCAAAATGATGCGCCAGTTTACCGGAAAGGGTAAAAAGGGCGGCAAGAAGGGCAAGCGCCGCTTCCCGTTCGGCTTCTAAAGAATGAACGATTACGGTAAAGCCGTTTTCGATATAAAAAGTGTAAACAACATATATTTCAGGAGGACACAACAATGCTTAAAATCAGACTTCGCCGCATGGGCGCCAAGAAGGCTCCTTTCTACCGTATAGTGGTTGCGGACAGCCGCGCTCCCCGCGACGGCGCTTTCGTTGAGGAAATCGGTTACTACAATCCCCTGACCGACCCCGCCGAGATAAAGGTTGACAACGAAAAGGCTCAGCAGTGGATAAAGAACGGCGCACAGCCCACCGATACCGTACGCGGCCTGCTCAAGAAGAGCGGAGCGATACAGTGACGGAGGAAGCGAACGGGAGGCAGTCCATGTCAGAACTGGTAAAGTTTATAGCGATGAGCTTAGTGGACAAGCCTGACGAGGTCAAGGTTGAAGAAAAAGAAGGCGACAAGGCTACCGTAATAGAGCTTAGCGTCGCCGCAGAGGATATGGGCAAGGTGATAGGCAAACAGGGCCGCATAGCCCAGGCTATCCGCTGCGTGGTCAAGGCCGCCTCTGTCAAGGAAAACAAAAAATACATCGTAGAGATAGTCTAATATGGCTGCGCTGTGCGAATTTTTCAGAATAGGCCGCATTGTGCGGCCTCACGGCGTTCATGGGGCGGTAAAGCTTGAACCCATGTCTGATTCGCTGATGCGCTATAAAAGGCTTAGGGAAGCCTATATAGAGCGCAACGGTGTAAGGGAGCCTATAACCGTATCGGACGTTGGCGTGAAGGAAGACGCGGTATATATGAGCATATCATGCAGCGCTTCGCGTGATGATGCGGAGGCGCTTCGCGGAGCGTATATATGCGTGGACAGGGCGCATGCAATGAAGCTTCCCAAGGATACCTACTTTGTGGAGGATCTTATAGGCTGCAGAGTGAGTGACGATACCGGGCGCGAGCTTGGCACGCTTACGGACGTGTTTGAAACTGGCGCAAATGATGTATATGAAATATCGGGCGAAAAGAAGCTGCTTTTGCCTGCACTTAAGCGCGCGATAATTTCGACCGATGTTGAAAACCGGTGCATGGTGCTGGATTCTAAGGTGCTTGAGGAGGTTGGCCTGTTTGAGGATTGACATACTTACAACCTTTACCGAGATGTTCCCGCCCGTATTGGGCGCAAGCATACTCGGCAGGGCTGCACAGAAGGGCATACTCGAATTCAACCTTTGCGATATACGGCAGTATTCCGAAAACAAGCACCATAATACGGACGATTATCCGTTCGGCGGCGGTGCGGGAATGGTAATGCTCGCCCAGCCCATCTATTCGTGCCTTGATGCCGTAGACCCCGAGCATAAAGCAAGGAGGATACTGCTTTCCCCGCGCGGCAGAACGCTTTCGCCGGAAGTGGCGCGGGAATTGGCAAAGGAGGAGCATCTGCTTTTCCTCTGCGGGCATTACGAGGGCATAGACGAGCGCGTGAACTACGCCATGGACGAGGAGCTCTCAATAGGCGACTATGTGCTCACCGGCGGCGAATTGGCCGCCATGGTGGCGATAGACTGCATCGCCCGCTTTATACCCGGCGTATTGGGCAGCAGCGAATCGGCGGAGACGGAATCATTTTCAGACGGGCTGCTTGAATATCCGCAGTATACCCGCCCGGCGGAGTTTCGCGGCATGAAGGTGCCGGAGGTTTTGCTGAACGGTAACCATGCGCTGATAGAGCGCTGGCGGCGGGACAGGGCCATTGAACTTACGCTATCGCGCCGTCCGGAGCTGATGGAACGCGTTGAACTCAACAAAAAGGACATAGCATTCATCCAGTCCATAAAAAAGGATGAAAAAGCAAGATAAACGGGCAAAAAATAGCTTGCATTGCAAGTGCGGCTGTGTTATAATGCCCTTTGTGACAAACGGGCGGTCCAATGTGGGTGTAATGGCCTATACGAACGTCTAAGGAAGGAGAAATAAAAATGGCAGACATCATCAGGGAACTTGAAAAGGAGCAGCTTCGTACAGACCTGCCCAAGCTGGAAGTGGGCGATACCGTCCGCGTATTCGTAAAGGTCATAGAAGGCTCCCGCGAGAGGCTTCAGAACTTCGAAGGCGTCGTTATTAAGATTCAGGGCGGCGGCATTCGCAAGTCCTTCACCGTCCGCAGGATATCCTACGGTATCGGCGTAGAGAGGACCTTCCCCTACAATAGCCCCCGCATCGGCCGCATCGAAGTGCTGCGCCATGGTCAGGTTCGCCGCGCCAAGCTGTTCTATCTGCGCAATCGCGTAGGTAAGGCTGCCAAGGTCGTCGAGCGTATAGACGAGAAATAAGTTTACCTTAACGATCAAACCAAGCCCCCAAGGCTTTATGCCCCTGGGGGCTTAATTATAGCAGGAGATACTTTTTATGCAGATACAATGGTACCCCGGGCATATGGCCAAGGCGCGGCGTATGCTGGAAGAAAACCTGAAGCTGATAGACGTTGTTGTGGAACTGGTTGACGCACGCGCGCCGCTGGCCACGCGCAATCCGGATTTCGATGCGCTGTTTTCCCAGAAAAGCAGGGTTATATTGCTGAACAAAAGCGACCTTGCCTCGGCGGAGCAGACAAAAAAGTGGATAGAATACTACAAGGCTCAGAATATAAATGCCATTGCTTTTGTTTCCACATCAAGCGCAAAGCGTAAGGCAGCAGTATCGCTGATAGAGGCCGCGGCTGCCGATAAAGTGGCAAAGATGAAGGAAAAGGGCGTTATAAAAACCGTGCGCGCCATGGTTGTAGGCATACCCAATGTTGGCAAGTCCACATTTATAAACCGTATCGCCGGCGAAACCAAGGCTAAGGTTGGCGATAAGCCGGGCGTTACAAAAGGCAAGCAGTGGGTAAAGGTATCGCCGTACCTTGAATTGATGGATACGCCGGGTCTGCTTTGGCCAAAACTTGAAAACGAAGCGCTGGCGAAGCACCTTGCCTATATCGGCTCTATAAATGATGATATTATGGACGCAGAAAGGCTTGCGGCGGATATGCTCTGCGAGCTTATGGCAATATGCCCCGGTGCATTGAAGGAGCGCTATAAAAAGATTGAGGACGGCATGGCCGCGCATGAGCTGCTTGAAGCCGTTGCACGTTCACGTGGATTCATATTGCAGGGTGGCGTGATGGATACGGAGCGTGCGGCGCGGATAGTGCTGGATGAATTCCGCGCGGGCAGGATAGCCAAAATAACGCTTGAATCGCCCGATAAAGAGTATTGATAAACGCATCGTGAGGAGAAATGTCATGGCGCGCATAAACGAGCAGGAAAGGCTGAATGAGCTTACAAAACGCGAAAGAGAATTCTGGAACGCGGGCATATATCCGGCCGGCATGGATGAGGTCGGCCGCGGCCCGCTTGCGGGGCCCGTTGTAACGTGCTGTGTAATACTGCCGAGTGAGCCGCTTATTGAACACATAAACGATTCCAAAAAGGTAACGGAGCTCAGGCGGACTAAGCTTGCACTCATAATAGAAGCGCAGGCGCTTGCAATAGGCTACGGCTGGTGCACAAACGGGGAGATAGACGAACTGAATATACTCAATGCCACAAAAAAGGCGTTTAGGCAGGCTTATTTTGCCATGGAGCATGATTGCAGCCATGTGCTTATAGACGCCGTGAAGGGGCTTGATATACCGGCTGAGCAGCATTCCATAATTCATGGCGATGCGTTAAGCTATCTCATAGGTGCGGCAAGCATTGCGGCAAAGGTAAAAAGGGATACGTATATGTGCCGAATGGCCGAAAAGTATCCCGAATACGGCTTCGAGCGGAACAAGGGCTATGGTACGGCGGAGCATATTGCCGCGCTGAAGAAATACGGCCCATGCCCAATACACCGCATGAGCTTTATTGGCAAGATTTTGGGAGAAAAACAATGAATAATATTGAGCGCGGCAAGCGGGGCGAATATGCCGCGCTTGAATACTTGCTTAAACAAGGATATGTTTATCGTGACCGCAACTTCCGCGCGGCAAAGTGCGAAATAGACCTTATAGTTATGGATGGGGACACGCTCGTGTTTGTGGAGGTAAAGGCGCGCCATGGAAGCGAATACGGCACGGGGCGCGAGGCTGTTACCGCGGCAAAGCAGCGAAACATTATTAAGGCCGCACAAATATACGCCGTGAATACGGGCTTGATAGATAATTTTATCCGCTTTGACGTGATTGAGGTTGATCTTGACACGCTGCAGGTGGAGCACATCATAGACGCATTTCGTTTGAACTAAGTTAATATATTATGAATTTTTGATATTGTATGTCTGTATGAGCCAAAATGTGGTATCCTATATGTATATATTGGAGCAGTATGCCTGCTTAAAGCTTATGCGGAGTATTATATGAAAAAGAGATTTTTTGCATTTATTCTGGCACTTTTGGCGTTTGCAATGCATGCGCTTTGCCTTGCGGACGGTGAAAATATGCTGTCCGGCGGCTTTGGAGCGGAGGGGCAATGGCACGAGCAGGCCTGGTATGAAGGCGATGCTTACGGAAGCATTGAAAACCGGGACGGCGTTGTGCATATAAGCGCAGCGGGGGATGAAGGCAACGATATTCGCCTTTGCCGCACAATGAATGTGGACAAGAACAGCTATTACAGGATAAGTTGTGCCGTTAAAACGGCGGATGTTTACGGCGGCGCGGGCGCGAATATATCGATAGACGGTTCACTTGCCGCAAGCGATGGCGTATATGGCCAAACGGATTGGCAAACGGTAGAGCTTATCGGCAAAACCGGCAAAGATCAAACCGAACTCACCGTATGCGTACGCGTGGGCGGCTACGGTGCGCTTTCAAACGGCGAAGCATGGTTCAGGGACATAAGCATGGAAAGGCTTGCGTCCCATTCGGGCCATGCTGTCGATTTTTCGCTTGCTACGGTTGGCGCGGCGGATAATGCCGCAGATGAGGACGAATCGACGGAAGGTGATTTCCCTGAAAGCGGCCGCGTTATGCTGGCCGTGCTTGCAACGGTTTTCTTCGGGGCGATAATATACGGCAGGTTTATTGAAACAGAACAGCTTACGCTTGAAGCGGAGCATAAGGGGGACGGCGCGAAGCTTGCCGCAATACTTGTGTTTGCGTTCATCGTGCGCGTAATATGCTCGCTTGTGTTTTATGGGCATCCGACTGATATAAACTGCTTCATGGCGTGGGGCTATCATTTGAATGAGGGCGGTTTGGCCGCTTTCTATAATTCCGGCATGTTTGCGGATTATCCGCCGGGATATATGTACGTGCTGTATATAACGTCCGGCATAGCAAAGCTGCTTGGGCTTAGCTATGCTTCGGCCGCATATGCGCTCATTACCAAAATGCCTGGCATACTGGCGGATATCGTCTCGGCCTATGTTGTGTACAGGTTGGCAAAAAAGCTTGCGAAGAGCGGCTGTAGGGATGCTGCGCGCTGGGGCAGGCTTCCGTTGGTGCTGGCGGCTGTTGTGGCCATAAGCCCGCTGTTCGCTTTCCTCAGCGGCGGCTGGGGGCAGATAGACCAGGTGTTGGCGCTGATGCTGCTTTTGACCATATGGCTATTTGACGAAAAGAAGGAAATACTCGCCGGCGTAGTTTACGGCGCGGCGATAATGACAAAACCACAGGCGCTTATGGTAGGGCCGCTGCTGGCGGCGGCATACTTCTGCCGCATATATGATGAAAGGGAGCATAGGGCAAAGCAGGCCGCAAAGACCGTTGCCACGGTTATAGGCGCGGTAGCGATGCTTTTCATAATAGCATGGCCGTTTAAGGGGGATCAGCAGCCACTGTGGTTTCTGGATAAGCTTATAGGCACGGCCACAAGCTATAATTACGGCAGCGTGGAAGCGTTCAACCTTATGGCCCTGCTTGGCGGCAACTGGAAAAATGCCGACAGCGTACTGTTCATATTCACCTATGCCCAGCTTGGCACGGTGCTTATAGCGCTGAGCGTTACGGCAAGCATATTGATGTATATAAAGGGGCGCGGCAAGAACTGCGGCTGTTTGGCGCTTAGCGCGGGTTATCTTATAATCGCGCTGTTTGAACTGGGACACTATATGCACGAAAGGTATCTTGTTCCGGCGCTTCTGCTTATTCTTGTAGCATTCGTTTATTATAGGGACAGGCGGCTGTTTGTTTCGTTCCTATGGCTTACGGCTGCGGCGCTTTACAATGCGTGCTATGCCTTTATAATTGTCAGCAACCAAAGCTGGCGCACGGATTATTATACGGCGCTTATGATCGCGGGCTGCATAATAAATTTGGCGGGGTTTGTATATTTGAGCATTGCGTGCTTTGATATCATATTCCGCGGCAGGATACGCCCTGCGTTTGCCGAAAAGAAACCTGAAAGGGAAGAAATAACCGCATTGCCGGAACCGGTGAACACAAAGCTGAATTATACCAAGCGGGATAGGATATTCGTTATAGCGCTCACGGTGATATATGGCATTATAGCGCTTATAAACCTTGGCACCACAGTTGCGCCGGAGAATTATTGGACTGGTAAAAGCGGGGACACAGTTGAAATAACGATAGATGCCGATGCCGGCGTTGACGATATATGGGTATACGGCGGGCTGTATACCGGCAGCATAACATTAACGGACGATGAAGGCAACTGCGTTACCTATGACGAGATAAACGGCGATATGTTCCGCTGGAAGAGCATAGGCGGCGGCTTGAAGGGCAGCCATATCACGCTGAGCGTGACGAGCGGCTCCGTTTGGTTCAATGAAATTGCCATGCTTGATGCGGACAGGAACGTAATAGCCGCGCATGCGGAAGGCGAAGCGCAGGCGTTGTTTGATGAAGCGGACGCTGTGCCGGAAAACAGAACGTATATGTACGGCATGTACTTTGACGAACTGTACCATGCACGCACGGCATACGAGCATCTGCATGGCATAAAGCCGTACGAAAATTCCCATCCGCCGCTCGGCAAGATATTCATAATGATAGGCATAGCGGTGTTCGGTATGAATGCGTTCGGTTGGCGCGTTGTGGGCGCGCTGTTCGGAATAGGCATGGTGCCCATAATGTATGCGTTTGCAAAGCGGCTGTTTAAGAAAAGCGAATATGCGCTGCTTGCGGCCGGATTGTTTGCGTTCGATTTTATGCATTATACGCAGACGCGCATAGCTACCATAGACGTTTACGGCGTGTTCTTTATAATATTGATGTATTACTATATGTATCAGTATTACTGCATGAATTTTTATAGCGACGGCTTGAAGAAAACGCTTAAACCGCTGTTCCTTGCGGGCTTGTTCTTCGGCCTTGGCGCGGCGAGCAAATGGATAGATATCTATGCGGGCGTTGGCCTTGCGGTGCTGCTTTTCATGTCGCTGATAAGGCGGTATAAAGAGTATATGGCGCTTAGAAACAGCGAAGATGAAGCTGTCCGCGCGGCGGTTGCGCCGTTTTGGAAGAACACTATAAAAACGCTCCTTTGGTGCTGCGTATTCTATATAGCCATACCGGTCGCGATATATCTTGCGTCCTATATACCGTATGTACTCAGCGAATCGCATTACGACCTTGAGGGCATATGGGGAGTGCAGAAGTTCATGCTCAGCTATCATGGCGGGCTGAAGGCCACGCATCCGTATCAGTCGCCGTGGTGGCAATGGCCGCTTATAATAAGGCCGATGTGGTATTACGTCACATATGATGTAAGCGAAGGCTATGTGGGTACAATATCCGCAATGGGCAATCCGGCCGTGTGGTGGACATGCCTTGTTGTGAGCGTTGTTATAATCGGCCGACTGATACGCGGCAGGATGAAAACGGACAAGATATGGATGGTTCTGCTTATCGGCCTTGCGGCTGAATATATACCGTGGGTATTGGTGCCGCGCTGTACGTTTATTTATCATTACTTTGCGTCCGTACCGTTCATAATACTCATATCGGTGCGTGCACTGATGCAGAAGGAGCAGCTTGACGGGCGGTATAAATGCGTAAAATGGATATGGCTCGGCGCGGCGGTGGCGCTGTTTGCGCTGTTTTATCCGGTCATAACGGGCGTTGTATGCTCACGTGGGTATATAAAAATGCTTGAATGGCTGCCAAGCTGGACATTTTTGGGATATTAAGGCATAATAAAAGAGGTGGATAGATGCAAAACGCAAAAAACGAGGCTAAAAAGACCGTTTGGCAGTTTATAAAGTTCAGCGCGGTTGGTGTTACCAACACGCTGGTGGATTTCATAGTATTCTGGCTGCTGACCCATGCGGGTATGAACTATATGCTTTCGCAGGTGTTTTCATACAGTGCGGGTATACTGAACAGCTATATATGGAACTCCAAATGGACGTTCAAAAAAGAGCGCAGCCATAGCCTTAAAACGGTGCTCATGTTCATATTGGTAAACGTATTGTCGCTTGGCGTGTCGCTTGGGGTGCTGTGGGTCTGCAAAAACCCAATAGGCATAAATCAGGACGTTGCCGTGAATATATTCGGCAAGGCCATAAGCATATCCAGCGACCTTATCTGCAAAATACCGGCTTCGGTATTTTCGGCTGTGGCAAACTTCGTACTTACAAAACTGTTTGTATTCAACAAGGAAACGCATCCGGAGGAAAACGGAGGCAACTGATAAATATTACGCGCGGCGGAGGACCGATCTATGCTTTCACGAATAAAAAGCTATGGACTGATAGGACTTAACGGTTACGCTGTAACTGTTGAAATAGACGTATCGGGCGGCATGCCCGCATATGAAACCGTTGGGCTACCGGATGCCGCCGTGCGTGAATCAAAGGAGCGCGTGCGCGCGGCGATAAAGAACAGCGGCTTCACATACCCGATAGGCCGCATAACCGTAAACCTTGCCCCGGCGGACACGCGAAAGGAAGGCTCCTTTTACGATTTGCCGATAGCGATAGGCCTGCTAACCGCAACCGGGCAGATAGACCAGCAGCGAGCGGACGAATACATGTTCCTTGGCGAACTGGCGCTGGACGGAACGGTGCGCAGCATACCGGGCGTGCTGCCGATGGTGATAGGTGCCTATAAGGACGGCATAACAAAAGCGTTCTTGCCTGAAGATAACGCGGCTGAAGCATCATACGTTGAAGGGGTTAAGATAGCCGCGGCGCACGATTTGAAGGGCGTTGTGGACGCGATAATGGGACGTGAACAGCCCAACACATATGCCCCGCAGCATTGGAACACGGAAAACATAACATACGCGCAGGATTTTATGGACATACGCGGGCAGCAGGGCGCCAAGCGTGCGGCGGAAATAGCCGTTGCGGGCGGGCATAATCTGCTGCTTGTGGGCACGCCGGGCTCCGGCAAAACAATGCTTGCGCGGAGCATCCCGTCTATACTTCCTGAACTTACTTTTGAAGAAGCCCTTGAAATAACCAAAATACACTCCGTTACGGGCGCAATGAAGGGCAAAAACGGAATAGTTAGCGAAAGGCCGTTCCGTGCGCCGCACCATACGGCGTCGTCGGCGTCGCTCATAGGCGGCGGCACGCGCGCAATGCCGGGGGAGATAAGCCTTGCGCATTACGGCGTATTGTTCCTTGACGAATTTCCGGAGTTTAGGAAAGACACGCTTGAAGCACTGCGCCAGCCCATTGAGGACGGATTTGTAACGATAACGCGGGCGTCGGCACGCAGCACGTATCCGGCGCAGTTCATGCTTGTGGCGGCAATGAACCCGTGCCCATGCGGAAACTACGGTTCGCGAATAACTCCGTGCCGCTGTACCGCGCAGCAGATACAACGTTACCGAAACCGCATAAGTGGGCCGATGCTCGATCGTATAGACATTCACGTTGAAATGGGCGAGGTTGGCTATAATGACATTGCCGGCCGAAGCTGCGGAGAGCCTTCAAGCGCCATCCGTGCGCGCGTCAATGCCGCACGGGCCATACAGACGCGCCGCTACGCAGGTATGGGCATACTTTTCAACGCGCAGCTTACAAACCGCATGATGAACCAATACTGCGTGCTTACAAGCGATGCCGAGGCGCTTATGAAAAAGGCGTTTGCCGCGCTTAAGCTTAGCGCACGCGCATATACAAGGCTGCTTAAAGTGTCCCGCACGATTGCTGACCTTGCGGGGAGCGAACAAATAAAGGCGGAGCATATTGCCGAAGCCATACAATATAGGAGTCTTGAATCCAAATATTGGGGCGAAATAAAATGAAAATAAGGCTGAGCGATGAGGACAGGGCATTATTATGGCTCAATATAACGCTTGGCTCCGGCACGGCGCGCGTAAGAAAAATGCTGGAGGCATTCGACGGCAGCGCGGCGGAAGCCTTCCGCGCGGCGGCAAAAAACGAAATACCGCAATTCAAATTTCTTAATGATGAACGCCGCGAGGATATGCATAACCACGCGACACAAAGATACATAGACCGTATAGAGAAGCGGCTTGAAGAGCTTGACATAAATGTTGCAACGATAAATTCGGACTGTTATCCGGTTTTGCTGAAGAATATATACGATCCGCCGTATGTGCTGTTCTATAAGGGAACGCTGTACGCCGAACACAGGCTGCCGATAGCGATAATAGGTGCAAGAGAGCCATCGGACTACGGCAGGCGCATGGCGCGGCAGCTGGCAGAGGACCTGGCCCGCTCAGGCGCATGCATAGTATCCGGCCTTGCTTACGGGCTGGATAGGGTCGCAGCGGAAGGCGCGCTGGACGCCGAAGGCAACGATTATCCGACAATAGCCGTGCTTGGCAACGGGCCGAACGTTGTTTATCCGAGCGTGAACAGGGACGTATACGACCTTATAGCGAAGCGCGGGGCGATAGTGTCCGAATTTATGCCCGGCATTGCGCCTACGCCCAGCCATTTTCCCATGCGGAACAGGATAATAAGCGGCCTGTCACGTGGGGTAATAGTTGTTGAAGCGCGTGAAAAGAGCGGCACATTCATAACCGTTGACTGCGCCCTTGAGCAGGGCAGGGATGTTTTTGCGATTCCCGGCAGGGTGAGCGACGAACTGAGCATGGGCACTAATAATTTGATACGCGAAGGGCTTGCCAAAATAACGCTCGGTGCGGAGGATGTGCTTGAAGAATACGGCATAAAACCTATGGCTGAGGAGCGCAAGGCAGTTACACCGGCGGAGCTTTCGTTTGAGCAGGAATTGATACACAGGCTGCTTATGGCGGGAGAAAGAACATATGACGAATTGGCGGAACTTACGGGTTTTGATGCAGGTATGCTAAATTCAACCTTGACAGCGATGGAATTTTCGGGAATAATTAAGCAATCTGTGGGCAGGCTTTTTAGCTTGTAATGAAAACGAAGTAAACTGATCCCAGGAGGGGGTATATAAATGGCAGATAATCTGGTTATAGTCGAGTCTCCGGCCAAGGCTAAGACGATCGGCAAATTTTTGGGCAGCAAGTATAAGGTGGTCGCATCGAACGGCCATGTAAGGGATTTGCCTAAAAGTCAGCTTGGTGTGGACGAGGCGAATGACTTTGAGCCCAAGTACATAACGCTCAGGGGACGAGGAGAGGTACTGGACCGCATAAGGCGCGAAGCCAAGGGAGCTAAGCACGTCCTGCTCGCGACCGACCCTGATATGGAAGGCGAAGCCATAAGCTGGCACCTTGCGCATATACTCAAGCTCGATCCAAAGTCAAACTGCCGCATAGTTTTTAATGAAATAACCGCAAACACGGTCAAAAATTCCGTGAAGCACCCAAGGTGCATAGATATGAACCTTGTTGACGCGCAGCAGGCAAGGCGCGTGCTGGATAGACTGGTGGGTTATAAAATAAGCCCCATACTTTGGGCAAAGGTAAGGAAGGGACTTAGCGCAGGCCGCGTGCAGTCCGTAGCCACGCGCATAATTTGCGACCGCGAGCAGGAGATAAACGATTTTGTTCCTGAAGAATACTGGACGGTGAGTGCAAACCTGAAGGCTAAGGGAATAAAGAAGGCGGTCGATGCAAAGTTCTATGGCTACGGCGATAAAAAGACTGAGCTTAAATGCGAAGCGGATGCAAAAAAAGTGGTTGACGCGGCAACAGGCGCAAACTTTAACGTGACGGATGTTAAAAACGCCGTAAAAACGCGCCATGCGCCCGCGCCGTTTACAACAAGCAGTCTGCAGCAGGAAGCTTCACGAAAGCTTGGCTTCACGGCAAAGCTTACAATGCTCGTTGCCCAGCAGCTTTATGAAGGCATAGAGCTTCAGGGCAGGGGTGTGACGGGACTTATAACTTACATGAGGACGGATTCCGTGCGCGTATCGGAAGAGGCGCAGAAGGCGGCGCTGGGGCTGATAGGCAGCAAATACGGCGCGGATTACGTTCCCGCAAAGCCGAATATATACAAGGGCCGCAAGGGCGCGCAGGACGCGCATGAAGCCGTGCGCCCGTCATATGTTGAGCTTACCCCGGCGGAGGTAAAGGATTCGCTGAGCAATCAGCAGTTTAAGCTTTATAAGCTGATATACGAGCGCTTTATGGCCAGCCAGATGACGGAAATGGTATACGAAACCAATACCGTTTCATTTGATGCAAACGGCTGCACATTCCGCGCAAGCGGCCAGCGCACCATGTTCGACGGATATACCGTGGTCTATATAGAAGGCCGCGATGACGTGCAGGAAAAGGACGTTACGCTGCCGGAAATACACCAAGGCGATGTTTTTACCGCCCATAAAATAGAAAGCGAGCAGCGCTTTACCCAGCCGCCACCGCGCTATACCGAGGCTACGCTCGTCAAGACCCTTGAAGAAAAGGGCATAGGCAGGCCGAGCACATATTCGCCCACAATTTCGACCATAATCGAGCGCGGCTATGTTAAACGCGAAAAGAAAACGCTTTTCCCAACCGAACTTGGCTTTATCGTTACCCAAATAATGAAGGATAACTTTAAGGACATAGTGGACGTTAAGTTTACGGCGGATATGGAAAGCGAGCTTGACCATATCAAGGACGGTGAATGCGAGTGGAAGAGCGTTGTGCGGGAGTTCTACGGCCCGTTCATGCAGGATGTTGAAAAGGCGTCAGAAACGATAGAGAAAGTCAACGTGCCCGATGAAGTATCGGATGTTGTATGCGATAAATGCGGCGCGATGATGGTATATAAAATGGGCCGCTTCGGCAAGTTCCTTGCCTGCCCCAATTTCCCCGAATGCCGCAATACAAAGGCGATAGTGGAAAAGATAAACGTTCCCTGCCCCAAGTGCGGCGCGGCACTGATAAAGCGCAAAACAAAGCGCGGCAAGGTATTCTACGGCTGCGAAAAATATCCTGAGTGCGACTTTGTATCATGGGATATGCCAAGCGGCGAAAACTGCCCCAAATGCGGCGCAATAATGGTAAACAAGGTTGGCCCGCGCGGCAAATATGTGGCCTGCTCCAATAAGGATTGCGGCTATATTGAAAGAAGCGTCAAGAAGGGAACGGAAAACGATGTCGAAAAATAAACCGAAGGTCTCTGTTATAGGCGCAGGACTTGCGGGATGCGAAGCCGCGTATCAGCTTGCTGAACGCGGCATTGCCGTATCATTATACGAAATGAAACCGGAAAAATTCTCTCCGGCGCATAAGCTGAACGGGTTCTGCGAACTGGTATGCTCAAATTCACTTCGTTCGGACAGGCTGCAAAACGGAGCCGGTCTTTTGAAGGAAGAAATGCGAAGGCTTGGGTCAATAGTAATGCAGTGCGCGGAGGAAAGCCGCGTGCCCGCGGGCGGCGCATTGGCCGTTGACAGGGACATATTCTCGGAACTGGTTACCAAGCGCCTGAGCGAACACGAGAACATAACCATTGAACACGGCGAGGTAACAAGCCTGCCCGATGCGCCCGCAATAGTTGCTACGGGCCCGCTTACGGACGGCGCAATGCTTGAAGCGATAGAGGCTTTCTTTGGCGAAGGGCTGCACTTTTATGACGCAGTTGCGCCGGTCATAAGCGCGGAATCGCTCGATATGAGCAAAATATTCGAAGGCTCGCGCTACGAACGCGGCAACGATTATCTGAATTGCCCCATGGACAAAGAGGAGTACTTCACGTTCATAAATAACCTTATTACTGCCGAAACCGCGCCGCTGCACGAGTTTGAAACACCGCGCGTGTTTGAAGGCTGCATGCCCGTTGAGGTGATGGCAAAGCGCGGACCGATGACGCTTGCTTACGGCCCGCTAAAGCCAGTAGGCATAGTTGATCCGCGCACGGGCAAGCGCCCGTATGCCGTGGTGCAGCTCAGAAAGGAAAACAACGAAGCTACGCTTTATAACATAGTCGGGTTCCAGACTAATCTTAAATTCGGTGAACAGAAGCGCGTGTTCGGCATGATACCCGGGCTTGAAAATGCGGAATTCGTGCGCTATGGCGTGATGCACAGGAATACGTTTATAAACTCCCCGGGCAAGCTTACGCCATGGTTTGAATGCATAGCTAAGCCGGGGCTGTATTTTGCCGGACAGATGACGGGCGTTGAGGGCTATATTGAAAGCGCGGCAAGCGGAATGCTTGCGGGAATAGACCTTGCGCTCAAGCTCAACGGCGAAGAAGGCGTGGATTTCGGCTCCAAAACGGCGATAGGTGCGTTGGGACGCTATGTCTCCTGCTATAACGGTTCGGATTTCCAGCCGATGAACATAAGCTTCGGCATAATAGAAGGGCTTTCCAACGCCCCAAGGAATAAGCAGGAGCGATATACGCTCATAGCCGAGCGCTCACTTGGAATAATTGATTCGATTGCAGAAAGAACTGGCCTGAATGGCGCAAAAACGGCAACCGAATGCGAATAAAATGTAAAGCATTGTGAATCCCGCCCCACTTTGCACGGATATATGGTATTATCATAAAAAGCTTTATTCCGCCGCAACGTGAAGGGCGGATATTTGAAAGGCGGTAAATAATTATGCAGCAGATGCTTGGAACCACTATAGTGGCCGTTAAAAAGGACGGCAAATGCGCCGTTGCCGGCGACGGACAGGTTACGTTCGGCGAAAATACAATAATGAAGCACACCGCGAAAAAGGTGCGCAGGATATATCACGACAGCGTTGTTACGGGCTTTGCCGGTACGGTGGCGGATGCGTTTTCACTCCTTGAAAGATTTGAAGCTAAGCTTGAAAAATACAGCGGCAGCCTAAAGCGCGCGGCGGTATCGCTGGCGCAGGAATGGCGCACGGATAAAGTTATGCGTCAGCTTAACGCAATGCTTATCGTTGCGGATAAGGAAGAATTGCTTATAGTGAGCGGTACCGGAGAAGTGATAGATCCGGATGACGGCATAGCCGCCATAGGCTCCGGCGGCATGTTCGCGCTGAGCGCGGCAAAGGCGCTGAAGGAAAATACGGATCTGAGCGCGGCGGAAATAGCCACCAAGGCAATAAAGATAGCAAGTGATATCTGCATTTATACAAACAGCAATATCACCATGGAGGAAGTATAATGTTTACGCCAAGAGAAACGGTAGAAGCGCTGGATAAATACATTGTAGGTCAGGACGAAGCGAAGCGCGCCGTAGCGATAGCGCTGAGGAACAGATATCGCCGTTCCCGCCTTTCGCCGGAAATGCGGGAGGAGATAACGCCAAAGAACATCATAATGGTCGGCCCCACGGGCGTTGGCAAAACGGAAATAGCAAGAAGGCTTGCCAAGCTTGTCGATGCGCCGCTGGTAAAGGTGGAAGCCACAAAGTTTACCGAAGTGGGCTATGTTGGGCGCGACGTGGACTCGATAGTGAGGGACCTTGTTGAGGCATCCATACGCCTATGTAAGCAAAAACGCTACGAAGCAGTTGAGACCGTTGCAAAGGCGGCCGCGGAGCAAAGGCTTATTGAACTGCTTATGCCCACGGCTGGCAAAAAGGTGCAGAAGCCGTTTAACCCGATACAGCTTCTGCTCGGCTCAGGCAGCACGCCGGAAGCAGACGCGGATAAGGAGCTGAGCGAAGAAGAAAAGACCGAGCACCTTAATAAGCGGCAGCAAATAGCGCAGCAGCTTTCAAACGGACTGCTTGAGAACGAGCTTGTAGAGATTGAGGTGGAGCAGCAGAACACCGGCAGCGACGCCATGCTTGCCATGGGCATAGACATAAACCTTAACGAAATGATGGGCGGACTTATACCCAAGAATAAGAAAAAGCGCCGCGTTAAGGTGAGTGAGGCCCGGCGCATACTTACGCAGGAGGAATCCGAAAAGCTTATAGACATGGACGAGGTCATACGCGAGGCCATAGAGAAGGCCGAGCAGGACGGCATAGTGTTTATAGACGAGATCGACAAAATAGCTGGAAACGACCGCGCAAGCGGGCCGGATGTTTCGCGCGAGGGCGTGCAGAGGGATATTCTGCCGATAGTTGAAGGCTGCACGGTGAACACGAAATACGGCCCAGTAAAAACGGACTTTATGCTCTTCATTGCGGCGGGCGCGTTCCATGTGTCCAAAATATCCGATCTTATTCCGGAACTTCAGGGTAGGTTCCCGATTAAGGTGAACCTTAACCCGCTTACTGTGGAGGACTATAAGCGCATACTGCACCAGCCGGAGCATGCCATAACCAAGCAATACGAAGCGCTGCTTGCCACGGACGATGTTCAGCTTGAGTTTACGGACGATGCGCTGGACGCAATAGCGCGCTACGCATATAATGCGAACGAAACGAGCGAGAATATAGGTGCGAGGCGGCTTCATACCATCGTTGAAAATCTGCTGGAGGATATCTCATTCAATGCCGGCGGCGATCATCCCATGGTTAAGGTAGTGGTCGATGCAAGCTATGTAAAGGAACATATGCCTTCCGAGCTTAACGGCGAGGATCTTGGCAGGTTCATTCTATGATAAGGCATGCGGCGGGCATATTTATATTGGTAGCCATACTGGCGTTTGCGGGCTGCATGGCGGTGTCACAAACGGGTAACTTCAGCGCGGATGTGCAAATGATAGATACGATGGAGATACCTGATGATACAGCGGCGCCTGGTACGCCTACGCCCACGGTGCAGCCTTCTGCCGCGCCGACATATACGCCGGCCTTTACGGCGGAACCTACCGATGAGCCTACACCTGCGCCGACAGTTGAGCCGACTGCGGAGCCTACGCCTGCGCCGACAGTTGAACCGACTGCGGAGGCAACGCCGGAACCGACAAAATCGCCCGAGCCTACCAAAACGCCTACACCTACGCCGAAGTACGAAGTTACGGATTTGGAGAAAAAGGCAGCGTATCTAAACGCTGGCTCTGCTAATTTCAGAAAAGGCCCCGGGCTTGACTATAAGATAATAGATGAACTGAAAGAGAACGCCGTATTCACGGTTGTTGGCAAATCCGGGGATTGGCTCAAGGTGAAGTACGACGGCACATACGGCTTTATATTGGCCGAATTTGTTGAATACGGTGCGCCGCCTACGCCCACTCCAAAGCCCACAGCGAAGCCGACTGCAACGCCCAAACCGACTAAGACTCCGTCCCCTACGGTGGAGCCGACAAAGCAACCGGAAAACACGGGCGGGAGCGAATCAAACAGCGGCGTGAGCAGCAACGATTATTTCTCCTCCGGCGGCGGATTCAGCGCGGATGAGCTTTTGCTTGTTGCACAGGTGGTTCAGGAGGAATCAAAGGGAAGCGGCGTTGAAGCCCGTGCGGCGGTTGCCAACGTAATATATAACCGAATCGCAAGCTCACGCTTTCCCGATAGCGTAAGCGGCGTAATATTCCAAAAGAATCAGTTCACAGTTGCAAGAGATGAGGATAAGCTGCGCGCGGTTGTGCCGGTAAGCAAAACCATTGAGGCCGTGAACCAGATATTCGTAAACGGAGACCGCTTTATGCCGGAAGATGTGCTGTACTTCCGCTCCTCAAGCAAGGGCACGTCGTGGAATAAAAGGGTGTATTATGCAACATTCGGCGGAAATTCCTTTTTCTACTAAGCATGGATATGCTTAAATAAACATAAAAGGAGCCACACTAATACCGCATTTTCATTTCTGAGGAAAGGCGGTATTTTTTATTTATGAAAGCCGTTATTATGGCGGGCGGGGACGGGAAGCGCCTGCGTCCGCTCAGCTGCACCATGCCAAAACCCATGGTGCCGTTGCTGAACAAGCCCGTGCTTGGATATTGCATGGAGCTTATTAAGAAGCATGGCTTTGACGAGGCCATACTTACCCTGAGGTACCTGCCAAACGTTATACGCCGCTATATAGGCGACGGCAGCGCGTTCGGCATAAAGGCGGAGTGTGCCGTTGAGGATAAGCCGATGGGTACTGCGGGCGGGGTAAAGAATGCCCTGAGGCAGGCCGATGACAGCGTGCTTATAATGAGCGGGGACGCAATGTGCGACTTTGATTTGACTGATGCCATGCGCGAACACAGGCGCAGCGGCGCGGCGGCGACCATATTGCTGAAAAAAGTGAAAGTTCCAATGGAATACGGCGTTGTGCTGAAAGACAAAGACGGCTTCATAAGCCGCTTTATAGAAAAGCCTTCTGCTGCGGAAGTTTTCAGCGACCTTGTGAACACAGGCATATACATAATAGAACCAAGCGTGCTGGACATGATACCGGAAGGCGCGGAATACGATTTTTCAAAGGATCTGTTCCCGCGCATGCTGCGCACAGGCATGAAGATATTCGGATATGAGGCGGAAGGCTACTGGAGCGACATAGGAGACCTTACTCAGTATGCGCTCACACAGGCGGACATGCTAAGCGGGAAGTGTATATTCAAAACAGCAGCCAGGCGAACAAGGGAAGGCGTATATATAGAGGACGGCGCAAAGATATCCGAAAGGGCTGTGCTTGCAGCGCCGTGCTATGTTGGCAGCGATGCTGAGATTGGCGCAAAGGCATACTTTGGCGCGAACAGCGTTGCATGTACGGGCGCAAGGATAGACGAAAGATGCAGCGTAAAGCGGAGCATACTGCTGCCGAACGTTAGGCTTAGGGAAGGCGCTGAGCTGCGCGGGGCAATACTTTGCGAAAACGTGCAGGTGGGGCGCGACAGCGTGATATACGAAGGCGCGGTCATGGGCGCCGGGAGCGACATAGGCGCGCGTTCGATAGTGGGCGAGGGGGTAAAGCTTTGGCCGTATAAGCGGCTTGAAGCGGAAGGCGAATACCGCGAAAATATAATATGGCGCGGAGACTGCGCGGCATGCGCGGAAGAAAAGCCGGAAGAGGGATATGCGGACAGGGAACTGAGTGCGGAGAAGGCGGCGCGTATAGGCGCGGCGTTTGCATCCACGGCCAAACTGCCGACAGAGTTTGCAATAGCAACGGACGGCGCGCAGCAATGCGTTATGCTCAAATACGCCGTTATGGCCGGAATGGCATCTCAGGGCGTTGATGTATGGGATGCGGGTGTATGCTCGCGCTCGGCATTGAGCCACGCTATACGCGGCTATGCGTTCGACGGCGGCATATTCATAGTGCATCAGGAAGGCGAACGCCATATGGTAAGCATGGAGCTTATGGACGGGTTCGGCCTTGGCATCACAAATGAAACAAGGCGAAAATTCGTGAACGGCTTCCGCGAGGGCGACAGGCAGAGCGTTACGCGCAGCCGCCTTGGCATAATACAAAGGCTGAACGGCGTATCAAGGGCGTATGAAGCTTCGCTCAGGTCTAAAATTGGCCACGGCGCAGTAAATGAGGATAATGAGGCGTGCGTATTGATAGCGCACGACAGGCCGCTTTTTGACGCGGTGGCAAACGTGCTTATACGCGCGGGTATAGACGTGCGCTTCAGCGAGGATGCTGAGGACGCAAAGCTGCCCGCGCTCATGACGCGGCTCAAAGCGGGGCTTTGCATAGGCCGCGGCGAAAGCGGAATATGGGCAATAGCAAATGACAGGCGGCTGAACGAGGATGAAGTGCAGGCCGTATTGATGATTGCAGCGGCACGCTCGGGCCAGCGGGCGGAGGTAGTTGCGGCAGACATGCCGCAGGAATTATGTACGCTCATATCCACGGAAGGCGTTGAATTGATAAAGGCGCCGCGCGTAGGACATGGCATGGAGCACACGGCAATGGAACGCGGGCTTTGGCAGGATGAATTGTACGAGGCTGAGGCGGCGGCAATAAGGCTGTGCGCACTTAAACGCGAAGGCAAGCTTGATGAAATAATGGCTCTGCTGCCGGAAATAGCGAAGGAGCATGGCGAGGTAAAATGCAGCTGGAGGGAGATAGGCCGCGTGCTGCGGAGCCTTGTTGAAAGCGGACGTGATGAGGACATGGAACTGATAGAAGGCGTAAGGATAGCATCTGACGACGGCTGGGTGCTTGTGCGGCCGAACAAGGGGCTGAAAGGATGCAGCATACGGGCGGAGAGCTTCCGCGAGGAATACGCCAAGGAACTTTGCGATATTTACAGCGATAAAATAAAGGCCATATTGGCAAACGCGAACGATAAAGCTTGACCTATACGGCACGGCGGGCTAAAATAGCAAAGTATCATTTGCTTTTTTAGGAGGGCGCCGAGTGCTAAACATAGTATTGGTTGAACCTGAAATACCGGAAAACACCGGCAATATATCAAGGACCTGCTCGGTCACGGGTGCGCGGCTGCACCTTGTCAGGCCGCTTGGCTTCAGCGTGGATGATAAGCACCTGAAAAGGGCCGGACTGGATTATTGGCAGTATCTTGACATAACGTATTACGATTCGTTTGAGGAGGTGGAGGAGAAGAACCCCGACGCGCGTTTCTTTCTCCTTTCTACCCATGCGACCCGTTCATATGCGGATGCGGAGTACCGCGACGGCGACTTTCTTGTGTTCGGCAAGGAGACTGCGGGCCTTGGGCCGGAATTGCTCGGGCGGCGCAGCGCGGATGCCGTGCGCATACCGATGCTCAACGACCGCCGCTCGCTCAACCTTTCAAACTCGGTTGCAATAGTGCTTTACGAGGCGATAAGGCAGATAAATTTCCCCAATATGCGTTAGGCACGGTCCGAAATGACGGTCTTGAGAGAAAAAACTGAAAAAAGCTTAAAAATAAGAGAAATACCGCTTGACACAAAGGGAATGATTGGGTACAATTAACCTTGCGTGTTCGTTAGGATCGGTGTTTTGCGGCCACAGCCCCGGAAGCTTAACTGCAATCTCAATGCGACGCGAACATTAAACTACCATAGGAGGAACGCCATGAAAACCTATATGGCAAAGGGCGAAACCCTCGAGCGGAAGTGGTACGTTGTAGACGCAGACGGAATGGTGCTCGGCCGTCTTGCATCTCAGGTAGCCGCTATCCTTCGCGGAAAGCATAAGCCCATATATACTCCCCACGTTGATACCGGGGATCACGTAATTATCGTTAACGCCGCCAAGGTCACCTTGACCGGCCGCAAACTCGACGGCAAAAAGTATGTCCATCATACCGGTTATCCCGGAGGACTGAAGGAAGTCAGCTATCGTGAGCTTCTCGATAAGAAGCCCGAATTTGCTGTTTATGAAGCTATTCGCCGCATGATGCCCAAGGGCCCCCTCGGCCGCCAGATGCTCACCAAGGTTCGCATATACGCGGGTCCGGAGCATAACAACGCCGCCCAGAAGCCCGAAGTCCTCGTGCTTAAATAAGCGGGAAGGAGATTGAATTATGGCTATTATCACCCAGTATATCGGAACTGGCAGGCGTAAAAAGTCTGTTGCCCGGGTTCGTCTGCTCCCCGGTACCGGTAATATCACCGTTAACAAGAGAGATCTTGAAGATTTCTTCGGCCTTGAAACGCTCAAGATGATCGTTCGCGCTCCCCTTGAGCTGACCAACACCGCCGCAAAGTTTGACGTAGTGGTCAACGTACACGGCGGCGGCACCACCGGCCAGGCCGGCGCTATCAGGCACGGTATATCCCGCGCGCTGATCGTTGCCGATCCCGAACTCCGTGGCGCTCTCAAGAAGGCCGGTTTCCTCACGCGCGATCCGCGCATGAAGGAAAGGAAGAAGTACGGTCTCAAGGCCGCACGTCGCGCGCCGCAGTTCAGCAAGCGCTGATCGGACGCAAATTTACAACT
>ERZ857984.44-NODE-44-length-155453-cov-18.634172_pt1 | contig 155453 bp, 158 predicted proteins | sample MGYA00519914_ERZ857984 | MGnify/ENA primary metagenome ERZ857984 (study PRJEB31778, sample SAMEA3449417) | human gut metagenome | biome: human gut; feature: human-associated habitat; material: faeces | place: United Kingdom | collected 2010/2012 ...
ATAGGCGAATACGACATCACCGCCGACGAGCTGCTGTCCGGCGCGGGCGGCAACACCGCCACCAAGACCGAACAGGCGGAACGGCTGATACTTGACCTGTTGGCAGACGGGAAAGAGCTTGCCAGTGAGGACATTGTAAAAGCCGCAGCCGAAGCCGGAATATCCGAAAGGACGGTACAGAACGCCAAGCGCAACATGGGCGGCATTTTAGGCGCAAGGCGTGTCGGCGGTCAATGGTACAACTTCATCAAGAAGAAGCAGCCACCCGAACCCGCAAGCTGAAAGTGCAAAACGCAGACCCTTTGCACTTTGCACTTTCGCACTTTCACGATAATTTGCGTCAATAACTCAAAAAAGCACTTGACAAAACGCTTCATGCGCGGCCTGTCCTGAACAGTTGGCTTTCTGATCTGGTCGCAGATTGTAACGAGGATGAAGTAAAAATCATCACGGATACTGTCACTGCACTGAAGGCAAGCCTGCACCGTAACCGAAGCGAAGATAAATAAAGGGGATAAGCCCTCTTTTGCATATTCTGCAAAGGTTGGGCTTCATTTTTACCGACACACACCAAAAAGACCTTGCCTGAACTATGGACAAGATACAAAGTGACGCTAAAGACAGCCCTTTACGCGAATACGTTTTGAGCTGAGACAACGCCGTATATCAAAACGCCCGCATTCTGCCCTGAGCAGAATGCGGGCGTTTTTCTTGTGTCGAAAAGCAACGAAAAATGTCGTGCGGTGCAGAGGTCCGCCCATAATGGCCGTTCCCCCAACGAAACCATTATGATAAAGGAGGCCTGCTGCCATGCGGGATAGTCAGTACAAGTCGTGCGCGGTACAGAACCAGTTTACAGCCTATCTGATTGCCGCGATTCGCAATTACAAAAGAACGTATTTAAGGAGAATTTCCACAGCTCTTCGGACAGAACTGCCCATGGAGGGACACAGCTAGGTGATGGAATTATGTGAGGAAACGGACTTTTTCTGTGGGCTGCCGCTGATGCAGCGATTGGAGAATGAGCGTCTGTTCGCTGCTATGCAAGGGTTAAGCGAGCGAGAGCGTTACATATTTCTGTCTAAAGTCCTTGGAGAGATGAGTCTTTCCGAGATCGCGCTGTCGCTCGGTATCACCTATGGAGCTGCGGCCATGTCCTATCATCGCACGGTCTTGCGCCTGAGAAACGCTGTGGGAGGTGGTAAAGGTGAATGATTTCATGGAGCTGTTCATGAGTGCGAAGAACGGGGATTCGTCTGCAATGGAGGAACTTCTGCATATGTACTACCCGCTCTTATACAAGGAATCCGTGGTCAACGGGATCTTTGATGAGGATCTGCTTCAGGAACTGTGCCTGCTGTTCTTGAAGTGCGTGGCAAAGTTCAATATTCGATAGAGAGAAATCTCCCGTCGCATTCTAAGGAAATTATGGTTTAGCCGCTGCATGGAAGAAGCCCAGTTCGCATGAAAGGCGAGCTGGGCTTCCCAATTTCACTAATAACTATGCATTTTCAAGTCTCTCAACGGCTTCTTCATAGGTGTATACCGGCAGAAACCTCGTCCCTTCGCAGACCGCCGAGAACACGGGTGGATGACCTCCTGCATCGCAGGCGAACACCCCTTCTGCCTCTACGGCGGCATTCAGTCGCTCCAAGTACATATAGAGGTTCCCGGAACGATCCATCCTATATTCCGGTGCAGAGCCAATCTGATGCTGCCCCATATAAAGCCGCGTTTCTTCCGGCAGGGGCATCAACAGCTTACATGTGGCTGCCCGCGACGGTCTTTCCACCATCGGAGCAAAGAGGCTGCTTTGCTCTCCAAACATGGAGCCGCGTGCGTGTACGCGCTCCTTATACGGGAAGTGACAGGTGTTTTGCCAAAACATAGCGGTTAGCCTGCGGACATTCTCGCACATGGCATAGGTGTCGATCATCTCATGGGGACGGTGTTCATTGAAATAACCTGCGCTGATATTGACAGCCGCAGTTTTCAAGTGCGGTGCGACCACAGAGATATCGCTGAACGAGCCGGAGTTCTCCTTGAAACCGAAGCTGCAAACGAACTCCGTGAAGTCAGGATTATCGCAGTGATAGAATACGGCGTCATTTCTGCCGCGCCGATCCAATTCAACGATATAGTTGACCTCCGGACGCAGCTTGCTGTTGGTAAATTTCCTTGCACCCACACCGCCGAGCTCCTCGTCTTCGCAAAATAAGATATGACAATGGCACTCGCGCATCAGCATCAGGATCATATACACACCGGCACGGTCATCACCACCGATCCCGTAGGGCGACATCAGGTAGCGTCCATCCTCGGAGCAGCAGATGATATCCGGCCGGTGGGTATGAACTGTGTCCAGATGGGCGACCAGCAACACGGGGACAGTACCTTCTGCATAAAGAAATCCGCTTTTGCAGACGGGTTCATAGTCGTGCGTGCGCAGCTGCTGCACAAGATGCTCTTTCAGCTCGCGCTGGGTCATCTTCAAGATGCTTTCAAAATGGGATATACTCATTCCCATAGCTTCGCAAATATTCATTATGCTCCTCCTCACGCCACCGCCACGGTAGCTTTTTCACAAAGCGTATGACCCATAGCTCGACAGGCGGAGGCCATGCTGCACGATGCACAACCGGAGGTCAACTGCTGGTAGCAGTCCTGACATACCTCCACCAAGGTGCCGCGCCGGTTATAAGCTGGATACATAGTGCCTAAAGAGGGGCGGCCGCAGGCGGCGCAAATATGCAGGCACGTCTTGCAGTAAAAACCATCTTCAAGATAGATTCCTTGACCACGCGCTACCGTCTGCCCGCATTTACGGCAGACGGCCACCTCTTTGCAAGAACACTTGATGGCACCATTGCTCCGCAGCTCATTACCGCAGCAGACACACTTGGCCGCAGCTCCGATAGTCAACTCCGTGTCCTTTCTATATCCCTGCAGAACCGAGAGATTGCCGTGATAATTATAGTCCGGATAATGTAAGCCGCCTCGGTAAGTCGAGAGATGGGCGTTCAAGTCAGGACGTTTTGTTTTCAGATACCAGAGATTTGGCTCCGTCAGGCATCGGGAAATAGCCTGCTGCACCAGATGCCGGAACAGCTTGGACACTTCCAGCGCGTTTCCTATATCGGCAGGATAGAGCCGGGACTGAAACAGGGTGCCGTCTTCATAGAAGAACATCTGCCGGTATCGGCGTATGGCTTTGCGGTATTCTCCAGAAACGTCGGCATCTACGGCATAAAATACCATGCTGACGCTATCGTTCATATAGGAAAGACAACCCGCCTGATATCCTCCGTCGCTAAGGCGATGGCAGGATACCCATGTATTGGATTTGCTGGACATCTCCAAAAAGTCACAGGGATGTACGGAGAGAACACCGATCTCCTGCATGGTCAACGGGTTCAGAGCGTCGGCAAGCTGTGCAAAAACGGCGTTGTACCGGGTGTGTCTATCGACGCCGTATTTCTTGCAGAGTTTTCCAATAATGCGGCTGGCCTTCTGATCTTTGGCACAGCGTATCCCGCCGCGCTGGCGTAGAATCTCCAGATTTTCTTCAGAAACGGTGCAGCTATAGCCTGACACGGCCGCATGCAGTGCTGTGCGAAAATCCTCCAGCTGCTCACCGCTGAGTATCTCAGAGGCGATGTCCAGCAGCGAGAAGGCCGTTTCATCTACCATATCAGGCTGAATAGAGAGGGCCTGATTACAGTCGAAGATGATGGCCTGTTCATCCTCGTTCCAATTGGGATGACGCCGCAGCAGTGAAAGCAGATCCGCTTTCGCTGTCTGCCAGGCTGTCAGATTAGCCATAACACCCTCCTCCGAAAAACTCTTTTCGTATTTGTACATAAACTCATAAAACTCATTTTTCAGCTCTGTGAGCTCTTTCACTTCATTCACACCTTTCTTGCATTTTAGAGTGGAGGGGTAGAGAGCACTGCGCTCTCTACCCCTTTTGCAACTAATGTCTGCGCCTCATTCTCCGATCATCTGGAAAAACTCGCCCGGCGACAGTACACGGATGCCCAAGGCACGTGCCTTATCCAGCTTACTGCCGGCGTTTTCACCACAGATCAGATAGTCGGTCTTTTTTGTTACAGAACTGCCGGCCACAGCACCCAACGATTCGATCTTCGCGTTGATGCCGCTGCGGGTATAAGGCTCGACCTTTCCGGTCACAACCATCGTGCAGCCCACGAACGGGTTGTCCTCCATTGAGTGCGTTTCGGTAGTTACGGTTTGGATCGTCACCATTTCTTGTAATTCCTCCCAAAGAATACGATTCTCTTCTTGTGCGAACCATTGATGAATGTTTTGGTGCAGTGTTTCTCCAAAATCGGGAAGCTGTGAGAAATCGAAATCATTTTCCACGGCTTCTTCGAAAGCGGAAGGCGAGCTGCCAAACTGTTTCGCCAGCACTTTGCTGGCGTGATTACCTATCATCGGGATGTCCATGGCAATTAGGTACCTCTCAAATGTGGTATTTCTGCTGCGCTGTATGGCGTCCCACAGATTATCCCGCGATTTCTTGCCAAATCCGTCCATGCAGATGATCTCCTGCATATAGTGATCCAGGCGATAGACGTCTGTGAAACTGTGTAGCCAGCCGCGAGCAATCAAACGCTCCAGTGTGGCCTCGGATAAGCCCTCAATATCCATAGCTTTCTTGCTGGCAAAATGCACGAACCGCCGAAGCTTTCGCACGGCGCAGTCTGGGTTATCACAGAAGAGTGCCTTTTTCCCTCCGTCTGTAATATGAAACCGCGTTTCTGCACCGCAGCAGGGGCAGTGCTTCGGCGTTACAGCATCCAGATCAAAATGCCCACGCTCCAGATTCTCCTCAATATGAGGAATGATCATATTCCGCTTGGACACCAGCACACGGCAGCCGGGCATCAGCTCAAGACTCTCAATGAAAGATAAGTTGTGCAGGCTGGCACGCGATACGGTGCATCCATCGATCACTACGCTGTCGAGTACCGCCACCGGCGCGATCTCGCCGGTGCGCGAAGGTGTCCATTCGATATCCCGCAGGACGCTTTGGTATAACTCGTCCTCAAATTTGAAGGCGAGTCCATCCTTGAAGTGGTGACCGGTGCGCCCGCAGGTCCTGGAGTAGTCCACCTCATCATAGGTCAGGACAAGACCATCGATGGGGAGATCGCTCATTTCTGCGGCCTCGCGCATTTGGGCTATGAGCTGTTCATATTGTGCCTTGTCGCCATTCTGCACCTGTACGGCATGAATGACGCCGAACCCAAACTCTGTGAGTTTCAGAAGCCGCGCATGTTTTCCGTTTGCCCAGTCCGTGTACTCCTCGAATCCCTCCAAAACCGAGAAGGGAAGAAACGACACATGGCGCTGGGCGCAGATCGCTGCGTCAAAAGCCCTTATGGAACCGGCTGCCAGATTGCGGCTGTTCTTATACGAATTGCCTGCGCTGTCCGTGATGGCTTTAAGACTCTCAAAATCGCTGTTGTGGATGAAGCTCTCGCCGACGACCACCAATCGATCTTCATAGGGAATGCGTTCGGGAATGCCGGAGATCGCCTTTGCGTTGTGTGTGATATTCTCACCGATAGACCCATCTCCGCGCGTTGAGAGGCGGATAAGCTGACCGTTTTCATAGATCAACTCTGTTGTCAGACCATCCAGCTTCAGTGACAGATCAACTGTACGCCCTGCCTGAAATGCGATCAGATCCTCAATGCTCTTGGTCTTATCCAGCGATAGCAGGGGAATGTCGTGTGCGACCTTTGGTAATGCTGACACGACAGGATACCCAACCGTCTGTGTGGGCGAATTCGCCATGCAGACACCGGTATGCTCCTCCAACGCCAGTAATTCATCGTACATATAGTCGTACACATCATCTGCTACGCTGGGGGCATTGAGGTTGTAGTATTCGTGCCGGTATTGGTTGAGTTGTGCGACCAGCTTTCTCATAGTGCTCATTTCTACTGCGTTAGCCATTATGTTCATTCCTTTCGTTGGTACTATCACCGAAATTCAGCTTTCGGATCATGGCAAGAATAGCGTTATCGTCATTCCACGGTGCAGACCATGGCTGCGGGGAAATGGTGTCACAACGCACGAAGACCTGGCCCTCCGAAATATGCAAGGATACATCTGCGCGTTTTGCGCAGACGATGGCAAGATTTCCTAATTGTTTCATACTGTCCAACTCCTTTTTTAAGCTGCGGTCTTATCTGCGGCACACAGCACCTGTCGTTTCCATCGTTCAATAAAAGCCTTGATTTTTGCCGGAGGGTCTTCGTTATCGAAACCCCTTGTCTGCACAACCTGTCCGTCTCTGACCTCTACGGTACAAAGCGACTTGTCCGGTTCGGCTACCTTTCGCACAAATAAAATGACGCATTCACGCTGCGCGGCCCGCTTAACATACCTGCCGACACAGTGGCGAAGAGCAGTGCCCTCGTCTATCAGTTCTTTCGAGGAATGGGGAGGGATCACCATAAGGTCTTTCCCCTTATATTGGTATAGCCTCTGCCATTCCTCAAAGCTGTCTGCAATAGCTTTTTCCTGCTCCGCTGTACGTTTGACATCCAGTGCCTCAACCACATGATCATGCGCGGATTTGAGATTACGCGGGAACAGTATAAAGCTGCTCTCTACGTTATATTGCATCTCCTTACACATACGAAGATAGTCACTATAATCGGCAAGAAGATTTGCCATGCTGTAGTACCGTATATATTCGGGAGTCTTTGTGGATGCAATGCGTATCTCGTATTGTGCGTCCGCATAGCGCATCAACTTGTGCATAGTCATATGAGAAAGCAACTCAGCCAAGACCGAAACGTCCTGTATGGCATTATTTGCGCACCACTTCATCATAGAAGCATCAGGCCTTTTCCCGGCGTTAATAAACCATTGGATAACGTTAAGCTGTGCAATGCCGGGATCAACTTCCTGCAGCAGTGGTAGCCAGGAACGGTCGAGCTTCAGGACATCTTGCAGGTTCTTCCCCTCGCAGTTTACCGTTTTGCCTATCATAAAATGATAAGATCCATATACGATGTCTGAGACCAGTCTGAACAGCTTTGCCTTGACCAAGTATTCGATCACCGGCCACTGTACGTATGCGTTCAGGTACGGGATGGCATCCATGGTGGAAGCGATTCGAGCAAATCTTTCTAATTGTGAATACTGCCACGGGGTGTTTCGTAAGAGCTCTGCAAGATTCCTAAAGTATAGATGTCCTGCTGTGTCCCCTTCAAAACTATCGCGCCATGAGAGGAAATGCGGGCGATACCCACATTTCCAGGGCGTCAGATCATCCTTGTAGGCGGACGCAAGATAATAGGGCGATGTACTGCAATGACCATCTGAACAAAGTGAAATAAAATGACGTGCATTTTCATATACGGAAAAGTAAACCGGCGTATCCGCATCGGTAAAAGTGCGGTATGTTTTTACGATCCGCAGAAGCATCTCGCCATTTTTTGCCTTTTGCAGCACTTGAACCGTTTCGCGGTCAAAAATACGTCCACGCCTTCCTCTGCACTTGAATGTGATCTTCTTTTTGCAGCGAGGGCAGAGGCCGGAGGTGTTGTGCTTAGCTGCCGCAATACGGACCTCGTGCCGGCAAGCGGTACAATATGCATGCCCCGGCACTTTCCGTTGGTAATCATAGAAGATATACTGTGGCATGACTTCGCGGTGGATAAAACCTTTCAGGTCGCGGGGCAGCACTGGCACATATTTCATCCGCTCTATGATCGCACGCTGCTTTTTCCTCTTACGCTCCAGAGCCTTGCGACGAGAAATCGACCATTGCAGACAAATTAACGCCGAAATGGCACTGTGCTCGCATTTGCAAAAATGGGCTGCGCGAGCCTCGTCCTGCTGCCGATAGAAAGCGCATTTGGTGTCAAAACGGCATACCCGATTCAAATAATCAAATGGTGAGCATTGCCATGTTGCACTGGCGTTTTCTCTAAGGGAAAGAGTGGCAAAATCATACCGGCCTTGGAAAACGACCCAGCGGGGCTTGATACTGCCCGCCAGAATGTTCTCTCTCTAATAGATATAGAGCATCAGAATACGCTGCCCGGCAACATTCCGCACTGCCGTGCGGATAATATAGGGGCAGCTCTCTACATGAAGTACGCCTTCATTCAGATTGAATTCCAGTTCCGGCATGGCAAGCTTGCGGCAGGCGCGTTTGTCTATTTTCCGCGTCATGCGCTCACCCCCAGGCTATCGAAAGAGATCTGTTCGTCCAAAGGTGCAGCTTCCGTTGGTGTGTCGGCTGGTTTTTCCTCCGCTTTGGCGGCGGGCTTCTCCGCCTTTTTCGTCGTGCTGCTCCTGCCGCCGTAATACGGTTTAGGAACAAACTTTTCTTCTTGACCACGATCCTCCTTTGCGTTCATATCTTTGAAGTATTCCTCCGCCCACTGGTAGCAAAGCCCGTCCGGCACATCGGTGCCATAGCCTTCAGCTGAGGGCTTAACGTCATTGTCCTCCATCTCCTGCTTGGCAAACTCAAATGCCCTGCGTTTGATATAACGGAAGCAGTTGACCATGTTCTTGCGGGGGTGCATGACATTCCGGGCAAAGGCCACATTCTCAAGGCAAAGCGTCTGGATATACTCGGTGACGCACTGCTTCATGTTGCGGCGTGTCAGTCGTTCGGAATCGTCGCCCACACGCTTCATAGAGGTGGCCATCACTTCGTCATCGCTCATCGCTACCGCGTTTTCCCATGCGGCCTGTTCAGCTTCCTCCTTGGCTCGCTGCCTGACCTCCCACTCGGCTTTCCGCTTGGCCTCAGCCTGCTCATGCTCCTGCCGCTTACGATCCTCTTCCGCCTTTTTATCTGCTTTCAGATTGGAAGGTGAAGGGGAATCATCTGCGTTTTACTGCATCTGGGAGAGCAGAGCCTTCGCCTGCTCCTCCTCAGCCTGCTGCCGGTCGTCTGCCCGTCTGGACGCCAACTCTGCGGCATCCTGTATCGCCGGGCTTCGATCCTGCACATTATCCCGCAAGTCTGCGGCCATTTCTGAATATACTCCCATAAGGCTCCTCCATTTCAAAATAAAACGGCATTGGGCGGGTGATAGAAACACCTGCCCGATGCCGTTCGTTTATGGTGGAACAGCTCAGTGCCGTTCCCGCTTATCTTTTGCCAGCTTTGGCGAGAACTTTACCGGCAGGAATTTATCATTTCCATCACAGTAAAAGTATCTGCGCCCGTTTTCGTCAAAGAATTCGATCACCGTGGAGGGCGAAACGCTGCGTCCCTGATAGTCCGCAGGCAGCTCGCCGCTGTATCGCGCCGCCACCAGTTTCAGGCGGATGGCGTCGTCCTGCTGCACTTCACACACCAGAGTTCCTTCATAGACCAGCGCGTACTCCGAGGCGGGCGGCTGTTCATAGCCGGCCTTCTGCAAAGCCCTGATCCCGCCAAAGGCGAAATCCGCGGCCTTGCCCTCAGATACATCCGGCTGGTAGATACGGAAATACTGCTGCGCTCGCAGGGATAAAAGATACTGCTCCAGTGCCGCGTCACCATCCCGCAAAAAGTGGGCGTACTCCTGCTCACTCAGACCCAGGTGATCGTGAAGCGTACTGCTGCCGGTGTTCCTCTCGTGCCATGCGGCGATCTCCTCACTGATGGCGTCAAAGGAACAGAGCCCGCAGACAAACCGCGTTCTGAAATTTATCTGGGAAACATCTCTTTGCTCTTTTTTCTGCCGCATGGCAAGCTGCCAGTCATCAATGCCTTTATAATTCGGATCCCATGTCAGACGGCGGCACTCCAACCCATGGCTGCGTGCCATGAGATAGATTTTCGACGCGCCCTTGCTGACAGCGGCGTTGTGATACTTGTCCATATCCTCGGCTTCAATGATGACCTCTGTGCCATTGGCAGATAGCAGCGCGAACAGCATATCCAGCTTGTTGACGTTGTTGGCGCCTGCCGTAGCCGCAAAGGAGCGATCCATCAGAAAGTGGGCCACGTCCGCTTTCAACAGCCCTTCCGTCACATAGACAACCCGCGCAAACGGATCGCCTACGAAATGGACAGGACTGCCGGAGGATGCTCCGCGTTTCTTGGAAGCAGAGGATAGCCACAGGTACTTTGTCCCGCTCTTGTCAGGGTCGCTCTCCTGATCTCGGATAGGCGTATCCAACCGGATCTGTGCGCCGCGTATCATCCCATCAATACCTTTGGCGGGGATGATGATCCCTGCCGTGACGGAATTGAAGTTGACCGTCCATTTGTCATCCTTACCTACATAGAAGCCGGGAACGCCCTCCACCTTACAGCCTCGGCTGCGCAGCTTTTGCGCCAGTGACCGGCACAGGTAGAAGGGCGGGGTACTTTTGTACCCCAGCCGTTCTATCTGTTCGTCGGACAGCCCGCGCACCTCCCGGAGATGCTTGCGGTGTTGAGACGTAAGCGTCAACAGCTCCAGCAGCATGGAAAATGTCTGGTGGATCTCCTGCGGTGAGGCAAGGACGGATTGCTCGATCGCCGTCTGCTCCGGCAGTTCCTTTACGGTGTACTCCGGCGCCGTAAGGCCGTTTTGCAGCGTGTCGCAGATCTCACGGTAGGCTTCGGAATTGCTGATCCCGTATACCTTTCCGTAGAGAGACAGCATCCCGCCGCCTTCGTTGCAGTAGTTGCAGCGCCAGAGGTTTTTAGCAAAGTTGATGTTCATCTTCCCCCGCTTATCACCGCAGATCGGGCAGTCGGCATATACGCTGTCCGCCTGCCTGCGCCGGATATGCAGATGCAGCAGCTCAGCCACATCCATGATATTGAACGGGAACTCCTGTGGCTGCGCCACCGCGCCACCTCCTTACCATCATCTTGAACGATTCGTCTGTCAGCTGGCATTTGCCAGACGCTGGAGCTTGTCCAGCATCAGTTTGGCGCCGGCCCGCAGGATATTGTCATCCCCGGAATAGCCCTTCACATACCACTTGAGGCTGGCTGGCCGCCGCTCGGCGACTTGCTTGAGCGTCTGTCCGCTGCATGTGCCGATGGGCACGATGATTTCCTCGGCCTCCGCTTCGGTCATCAGAGTGCAGATGGTATCCACATCCATGTCCTTGGTATAACTGGCGGCACTGGGCTCGTCATATACGAAGGGCAGTTCCGTTTCTACCGCAGGCTCTACAACGGCCTCCGCAGGCTGTTCCGCAGAGACTTCCACCGGCGCCGTGTCAGGTACGGCTTTTTCTGCATGGTGAACCACTTCCTGTTCAGGCTGCTGTACGACCACAGGCTCAATGTCGGCCCGTACCGCAGCAGGTTCCGTTCTGACCTGTTCCGCTGCCGCTTGAGGTGCAGGGGCAGGCTCGCTCCGCATAACAGGCGTGGTCGGCTCTGCGTAAGGCGTATCCGCCTTGGGCATCGGTGCGAACTGGATGCCGAAGCCGGCGTTGGTCAGTGCCATGTCCAGAGCATCATGCTCCGCAGCCTGAATATACAGACCGGCAGGCGCGTTTTCCTGTGTCATGGTGGCAATGTAGCTGCTGGCGGGGTCGGCATCATCCTTGTCGAAGAATACCTTTGCCTCGATGATCGCCAACTGATCCGTGATGCGCAGCGGCGTCAGCCGCGTGCGTCCGGCAGGATATTTCAGACGGAACCAGAGCTTTTTATATCGCAGGTCCAGCTCGTGTCCGTTGGCAGTCTTTTTCAAGAATCGCAACGGATCGAAGCCTGCGACACGGTTCAGCTCAGACACGACGGGGACAGCATTGAACAAAGTGGATTCGGGTGTATTCATTTCAAAAGCTCCTTTCTAAATAAAAACATGAGACAGGGCGTAGATTTAACGCGCTTGCCTCATTTTTACAAAATATTCACAGTGATACTCAAGCACTGCGCTGCTGCACTTTGAACGTATTGGTATAGAGTGAGATCCTATGTCCTAACTGCGTGTTGCGTTTTCCGGTATCGTCTTTATGGACCGCCATGTAGAGCATGCCGATCTGACCCACCAGAATAACCTTTGACTTAGCGCGGGTGATAGCCGTGTAGACAAGGCTTCGCGTCAGCATCCGGGCATGGCTCCTCAGTAAAGGGAATAACACCACATCAAACTCAATGCCCTGCGCCTTATGGACGGTGGTGGCATAGGCAAGCTCCACATGGCCCATTTCCTCCATGGAGTACTCCACGACCCTCGTGGGCGAAAACTGGATCGATATGCGCATACCGTCCCGCTCATCATGGCGAAAACTGCGGATAAATCCAATATCGCCATTGGACGCCTTAATACTGTTCTTGTTCTGCATCACCTTATCACCTACCCGAAAATAGAGGCTGGCCACCTTCAGATCGGCTTCCTCCGTCTGCGGGTTCACCAGCTCTCGGATCGCCTCGTTGAGTTGGTCAACGGAGGCCGCGCCGGTGGAGCGGAAGGGCGATAGGATCTGCACGCGGTCTACACCGTATTGCTTCACCTGTGCCAGATAGAGATTCCGTAGGTGTTCGGCGGCTTCCTCCTGGTTGGCGCATTTGCAGACAGTAAAATCATTGCCGTAGAAAAAGCCGGTGTCATTGTTGTTGATCTTCTGCGCGTTATAGGCGATAAGGCTGTCCTTCTTCTGACGGAATATCTCATTGAGCACCGTCACAGGGATCAGCCCGCAGTCGATCAACTCACGGAACACATCACCGGCTCCAACGCTTTGCAGCTGGTCTGCATCGCCCACCAGCAGCACCTTTGTGTTCGGCCCAATGCGGGAGAAGAACTGCCGTGATAGCCACATATCCATCATGGACGATTCATCCACGATGATAAGGCCTGCATCCAGAATATCTTCTTCACATTTCCGGAAGCCGCCATCCTCACCAAACAGTCCCAGCAGGCTGTGCAACGTGCTGGTATTGTTTACGCCGGTACTCTCCGCCATGCGGCGGCTTGCCCGGCCGGTGGGGGCTGCCAGCAGGATATTCTCCGATGGCTTCAGCAGCTTGAACACCTCAATGACCGCTTTCAGGACGGTGGTCTTACCGGTACCGGGTGAGCCGGTAATGATGGACAGATCGCTGCGGAATACCATGTGAACAGCCTCCGTCTGCCGCAGAGAGAGCTCGACCCCCAACTGACGCCGTACCCTTGTCAGCAAGTCCTGCACATCCACCCGTTCTACCGGGCGGCAGAGCAGCCTTGCGATGCTGCGGGCGGTTTCGTCCTCCTGCACGAAGGTCTTGACCAGATAATAGTTGCCGTTGCTGTTGATGATCTTGCCTTGCAGCAGCATGTCGTCGATCACAGCATCCAGATCATCTGCCTTTACCCGCATCTGCGGAACGGGGATCATGCTGTTCAGCAGAGCCATGGACTCCTTACGAAGCTGCTCTGCATCCAGATACAGATGACCGCCATCTCCCTTTGCACCCTCCAGCGCGGCAAATACCGCGCCGCGGATGCGCATGGGTGAGTTCAGCGGCCAATTGTTCTTTCGCATGATCGCGTCCACGCGCTTGAAGCCAAATCCGGATATCTGACAGAGTTCGAAGGGGTTATCCCGCAGAATATCCACGCTGTGTGCGCCGAAATGGTCATAAATCTTCGTGGCTGTGGTAGGGGTGATCTGAAAGGGGGCCAATAGCAGCATCAGATCACGAAGTGTTCGGCTCTCGTTATAGGAGGCAATGATCTCCTCCAGCTTTGCCTTACTGACGCCCCGTATCTCCAGCAGCCTCTCCGGTTCATTCTCCAGCACATGCAGTGTATCTGCGCCAAACCGGTCTACGATCAGCTCGGCGGTTTTGCCGCCAATGCCCTTGATAAGCCGCGAGGAAAGATACCCCTTGATCCCTTCGCGGGTCTGAGGTACGACCTCCTCACATTTCGTCACATGCAGCTGAAAGCCGTTTTTACCCTCTTTCCACTCACCGTCCAGTATCATGCTGACCTGATCGGTGCGCGGCAGTTCATAGCCCACGGCGGCAAAATGGATCATATTGTCCCGATGCCGGTACGCGCTGCGAGCCTTTTCTGGGATAGAACGGTCTGTGGTCTTTACGCTGATTACGCTGTACTTGTTGACAGGGTTATAGAAGATCGTCCGTTCATAGATGCCTGTATAAGCCAACTCATGCAGCCTCCTCTCGTCGTTTTTTCACATAGAAGCGCCGGCTTTCCGAAACAGTGACGTACTGCTCGTAGATGTCCGGGTGCTGCGCCTGCAAACGCTGCAGGTTGTCCTTACTGATGCCGGATTTACGCACAGGCTTATAGCTGATACTGTAAGCCGCTTCACGCCCCTGGCAGACAGCCGTGCAGCTTCGTCCCATTTCTGCGACGATACGGCCTTGCAGCCGCCGCATTTCCGCTTCAATGTGCTCATAGTTTCGTTTCTCCGCGTTTCGCTGGGTCTGAAGCTCCAGATACCGGGTGATCAGCAGTGCCATATTCCCCTCCAGTATCAGCTCCGGTGCCGATGGGTCAGCAGGCCCGAAATGACGCCTGACGCTGTTGAGGATCAGATCGCCGTCCTCCGTATAGGGTGGGGGCATGCCGGTGAGAATGTGGTTCTCCCAGAAATCCCGCTCCAGCGCGATCAGCTCCGCCTCATAGTCCCGGTCACGGTCGATATGCCGGATGATGACTTCATCTTCATTGTTGCCGTACAGGCAGCAGTAGAAGACCTCATCAATGTTCATCACGGACATATAGTGCCGCCCCTGAGCCTCATAGTTGAGGGGAACGATCTCCTGCCCATCCTCGGACCACCAGTGATCCTTTGCATTATAGTTGGTGGTTTTTATTTCGAGGATCGCGGTTCGCCCTCCGGGAAGCTCTACAAAATAGTCAATATCCGCCAGCATAAACGTATGCACCGGATGATAAAACATCTTCTTGATCTGATAGATGCGATACCCCGTTTTCACATGGAATATCTCTGCTACCAGATCCTCCAGCAGATGCCCCATCTTCTTGGCTACCCAGTTGCTCTCCGAGTCGTCAAAAGGCACGATTTTCAGCTTGTCATAGTAGAGATCCCGTGCCGTAGCAAACGGTGAGATTCCTAATATGGCGGCTGCATCGCTGCCGCCGATCCCCCTGCGCCGGTATTCCAGCCAGTCTTTCTCAGGAAGACGCTCCGTGCTGACCAGGACTGACGGCGCATAAGACTCGCTTGCGACTGCCATGGCTATACCCTCCGCTGCCCCGTCTGATGGGGTACAACGCGGGTATAGCTGCGGCGGTATTTTGCCGCCTTTCGCTCCGTTTTCCTGAGTTTCTGCCTGCGCCGGTCTCCTTCTCGATACCGATACAAGCGTTTGCCGGGATAATTCCTTCTGCTCATGTGGATGCCACCTTTCAAATATATTCCAAAGCCTTATGGCATTTGGGTAAATAAAAAAAGCGAGAATGACATCCTAATCCTCTCGGATACTTGCGCCTGCCGATGGCATGGCCGGTGTCATTCTCGCTGCAGGGAAAATGTCCCCTCGAAAACAAAAAAGTCAACAGCCTACTGCTCTGCGGCATAGTGGTGTTGTTGACTAAAATACAAGCTTAACAACGTGTGCGGTTCAGAAACACTCTGAAATGCCTGTATAGGCGTTGCACAAAAAACAATTACATGGTGATAGTACCACAATATATTGTGGTAGTCAAGAAACAATATCGCTCATATAGAGAATTTGAAAAAATATTCCTTCGCATGTTAAATTTACGGCGCCTGCTTTCTTTTTATTTAGTGTAAGGCTAAGCCAGTCAGAAGATGGCTGGTTCTATTACATGCACCTTGAAAACTGAACAGCCGGGTCAGGAATTTATACAGGAGCGGCGGATAGTGTGCAAAGACATAGGGCGCGCACCTGTCACATAAGTGCCGCACAGCGGCAGCCTGCTAATACGCGGTCAAAGGGAGCGCAGGAAATGGGCCTGATGTAATGGCATATATGGGTACTATTTTTTCTATTTTGCAGTTGAACGAATGGAGGTTCAAATCGTATAATACTTATACGAGAGTCGTGGAGGACCATACTGATCTTCACTTCAACTGCAGGAAAGGAGTTGTTGTATGGCAGTTGAAGTAAACAACACAGCTACCCAGGCTAATGCGGATAAAAGAACATATTCAGTACAGGAAATCGCGGACATTCTGCAAATCAGCCGCAGTATGGCCTATGTTCTTTGCCGAAAATCTTTGTTCAAGACCGTTCGTGTCGGCAAGTATGTTCGCATTTCCAAACCTTCTTTTGATGCTTGGCTTGATAGCATAGAATAAAAAGGGAGATTTAGAATGGCTTCTATCGTAAGAAGAGGAAAAACCTTTTCTGTTGTCCACTATGAGGGAACAGGCAAAGACCGTCATCAGGTCTGGGATTCCGGCTTGAGCTATACAGCCGCCAAAGCCCTAAAAGCAAAACTGGAGCATGAAGGCGTGGTCAAGGTCAAAGCGAAGGGCGACGACATGACCGTAAGCGAATTTCTATATGAGTTCGTAGAGAAATACGGGGCAAAGCGCTGGGTCGCTTCCACCTATGACGGAAATGTTGGCCTGCTGGAAAACTATGTTCATCCTTATTTGGGCGACAAAAAGCTGAAATCAATTCGGACAAAGACTGTTGATGACTACTATGACTTCCTGTTGGAAGAGGCGGAGCCTGCTGCAAATATGGGACGGCAGAAACGTGAACATGTAACCGCATCGACTGTTCATGATATTCACAAGATCGTGCGCTGTGCCTTTAATCTGGCAGTCAAATGGGACTACATCAGCACAAACCCGTTTATCAAGGCAACTCTTCCGGAGCACAGAGAACAGGAACGCAAGGTATTGGAGCCTGAGCAGGTTTTGAAAATCCTTGACTTTACCTGTCGCAAAGAGTATTACGACTACTATCTTATGCACTGTGCGATTCATCTTGCGATTGCTTGCACGATGCGCGGCGGAGAGATTGGTGCCTTACAATGGGATCGTGTTGATATGGTTAAACAGCGTGTCAGTATTGATCGCGTTATTGACCGTATTGGCAAGGAAAACGCAAAACTTCCGAAAATGCAGATTCTTTTCACCTTTCCGAACCTTTATCCCGGAACAAAAACGAGCATTATGCTGAAGCAGCCTAAAACGGAAGGCAGTATCCGGGAAATTGATGTTCCTGCCAGCACCATGCAGGCATTGGCCGGTCTGAGGGAGTTACAGGAGAATTTGAAAAAGGAGCTTGGCCCCGAAGGGTATGCTGATTATGGTCTTGTAATTTGCCAAGCCAACGGCCGCCCCGTCATGACGGAACACTTGAATAAGAAGTTCAAAGATATCCTCGACGATTTGAATGATCCAGATATCGATCCGAAAGACTTCGTATTTCATAGTCTCCGACATACGAGCGCGGCGGCAAAGTTGGCCCTGTCGCACGGCGATTACAATTCTGTTCGTCACGCTGGTGGGTGGGCAAATCTTGAGATGCTGACACGCCGGTACGGAAATCACTCTTTTGCCAATGACCGACTCAATGTTGCTCAGAAGATGGATGACTTCCTTGGAGGAAACAGTCCGGAAAGCACGGCTTTACCGGCCAATCCTTCGGTATCGCCCGAAGCGGCAGAAGCTGCCCTCAAGGCGATCCTGCAAAGCAATCCTGAGTTGCTAATCAAAGTCGCCCAGTCCATCCAAAACTGCTAATCCGTAGAAGATCCGATTAGCAAAGATTTCAGCCTGTCGAAATATCGTATTAGCAAAAGCCCCTCTCCAAAAGCAAAAATTTCTGCTAATATTAGCAAAAATCCTGCTAATGAAAAGGGGCTTGACCAATCAAAATGCTTGCTAACCGTTCAACTTTTATTAGCAAGCACAAAACCCGCAAACGCTTGTGGCGTAAGGGATTGTGGCACCCCCGGCGTGACTCGAACACGCTACATCCCGCTTAGGAGCACATTTTATACATTTTTCGCTAATACAGTTTGGTCTCTCACGACGCTCCAAACCCGCATAAACACTGACTTTTTTAGCGAACACAATGTTTTTTCGTCTCTCCTGTTCCTGCTAATTTTGCGTGATGATTCGAACTCCAATTAGCAAGGAATTAGCAAGGACGCCTTACAGCCGGTCACGCCAAATCGGCAACCTCCGTCTTTGCTGACGGATAAAATCGATATGCATTCTAAAATTTAGTATAACACAAATTGTCAGAAAATTCAAGATACACAGCACGGTACAGATCTCATCACGATGTCTGTACCGTGCTTTTTATTTTTGGAGGAAACAACTATGTCAGAGTATCAATTAGAATTAAAGCAAATCGTGGACTACCCACGCTGCCGGATCTACCGGCAATTTATCGGGCTGCTGATGAAGGATAAAAACATCCGTGTCGGCGGCACATCAAGGCTTTACCATTTCACGGTGCTGTCATGCTTCGCAAACTTCCGTACTTCCTATAAACGGATCGACGGGATCAGCTACACGATCTATCCCGGCGAATGGCTCTGCCGTGTGAGCGAGCTAACCGAGTGGTTCCGCACCCGCTTTCAGCATCAGGCGCTTGCCATTCTCAGGGAGCTTCAGGACAGACATCTTATCACCTATACGCTGCTCGGCCGAGGCAAGCTGGTGAAATTCAAAATCAAAGGATGGTGCAAATACAACAGAGTTTTAGAGTACAATGCCCCGTGCCAGAAGGATACCGGCTTCTTCTTTCTGCCGATCTCGGTCGCCAATGAGTTGGTCGGCGCCGGTCGCTGTTCGGAAATGGACGCTATGCTGGACCTGTGGATCAACACCGTATACAACGACACGCAGGTGCAAGGCTCAGAGGTCGGTCCCGTCGTGTATATGAGAAACGGCACCGGAAGCCCGCTCATCGGGTATGCGGAGCTTGCACAGCGCTGGGGCGTGTCCAAGGCGACGGCAGGGCGCTATCTCCGTAAAATGCAGGAGCTCGGCTATCTGTCTATGGTCGCATTCCCCGGGACGCACGGCACTGCCATCTACCTCAAGCAATATCTCTCGACCATGTTCCAGATCTCCGATGTGATGATCGACAAGGATGAGGTGGCAATGTCGCTTAATATCCATATTCAGATGGACGAAGAAACGGAGGACGGCAGCGTGTCAGAAAACAGTTCCGGCGTTTCAAAATCGCACACGGAGATCATTCTGCAAAAAGCGGCAAAAATCCTTGCTGCACAAGGCTTTCCGTGCTTTTCATGCCCGAGGCTCCAGTGTAAGTTATTACCCTTATCCGACGATTGCAGGGAAGCATTTATTCATATCTGCGATCTCAGGAAACTGAAAGACTACCGCTATTTGCTTGTGCTGTCCTGCAAGGATTCCACAGAGATATTCCAGTTTGAGGTGCGGCTGTCGCCCATAACCGTGGAGGAGGTGTGACCGATGAAAAAGCAACCGGAACAGATGCCGGAAGACCAGAGATTTCACGATACCTACCTGCTTCTGAAAAAATACCGGGATGTGGTGTGGGGCTTGGAGCTGTCGGTGCAGCAGGTCAAACGGCGGTTTCAGATGGAGGTTGGCAGCAGTATCGAGGACTTTTTGGAGTCCATCTACCTTGCCGGCGTGGATTTTGCGGATAACGGCATTGAAGAACAGGCCAGAAGCATTGAAAAAAGCTATCAAATGCTGAAGCTGCTGGAAACCTCGGTCAATATCATGCGAAACAAGCATAAACACGGCGAGATGTACTATTGGCTGCTCTATTACAGCTACCTATCGCCCCAGCAATATCGGAGCGTTGATGAGATTATCGAAATGATCCGCCCCCATGTGTCCGACATCAGCGAACGCACCTTTTTCCGCAGGCGAAAGAATGCTGTGGAGGCTCTTTCTTCAATCTTGTGGGGCTATACTTCCCGGGATAGCTTGAGTCTTTTGGAGCAATTTTTCCCCGATAAATAGCGTTGGCAGTAAATCGGCGGTGAATGGCAGTACATTGGCAGTGTTTTGCTATTGTGGCGCAAATCCGTATGTGCTATAATGTGTATGCTCAAAACTGTATCAAGTGCCGACAGGGAAAAACGGACACCATTTTTCGATGGTGTTTTTTTGTTGCCCTAATCGGCGCAATCGCACAAGCCGCTCCATTTCTCGGGGCGGCTTAGTATTTTTTCAAGGAGGTACACAGTGAAAAATCAACTGAAAACCACAAAGCCGAAGGACCGGAAGGAGCGCTGCCATATCAACTGGGGGCGTTTTCTTTTTGCCGGTTTTCTCAGCGCCACGATGCTGGCGGCAAACACGATGCCCGCCTTTGCGGCGACAACGGTATGGGAAAAGGCCAACGAGATCATGAAGGATGTGTATACGCAGATCCTCACGATCTCTACCATTGCCGCCGTTGTGACCGCCGCTATTGCACTGCTGATGATGAATTTTTCCAAATCGGGGCGGACGGTGGACGAAGCCCGTGCCTGGCTGAAGCGCATCATCATCACCTGGGCGATCCTTAACGGTCTCGGCTTTATTATGGCCTATATCACTCCCTTCTTCTCCGGCGGCAAGTGGAACGGATAACCGTTCCCGCCGAAATGAAAGGAGGTCGATGTCTTGGGCATACTTGACGGAATCGTAGAGTGGATCGCAGAACAGGTCATGAACGGACTGGACATTATCAACACCTCGGTTTTGGGCGCACTGGGCTGTAATATGGACACCTTCAAGCGGTATTTCCCTGCGGCAGAAACGATGTATAAAATTTTCGTTGCTCTGGCGATTGGGCTCATCCTGCTTAACTGGGTGTGGCAGCTCTTTAAGAATTACGGGCTTTCCGCCGGCATTGAAGCGGAAGATCCCGTGAAGCTTTCCATCCGTTCCATACTCTTTATTCTGCTGGCCTACTTTGCGGACGAAATCGTAAATATCATACTGAAAATCGGAGGGACGCCCTATCAGTGGATACTCAATTCCGAATTGCCGCCGCTTGACTTTGCCAGCTTCAATTCCGTTTTCCTGACGATACTCGGCGTATGTGCAAGTGGTACCGTGGCATTGATCGCACTGATACTCATACTGATTCTGGCTTGGAATTACATCAAGCTGCTGTTTGAAGCGGCGGAGCGCTATGTACTGCTCGGCGTGCTGGTATTTACCGCACCGGTCGCCTTTGCCATGGGCGCATCGCAGACCACTTCCAACATCTTTAAGAGCTGGTGCCGTATGTTCGGCGGACAGGTATTCCTGCTTCTGATGAACGCCTGGTGCCTGCGGCTCTTTACCAGTATGGTGGGGCAGTTTCTCTCCAACCCTTTGGCACTTTAAGGAGGAACGATGAAAAGAAAACATAAAATACTCATTATCCTGCTTGCCGTTTCCGTGACCATTTCGCTGACGACCGTTCCGGCGTTTGCTTTGACCGAAAGCGAAGTACAGGATCAGGTAAACGCCGTCGGGAAAGAATCTGTCACCGGAAATCTGTTCGTATGGTTTCTGTGCGCAATCGCCTTTTTGAAGGTGTCACAGAAGATCGACAGCTTTATGTCCTCTCTCGGCATCAATGTCGGACACACCGGAGGCTCTATGCTGGCCGAGGCGATGATTGCTATGCGTGGGATCGGAGTGGCAAAAAATTATTCAGGTAAAGTCGGCGGCTCCGGCAGGAGTTCCGGCGGCGGAGGCAACACCTTTATGAAGGGCGGGCTTTCCAGCGTTGTGAGCCGAAAGGTCACAAACACCGCCATTAACAATGCCAACGGCTCAAAAAGCGGCGGCCTCGGCGGTATGGCATTCAATTCCTCGCTCGGTAAGGGAGGAGGCTTCGCCAACAGTGTGATCGGCAAGATCGCAACCGGCAATATTTCTTCGACCGGCTCTATTTCCGGTGAAAGCGCTACGGACTCTCTTATGTCCTATATGGGATATACGGCGCTCGGGCCGGATGCGGAAGGAGTCCCGTCCTTTTCCGATGTGGAGATCGGAGGCGGACATATCTTCGCAACCGAAACGAATGACGAGCACCCGGAGGGCATCGCCATGGGAATGTATCACACCGACCAGTATATGCCGCCCGAAGGAGAATACACGACCGTCACGGCTGCGGACGGAACCTCTTGGTATAAGCAATATGCAACGGATACCGTAGAGCGAAAGCCTCATAAAGCAGACGACGGCAGTATCGTCTATGAGGAAAGCCTTGTCAAAAGGCTGCCGAAAGCTCCCCGGCGAAAGGATAAGATCTGATGGCGGATAACAGTCGTCCGGTTGCTGAACCGTTGCAGAAAGGCGCACAGGCCGCACAAGCGGTGCGAGGTGCTGTTAAAACCGGAAAAGCCATCGCCGGCGCTGCCAAGGGTGCGGCTGCCGGAGGTGTGTGGGGCGCCGTTGCCGGCTTTGCGTGGGAAAACCGAAAGTTTGTCGGTAAGGTTATCATTGCGGCGACCGCCGTGCTGATGATCCCGATCCTTATTCTGTGTATGCTCCCCGGAATCATATTCGGAGGCTTCGGTAATTCCCATTCTCCAGCCGACCCCGATATGCCGATTATGAACAGCAGTGCGGCAATCGACGGTAATCTGACCGAGATCTCTACTGCCGTGAGCCGCGTGCTGTCCGAGGCGCTTACCGATACGCTGAGCGCAATAGACAACGATTACGCTGCTTGTACCGCTGACGGCAAAGAGGTCATAAACCCTTATGAAAGCTCACCGAATTTCAACGCCAATCAGTTTGTCGGACAATACTGTGCGGCAAAGAATGAGGATTATGCCGCTGTGTCCGTATCGGATATGGAATCCATGCTGCGCAGCGGCAAGGACAAGCTCTATTCCTATACCAAAAAGGAAGAGGAACGCACAATTGATACGGTCACGACCTCGGTAACGGTAGATGCCTCGACCGGCGAGGAAACCACAACGGAGACCGTAACGACAACCACGGAAAAGTGGATCGTTTATACCGTTTCCTACAACGGTGAAGCCTACTTTGCCGATGAGGTATTCCATCTGACCGCCGAGCAGAAGGACCTTGCCGACGATTATGCGTATAACCTCAGTCTGTTCCTCGGGGACAGTATGTTTCAGGTGCTTCCTACTGGGTATACAACGGTTTCCTCGCTCGGTAATATCCGCTTTACGGACGGACAAACCGAGGTCGTCTATTTCAATCAGCTGGATGAACGCTATGCGGGGCAGCCGTATGGCACTGACAATATCGGCGGCTACGGCTGTGGGCCTACGGCGATGTCGATCGTTGTATCCTCGCTGACAAACGATACCGTTGACCCCATCGAGATGGCAAGATGGTCGTATGAAAACGGCTATTGGTGTTCGGGCAGCGGCTCCTATCACGCGCTGATCCCTGCCGCCGCAAAAGCGTGGGGACTGAATGTTGAGGGCTGTACGGCTTCGGACGGGCAGAAAATTGCAGACGCTCTGACTGACGGCAAATTGGTGGTCGCCATTATGCTGAAGGGGCATTTCACAAGCTCCGGTCACTTTATCGTCCTGCGTGGTGTAAAGGATGGGAAAATACTTGTAGCCGATCCGGCAAGTTACGACCGAAGCAGTATGGAGTGGGATCTGTCCATCATTCTGAATGAGGCAAGCACCCACGCCGGAGCCGGCGGACCTTTCTGGATCATTGGATAGAAAAGAGGAAAACCATGTGGACAACAATAGCGTTTCTTATCGGAGGTGCATTTGGCTGCGTGTTCATGTGCCTATTTCAGATAAATTGGCACGAGGCGCAGGAAGAATATCGCATCACCGATAAAGAATCCGGAAAACAAGAAGGAGGTTTTGATGAGCAAAAACAGTGAACATCACGATACTTACATCATCCCTCCAAATTTTATCGAGGGCAGCACCTTATTTGGAGGGATGTTCAAAATACGGAATGTGATTGAAGCCGGCGTACTTGCCGCAGCGGTAGGCGTGCCGGTTTTCTCTCTTGACCTTTCACTCACCGTCCGTATTATCATTCTTTGCCTGACGGCGCTGCCGCTTGCCTTATTTGCGCTGATGGGTGTTGCCGGCGAGCCGCTTTCTTCGTATATCGTTGCCTTTTTCAAGTGGCTCAAGAACCGCCGTGTGGTCGGCAAGACAGAGCCGAAGGAGGTGCGGAAGAAGCCGAAACCAAAAAAAGAAAAGCAGCCTGCGTCGGAAAACGAGTCGATTCTATCGGAGATCGCCGGTGTTATCCGCAAGCGGTCGGCAAAGAAAAAACATACCGAAAAACCCCGGGCGGCAAAGACACCAAAACGGGAAAAACCGCACCGCAGGAGCAAAGCAGACTCGCTCTTTCTCAACCCCGTAGCGGAGTACCTACCGATTGAAAAAATCGCAAACGGCATTATCTACACCAAGGATCACCGGTATATCAAGCTGATCGAGGTCGTGCCGATCAATTTTCTGCTCCGAAGCGCCAGAGAACAGCGGAGCATTATCTACTCCTTTATCAGCTACCTGAAGATCAGTCCGGTCAGGATACAATTTAAGGTGCTGACAAAGCGTGCGGACCTCAATAAGCACACCGAGATTGTCCGCCGTGAAATGGAAGCTGAAACCGATCCAAACTGTCGGAGCCTGCAGGAGGATTACCTAAAGCTCATCAATCGCATCGGCTCCCGTGAAGCAACTACCCGCCGTTTCTTTGTCGCCTTTGAATATGAGCAGGTCGGACGGCGCGGCAGCAATGAAGAAGCCGATGCCATTGCCTCTCTGCAAACCGCCGCAAGAACGGCGGCAAACTATTTGAAGCAATGCGGCAATGAGGTGCTGACACCGGAAAACGAAGACGAATTCACGGTGGATGTGCTGTATAACATCCTCTGCCGCCAGGAAAGCTCGGATATTCCGCTTCCGCAGAGAGTGCAGAATGTCCTTTCAAGCTATATCGCAGCAGGAAAGGATACGGACGCCATTCCGTGTACGGAGTTTTTTGCGCCGCGCACGCTGGATTTTACCCACGCCAAATACATTTGTGTGGACGGGCAATATCGGTCATATCTACTGATCCCGTCCTACGGCTACAAATCCCAAGTGGCGGCCGGTTGGCTGAGTCTGCTTGTCAATGCCGGCGACGGGATCGACATCGACCTGTTTCTGACCCGTCAGCCGAAGGAGCGTATGGTGAACAAGCTCGGTCAGCAGCTTCGTATCAACCGTTCCAAGATCCGAGAAGCCAGCGATACCAACAGCGACTTTGACGATCTGGACGGTGCTATCCGCAGCGGTTACTTCTTGAAGGAGGGGCTTTCCAACAATGAGGATTTTTATTATATGAACATCCTCATTACGATGACCGCCGACAACGCCGAGGATCTGGAATGGCGTGAGCGTGAAATGCGAAAGCTACTTATCTCGCAGGATCTCAATATCGTGTCCTGCTCATTTCGGGAAGAACAAGGCTTTTTGTCGTCGCTGCCGCTGACGAATCCGGAGAAGCACCTATATGAGCGCTCCAAGCGCAATGTGCTGACAAGCGGGGCGGCAAGCTGCTATCCCTTTACCGCTTATGAGCTGAGCGACGATAACGGCATTTTGCTCGGTGTTAACAAATACAACAATTCCCTTGTGATCGTGGACATTTTCAATTCCGCAGTCTATAAGAACGCCAACATTGCGATCATGGGAACCAGCGGTGCAGGTAAAACCTTCACCTTGCAGCTGATGGCATTGCGGATGCGGCGAAAAGGCACCCAGGTATTTATCATCGCTCCGCTGAAAGGACACGAATTTCTGCGTGCCTGCCGCAATACGGGCGGCGAGTTCATTCAGATCTCCCCGGCATCGAAAAACTGTATCAATGTCATGGAGATACGCAAGACCGATCGGTCAGTGGATGAGCTGTTGGACGGCGCTCCGATCGAGAAATCGGAGCTTGCCGCCAAAATTCAGCAGCTGCACATCTTTTTCAGTTTGCTGATCCCCGACATCACCCACGAAGAACGGCAGCTTTTGGACGAGGCCCTTATCAAGACCTACAATGCCAAGGGGATCACCCACGACAATGATACGCTCACAGACCCGGATGATCCCGACCGTTACAGAGAAATGCCGATTTTGGGCGACCTGTATGACATTCTCATTACCGCACCCGAAACCAAACGCCTGGCAAATATCCTCAACCGTTTGGTACACGGCTCGGCCAGCACCTTTAACCAGCGCACCAATGTCAATTTGGATAACAAATACACGGTGCTGGATATTTCCGAGCTGTCCGGCGATCTGCTGACGGCGGGAATGTTCGTGGCGCTTGATTATGTGTGGGATAAGGCAAAGCAAAACCGTACCGTGGAAAAGACCATCTTCATCGACGAATGCTGGGCGCTGATCGGCGGCTCTGCCAACCGCCTTGCCGCAAACTTTGTGCTGGAGATTGCCAAAATTATCCGTGGCTATGGCGGCAGCGCTGTTTTCGCTACGCAGGATCTCAACGATTTCTTCGCTCTCGACGACGGAAAATACGGCAAAGGCATCATCAACAACTGCAAGACCAAAATCGTCCTCAATCTTGAAGACGAGGAGGCGCAGCGGGTACAGAGTATTTTACATCTGTCCGAGGCGGAGGTCATGGAGATCACCCACTTTGAGCGAGGCAACGGACTGATCAGCACCAACAACAATAACATCACGGTAGAGTTCCGGTGCAGTGACTTGGAGAAAAGCCTGATCACGACCGACCGCCGTGAGCTGCAGGAGCTGGTCGAGCAGAAAAAGCGGTAACACCGACCGAATACGGAATTTATACGCATTAAGGCGTTATTGCGGATTTAATACGCTTTTAATGCGTATAGAAAGGAGACCGAAATGAAAACGCGAGCAGAGATATACAGCAAAGAGGCTGCGGATATGCTGCGGAATATCACGACCTATCACTATATGCGGCATGATCAGCTTTTGCGGCTCTATCCGGGAAGGGAAGAAAAGATCGATAATCTTCTGTCCTTCTTTCTAAGGCAGGGACGGATCTTTCGGGACGAACATTCCGACTTGTATCACGACGGCACCGAAGCTCACGCCGACAACGAAATGCTGGCGGCGCTTTGGGTGCTGGTGGATTTTATCGACCGGGTGGACTACCACTCTTCCACGGACTTTCCGGCAAAGCTGATTTTTATTGCCGACGGCGAGCTGTACGAGGTCATCTATGTAGAAACAGGCGGCGAGGCTCTGATCGAGCATGCTGTCGCCAAGCAGCCGGACGATGCGGAAAAGCGCATCGTCATCGTGGAAAGCGCCGAGCAGATCGGCAAGCTGAACATCCCCGATGTGACGGCGTACTGCACCGTGGATATGAACACCGGCGCTGTTCAGTATTATAAGCAGGAATAGGAGGACCGCATTGGACAGAACAAGTATTTCAAGACGAATCGGGAGCATCAAGGGCGACATAGAAAAGCTGTCAAACACCCTTTGTGCCATCGAAAAGACGGATATAGAAAACTATCCGGAAAATTATGCTATGCTGACTACCGACGCCGCATTACGCAGCGAGCTTATCGCCTGCCGTATGCGGCATTTGTTATACGGCTCGACGACCACACGGAAGGAAACCTATCTTGCTTCTGCCGGTGTGGTGCAAGGTATCCGCATTCAGGCGCAGGAGAATATGCTGGAGATCACGCTGCCGTGCCTGCTGCCCAAGCGAAAGCAGCGGCAAAGCACAGAATTTCTGATCGACCCGTTGTATTTCACACTGAGCCAGTATTCGGACAACAATGGGCTGCCAAAGTTTCGGCAGTGCGTCGTGTGCTTTTCGCATATTTACAGCGAGAAATTCCATAACCGCCGGGTGCGGGATTACGACAATCTGGAGCTCAAACAGCTTTTGGATGTGCTGTCCACTTTCATTATGGTAGACGATACCGGACTTTTGGTGGATGCCTATAACACAACGGAGATCGGTGAAGCAGACTGCACCCGCATTTCCGTAATGGCAAAAGAGGACTTCCCGAAGTGGCTGAATGAACGGGAAAAGAGCCTGAAAACCATATCGGATTTTTAGCGGTCAGCGGTCGAAAATTTCACGATACGGCACGGCAAGGCAAATGTGCCCGCAAATCAAGGCTTTTCCCGCCGTGCCGAAGCCGAAAAACTACCCGGGTTATCAGCAACCTCGGTAATATTCAAAGCAAAAGGAGGTGGTGCGCTATGCGCTGCACAAACGGTCTGCCGGATAAGCAGACGGTGGGCTACACGCTGCTTGAACTCGTTGCCGTGTCGGGCGAGCTTCCGGCCGATCAACTCTGCCGACTCCCTGGCGGCGACAGTTATAAGCTGAATGTTGTCCGAGTTCTCAAGTCGCAAAAGCTGCTGCGGACTTATTACCGTGACGGTGTGCGTGGATACAGGCTGACGGCCCCGGCCAAGAAAGCCCTTTGCCGTGATGCGCCCGAACGCTTTTCCTTTTCGCTGTCCGGTTCTGCTGAGACCAATCTGGTAAAAAGCGAGATCACACGTCGCCTGCGCCTTCACCGTGTGGCTGAAGCGACACTGACAATGAAAAATGCCGGTGTGCTGATCTTCCGTGATGAAAAGCCGAATGTCTTTTCTCCCGAATGGGAGGAAACCGATTCCCTCTCCGTAACGGCTCCGGCATTTTATAACTCACGGGAGATCAAGGAGATGGGAACGGTATTTGCCAAGATCCGCGGCGCCCGTTCGGTCGGTGTGCTGCTCACCCCTACCGATGTGTTCGTGGTCTATGACCTCGGCAATTCCCTAATGAAATGGGAGTACAAATCCGAAATGCGGACAAAGGCACTGATGAAAACGGTGCTGTGCCGGGAGCGCCTACCGCACCAGTATCCGCCCGAGGCGGTACAGGGACTTTTGCTGGCAGACAGTATGGAGCAAGCCCATGACATTCTCAAAGAGAACGAGGGACGGCAGTATTTTATCCTTGATGGAAATTATGAGCATTTTTATTTTCTCACAAACGACCGCAAGGGAGAACGGCTGCTGAGCCTGCTATGCAGCAGGGCTCTGACGGAACGGCTCACGGATATTCTGTATGCCGACCTGTACGAATGTGATTTTGCAGGCAACCTGGAATGTGACGCCGCCGACCGAAACGGCGAGCCGGTGCTGCTCTCTTTCTTCTGTGACCTGCCCCGTATCAAACGGTTTGACACGGCATTGCAGCTGCAGAACAAGTACGGCACGCTGATCTGCTTTGACTTTCAGCGGGAAGCGCTGGAACGCTATTGCAGCGGCCGGGTAAAATTTCAGACCATTGATTTTGAAAAATGGGAAAGGAGCTTTTTTGAGTAAGAAGAAAAGACTGTTTGGCATATTGCTGGCGCTTCCTCCCCTTCTGCTGGGTCTGCTCTACGGCGGCGGATATATTGCTCAGTTTATGCGCAATTATCACGAATGGCAGGCTGCCGGCGGAACGCCCGGCAACGGGACTTCACCCACAATGCCGTCCTACAGCATGGGCGAGTGTCTGCGTGTCATTTTTACTATGCCATACGGCATAGTCGGCATTCTCATTTGTGTGGGAGCGCTGGCGCTGCTCATCGTTATGGTCATGCGTATGGGCTACAGTGAAACCGGCGAATACGACAAGGACCGCAACTTCATCTATTCCAAGAAAGGCACCTACGGCACATCCGGCTTTATGAGCGAAAAGGAAGCCGAGGAGATCTTTGATCTAAGAACGAGCCTAAAAAACCATAACGGCACGATCTTCGGGCTGCTGAACGGGCGGTATGTGTGTATGCCGGAGGAAAGTATGCTCAACAAAAATGTGGCAGTGTATGGTGCCAGCGGCAGCATGAAAACGAGGGCTTACTGTATCAATCGCATTTTGCAGGCGACCGTTCCGGGCAAGGACGGCAAAATGGAATCCCTGATCATCTGTGACCCAAAATCCGAGCTGTACGAAAAGACCAGTGAGCTGCTGCGCAAGACACATACCGTTAAGGTGTTCAATCTTGTGTGCCCGGAAAATTCGGACTCGTGGAATTGCCTTGCGGAGATCGAGGGCGATGAGCTGATGGCGCAGCGCTTTTGCGATGTTATTATCAAAAACACCGGCTCGGAACGGGGCGACCACTTCTGGGACAGCGCCGAAATGAATCTGCTCAAAGCGTTAGTCCTCTATGTGGAACAGGGGTATCCGCCCGAGAGAAAGAATATCGGGCAGGTCTATCGGCTGCTGACCCACTGCGATGAAAAAGAGCTGAACAGCCTGTTCAATATGCTGCCGTCCTCGCATCCGGCGAAAGCCCCCTACGCCATTTTTCAGCAGGCGTCCGATACCGTGCGCAGCGGCGTGATCATCGGCCTTGGCTCAAGACTGCAGGTATTCCAGAACAGATCCATCTGCAATATGACCGCCTTTGATGAGATCGATATGGAGCTGCCGGGACAGCAGCCCTGCGCTTATTTCTGTATCACCAGCGACCAGGACAGTACCTTCGACTTTTTATCGTCATTGTTTCTGTCATTTGTTTTTATTAAGCTGGTGCGGTATGCAGACAAAAACTGCGAGGGCGGCAAGCTGCCTATCCCCGTTCATGTGCTCGGTGAAGAACTGACGGCCTGCGGCGTTATTCCCGACCTCAGCCGAAAAATCAGCGTGATACGCTCCCGAAACATCAGCATGAGCTGCGTGTTCCAGAACCTTGCCGGACTTCAGAACCGATACCCGCTGAACCAATGGCAGGAGATCCTCGGCAACAGCGATGTGCAGCTTTTTCTCGGCTGCGTGGATGAACTGACGGCAAAGTACATCAGCGACCGCTCCGGCGAGGTTTCCGTGCATGTGCAGAGCAAGGCAAAACAGCTCGGCACCTGGCGGATCTCCAACTACACACCGGAATACAGAGAGACCAGCGGCGTCGGCAAGCGAAAGCTGCTGACGATGGATGAGGTCTTGCGGCTGCCGATCAGCAAGGCGCTCATCATTGTTCGAGGCCGCAAGCTATTGCAGGTGGACAAATGCGATTACACAAAGCACCCGGAAAGTAAAAAGATGATTTCCTGCAAGGCTTCTGCACATATACCTGAGTGGCAAAAAAAGCAACCGAAGGAGGTGGAAGAAGTATCGCCTGCGCCGGTAAAAAAACCGGGCAGAAAGAAAAGGACACCGACATCCAATGTGGTGCCAACCGACAAAGACAGTATCATGTCCAAAAACTAAAGGAGGAATCAACCTATGCCTAAGAAAAAAGAAGAGCCGGAAGTTACCGCTGCAGTGGAAACGACCGAAAGCACTGCGGAGGTGACCGACATTGAGCCCGTTCCCGTCGAACCTGCCGCCGAAGTACCTGCCGAGCCGATCAAGCCGGCTGTCGAAGAGCCGCCGAAGCCCAAACGCACCCGCAAAAAGAAAACGGATGCCGTGGACGAGGAAGCTTTACCCGAACCTCAACCGGCTGCCCCCAAGGAGGCTGCAGCAAAGAAAAAAGAAGCCGCAGCAGCGGATCGGCAGAATAAGCCGAAGACGGATCCTATTCTGACGCTGGAGGTCGGCGGTGAAGTTACGACCGAGACACATGAGATGGACGCCGCATGGCACGAGATCCTGACTTCCAACCGTTCGCATCGTATCCTGACCGGAATGCTCGGCGGCGTGGAAGAAACGGAAGCCGGGAAAACGCTCGCCGTTGTAGATTACAAGGGCTTTCGTGTAGTCATCCCGCTGAAGGAAATGCTCGTGAAGTTGGAAAAGAACCTCAAAGGCACGGAGTATACCGAAATGATCCGCCGCCAGAACAAGCTGCTCAGCAATATGCTGGGCTGCGAGATCGACTTCATCGTGAAAGGCGTGGATCAGAAAACACGCACCGTTGTGGCAAGTCGCAAGGAAGCTATGCTCAAAAAACGGCAGGTCTTTTACATGAATCAGGATGCCTCCGGCGCATACCGCATTTACGAAGGACGCACCGTGCAGGCCCGTGTGATCGCCGTGGCGGAAAAGGCGGTGCGCATCGAAGCCTTCGGTGTGGAATGCTCAATCATGGCACGGGACCTGTCCTGGGATTGGATCGGGGACGCCAACGACCGCTTTTCCGTCGGGGATCAGATCCTCGTCCGTATTCTGGAGGTCAACCGTGATAGCCTGGAGGAGCTTTCCATCCGTGCAGATGTAAAAAGTGTATCCGAGAACACCAACCGCACCTATCTGAAGCAGTGTCGGGTGCAAAGCAAATATGCCGGCAAGGTGACAGATGTGCATAAGGGCGTGGTGTATGTCCGCCTGAATAACGGAGCCAACGCCATTGCCCACACCTGCCTCGACCGGCGCACACCCGGCAAGAAGGACGATGTTTCTTTTGCCGTGACGCACATTGATGAAGACCGCGGCGTGGCGGTCGGGATCATCACCCGTATTATCAAGCAGCATTTGTAGGCTGTTGAAAAACGGTGGGTGTTAGTCGTATAATATGAGCAAGACGGAAATTTCCGAACAAGGAGGGGCTTTTTATGCGTAAAATCATCTTCGTCTTGCTCGCTTTGCTGCTGACTCTTGCAGGCTGCGGCAAAGAGGCTTTGCCGGAAACATCCTCTGTGCCTTCGGAGGATACTCATATCACATCTCCCACTGAGGAAAAAACGGAACAAAGCACGGTGCCCTCTTCCGAGCCTGCCAAAACTACCGAAGTGCCGGAAGAAACCGCTGTATCCAAGGCGGAAAGCGGTACTTCCGACAGTTCCGTAAAGGAGCCGAAACAAAACACACCTTCCGGCGGACCGACTGAGCCTACTGAAAAGACGGCTCCGGCAGAAAGCACGCCGCCGCTAACAGAGCCGACGGAAACGACACCGACCGTGCCCAATGCTTCGGCTTCCGATGCCGGGGCGATCGCAGAGCTGGTCGCACAGTATCTGAACGACTACCGCACGGCGCAAGGCACTGCTGCCGTCACCCGGCTGTCCGGTCTCACGGGATATGCCGAATACCGCAGCCGCCAGATTATCTCGGACTTCTCACACAACACCATGGATGAACGGGCGGCGGCAACGGCACTGTCCTACGGGTTGTATGTGGATCCTTCTGCATACGGAATGGATGGAGAGCCATATTATACCGCCTGCGCGGGCGAAGCGATCGCCAAGGCCGGATATGCGGGCACTGTCGATTATGTAGCAAGCTCTTTGGCTCGCCTGATACGAAACAGCCCCGATCACTGGTCTTACATAGGAAGCGGCGAATATCGGTATATCGGTGTCGGCATCACCTACGAAAGCGGAATGTGGTACTGCGATGTGGCGCTCACCAAAGACAACTACGGATAAAACAGAATAATCAAAGCCAAAAGACTTCATTGCCTATGCGATGGAGTCTTTTCTCTTTCAAGAAAGGAAAGAACCATCATGACAAAGAAAAAGCTTAGCTTCAAAAAATGGCTGTCCATGCTTTTGACTGCCGTAATGCTGGTGGCCGCTTTGCCCATCAGTGCCTTTGCGGCGCCCGCTTCGGGAATCCCGGCGAATATGCTGGATAATGTCTATCTGAATGCCCTCGCCTATACCGGCTACAATGTTCAGGCTCAAAAGGACGACGGCACGATCTTTATAAAGACCGGCAGCTCGGTATCCGCCTCGATTCGTTCGGGTATCGGCTACGGCACAGGCCCGTCCGGCCTTGAAACCAATTCCGGCGGCGTACCGGATATTGCCAGATTCCGTTCACACGGACTCTGCTGCGCCTCCTATGTCAGCTATGTTTATTACAACTATATGCCGAATGTGGCGCATATCAATACCGCCACTGTGCCTTGCCCGTCCAATCCGAGATCGGCAACCGCCTATAACACAGCGGCAAACGGCTGGGTAGAAAGCGGTAAGGCCAGACGCATCAGCTTTACGCAAAGCTCGGACGGAAGTAACTTCAATCCTTCCGAGGAAATTCCCATCGGGTCGCTGATTGTCTTTAAGCATATCCCGACCGGCAGCATTGCCCATGTGGCGATCTATGCAGGCTATTATAACGGCAAACACTTCGTCACCCATGTCGGCAATGACCGAGGCCCTGAGTTTTCTACCATCGTCGGTATGAGCAAGGGCGATTACCCCGAGGCGGTCGTGCAGGTCATCGTACCGGAATTTGTAGAGGCCTACGGGTCCATTGAAGTGCAGAAAAACGATACCAACGGCAAAGGCCTTGCCGGAGCCTACTTCGTTGCCACATCACAGAAAGACGGCACACAGTATCTGATCGGCCCGACCGACGCCGGCGGTCACGGCTCCAGCATCGAGCGCATCCCCTATGGGCAGTACACGGTAAAGGAAACGGTATTCCCGGCAAACTACCGTGCCTACGGGCAGACCGAGTGGACAGTCACCGTCAGCGCCGCCAATAACGGCGCTGCCAGATTTACCGCTGTGAATGAGGAAATTCCCGGAAATGTGAAGATCGTCAAGGAGTCCGAGGACGGCAAGATCAGTGGTATCCGGCTGAATATCTCCGGCAATGGCGTGAACGAGGATGTTGTCACCGGCTCTGACGGCGGCATTACCGTAAAGAACCTGAAGCCTGGCACCTATACCGTGTCCGAATACGAATATGAGGGCTATGTGCCGCAGCCGCCGCAGGCCGTCACCGTCGTTTCCGGCGGCACATCCATCGTAACCTTCAGCAATCTTCTGCAGCGTGGCAATCTTGTTGTGACGAAAACATCCGAGGATGGCTTGGTTGAGGGCCATGAGTTCCGCTTGTACGGGACTTCTACTACGGGACAGCAGGTGGATATGTACGCTGTTTCTGACAGCAGCGGAAAGGCAACCTTCAAGGATGTGCCCGTAGGCACCTACACACTTTCCGAAGAAAACACGGCTGCCCGCTATGTTATTCCGGAGTATCAGACCGTAACGGTCACATGGAAAGAAACGGCCGAAGCCGTCGTAGACAACACCTTGAAAAAATGGCGCGCGGATATTTACAAGCTGGACGCCGAACACGCTGACCGCAACGACCAATCAGCCATGCCGAAGCTAATGGCAGCCGATGATTACGAATACAAAAGCGCGAAAGATCTCGGCTATCCCTACGGTTACACCCGCGGAGACGCTACGCTTGAGGGCGCTGTTTACGGCGTGTATCAAAACGGCGAGCTGGTGAAGACCTACACGACCGATAAAGACGGATATATCCTGACCGACTATTTCCCCTGCGGAGACGGCTGGACGATCCGTGAGATCACACCGAGCGAAGGCTATTTGCTGGATGATACGATCTACCCGGTGGGCGCCTATCCCGAAAAGTATTCCGTCGAGTATAACACGCTGACGATGGATGTGTATGAAACACCCATTAAAAGCAATATCGTGCTTGTGAAGCATTCGGACAATGGCGACACGCAGATCGAAACGCCGGAAGCGGGCGCACAGTTTAAGATCTGGCTCAAATCGTCCGGCTCCTATGATGCCGCCGATGAAACGGAGCGTGATCTCATTACCATTGACGCGCACGGCTTCGGCGTATCCAGGGACCTGCCCTACGGTACCTATATCGTAGAACAGATCTCCGGCAAGGAAGGTGCGGAGCTGCTGCCCGCCTTTGAGGTCAATATCAAGACTCATGCGGATATTTACAGCTATATCATCAACAACGCGCCCATCACCGTTCTGATCGATGTGGTGAAAAAGGATGCCACAACCGGCAAGGTGATCCCCGCCGCCGGTATCGGCTTTAAGATCCGTGACCTGCAAAGCGGTGATTTCATCACCCAGCGGATCAACTACCCCACTCCGATGGATATTGATGTCTTCTATACGGATAACACGGGACGCCTGCGCCTGCCCGAACCCCTTGGCTACGGCGAATATGAGCTGATCGAGCAGACCGTCGGCGGCGCGGAAGGCTATGTGCTGGACAGCACACCCGTGAAATTCAAGGTGGACGGCTCCGCCGAAGTAGTCGTTGTGGAAAAATACAACCAGCCGCAGATGGGAACGATCACGATTCTGAAGCGCGGCGAGGTGTTCTCCACAGTCACCGAGCAGGACGGCATTTATACTCCGCATTATGAAATGCAGGGCTTGACCGGCGCTGTGTTCGGCGTATATGCAGTGGAGGATACCTATACCTTAGACGGCACAAAGCGATATTCTGCCGGAGAGAAGGTGGCGACTCTCACCACTGCGGCAGACGGCACGGCAACGAGTGAGCCGCTGTTCCTCGGAAAGTTTGAGCTGCGTGAGGAAAAGGCGCCTTACGGTATGGTGCTCTTAAAGGAGCCGGTACAAACGGAGCTTACCTATGCCGGTGAACAGGTTAAGATCACGACTGTTTCCGAAACCGCCGTCAATGAACGGCAGAAGGTCGTGATCAGCCTGCTTAAAAAGCTGGAATCCGATGATACCTACGGTGTCGGACTCGGTGAGGAATACAAGAACATTCGCTTCGGATTGTATGCTGCCGAAACCCTGACCGCTGCGGACGGCACGGAGATCCCGCAGGACGGATTGCTTGAGATCGTGGGCATCGACGAAAACGGACTTGTCGTATTTACGGTGGATGTTCCGGCCGGTGCCAAGCTTTATGTCAAGGAAGTGGCTACAGACGCACACTATCTTCTGTCGGATGCGGTCTATCCCGTTGCCTTTGATTACGAAGACGCTTCCGTTGCGGTCATTCAGTTGGTTATCAACAACGGTGAGGTGATCGAAAATACCATCATCCGCGGCAGCATTCACGGCTTAAAGGTGGATGAGGATAATACACCCGCGGCCGGAGCTGTGTTCGGACTCTTCAAGGCGAATGAGACCGAGTTCACAGAGGAAAATGCGCTGGCAACGGCAACATCCGGTGAGGACGGTGTGTTCGTCTTTGAAAATATCCCCTATGGCGATTGGATCGTCCGTGAGCTGTCCTGCCCGGCGCATCTGGTGATTTCAGAGGAAGCTTACAAGGTAACGGTATCCGAGATGGATCAGACCATCGAGATCACGGTCGTCAACAAATTCTTGACCGGCAAGGTGCAGGTCAGGAAGGTCAGCAGCAAGGATCACGATAAGCTGCTCAGCGGCGCAGAATTTGTGCTCTATCTGGATGTAAACGGCAACAAGGCCTATGATCCGGACATTGACACACTGTACGGCGAGCTTTCCGAGGCTGATACCGGCGTATATGAGATTGGCGATCTGAAGCACGGCGGCTATCTGCTGCTCGAAACGAAAGCCCCCGACGGCTTTACAAAGGATGACCGCTATTTCTATTTCCGGATCCAAAAAGACGGTGAAACGGTCATCGTGGAAAATGAAATCGGCGTGGGCTTTACCAATGAACCGATTCCGACTCCGACACCCGAATACCCTGACTCTCCCAAAACCGGCGATGATTCAAAGCTTTGGCTTTGGATCCTGCTGGCAAGTGGGTCTTTGACCGTGCTCATTACCGTGGGCATGGCAAGCGGGAAAAAGCGGAAAGCGCTTTGACTTAACCGGCGGCAGACATCCTAAGCGGTGTCTGCCGCTTTTGCTTTATCTACCCTTCAGGGGGATCTTTATTGGAAAGTAGTATATTGAAAGCGAGGACACAAATATGCAGAATTCAAAAACACTATATCAGTTCCTGCAATCAACGCAGGGCTCATGGCGAAATGCCTTTTATGTAGATTGTATCGAGTGCCCCTATGGCCGAACCGATTGCGGCGGTCATCTGCTGACGACCGATGCCGAAGGAGCTCCGCTTCTTTTGCCGGTTTTGCTCTTTGAAAAGATGACCGGCGACAAGGTAGATAAGTTTGAGTGCGCTGCCATCATCGCAAAAGAGGCATTTGAAAAGCTGTTTCATAGCTGGCTGGTCTGGAATGTGACCGACCCGAACACCTGCAGCATTTTACAGGCCATTCCAAAGGATCAGGGTACCTAATGCGTGTTATGTCCGCAAAAAGAAAGTATTGGAGGTTGAACCGAATGAAAAAGAAACAAATCCACTGTCCCTATTGCGGTGCCAAAGCATCGCTTCGCCCTGCTTCCGCAGTTTACGGCACGGCAACAAAGGTGCCGGACAGCTACCTGTATGTATGCGACCGCTATCCCCGCTGCGATTCCTATGTAGGCGCCCATAAGCGCACAAAGGAGCCGATGGGGACGCTCGCCAATGGTGATTTGCGCAACAAACGGATCCAGGCACATAAAGCGTTCGACTGGATGTGGAAGTCCGGACTTATGACAAAGTGGCAGGCATACAAGTGGATGCAGGGCAAGCTGGCACTGACGGATGAGCAGGCGCATATCGCTAAATTCAGCGAGTATATGTGTGACCGCCTGATCATCGAGTGCAACAGGGCACTGGAAAACCAAAGAATCGCCGCTTGAAAGGAGTGAGAGTCCAAATGAAAAACCTGACTCTAAACAGCCGACAGCAACGGCTTGTGGAGGAAAATCTGAGCGTCGTCCGGCACGCTATCCACAAAAACATCATCGTCAACGACAGCCTTTACGGCTTTGAATATGACGATCTGTACCAGGAGGGCTGCATCTGGCTGTGCAAGGCGGCCATCAGCTTTGATGAAACACGCAACATCAAATTTGCGACCTACGCCGAAAAGGTCGTTACCAACGGACTTCGTACATACTGCCGCCTGATGTGCGGCAAGCAAAAGCATCATATTTCACTTCCGGTCCAAAGTGAGCCGGAGGAGGACGGGCTTTCCATGGAGCAGCTGTCGAGTGCGGACGATACGCTGGACATGCTGCTTGAGGAGCAGGACATCTGTATGCTGCTGCAAAACTGCAAGCGGCAGTATACCGGTACTGCCCGCCTCGGTATTGAAGCAATCGAATGGAAGGTCAAGGGCTTGTCCGGTGCGGAGATCGCCAAAATGTACGGGGTCAAGCCGAATCTTGTGGGTGCGTGGATCTCCAGAGCAGCCGGACGGTTAAAGCAAAACCGTGATTTCATGCAGTATTTTGACCGCTCTGTTGAAATTGACAGCTCGTAAGTCGTAAAAGAAGAATAAACGGAAAAATGAGGTGGTTTCATGAAGAAGTTATATACCGCAGTCGGACGGATGCAATTCAAAGGAAGAAACCGGAATGTGCGCTGCCCGATGGTGCTTCTGAATAACAAGGAATACATTCTGGACATCCAGGAAATGATGATCTGGTCAATTCTGAACTGGCGTATCCTCTCTGACGATGAGATCAAAACGCTGTATGAAAACAAGTCACGGGAAACCGGTTATATGACGCACCGTTCTGCCGCGGAATGTATGCAGCGGCTGGTACGGCGCGGTCTGGTTGCCGAGGGGGAAGGCGAGCTCGGGGCGGACGCACTGTTCGACCTGCTCTCCGGTCTGTATGTTGTGCCGATCTCGGAAAGCCCGATCCTGCGGCTGATCTCCTTTATTCGGCTGACAGTATTTGAGCATATCCCATATGCTGTCACCAAGCAGATCTTCCGCAGAGATAAGCGGAGCAGCGATGAACAGAAGGTCATGCTGCTTGCAAACCAGGCGATACTCTCCACGGCGGAAATGATCAAGTGTGCGGAGCTGAACACCTTTGCGTTCGGCAGCGAGGATGAATTGATTGACACGCTCTATCACGACGAATACACGACAAGTGAAAACATCTCCCACAGCGTTCGCTTCCTGCCCCAGTGCCGTCCGGTCATCACTTCCGTAGCCAACCTGTACCTGCGAAAGCAAATCATTTTTGAAAGGATGTAAGTCATGGGTAAGATAAAAGACGCACCGGCACCGCTAAGACGGAAGCTGTTCCTCACTGGGATCGTCGGAGCCGGATGCCTGCTGATCGGCGCTGCAATGTGCTTCATACTGAAGGACCGAATTATGCTGTTTCTGAGTCTTGCCGTATTTGCGGCCAGCGTCGTCAGAGTGCTGAGCTATTACCGCATTATCACCGATAAGAGCTACGAGACCGTCGAGGGCGTCTGCGTTTCGATCGTCCCCAAGCCGCTGCGCAAATACCGTAAAATCAAAATTATGGACGGCGACGGCAACGAGTCTACTATGCTGCTCGGTAAGCAGTCGAGGGTGAAGATCGGCTATCGGTATCGGTTCTATTTCAAGGAAACGCAGCGTATTTCTCTCGGCAGCGAATATCTCAATTCCGCTATGTCCTCGGATCATTTCCTCGGGTATGAGGAGTTGGGTGAGTTTGCGGCTGAAACAACTGAATAATGATTAAAAGGCACTTCCCGAACATTGCCCGAATTTTCGCCGGGCTATTGACTTTTACGCTTAATTCGTGTATTATAATAAGCAAGAAAGTCAATAAGGTTGGGAGGTGCCTTTTATGAAGGAGACTGAAATGATTTTACAAATGGCTCATGAGAATAACGGCACTGTCACTACTGCTATGGTTACAAAAGCCGGCATCTCAAGAGGTAACTTAAAATATCTGACCGATACAGGCAAATTGGAACGGTCCGGACGCGGCGTGTATGTTTTGCCGGAGATTTGGGACGATGAATTCTTTGCTTTTCAGAATCGGTTCAAGCGAGGTATTTTTTCCTGCGATACTGCCTTATTCTTATGGAATATGACCGATCGCACGCCAAACAAATTTTGCATGACCTTTCCGGCGACATACAATTTAACAAGCGTCAAGAAGGAAAATGTCCGGTGTTCCCAGGTTATTGATAGCCTGTATGAAGTGGGACTAACGGAAACGGAAACCCCGGCTCACAATATTGTCCGGGTATATAACAGAGAGCGTACCCTATGCGATATTCTCAAAAAAAGCAATCAAACGGATATTCAGCTGATTACGCAGGCATTTAAGGAATACGCAAAGCTTCCCGATAAAAATATCGCACTTCTTTCGGATTATTCCAAGCTTTTTAGAGTAAGCGGAAAAGTTCGTTCCTACCTGGAGGTGCTACTATGAAAAACGCAATGCAATTAAAAGCCATCCTCAAAAACATGGCGAAGCAAAAGAATATTTCTGCACAGCTCGTTTTGCAGAATTATATGCTTGAACGACTGCTTGAGCGAGTTTCTGTTTCCAAATATCGAAATAACTTTATTCTCAAAGGCGGTTTCCTGATCGCTGCAATGGTCGGGTTGGACACAAGGGCAACTATGGATATGGATGCAACTCTTAAAGGTTATCCCGTAAATGAGGAAACTGTTCGCAAAATGTTTGAAGAGATCTGCGCTATTGAGTTAAACGATGATGTTGCTTTTGCTTTTCGACAAATCGGAGAGATCCGTGAAGGCGATGAGTATACCGGCTATCGTGTGGCACTGACAGCCAACTATCCGCCTTTGGCTGTTCCGTTAAAGCTGGATATTACCACAGGAGATAAGATCACACCGCGAGAAATTGAATATAGCTTTAAGCTTTTGCTCGAAGATCGCAGCATCTCCATTTTGGCATATAACCTCGAAACGATTTTAGCAGAAAAATTGGAAACAGTGATCTCCCGTTCAGATCAGAATACTCGCCCGAGAGATTACTACGACATTTATGTGCTGACAAAGCTGCAAGCCCACAACATCGACTTGCCTTCCTTGAAAGAAGCCCTTGCGGCCACATGCAGTAAAAGAGGTTCTGCGGAAACAGTCAAGGGATACATAGCAATCATGGAGCGAGTAAAGAGCAGTGCTGTTATGCAAGAACAATGGAGCAAGTATCAGCAGGAGTTCGACTATGCCTCAGACATTCCCTTTGACGATACCTGCGACACTGTGATTCGCATAATGAAGTCGTTAGAGTAATTATTATACATCGCCCGAAATATCTATATATAGACTATACAGACTTGACAATCACAATATATAGTGGTATAATACCCTTGTAATTGATTTTTGTGCGTTTCTCCGTAAGGAGTATCGTGGTACAGTGCCACATTGCACAGAGCGTTAAGTTTGTAATTCAGTGCCGACAGTACGGTTCTGCCCTTATGGGCGAAGGAATCGTTTGCCGGCACTTTTTTATATAGATATTTCAGCCGAAAGGCAGAAAGGAGAAGAATGGCACAGGTAAATGTTATCGGTCGGATAACTGCCGATCTGGAGCTGAAGACCAGTGAAAAGAGCAACCCGTATGTACGCTTTGACATTGCCGAGAATATCGGCAGCCGTCAGGCCCTGCATACACAATATTTTCAGGTTTGTGCATGGGGTGAGGACGCCATCAGGCTGATGAAAGCCCATGCAAAAAAAGGAAGCCTTATCTGGGTAACAGGCTCGCTGGAGCTTGAGCCGTACACCAAGCGTGACGGTATTTCCATAGATAAGCGTATGAAAATATTGCTCGATAACTGGGGCTTTGTTCCCGTCGGCAGAGCCGGATCCTCAAAGCAGGAGCCGACACCGCCCGAGCCGAAAATACCGCCAAAACAGGAATATAACGGTATTGACGGAGAAAGAGACGCATTGCCGGGATAATTTCCGGCGCCGAGAGGAATCGTTGTGTTTTTAGGAAGAAAACGCAGCGGTTCCTCTTTTTTTATTTTCAGAGAGAACAACAAAGAAAGGATGAACCGAATGAGAAAAAAGAAAAACCTATGGTCCGGCGTTTCGATACTTATTGTCGCAGTGCTGGTCATCACAGCCTTTATCCGTGGAAATGCGCAGGCGTGGCTTCTTGCCGCGGCGTTTGCCATTTGGGCGGTATGGGCGACCTGCTATTTCCTTGTTCCGTATATCAAGGAGGAGCTTCACAGGCGGGAGGCAAAGCGCATCCGCAGAAAATGCGAAAAGCAGGATGCGGCCTTCGACCGATTCGTTATCCCAGAAGTGTCCGACCCCGTGGAGCAGGTACTGCTTCGCCATGCCAATTACCGTATTTCAGCCTATCTGCAATCGGTATACCCCAACGCAACCTGGGAGTGGCGTGAAGAGTTCCCGGAACGGATCATAGCAAAGGGCGGCACCGGACGGATCAAGCTGTTCGGTGTGGACGTTTATAACTTTGCTGATGTGACTTTTGACCAGAACGGCGGTATCGACTGTGCGCTTGTGAATATCGTACCGTTGAAGCAGCCGACCGCACCGCAACCCTCTGCGTCCGATACTAAGGATACCGCTGAAGCTCCGGCAGCTATGCCGAAGCAGCCGGATCCGGTCGATCCGCAGGTGTGGTATGAAGTACAGGGCCGCAAGGTGCTGGAAGCCTTGATCACCGACCTTCATTCCCGGGGATATAACAGCCTGACTATTCGTGAAAACGGCGATATTGCCATTCAGCAGGCCGACAGCGAAAAGGTCAGGACTGCCTTTGAAAGCGTCCCGGAAAAGACCTATTGGGCAAGACTCTGCAAGGTCTTTGAGCGTGAAGGTATGGCGGCAAATATTACAGATGGCGGCATCCTGCTTTCTTGGTAATGCGGATACAGCCATGGAAAGGAGTGAATGAGCATGAAAGCGGGATTGACGATCGAAGAATTGGCAACCGAGGTCATGCGTCAGAAAGATGCCAAAGCAGACTACATCGTAAACACTTCCATGCTTGCAATGGAGTATTGCGGTACGGAGCTTGTTCTGCGGGTGCTGGATGACAGTCATGTCGACCGCATTGAGCCGCTGGATATTGCAGACACCGCCCATCGTCAGATCGGCACCCGTCTTGGTATCCCGGCGAAATACTACGGGAAAATGCTGACCGAGCATCCCGACCTGCTGGTAACCAATGTGAACGCATGGTTTGAACGGGAGCCGACTGAGCGTATGCTGAGAGTCCTTGACGGGAAGGTGCGTGCCTATCTGAGCAACAGCTATATGCGAATGGATCACTATGAGATATTCGCCTCTGTGCTTCCCGTTATCGGTGAGATACCCGATGTGCAATTCGTCAGCTGCCACATTACGGACAGCCGTATGTATATCAAGGCGGTTGATCCGCATTTGACGGCAGAGGTAGCGCCGGGCGACACCGTGAAAGCAGGCATTGTGATCAGCAACAGCGAAGTGGGACTCGGCTCTGTCAGTGTGCAGCCACTGATCTACCGTGAGCTTGACGGCAACGGTATCGCAGTGGCCGGAGCAACGACAAAGCGGATCCATCGAGGAAGGGTCAATTCTGCGGAAGAACATTTTATGTTGGCTTCACAGGAAGCCTTGACCGAAGCAGACCGCACTTTTCTGACCGAGCTGCAGGAAACTGTCCGTTCGGCAACCGATGAAGAACAGTTCTCGCAGATCGTCACACTGATGCAAAACGCAAAGCATCAGGCGATGAATGCCGCCGATATTCCGGCTGTCGTACATACGGCAGGCCGCGACTTCGGTATTACCGATACCGAGCAAAACGGTGTTTTGCAGCGCCTTATTGAAAGCGACGATCTGAGTCTTTACGGACTCGCAAACGCAGTGACACGGCACAGCCAGGATGTTGAAAGCTATGACCGTGCCACAGACTTGGAGGGCATCGGATTTAACATTTTATCCATGCCGCCGAGACAATGGACCAGGATCAACCAGGTAGCCGCATAAGGCTGTCCGGATCCTCATATCAAAAATTTTTAGGAGGAACGAATTTATGACTTACAACAACGAAAACGCCATGATGGAGACCAAAAAGGATTTCATTCTGCCCGCTATGGTCGAGGACGACTGTATCTCCGTGGATGTATCCGAGGATTACGAGGGGCTTCGTTTGAGCTTCCCGCGTGTGAAGATCCCCGGAGGCGGCAGCCTGCAGTTTGAGATCCCCAGCGATGACCCGGAGAACCCCGACTATACCAAGTATATCGAGGGTGTGATTCTCTATAATCATGACACCTGCGCCTACTGGCCGGAGGGATCGGAGTATGACGATAATGTAACGCCGCTTTGCTCGTCCGTTGACGGCAAAACGGGTTACGGCGCTCCCGGCGGTATCTGCGCGACCTGTGCGCTCAACCAGTACGGCTCCGTGGAGAAAGGAAAAGGCAAGGCCTGCAAGAATATGCGCAACCTGTATATCCTTCGCAGCGGTGAGCACATGCCCATGCTGCTCTCTCTTCCGCCTACGAGCCTTCGCCCCTATTCCGATTTTATAACGGCTGCCTTTGCGACCCGCCGCCGTCCGATTTACAGCGGCGTGGTGCAGATCGGGCTCAAGCGTGTGGACAACGGAAGCAACACCTACAGTGTGGCTACCTTCCGCCTGGTGCAGAGATTTGAGGGCAACGACCTTCTGCAGATCAAGCAGTATGCGGACGGCTTCCGTGAGCAGATCAAAGCCATGAATCAGCAGCGTGCGATGGAAGCGGAGCTCGGCAACAACGAGCCGATCTGCGATGCGGTGGACAGCAGCTATCACTCGACCGATGACGGCGAGCATTTCTGCATCACCGAAGCACCTATTGACGGCGATCACGAGGATCTGCCGCTGTAAGAATGACGCCCACGGCCTGCCGTGAGCCAAGTACCAAGGGATACTGTCGGCAAAGCACCGGCGGTATCCCTCTTTTTTGTGAAAGGAGGATCGTGTAAAATGGATATACGACCGTTAACGAAAGAACAACGCCGATTTGCAGAGGAAAACCATCATCTGGTCTTTACCTTTTTGAATCAAAAGGAGCTGCCGGAGTCGGTGTTTTATGATGTTGTGATTTTCGGCTACCTGAAAGCCGTGCAGGAGTACTGCGAGGTGCTGGCCCTGCATCGCTTCAAGTTCTCCACGCTTGCTTTTCAGCGTATGCGCAGCTCACTGTCAAACTACTATAAGTATCTTTCCAGGCCCAAACGAAACGCCCCTGTTGTCAGCTTCAACGAGCTGATCGGCAACGAGGACGGACTGGGCTGGGAGGATGTTATCAGCCGACAGGATGAGCTGCTCCGGCGTTTGGAAACAGAGATGTGCCTACACGCCTTAGCAGCTAAGCTGCCACACCGTGAAATGCGGATCATTCGTATGAAGGTTCGAGGCGACCGTATGCACGACATCGCAAAGCAGGAGCGAATGACCTTCCGCCAGATCAATCAGGCACTGGAGAACTGCTATCCGGCGGTCATCAGCGTGTTATGGGGGTGATTCCTATGACTTGTAAAAAAGATTTTGAACGCTATCTGGAATGTAAGGGCGACGAGATCGACAACGCCGCCTATGCCCTTGCTGTGGCACTTCTGCGTACACATCCCGATCAGACCAATGAAGAGATCTTGCCATGGGATATGTCGATCATTGCGCCGATCATCGAGTCGGCACAGGAAGAATTGGAGCGCAGCGGCAAACAGACCTGTCGGCCCTATTATGAGGAAGAGGTTTCATGCAGCCGCACAGGAAGCTGTAAAAACAAGCGGTGTTATTTTTCGGAAGGAGGATCGGATACCGTATGAAAAAAGAAATGAGTGTAAACGGCCGGATCATATTTCCGTTGGAGGAAGGCTGCCGCGCTGTTATTTCAACCGACAACGGACTCATCTATACTTCGCCTGTCGTTGAAATTATGGAAGAACGATCGGATTATGCCTGCTTTGAAACGCTGAATTCGGTTTACAAGGTGTGCCTTCAACCGATTCCGATTCGGGCAGCAATCCCATCTTTTCTGAAAATGTGTGCATAGTAGTTTTGAAGGGACACCGTAGTGTTTTACTGTGGTGTCCCTATTTATAGGAGGAATGTTTTATGGAACGGAGCTGCGTAAACTGCGCTGCAAAAAGCACCTGTCTGAAACGCTCTATGAGCATATTCGTGCTCTATATCCAAACCGGTCGTTCAAATGAGCTGACTGCGGAAATAAAATAGAATTTCAACCGTGCCGGCGATTGCGCTAATTGGAAGCAAAACAAGGAGGAAGATTGAATGGCAAAATACGCAACCAATCAAATTATTGAAAAACATCACAGGATGAATGGAGGGCTGCTTAATGGTACGAAAAAAATACACATGGCGTAAGATGGACGCTATATTCATGTATTGGCCGCAGTTTGAACAGCTTGTGCGTGACCGTCTGCAATCGGTTCTCAGCAGAAATGTTCAGCTTCATATCTTTGAGGATACGGAATACTGGGAAGTCATCACCGATGAGTTTACATCTGCCGAAATGGAGAAACTGCTGTCCTTGGGCAATGCGACAGAAAAAGAGCGTAAATTACATGCTCCGAAGACATCCGGCAGGATCAAGGACATTAACGACTCACTGGTGTTGAAACTACTGCAGCCGATGCTGCCGCTGCAGGTTAAAAAGACCGTCCCGACGGAGGACGGACTGTATCTTTTCGGTCAGGCCACATCCGTTACGCACGAATATGACGAGAAGGGGGGAGTGTAAGTGCAGCTTTTTAGAAACGCTGTATCGGTCAAGAATCGCCAGCAGATTGCATTTAAGTGCCGTGCTTGCGGCGCCTGCTGCAAAAATGTTCGAGACAGTATCGTGCTGGAGCCGTTGGATGCTTACCGCATTGTTCGTGATAAGCAGAAAAGCGGCTGCACCGACTCCGCCGATGATATTCTTTGGAATATGGCTGAGCTGAAGGAGCTATCCCCCGGCTTCCATGTATTCGTGCTGAGAACAGTCAACGGCAGCGGTATATGCGGTATGCTGCGGGATGATCGGTGTACGATCTATTCCGTGCGCCCGCACACCTGCAGACTGTACCCGTTTACTGCGGAGCCTTGCCCGGAGGAGCATCGTATCAAGTGGTATTTGTGTACGGAGCAGTCCCACCACTTTGGCACAGGCTCCGTTACTGCACGGGAATGGCAAAGAAAAAATATGTCTGATGAGGATGAGGCCTTCTGGTTTGATGAATGCCGTATATTGCCGGAGCTCGGTAAGCTGCTGCAAAGTGTGCCGAAAAACAATTTTCAGCGTGCCGAACAGCTTATTGTGGCATATCGCTATCTGGCCTACGACTTTGATCAACCGTTTCTGTCGCAGTACAGGGACAATATGCTGTTTTTGAAGTCGATGCTGGAAAAGCTGGCTTAGTAAATCACCTGTATCGCTGTGATCAACAAAGATCATATATAGGAAAGGAAGAACAGAATGGCAAATATCACAGAAAAGATTGAACGCCGTATCACTGTCCTGGAGGGCAAGATAGACGCCCTTAGTGGAAATTATCTGACAAACACATGGAAACGCCAGCGTGAGCAACAGGAGCGAGACAGAAAAAAGGAAATGTACCGCTCGCAGATTCAGGTGTTACAGCTTTTGAAACATAAATCTGAAACCGATACGCTGACGCTGCTGGAACAGAATCTGACAGTCGCTGCCTTTTATGAGGATATGCGCTGTTTTTCTGCCTCCAAGAAATATTGCAAGGACAATCCATACTGCGAATTTCAATATCCCAAGCCTGATGATGTCCGCACGAAGCGATTGCAAAAGGCGGGCATCACCGATACCGACGAACTGACCGCGGCGGTCGAGTGCTTTGACACGCTCCTACAATCGGCTGTTATACCGCCGGATCCGAATGCGGCTCGTTTACGGGATATGCTCTATCGGGCGAAGATGTATCAAAAGGGAGATATTCAGTTCACGCCCCCGGAGCTGGCAAAGGAGCTTGTTGCACTGGCCGGTGTCCGTAAAGACAGCCGTGTGCTGGAGCCGGAGGCCGGGATCGGCAACATTGCCGACGCCGCAAAGGAAGTAACGGACAATGTGGACTGCATTGAGCGTATGACGGACTTTTGCGAGATTCTGAAGCTGAAAAAGCACAATGTGATCGCAAACGATTTATTGACGGCTGAAACAGCGCCGATCTATGACTCTGTTGTGATGAATCCGCCGTTCAGCGAAGAATGCGAGCATATTAAAAGGGCATTTGACTTTGTTCGCCCCGGCGGCAGTCTTGTGGCGGTTTGTTCATGCAGTATTCAGTGGAAAAGCACACGCAAGTATGAGCAATTCCGTGATTGGCTGTCAGAACATACCCACTCCATTGACGAATGCGGTGCCAAATTTGAAATGACCGGTGTACATACGGTTGTCCTGGTTGTGGATAAAGCGGCCTGACAGAATCAGAATATTCTGAAGAAAGGAGTGACTTGCACATGATGAAGAAAAGTAATATTGAATGGTGCGATTTCACTTGGGACCCGGTTACCGGATGCAGAAATGATTGCTCATTTTGCGAGAGCAGAAAGCGGCTTTCTCATTTCAAGGGGGATATACGCTTTCATCTCAGCGATGAGCGTATTCATATAGATGAAGAACGCAGCCTGTATGTGATAACAACGCCGCTTGCCAAAAACGGCTCATCTGTTCCTGCACCCACAGGTTTTTATCCCACATTACATCCGTACCGTTTGCAGCAGGTCATACAGAAGATCAAGCCGGCAAATATTTGGGTCTGCCATTCCGGTGACTTGTTTGGCGAATGGATACCGACCGAGTGGATCTTGCAGGTGTTTGAAGCGGCAAAGCAGGCACCGTGGCACAATTATATGTTTTTGACGATGAATCCTAACCGTTATGAAGAACTGCTTGAAACAGGAGTGCTGATGCCGACGGATAACTTCTGGTATGGCACTCGCCTGACCGAGCGGGGCAATGTGTTTACTGCTGACGGGTATCATACATTTCTTTGCATTGAACCAATGCGGTTATTTGCAGAGAGAATGGAGATTCCAAATGTGGAATGGATCCTACTCGGCGGGTACGGTAAACTAAAACGCAGTTGGATTGAAAGTGTTATGGAACGAAAAGGAAACATCCCTGTATTTATGATCGGAAGCAAACTATTCAAGGATGTTTGGCGTGCTCCGCTCATACAGGAATATCCGCCGTTGCTTTACCGCCCTGCAGAAAAGACGCTGCCGCATTGCAGCGAATGCAAGTATTGCTATTCGGTGCGGCAAGGAAAACGAGGACTGTGGAGAGCTTGCCGACATTATAAAATTGTTCGTCAGGATAAGGATTCCGGCGGACGGCATATACCAGGACGCTATGCCGCAGTTTCGCCGCAGTGGTGTCCAAAGCGACCGGAAACGAATTGGAGGTTCACGAAGCGTGTATAAGTGCCTTTACACTAATCCGGAAACTCACGGCTATCTGACAGAGGCAAAAATCTGCCATTCAGACTCAAATCGTTAAAAGGGAAAGACAGCCGGAATGGATCAGATCCATTCCGGCTGTTGTTATGTTATTATGCTATTATGCTATTCTACTTTGCACTCCGTGTTTACCGATAATCGAACTATGAGCCATTATCGGCATGAGTAAAACCCACACCGGGTCATTCCTGTGCAAGCAGTAGAAAACTTCGCAGAAGTATGCTATAATATCCTAAAATCAGAACTTTAAACTGGAGATAATCGGAATATTATGAACAGCACAAAGCGAGCAATACAAACCACTTTTATTGATCTCTACCGTAAAAAAAGCTATGACCAAATGAATGTTAAGGAGCTGTGTGTGCAGACACCGGTAGCTCGGACAACATTTTATGAATACTATGACAATCTCGGTACGCTGAAAGCGGAAATCGAGGACGAGTTGATTGGTGGCATTCTAAAAATTGCAAAAGCAACCGCCGGAGGCAGTTTTGTGGAGATGAATCTGAATGTGTTCTTCGCTCAGACATTGGACTATATCAAGTCCCATTGGGAGGAAAACTATGCCTTTCTGGTGGCACAGCCGAATCTTGCCTATATCGCCAAATGGAAGGATGCCATCAAATATCACTTCAGGCTCCGGTTCCCAGAGAAAGATGCTGTGCCAAACCACGGGCTTATCATGGAAGTCATCGCCTCGGCAGTTATTGGTGCGTATACCTACTGGATGGAGCATCCTGATGAGGTGGACACGCAAAAGCTGGCGGACATCAGTGTGCAGATGCTCTCCTCCGTAGAACAGATCATCTAAAAAAGCTGCGGCAGTGCCGCAGCTTTTTTGCGTCCAAGCCCGGACACTTTTTGAAAATGTGTCGTTCCATCTATCCGCTGTCTCTTGTATGATGGAATCAAATCAGAGACAAGGAGAGATGTATGATGGCAGAGATCAAAATTCATGTGTTCCACACCGGCGAGGTATGCGTAGCACCGGATCTGCCCTTTGGCGGCGAGCATTGCAGCACGATCAAGGCATCCGGCGCGTTTGCAAAGAAATCGGAACGGTTGTGGCTGCCTGTGTCAGCCTATCTTATTGAGTGCAGCCACGGGAAGATAATCTTTGACTGCGGATGGCATCGGAATATGAGCCCCGATGGTGTGTTTGATAAAAAAGCGCAGATCAAGTCCCTCGGTTCGCTGCCGCTGTATGTAACAAATCAAGGACGAATTGAAAAAGGCTTAGCCATCGACGAGCAGTTGGCGGCGCTGGGCATTCATCCTGCCGACTTGGATTTGGTGCTGCTGTCCCATCTGGATTGCGACCACACCAACGGTCTGAATCTGGTGGCCGACGCAAAGCAGATCCTTGTGTCGAAAGACGAGCTGCTTTTTGCGGAGAACAAAACGCCCGTCAACCGCATCCGCTACAATGCGGATTGGTGGCGCAGCACGAAAATGCAGACCTTCGACTGGAACGGTACGGAAGGCCTTGCGGGAAAATCCTACGATGTATTTGGGGATGAAAGCCTCGTTATGGTCAATATCCCTGGTCATTCCAAAGGGCTATGTGCGCTAAAGATTACTGGTTCTGACGGGCGGTTCATACTACTTCTACGCCGATGGCGGTTACGCCCGAAAATCGTGGGAGCAGCTGATCACATCCGGCATTGCAGATGACAAGGCGGCACAGAAAAAGTCACTGGAATGGATACGAGAGCAAAGCCTAAACGCAAACTGCGTAGAGTCTCTTGCCAACCACGACCCCGATGTGCAGCCGCACATCATCGAATTGTGAGGTGGCTAATATGAGAAAAACAGTACTTATCACCGGCGCATCCGGCGGACTGGGTTTGGAGTTTGCCAGAATATACGCAAGAGAGGGTTTTGATCTTGTTGTAGTTGCCCGCAGCGAGGGGAAGCTCTATAAGCTGAAAAGCGAGCTGGAGACGCAGTATGACTGTCATGTATGGGTGCTGGCGCAGGACTTGTCTCAGCCAGACGCCGCCTATGAAGTATTCAATTACACCTTAGAGAAGAATATCACCATTGATGCACTGGTCAACAACGCCGGGTTCGGTGACTTCGGCAACTTCTGGGAGGTGGACGCCCAGCGGCAGACCGATCTCCTGCAAGTCAACATCATGACGCTGGTGCAGCTTACGCGGTATTTTCTGCCCGGTATGGTGGAGCGCAGACATGGCAGTGTGCTGAATCTATCTTCGGTCGCAGCATTCAGTGCCGGGCCGAGGATGTGCCTATACTATGCCTCTAAGGAATTTGTACGCAGCTTCAGCGAAGCCGTTGCCGAGGAGGTGCGCAGTACGGGCGTTACAGTGACTGCGCTTTGCCCCGGCCCAACTGCCACGGGATTTGAACAGGCCGCACAGATGAAAAACTCCCATATGTTCTCCATGTTTAAGCCTGCCAGCGCAGCGGCTGTTGCAGAGGCAGGTTTCCGTGCTGCACAGAAGGGAAAAACTCTTCGCTATTGTGGCTGGCCAACTCACACGGTGAGCATCGCTGCACGGCTGCTGCCAAGAAGTGTGTGCAGAAGATTTATGATGAAGGTCAATGGATAATGAGTGCAATCGCTGTTTGCTCTAATCAGTAGCTTAATCATCTATCAACCACCAGGGAGCAATCCCCGGTGGTATTTTTATGCTCGTAGAAGGAAACAGCCGGAATATTCCGGCTGTTGTTATATAGAAATATCACATATTCTGCTGTTTCGGTAGCACAACAGTAAAGGTCGTTGTTCCGCTTTCGCTTTTTGCCGATACCGCACCGCCGTGCAACTCACATACTTTTTTCACGACGGCAAGACCAATGCCGGTTCCTTCCGACGAATGTGACTCATCCGCCTGATAGAACTTATTGAAGATATGGGCAATACGGTCCTTTGGGATGTCTTTGCCGTGGTTGGAAACAGAGATTGAAAGGCATTCGCTCCCGTCGGAAATATCGACAGATACCGTGCCGTTCGGATCCGAAAACTTGATTGCATTATCCAGCAGATTGATCCATACCTGCTTCAGCAGTTCTTCATTTGCACATATCATATGCTCACCGAACTGCATATCCATATACAGGTTCTTGGGCGTCCATTTTTCTGCAAGCAGCAGGACGGCTCCACGAATCTGTTCAGAAAGGTTAAATCTTGTAACCTCTGTCAGGATCGTCTGGTTTTCCACCCGAGTCAAATTCAATACATTGTTTGCCATGGCAGAAAGCCGAAGCGATTCCTCTTCAATGACTTCAAGGTATTCTTCTTTTTGTTCGTCCGTAAGGTTTCCGCGACGCAAAAGCTTTGCAAAGCCTGCGATAGAAACGATCGGTGTCTTAAATTCATGAGAGAAGTTGTTGATAAAATCACTGCGCAGCATTTCTGTGTAATCCAGTTCTTCTGCCGCCCGATTGAAACTTTTTTCTACCTGCTTGAAGGTGGGATGGTCGGCAATAGGCTTGCCGAAATGCAGTCTCGTCTTGAAGTCGCCGCTTGCCAGCCGGTCAAGCTGATCGATAATACGCTTGATTGGTTTTAGAATGATTTTTCCTGTCAAAGAGGCGAGAAGAAATCCAATAACCAGACTGGTGTAAAAGAAGAACCTCAAAAGCTCCGGTAATCCTACCTGTCCTCCGGTCGTTTCAATGACTCCGAGTCGGGCCAGTCCATAGATAGCTACGATCGTCAGCAGCATAGCGATCGTGTTGGTAAGAAAAACAATGCCGGAGATCAGCAGTGCCAAAGCGATCCGCCCTGTTCGCTTCCTTTTATTCATACCTTCTTCACCGCCTTATAACCAAGCCCACGAACAGCAACGATCTCAAATTCATTCCATCCTTCAAAGCGTTTGCGTAAGCGCCCGACATGAACGGTGACGGTTTCCCAACCGGTTTCGCTATCCGTCCCCCATATCTCATCCATCAGCTGAATACGGGTGAAAATTTGACCGGGATAAGAAAGCAGCTTATACAGGAGCATAAATTCCTTCTGCGGTAGCTCCTGCGTTTCACCATTTTTTGTGACCGTAAAGGCATTGTAGTCCAAAACAACATCACCAATCGTGATTTTCTGTTCGCTGACGATCTGCGCACGCCGAAGCAATGCTTTGATACGCAAAAGCAGCTTTTCCTCGTCGATCGGTTTTGTGATATAATCGTCGGTTCCCACAAGGAATCCCTTTTTCTCATCTGCCGGTAAATGCTTTGCCGTTACCATCAATATAGGCAGCGCATTATCTGTTTCCCGAACAAACCGTGTAAATTCATATCCGTCCATTTTCGGCATCATAATGTCCAGTACAACCAGATCAATATGCTCTTTGTCCAGAGCCTCCAGCGCTTCTTCTCCGTTGGTTGCCGTTGTTACGGTGTAATGGGCATTTTCCAACACGGCACGGAGCAGCATCCTGGTATGCTTATCGTCATCTACAACGAGAATGTGAAACATAAATATCCTCCTCGGCTAAATTATCTCCCATAGAATAATGCTGCAAAATCAACTGAAAATAAACTTATTCCTTTTTCGCAGGTTTGTTGATGCTGTATCTAAGATCGACAGGCCTTTTCAAATCCTTCGGAATCATATAAGAATGTCCGAAACGCAGCACCCCGTCTATCCGGTTTTCCTTACAGAGCTTTTGCACCCAGCGCTGCGAAACCTGCCACTGCTCGGCAGCTTCCTTTACAGAGATATAATCCATACATTTCCTCCGCTTGTATTCGTTTCTGCGAACTATATATATATTTTACAGTATCACGCCCGACGTGTCAATGCCGGCTGAAATGTTCCTCGCATAATGAAAAAAGCGGCTGCCGATGCTTTTATGCGCCGGCAGCCGCTCTTGGATTTTCCGTTATTTAAGTTACTCGATGAGTCCGCTTTCCTTCAGCAGAATCTCAATATCGGTGCCCTTGACCTTCTTCAGGACGATCTTAAGCATCTCCTTCTCCTTGAAGGACAGAGGTGCCTCACTGATAGGCTTCTTGTCGATGGCGTAATAGCAGGCACGCAGCAGTTCCCGCACATCGTACTTGCTGCCCCACACCTCCGGCACGCCGCGGTCAATGTCCAGCAGGGTGTAGACCGACTCCATGCCGGTACGCATGGAATACTCGGTGGTGAAGATGGTGTCACGGGGCGTCTCGGCAAACTGGCCGATGAAGGCGAAGTTCACGGCGCCGTCGGGTACGACCTTGGGCCGGTCGGATTCCTTACGGGGCTGGAAGAAGGCATTGATATAGGGCATGAAGCAGGTGGTGGTGTTACAGGCATCGTGTGCCAGTGCATGGATCTTTTCGGTGGGCACACCGATGTGGTACAGCCACTCGCGGCAGACCTCCTCGCCGGTGCAGTTGCGCATGGCCTTCTTCACGAAGTTGCCTTCCTTGTTGGTATTCAGTGAATACAGCCACACAAGCACCATGTTCTTGTCCTGGGACTTGAACTGAGGCTGGCGGTTGATGGTCCAGGAGAGATACCAGTTATCGGTGCTGTCCTTTACCGTGACGATGCCGCCGGTGGTCACCTTGCCGGAACGGGGGTCGCGCTTACAGATATTCATGATGTGCTGAATGATCTCCTCGTTGGAGGTAGCCACCGTGGCGCTCATCCAGTTGGTGGCGTCTACATCGGAGCAGAATTTGTCCGGATTGCCGTACTCACCGTGCTCAGCCTGGGCAGCAATGGCCTTCCACATATCCCAGGACTCACCGTATCCGTTTTTCACGCCGGACAGATCGGGTGCATGAGTCTGGTCGCCATAGCAGGAGGTATCGGTGCAGCAGCCGTTGGTGATGAACACCAGATCGTCCTCGATGAGGTCGATAGAGATTTTTCCCTTTCCGTGTTTCATAGTACCATTATCGTATATTCAAATTCTAAACTGAAACGAAACTTTTGAAAATCCGGGCAGTTTCGTTTCAGTTTAGAATTGCTTGCTACACTCTCCGCAGAAAATGTCGAAATAACGGTTTTTAAGGGAGTGACAGACTTGAACTATGAAATAGCCTATTACAGTTTATCAGGCAATACAGAAAAGCTGGCATACGGCATTGCAAAGCGTCTTCCGGAAAATCAAGCTTTTTTGACGAACCTGCAAGAGGAAGAAGTTACCCTTGCGGCCGATGTGTATTTAGTAGGATTCGGCATAAACAACGGTACAGTCCCGCTAAAAGTCATGGACGCATTGGACCGGCTGGCCGGAAAGAAGATATTCCTGTTTGTGACCTGCGGCATAGAGCCAAGTGAGGAATACAAGCGGCTTATCGAGCGCAAGATCGAACCTTTTCTGCCGGACGAATGCGACTATTGCGGCATTTTGCTGTGTCGAGGTCAGATAGCGGAGGAGGTGCTGAGCAAAATCCAAAGACAGTTCGCACAGCAACCGGACGATCCTGCCATCAAAAAAATGATCTCCGAGGCAAAATTGTCCGAGGGGCATCCCGATGAAACGGATGCGGAAAACGCAGTGAGGTTTATCCGGGAAAAGCTTGATTCTTTCTAACCGGCAAGCAGCATTTCAAAGATTCATTACATAAAAAGGAGTTTTTACCATGAGAAAAGTTAAGATCATCACCGATTCCTGCGCAGACCTGAGCGCAGAGCAACTCGAAAAATACGACATCGACTACGCCAGAATGTCCACGATCGAGGATGGCAAAGAGTCTCCGGCGCTTCTCACATGGACACCCGCAGAAGCACACAGACTTTACGAGACGATCCGTGGCGGAAAGCGTATCACGACAGCGCAGGTTTCCGTTGAAGAATTCAAAAGCTGTTTGAAAAATATCTGGGGCTTTATCAGTTAGGGGCTGTCTATACAGGCCTTTTTGCTGTTCTTGGACATGCCTATCCGATCTGGTACGGCTTCAAAGGCGGCAAAGGATTTCTCGTCAGTCTTTCAACGATTTGGGTAACAGACTGGCGGGTCGGTCTGATCGTGACCGGAATGATGGTTGTACTGCTGCTTACCACAAAATATATGTCGCTTGCTACTGTTGCTGCGACGCTCTGCAGCCCATTGCTTCTGCTGCTGTTCAAAGCACCTGTATCCGTAATTTTGATAGACGCTGCAATCGTTATTTTTGTGGCGCTGCGGCATAAGGAAAACTTCAGGCGCTTGAAAGCCGGAACAGAATCAAAGTTTACATTAAGCACGCACTGATAAATTTACAGAACAGGGACGATGCTTCGAGGAGGTAATGAACTTATGTCTGAAAAATATATTCTTTATAATCCCTGTGCAGGCGGTCCGGAGACCGAGAAAGCCGTAAAAGCCTTGCAGGATGCCAATGAAGGGGCTGTGGCGATCAATATTTGCCGCATCATCAGTTATAAGACTTTTTTTAACGGATTAGACCCGAATGACACTGTGATCTTATGCGGCGGAGACGGCACCCTGAATCGTTTTGTCAACGATGTTAACGGAATGAACATTCCCAATAAGCTCTACTACTACCCCACGGGAACCGGCAACGATTTTGCGAGGGATGTCGGGCAAAAACCGTTTTCGGATCCAACGGTTTGCCTCAACCCATATTTTGAACGGCTACCTCGTGTAAGCGTTAAAGGAAAGTCTGAATTGTTCCTGAACAATGTCGGTTTCGGCATTGACGGTTATTGCTGTGAGGTTGGAGAAAAGCTCCGAGAGGAAAACAAGAAGAGGAAAAAGCCCAAGCCGGTAAATTATACGAAGATCGCCATCACCGGGTTGCTGTTTCACTATAAGCCCAAGAATGTGACCGTCGTTGTTGACGGCAAACGCTATCAATATAAAAAAGTGTGGCTTGCCTCTGTCATGAACGGCAGGTTCTATGGCGGGGGTATGATGCCGACGCCGGAGCAGTACAGATTACGTGAAGACGGAAAGGTATCCATTCTGATATTCCACGATGTCGGCAAACTGCGTGGACTAATGATCTTTCCGTCGATTTTCAGCGGCAAGCATCTGAAGTATACGAATCAGATGACGATTCTGGAAGGAAAGACCATTCAAGTGAAATATAATGAGCCGGCACCGCTTCAGATCGACGGCGAAGTTGTACCGGAAGTCATGGAATATACGGTTCGGTCATGCGTTTCACCGGCAGAGAAAGCAAAACAGGACAGTGAAATGGCAGCTGTATAAATGCGAAGATAAACGATATTATAATGGCGACAGGCCGATGGGAGATATTACATATGCATAGGATATTCAGAAAAGATCAGGTATTGACGATACCGAATTTATTAAGTGTGATACGCTTGGCGCTGATTCCGCTGATCGTGTGGCTATATATAGGAAAGCAGGAATATTCTGCTGCAGTGGCTGTGATTTTAATCTCCGGTGCAACGGATATTATTGACGGATTCATCGCCCGCAAATTCAATATGGTGTCAGACCTCGGAAAGATTTTGGATCCCGTGGCAGACAAGCTGACGCAGGCTACGGTGATCCTCTGCTTGACGGTGAAATATCGCTGGATGCGCGGATTGATTGTTCTCTTTGTGGTCAAGGAGATCATTATGGCCGTGCTCGGGTATATGGCAATTCAAAAGAAAGATGTTGTTAACAGCGCAAAATGGTATGGCAAGCTCAACACCGTGGTTCTGTATCTGGTTATGACGTGCCTTATCTTGTTCCCGAGTATATCGGAAACGGTGGCAAATGTTCTGATCGGAATTTGCATTTGCGTTATGCTTATGTCCCTTACGCTGTACATACGGTTTTACCTGAATCTGTTCCGCACGAACTGAATCAGCAAACCACAGATTCAAGGAGGGATAAAATGGTTGTTGTTTACATACTGCTTGGCATTCTCGCCGTCCTGCTGCTCTATATTTGCTTCCTTGCAATTTGCAGCCTATGCGTCGATCCGAAAAAAGAATATGAGAAAAACAGCCGTTTTTACCGCACACTGCTTACAGCGCTTCTGCCGCTGCTTTGAAGGTGCTGCGAATCAGAGTATATACAAGCGGACTGGAGAAGATACCTAAGAATCAAAAGCTGATGTTTGTCGGAAACCATCGCTCCAATTTTGACCCGATCATTGAGTGGCTTGTGCTGAAACCGTGGGATATTGCGTTTATCTCAAAAGGCGAGAATTTTAAGATTCCGTTTTTCGGACGAATTATTCGGAAATGCTGCTTTATGCCGATCGACCGGGAGAACCCGCGAAAGGCATTGAGGACGATCAATAAAGCTTCTGATCTGCTTCAGAGCGGCGAGGTCTCTATCGGTGTATATCCGGAGGGCACCCGAAGCAAAACCGGAGAATTGCTCCCGTTTCACGACGGTGTTTTCCACATTGCCAAAAAGGCCGGCACACCGATTGTCGTTATGTCCATCAGGGGAACGGAACAGATCCATAAGAATGTCCTACGCCGGCATTCCGATGTATATTTGGACATCGTGCAGGTGATTCCTGCAAGCGATGTGGAAAACGGAACCACACATACGATCGGCGCAGAAATACGGAATATGTTGCTCGATAGTATAAAAGATAAATAATACAGTAGTTTTATTACGAGGGGTCACAACCATACTCAAGCGAACGATAACCGGTGCGTTTATAACAGCCGCCGTTTACTTAATCCTATTCTATTCTTACATACCGGCGGTCATTTTGGTGGCTACCGCCATCCTTTGCGCCTTTTCGGTGTATGAAATATACCGCGCAACCGGCACAATCGAAAATGAAGTGATGTTTACTGTTTCTATGCTCATTGCCGTTTTGGCTGCTTTCGTACACATTCCCCGTTCCGAGATCGTACTGACGGTGGCATTTATTTTTGCAACTGTAGCATCCATTTGGCTGATGATACGGCAAAAACATTGCAGCTTGGACTCTCCCGTCAAGGCATTTTTCATTGTGCTCCTGATCATTGTGCTCTTTAAAGCCATTCCGGAGCTGAGAAGCCTGAATAGCGGACTGTATTATCTGATTTTTGCTGTCACATTGTGCTTTGTCACGGATGTCGCCGCCTATCTGATCGGGCGAGGTTTGGGACGGCATAAGCTAATGCCGAAGGTAAGCCCAAATAAGACCATAGAAGGCTCCCTTGGCGGCCTATTGTTCGGGGTGCTATTGGCACTGCTTGGCGGGATCGTTGTTGAGAAATTTGTAAAGATTGAAGTAAATTACGGAACGCTGGCACTTTGGGCGCTTATGACCTCCGTTGTCGGCCAGTTCGGTGATCTGTCTATGTCAGTGATCAAACGTATTTGCGGCATCAAAGACTATGGCAATCTGCTGCCGGGACACGGCGGTATACTGGACAGGTTTGACAGTCATTTATTTGCCGTTCCGTTTACTTATCTTTTCTGCACATACGCAGGCGGCTTCTTTTTATAAGCGCAGGAGGAATCATCTATGAAAAAATACCGTGCCGGGATCGACATCGGCTCCACGACCGTAAAGCTTGTGGTACTTGATGACGCCGATGAGATCCTTTACGGAGAATACAGACGGCATCAGGCCCACACGCAGGAAACCCTATCCACTTTGTTGGAAGAAGCCAAGAAATCTGTTGGGGAATGTGAACTGCAGGTTTGCATTACCGGCTCCGGTGCGATCAATCTGGGGAAAGCGTTGGATATTTCCTTTGTCCAGGAGGTCGTTGCCGTCGCTACAGCCCTGAAAAAATGTGCGCCGCAGACGGATGTGGCGATTGAACTTGGCGGCGAGGATGCTAAGATCATATACTTTACCGGCGGATTAGAGGAGCGAATGAACGGTGTCTGCGCCGGCGGAACCGGCTCTTTCATCGATCAAATGGCATCGCTGCTGCAAACGGATGCCGCCGGACTGAATAGAGAGGCTGAGCAGTACAAGCAGATCTACCCGATCGCAGCACGCTGCGGCGTATTTGCGAAAACAGATATTCAGCCCTTGATCAATGAAGGGGCAACCAAAGCGGACCTTGCAGCATCTATTTTTCAGGCAGTCGTGAACCAGACGATCTCCGGTCTTGCCTGCGGAAAGCCGATCCGGGGATGCGTGGCATTTCTCGGAGGTCCGCTGCATTTTCTGCCGGAACTGAAAAAGGCATTTGTACGGACTCTTGGTTTGACAGCGGAAACGACTGTTGATCCGGATCACTCCCATCTGTTTGCCGCCATGGGCGCTGCAATGGAAAGCACGGAAAAAGACACTGTCCCAATCGACACCCTGATCGAGCGTCTGAAAAACGGCGTCTCGATCTCTTTTGAAATGCCCCGGCTTCCGGCTCTATTTGAAAGTCACGCAGAATATGAGCAGTTCTGCTGCAGACACGCTCGGGCTTCCGTTGCCCGTGGTGAGCTTTCCGCCTATCGAGGGAACTGCTATCTGGGAATCGACGCTGGTTCTACGACAACCAAGATGGCGCTGATCGGGGAAAACGGTGAACTGCTGTATTCTTACTACACGAACAACAACGGCAACCCAATCGAGGCGGCAAAAAAGGGTATCCACGAACTGCAAACGCTAATGCCGGGGAATGCAAAAATCGTCCGGGCGTGCTCTACCGGCTACGGAGAGGCACTGCTGCAGGCTGCCTTTTCTCTGGATGACGGAGAAGTGGAAACGATTGCTCACTGTACGGCCGCTTCTTTCTTCGATCCAAAAGTGGACTGTGTGCTGGACATTGGCGGTCAGGATATGAAATGTATCCGTCTGAAAAACGGTGCTGTGGACAGTATCATGCTTAACGAAGCCTGCTCCTCTGGCTGCGGTTCCTTTATTGAAAACTTTGCAAACTCTTTAGGATATACTGCAGAAGAGTTCGCACAAACCGCACTATTTGCCGAACACCCGGTTGACCTCGGTACCCGGTGCACGGTTTTCATGAATTCCAATGTCAAGCAGGCACAAAAAGAAGGTGCCTCGGTTTCGGATATTTCCGCCGGCCTTGCCTATTCCGTGATCAAAAACGCTTTGTATAAGGTCATCAAGCTGTCCTCGGCGGAGGAGCTTGGCAGCCATATCGTCGTGCAGGGCGGTACTTTTCATAACAAGGCTGTCTTGCGGGCGTTTGAAGAAATTGCCGGTGCAGAAGTGATTTGCCCGGATATTTCCGGCGTGATGGGTGCTTTCGGTGCCGCATTGATCGCCAGACGCAATTACACCGGAGCACCGACACCGACTAAGATGCTTTCACTGGAGCAGATCGAGGCGCTGACCTATTCCTCTTTCACAAGACGCTGCGGCGGCTGTGCCAACCATTGTATGCTGACGGTAAATGTTTTTGACGGAGAGCGCCGCCACATCACAGGAAATCGCTGTGAAAAGATGGTCGGCAATGCCGAGCGGAAAAAAGCTGCACCCAATATGGTTGAATTCAAGCGCCGATGCATATTTGGCTATGAGCCGCTTGCAGAGTCAGCTGCCGCACGGGGGACGATCGGTATTCCCCGGGTGCTGAACCTATATGAAAACTACCCGTTTTGGGCAACCTTTTTCAAACAGCTGCATTTCCGGGTCATCTTATCCCCCTTTTCAAGCCGAAAGATCTACGAGCTTGGGATGGAGTCAATCCCATCCGAATCGGAATGTTACCCCGCAAAGCTGGCGCACGGCCATGTACAGTGGCTCATCAACCAAGGCATCAAAACGATCTTTCACCCCTGCGTATTCTACGAACACCAGGAAACGCTGGGAGCACAGAACCATTTTAATTGCCCCATTGTTGTTTCATATCCTGAAAACATCAAAAACAATGTGGAAGCCGTTACCAATGGAGCCGTGCGCTACATACGCCCATTTATGGCGTTTACCGATGAAAAGACGGTTGCTGACCGCATGGTAAAGCTCTGCCGTGAGGAATGGAATATTCCCGCACCGGAGGTGCATGCGGCAGTAAAAGCGGCATGGGCAGAACAGCAGCGGGTCAAGGCAGATATTCGTACGGAAGGCAAGCGCCTGCTCAATCAGATGAAGCATAACGGCGAGTGCGGAATCGTGCTGGCGGGGCGGCCGTATCATATCGACCCCGAAATCAACCACGGGATCCCGGAACTGATTGCCTCCTACGGTCTGACGGTTTTTACTGAGGATAGTCTTCCCATCGATTTTGAGCCGTCCCGGCCCTTGCGTGTTGTGGATCAGTGGGTATATCATTCCCGGCTGTACAATGCAGCGGAATTTGTCTGCCAACATGATAAATTGGAGATGATTCAGCTCAATTCTTTCGGATGCGGACTTGATGCCGTAACGACAGATCAGGTAAGCGAGATTCTGGAGGCTTCCGGCAAGCTGTATACGCTTTTGAAGATCGACGAGGTCGCCAATCTCGGCGCTGTCCGTATCCGAATCCGCAGCTTGCTCTCTGCTATGGCTATGCGAAAGCAGGATCAAAGCAGGGCGACGGCAAAGCCTGTGGCGTATCACCGAACAGAGTTCACCAAAGAAATGCGGGAAAAGGGGTATACCATTCTTGCGCCGCAAATGAGTCCGATCCATTTTGATATTTTGGAGCCCGTGTTCCGCAAGCACGGATATAACCTGGTTGTTCTGGACAATGACAATCGCAGTGCTGTGAATATGGGACTCAAATATGTCAATAACGATGCCTGCTATCCTTCTATTACGGTGGTCGGACAATTTATGGATGCCGTACTTTCCGGCAAATATGATACCGACCGTTTGGCAATCGTTATGACACAGACCGGCGGATGCTGTCGTGCCAGCAACTATGTATCCTTCATTCGCCGCGCCTTGGATAAGGCCGGATACTCCCATATTCCGGTCATTTCCCTGAACGCCAACGGGATGGAGAAAAATGAGGGTTTCAGCCTGTCCGCCGGTTTAGTCACGGATGCCGCAAAAACGATCGTCTACGGAGATCTTTTTATGCGCTGCCTGTACCGTGTGCGACCGTATGAGGTCATACCCGGTTCTGCCGATGCGCTCCATAAAAAGTGGCAGGATATTTGCATCGACTCACTCATAAATTCAAAAACGCAGTACACCTATAAGGAAGTATGCCGTGGAATCGTCAATGCGTTTGACAGCTTCCCCATCGATGAAACGATCCGTAAGCCGAGGGTCGGCATTGTCGGTGAGATCCTTGTGAAGTATATGCCGCTGGCAAACAACCACTTGGTGGAACTGCTGGAACGGGAAGGTGCCGAGGTTGTTGTTCCGGATCTGCTGGACTTCTTCAATTACTGTGTTTTCGGCTCCCAATACAAGGCGGAATACCTCGGCACCAAAAAATCTTCGGTCATCGTATCCAAGGCGGCAATAAGGCTGATTGCCGCTCTGCGCAAACCGGCAACTGATGCGCTGAACGAAAGCAAACGGTTTGAGGCCCCATTGTCTGTTTACCGGATTGCTGAAATGACAAAACCCTTTTTGTCTTTGGGCAATCTATACGGTGAGGGGTGGTTCTTAGCCGGAGAAATGATCGAACTGATCACACATGGCACGCCGAATGTAGTTTGTATTCAGCCGTTTGCGTGTCTTCCAAACCATGTTGTAGGCAAGGGCGTGATCAAAGCGCTGAAAAAAGCATACCCGCAAAGCAATATTGCTGCGGTGGATTATGACCCCGGTGCCAGCGAGGTCAATCAGCTGAACCGCATCAAGCTTATGCTGTCCACAGCAAAGAAAAACATAGGTCTCGATGGCTGACGAAATGAAGCAAAACGGAGTTTTTTCTCCGGTTTGTTTCGTTTCAGTTTAGAAATGGACAGTATACTCACCACAATGAACGAAAAGGAGTCGGGTAAGTATGAAAGAAGTTAAGTCACCGAGAAAACCCCTGATCTATTATTACGGCATTGTTTTGTTGGTCATTCTGGTTTTCAACATGGTCATCTCTCCGTTGCTTGCAAATGCCAGAGTGAAAGAGGTTGATTACGGTACCTTTATGAAGATGATCGAGGATAAAGATATCGGCAGCGTAGAGGTTGCCGATTCCGAGATTGTATTCACAGACAAGGACAATACCCAGATCTACAAGACCGGCGAAATGAACGACCCCACCCTGACCGAGCGGCTGTATGCATCGGGAGCTAAATTCACACGGAATATTGAAAAAGGCATGTCTCCGCTGCTCAGCTTTTTCCTGACATTTATTCTGCCGATCCTGATCTTTGCTGCCCTCGGACAGTATATGGCGAAGAAAATGATGTCCCAGGCAGGCGGCCCAAATGCGATGGCGTTCGGTATGGGAAAAAGCAATGCCAAGGTCTACGTTCCGTCCACGGACGGCATCCGTTTTGCCGATGTCGCTGGTGAGGATGAAGCAAAGGAAAATCTTGCCGAAATCGTCGATTACCTACATAATCCCAAGAAGTATTCCGATGTCGGCGCATCTATGCCCAAGGGCGTATTGCTTGTAGGCCCTCCGGGTACCGGCAAAACGATGCTGGCTAAGGCTGTTGCAGGCGAAGCCGGTGTTCCGTTTTTCTCCATGTCCGGCTCGGAATTTGTGGAGATGTTCGTCGGTATGGGTGCATCAAAAGTGCGTGACCTGTTCAAGCAGGCCAAGGAAAAAGCGCCCTGTATCGTCTTTATCGATGAGATCGATGCCATCGGTAAAAAGCGCGATGGTCAGATAGGCGGCAACGATGAGCGTGAACAGACGCTTAACCAGCTTCTGACCGAGATGGACGGCTTTGAAGGCAACAACGGCGTCATCATTCTGGCGGCGACCAACCGCCCGGAGTCCCTTGACCCGGCGCTGACCCGCCCCGGCCGCTTTGACCGCCGTGTTCCCGTGGAGCTGCCTGACCTCGCAGGTCGTGAAGCCATCCTCAAGGTCCATGCGAAGAAGATCAAAACGGCGGACAATGTGGACTTCCATACCATCGCCCGTATGGCCTCCGGAACCTCCGGCGCAGAGCTTGCGAACATCATCAACGAAGCTGCCCTCCGTGCGGTGCGCAGTGGGCGCACAGTCGTAGAGCAGGCAGACCTGGAGGAAAGCATTGAGGTCGTCATCGCCGGCTATCAGAAGAAAAACGCCATCATGACCGATGATGAAAAGAAGGTCGTCGCCTACCATGAGATTGGCCATGCGCTGGTCGCTGCTTTGCAGACGGCTTCCGCACCGGTGCAGAAGATCACGATCATCCCCAGAACCTCCGGCGCACTGGGCTACACCATGCAGGTCGAGCAGAACGATAAGGTTCTGATGACCAAGGAAGAACTGGAAAACAAAATTGCCACGCTGACCGGTGGCCGTGCGGCGGAGGAGATCGTATTCGGGCAGATTACAACCGGTGCCTCTAATGACATCGAGCAAGCAACCAAACTTGCCCGTGCGATGATTACCCGCTACGGTATGACCGATGAATTCGATATGGTTGCGATGGAGACGGTCAGCAACCAGTACCTCGGCGGCGATACCTCGCTTGCCTGCTCGGCGGATACACAAAAAGAAATCGATCAGAAGGTCGTGGAGACTGTCAAAAAGCAGCATGAAAAGGCTCGCCGTCTGCTGGCAGACAATCGCAAGAAGTTGGATGAACTTGCAAGCTATCTTTACGAGAAAGAGACCATTACGGGCAGCGAATTCATGACGATTTTGAACAGAAAGGATGGGAATGCGGTATGAAAAGAAAAAACGGCTTTGGATGGAGCGAATTGATCGTCGGCGTGCTCCTGATCCTGCTTGGCATCTTTGCCTTTATCCGCCCGGAAAGCATGCTGACGGGAGCGGTCGTTATTTACGGCGTGATCGCCATTGTGATGGGCATTGAAGATCTCGTGGTATATGCCCGGCTTTCCCGCTTTATCGGCTTCGGTCCGATGCTGTCGTTGATCTCTGGGATTTTAAGCGTTATGTGCGGCGTGATGCTGATCGCCAATCCCAATGTCGGGAAATGGGCACTGACGATTCTTCTCCCGATTTGGTTTATCGCCCACTGCATATCCGAGCTGACAAGGACAAACCTGATTCGTTTGATTGGAAATCCGTTTTATTACTATTTCTCACTGATTCTGAACATTCTCGGGCTTGTGCTCGGATTTGTGATGATCTTTAGTCCGGCGCTTTCCTTTGTAACGCTCAGAGCGATCTGCTATATGGTGGCAATCTATCTGATCCTGTTCGGCATCGAAAGCATTATTGCGGCTTTTGCCCGCAGAAACTCCGACTGGTAATACAGGAGATGCAGTATGGAAGAAATGAAAAAGGAGCAGATCCCTCAGATCGGCAGCCGTTTGCGGCAGCATATTCTGAAGATCCCGGAGGCGGTTTTCCAAGCCAGCGGAATTATCATCAACGGACGCAGGATCAAAAGCTTTGTCTTTACCACCGATCTTGCAATTATTCGGAATTGTGACGCCGATGCCGTGTTTGCGGTCTATCCCTTTACTCCGCAGCAAGCGATCAGCGATGCAATCATTCGCTCCTCTTATATCCCGGTGTTCTGCGGCGTTGGTGGCGGGACGACCAAGGGAATAAGGACGGTATCCTTGGCGAAGGACGTGGAGTCGCAAGGTGCTATGGGAGTTGTGCTGAATGCACCGATTTCCGATCTGAATCTTCTGGCTGTAAGCAACGCCGTAGATATTCCGGTGATTATCACGGTGACGCATGAGGGCACGGACATTGCCAGCCGTTTGCAGCATGGCGCTGCGATCTTAAATATCGCCTGCGGAAAAGAGACTCCGAATGTTGTACGAAAAATCCGCTCGGAGTTTCCGAATGTTCCGCTGGTTGCATCCGGTGGGAAAACCAACGAAAGCATCTATGAGACAATCGTGGCCAGGGCCAACGCTATTACCTATACGCCGCCCTCGACGCAGGAATTGTTTAAGGAACTGATGGCAAAGTATCGAACTTAACGGTATTATAAACAACAAAGATTATGGGAGCAAACCAATATGTTTGAGCTATTAAAGAAAATGAAACGCAAGGAGTGGCTGACTGCCGGGCTTTGCGCCATTCTGGTATTGGGTCAGATCTATTTTGATCTGCGCCTGCCGGACTATATGAGCGACCTGACAGTACTTATCAAGACCCCTGGCAGCGCAATGAGTGACATCTGGCAAACAGGGCTTGAAATGCTCGGCTGCACGCTCGCAAGCGCTCTGCTTGCGGTAATTTGCGGATACTTGGCAGCGCAGACTGCCGCAGGCTTCAGCTATACAATCCGTGAAAAGGTGTTTAATCAGGTGGCGGATTTCGGTCAGTATGAAATGCAGCAGTTTTCTGTTCCGAGCCTGATCAACCGCACGACGAATGACATCACGCAGATCCAGATGCTTGTGGCAATGGGCCTGCAAATTATGATCAAATCTCCGATCATGGCGATTTGGGCGGTCATAAAGATCATCAACAAAAGCTGGACGCTGTCTGTTATCACCGCCGGCTTTGTCGTGGCGCTGCTTGCCATGATGGCAATCGTCATTGCGGTGATCGTGCCGCGTGTCCGCCGTGTGCAGAAATTGACGGATAACATCAACCGTGTATCCCGTGAAAATCTGACGGGCATCAATGTGGTGCACGCTTATAATGCCGAGAAATATCAAGCGGAAAAATTTGAGCAGGCCAACGACGAACTGATGAGAACGCAGCTGTTCAATCAGCACGGATTTGCGATGCTTATGCCGGCTGTCTCGTTCGCTATGAATACTTTGGCATTGACCGTCTATTGGGTAGGCGCATCTATCGTGGAAAAGGTCGCACTTACAGATGTCGCAGCGAGGATCGCAACATTCGGTGACATTATGGTATTCGGCACCTATGCAACCTATGTCATCATGTCCATTATGATGATGGTCATGATTGTAATGTTCTTCCCTTCGGCCCAGGTTTCTGCCGGGCGTATCAATGAGGTGCTGAATGCAAAAATCACCTTACGGGAAGGAAAATCGGACAACGCTCCCGAAGTGGGCACAGTCGAGTTCAAGGATGTTTCCTTCCACTATCCCACCTCGGATAAGGATGTATTGGAAAACATCAGCTTTAAGGTGAATAAAGGTGAAACCATTGCATTTATCGGTGCGACCGGCAGCGGTAAAACAACGCTCATCAGCCTGGCAGCTCGCTTTTACGACACGACCTCCGGCACGGTCCTGATCGACGGAAAGGATATAAAAGAATACACCTTCGACGCCCTTTACGACCGTATCGGATATGTAACGCAGAAAGCGGTTCTGTTTGCCGGTGACATCCGGGATAATGTGCTGTTCGGTGAAAGCGCCGCAGTTCCTACCGACGAAAACGCACAGAAAGCCTTGGAACTTGCCCAGGCAAGTGAATTTGTCGAAAAACTGCCCGGCAAATTAGATGCACCGATTTCACAGGGCGGATCCAATGTTTCCGGCGGACAGAAGCAGCGTTTGGCAATCGCCCGTGCGTTGGCGAGAAATCCCGAGATTTTGATTTTCGATGACTCCTTCTCCGCATTGGACTACAAAACCGATGCAGCGCTGCGAAAAGGTCTTGCCGAAAAGCTCGGCGGCGTTACCTGCATGATCGTTGCCCAGAGAATCGGTACGATCCGCAACGCCGATAAGATCGTCGTTCTGGATGAAGGCAAGGCCGTTGGGATCGGTACGCATGAGGAACTGATAAAGAATTGTGCTGTCTATCGAGAAATTGCCATGTCGCAGTTGTCCGCCGAAGAACTGGGCGCATAAGGAGGTGCTCTGTAAATGAACGGAAATCAAATGATGGGGCGCCGAACAGGCGTGCCCGAAAAAAGTAAACGAGGAATAAAGGGCGTTCTGAAAGAACTGTTTACCTATTCTTCAAAATTGCGGCTGCCAATGATCATTGCGTTTGTGTTTTCCATGATCGGCGCTGTCTTGACGATCATCGGGCCAAACCAGCTTAGTCGTATCACGGATCTGATCTCAGACGGACTGATGACCGGCATTGACCTTTCTGCCGTTGCAAAGGTGGGAGGCGTCCTGCTGGCGATCTATCTGATCGGTGAAGTGTGCGGATATATTGAGCAATATATCATGGCTACCGTTACGCTGGATCTGTCCAAGAAAATGCGGCGGGATCTTTCCGATAAAATCAATAAGGTCCCTATGAAGTGCTTTGGGAAAATCTCGCACGGCGATATTCTGAGCCGTGTGACAAATGATGTCAGCACGCTTCAGCAGGCACTTTCCAACAGCCTTCCGTCGATGATCAGTGCAGTTGCCCAATTCGTAGGCTGCCTGATTATGATGCTTGTGACGGAGTGGCGAATGGCGCTTGCAGCGATCGCCATTACGCTGATTGGATTCGTTGTAATGGCGGTAATCATGTCCCGTTCTCAAAAATACTTCGTCGCCCGTCAGCAGAGTCTTGGTAAGCTCAACGGCTATGTGGAGGAAATGTACTCCGGCCATGATGTTGTACGCATTTCCCGTGCCAACAACGAGATCAAAAAGAACTTTGCCGGGATGAACCGTGCGGTTTACGATGCAAACCGGAAAAGTCAGTTTCTATCCGGCGTTATGCAGCCGCTGATGAATGTGATCGGCAATCTCGGTTATGTAGCGGTCTGTGTGATCGGTGCGGCTTTGGTTATGGATGGGCAGATCACCTTTGGCGTAATCACGGCATTTATCATGTTTGTCCGCTTGTTTACCTCCCCGCTCAGCACACTGGCACAGGGTATGACGCAGATGCAGACGGCAGCTGCCGCCGGAGATCGGATATTCGACTTCCTGCAGGAGGAAGAACTTTCGGATGAAAGCTATAAGACCGAGAAATTGACCGAGGTGCATGGCGAGGTCGAATTCGACCATGTTCGCTTCAGCTATCCGGATAATCCGGACAAAATCATTATCAAAGATTTTTCTGCTCACATCAAGCCGGGGCAGAAAGTCGCTATCGTCGGTCCTACAGGTGCCGGTAAGACAACAATGGTCAACCTTTTGATGCGGTTCTTTGATCTGGTCGGCGGCGATATCCGCATTGACGGTATTTCTACCTCCGATTTGACACGAGAAAACATCCACGAGCTGTTTGGCATGGTGCTGCAGGACACCTGGCTGTTTGACGGAACCGTGCGTGAAAATCTCGTTTACAACAAAACAGGGGTTACGGACGAAGAACTTGAAAAGGCCTGCCGTGCGTGTGGGATCTATCACTTTATCGAGACGCTTCCGAATGGCTTTGATACCGTGCTTGGAGAAAATGTGGTCATTTCCGCAGGGCAAAAGCAGCTCTTTACCATTGCTCGTGCCATGATCAAAAACAGCCCAATGATGATCCTGGACGAAGCGACCAGCTCGGTCGATACACGGACGGAGCTGATGACGCAGAAGGCTATGGATACGCTGACAGAGCACAGAACCAGCTTCGTGATCGCTCATCGGCTTTCTACCATTAAAAACGCTGACCTGATCCTTGTGATGAAGGAAGGCGACATCATCGAACAGGGCACGCATGAGGAACTGCTGGCACAGGGCGGTTTCTATGCTGACCTATACAACAGCCAGTTTGACAAAGCATCTTAATCAGAAGGGAGAGACAACCATGAAATCCTTGGCAATCGAAAGAGAATTCGGAAGCGGCGGCCGTGAGATCGGTATGCGTGTTGCCGAATTGGCAGGAATACCTTACTATGACGGTGAGTTGCTGATCAAAGCCGCTGAAGCCCAGGGTGTATCTATCGAACTGCTGAAAACCTACGACGAGCAGCGTACAGGTAGCTTTCTGTATGACATTGCTGCTTTTTCGGACTACGCACGTAACCGGAAGAACACAGTCTATGAGCTGTTCGAGGGAATTCGTCGGACAATGGTAAACATCGAGCTGAAAGGCCCTGCTGTTTTTATTGGCAGATGCTCCACGGTGATCCTCGGGGAAAGCCCTCGTGTTCTGAAATCATTTATTTATTCATCCGATACCGAGAAAAGGGTGGAACGCATTATCCGAACGGAAAATGTTTCGGAGACTGACGCAAAATATCTGATGCAGAAAAAGGATAGGGATCGGAAAAACTATTTCCGCTTCTGGACACAGAAGGAGTGGGCAGATAAGAGCAATTACGATATTCTGCTGAATACATCCGGCGTGTCCACGGAGGCATGTGCCCAAATGCTTCTTGCTGCGATAAGCGGCCAGCCACAGAAGTAATTCAGCATTTCCAACGGCCGCTATGCAAATCAAAGAGGTATCAAACTTATGAAACATTTTTTGCGTTGCTTGCTTTACATAGCGGCCTTGGGTGTTGTGTTTTTTGTAGTCGGACGGTTAGTACCAAAGTCTTGGTTCAAAGCGGATCATTTCCCGTGGCGGTGCTATTCATATGAACAAGCAATATGGAAAGCGCTGCGTGTGAAGCAGTGGCAGGCAAAGGTGCCGGATATGAGCCGTATTTTTACAAATATCATGCCGGCAAAAAAGCTAAAGCGACAAACGCTTTCCGATTTGCCCAGAATGATCCAAGAAACCTGTGTTGCAGAGTGGACACACGGTATCTTATCGATTGCAGGGCTTGCAATGCTATGGTTCTGGCCTGGTATAGGAGGTATTTGCATGACGGCCGTTTACATTTTGCTCGGCAATTTGCCATTTATTGTGGTACAGCGTTTCAACCGGCCTCGCTTACAAAAATTACTCTTAAAGCAACAGCGCAATATGCAAATTCGGAACTTACCACGATATGAGGAGCAGCTACTAACGACGATAGCACCGTAAACCCTTATCTCGCTTTTGCCGCACGTTACGAATGGATGGAATGTTATGCAAAGAAGCACGAAAAAAATCAAACCGGAGGTGGACTACCGCCAGTTTCGTTTCAAAAAAATGAATACGCCGGAGTTTTCACATGTTAAGTTGCTGCTGTTTTGGCCGTTTTTCGGATTGATGTTTATGTTTCTTGAACGGTTTCAGCCGGAAAGACATTATTACGTTGTACACTGTGCGCTGGACGACTTGATCCCATTCTGGGAATGGGCGCTGATCCCGTATCTTCTGTGGTTTGTTTTTCTCATCGGAGCACTTATCTATACCTTTTTCTTTGACACAAGAGCCTTCCGAAGAATGATGCACTTTGTTATCGTTACATACGGCATCACATTGCTTATTTACATCGTATTTCCGACCTGCCAGGAATTACGACCGGAGCATTTCGATGAACCCAATATACTTACTGATTTTATAACGGGGTTTTATTCATTTGACACCAACACGAATGTCTGTCCTTCTCTCCATGTTATCGGCTCGTTTGCCGCTATGTTTGCCCTGTGGGATTGCAAACGCTTTCAAAATGTTGCATGGAAGATCGTGTTCGGCATCATCGCAGTATGCATCAGCCTTTCGACTGTTTTTATGAAACAACATTCTGCTGTGGATGTCATAGCTGCATTGCCTGTGTGCGCTTTGGGCTGGTGGCTGGGTTACGGAAAGAAAGAAGCATCAGCTCAGACCTCTGCAGTGGAGAAATAGATATGGATAAAAAATTTAAGCAACAGCTTGGCTTGATTGCTTTCGGCGTTGCTCTATTCACAGCATTAAACAACTTGAACTATATTTCGGACTTTTTACATGTGTGTGCGGAATTGCTCACCCCTGTATTTGCAGGGTTGCTCATGGCGTTTATCCTGAGCGTTCCGATGCGCGGGATCGGCAAGCGTCTTTCTCGCCTTATGCCCAAAGCAAGCGAGCGCACAATCAATGTTTTAAGTTTGATTATTACATTGTTGCTTTTAGTCGCTATTATCGTGCTACTATGTGTCATTGCGATTCCTCAGCTCATAGCCTCCGTAAAAAGTATCATTTCTCTTATTAAAGAAAAGTGGCCCGACTGGGCAGCGGTGCTGCGCAATTATGGCTTTGATACCGCTGAGATCAGCGCATATCTCAACAAGTTGGATTGGAAAACCATTGCCGAGAAGGCAATGAACGGAGCAGGCGTAGTAATAGGCTCCGTTGTCAGTGTTGCCGGCTCTACAATATCTACTGTTGTCAACGCAGCCGTTTCGCTCGTGATCATGTTTTATGTTCTGGTTGGAAAGCAGGAACTTGGCAAACAAACAAGACGGGCGCTGTACGCTTATTGCAAAGAATCTGTCGCAGATAAGGTCTGCCATATCGCAAAGCTGTCTCACGATACCTATGCCAAATTTCTTTCAGGTCAATGTGTAGAGGTGCTGATACTTGGTACGCTGATTTTCCTTTCGTTTTCTATATTCCGGATCCCTTATGCCGGGCTGACGGCGGTTTTGACCGCAGCTTTTGCCTTTGTACCATACATTGGAGCGTTCTTGTCCTGTGCAATCGGTATGTTGCTGACTTTGCTGGCTGAGCCAAACAAGGTGATCCTATGCCTGATCGTCTATCAGGCGGCACAGTTCGTTGAAAACCAATTTATTTACCCTCATGTTGTGGGAAGCAGTGTCGGGCTATCTCCGTTTTGGACCTTGCTCGCCGTCCTTTTGGGCGGGAAGATGTTTGGCGTTTTAGGTATCATCTTCTTTATCCCGTTGATGGCGGTGATCTCACAATTACTGCATGAGAATATTGAACACCGTTTGGCTGTGCGGAAGCTAAAGAAAAACGACCTCATCCAAAAATCTGACTGAGCACTTCAACAAATGATATGGTTACGGCGCAGCCGAAAAAAGGCTGCGCCGTTCTTTTATTATGCTCGTTCTCTCAGATCCAAACGGGAATACTATGATCCTGAGCAAATTCCCTTTTGTTTCGTTTCAGTTTAGAAAAGGACATTATAATTTCTGCAAATCTGGATAAAAGGAAAGGTGCTGATGAAAAACGTTATCTTTAAGGGTATAAAGGCCTTGGCTATTCTGTTTGTGCTTTACATACTGATCAGCCTGATCGTCCCGCCGATATTCCAAAAAGAACCGATAGAGCTCGAAGGAGCCGAGTTCGCCGGTACAGGTGTGACAGAACGGGTTCTGTGTATTGACGATAACCGTGAAGCGCTTATCTGGCGTCTTCGACTGATAGACAGGGCCGAAAACGAGATCATTCTGTCAACATTCGATTTTCGGGTGGATAACAGCGGGAAAGATATGATAGCGGCCTTGAATGAGGCTGCCGAGCGTGGGGTGAATATCAAAATACTCGTTGACGGAATTTCCGGAGATATGTATTTGCGCTGCAACAGGCTGATCGGTGCATTGGCGGCTAATACGAATGTACAAATCAAGCTGTATAACCCCATCAATCTTATGACTCCTTGGAAAATCAATTACCGCCTGCACGACAAATACCTGATCGTGGATGGAAAGCAATACCTATTAGGCGGAAGAAACACAAACGATTTGTTCCTCGGAGAATATAAGGACAAGGAAGACCGCAACATTGACAGAGAAGTTTTGGTCTGCTCTGATGGGACGAACAGCTCGACCGAGGCCTTGACAGCATATTTTGCGAAGATATGGGATTTGCCCTGTAACAAGGAAATCTCCGGCAACCGGAGAAACCTCCAAAAGGCACAGGAAACGCTCCGAACGCATTATACAGAACTACAGGGATCGTATGCCGAGGCTTATTTGCCGGTGGATTTGGAAAGAGAGACGCTGGAAGCCAAAAGTATCACACTTCTCTCCAACCCAACCTCGCCGGAAAACAAAGCACCTGTACTCTGGGAGCAATTGAGCGGCATCATGAAGAACGGCGAAAGCATTTTGATTGAGACTCCTTATATTATCTGCAATAACGGTATGTATGAAACACTGGCAGGCTTCTGTGAGGGCGGTCGCCGGGTCCAAATCATGACCAATGCCATTGAAAGCGGAGCAAACCCCTTTGGCTGCACAGACTACCTGAACGAGAAGAAAAACATTCTTGCAACCGGCAGTGAGGTCTTTGAAGTGTCCTGCGGGCAGTCCCTGCATACCAAAACGATTTTGGTGGACGATCACATCAGTATGATCGGCTCCTATAATCTTGACCTGAGAAGCACCTATCTGGACACGGAGCTCATGCTGGTGATCGACTGCCCGGAGCTGAATCAATGCCTACGGGAAAACGCATCTGTCAAGGCAGAGCAAAGCAGACATGTGCTGCCCGATGGAACAGAGAACGAAGGGCCGGATTTTCAAGGAGAAATGCCGTTTTATAAGAAAGCCGGTTATTTCCTTTTACGACTCCTCACCGGCCTCTTCCGGTATCTGTTGTGAATGATCCGAATCCGGAGGTGCGTCTGTCTTAATCGGCGCACTAAAGATATCCCTTAGCAGAAAGGAAGTTGTAGTATGAAAAAGAATACAAAGAAAATCGTAACAGCGGCAGGAATCGCAGCCGGAACAGCTGCCGTTGCATCGCTGTCCGCATATGTCACAATAAAAGCCCTGATCGATACAGCACTTGATCGGGAAATGCCAAAGGTGATGGAAAAAGCAGATAAGCGTATCTCCGGAGAGAAAAGCAGCGACGAGTTCACAAACCGGATGGAGAGTGCCTCTGAAAGCCTTGCCGTACAGCCGAATGAAACGGTTGAAATCATTGCTCATGACGGAGAAAAGCTCGTCGGACATTATTTTCCCTGCGAAAAGCCGGAAAGAGTGATTATTGCTTTCCACGGATGGCGTTCATCGTGGCATCGGGATTTTGGGATGATCTCCGATTTCTGGTACAAAAACAACTGCAGCGTGCTCTATGTTGAGCAGCGTGGGCAGAATAACAGCAGTGGCGAATATATGGGCTTCGGCCTTACCGAACGCTTTGACTGTCTGGACTGGCTGAATTGGGAGATTGAACGCTGCGGAAGCGATATTCCTGTTTACCTTGCCGGTGTTTCCATGGGGGCTACCACCGTACTGATGGCTGCCGGACTGCAGCTGCCGCCCAACGTACATGGGATCATGGCGGATTGCGGTTTTACATCGGCCAATGCGATATGGGAGCATATTGCTAAGGATAACCTCCACATTCGATTCGGCATACGCAGTGCGATTGCCGACAGGATGTGTCGTCGGAAAATACAGGTCGGCTCAAAGGAGCATTCGACGGTAGAAGCTCTTAAACATACCCATGTTCCCGTTATTCTTGTCCACGGCGCCGATGACCATTTTGTTCCGGTAGAGATGACCTACGAGAACTACACTGCCTGTACGGCACCGAAGGATTTGCTGATTGTTCCGGGTGCCGATCACGGTATGAGCTACTTTATGGAACCGGAAAAGTATGAAAATGCCGTAAAGGCGTTCTGGGCAAAATATGATAGACCGAGGTGCGAAGCATGAAATTCAATGATAAGCTGATTACTGCAATCGCAGCAATCGTTGTGGGTGTCCTGTTTATTGCGCTGAAAGGGGACGTGCTGAGTATTGCATTTACTGTTCTCGGCGCAGCGTTGATCGTTATGGGTATTCTGGACGCCGCAAAAAAAGACAGTAAAAGTGGCACTGTGAAAATTGTCGCCGGCCTTGTGACCGTGCTGCTCGGATGGACGCTTGTCAGTATCACGCTCTATATTGTGGCGGCATTGATGATCCTCTATTGCCTGATGAATTTGGTTTCCTCTTTGAAAACGGATGGCTATTCCATGAGTACTGTGCAAAAGCTTCGCACCTATGCAAAGCCGGTCATCGGTCTTGCTGCCGGCATCTGTCTCCTGCTGAACCAAGGCGGTACCGTCTCCTGGGTGTTCATCTTTATCGGTATTGTTTTCATCGCTGAGGGCATTATGATGCTTGCGGAATGCAAAAAATAACTCTCTGTTAAAAGGAGAGCACAAAATTGAATCTGAAACTGAAAGAAAAAATCAAAGAGTCACTCTCCGCCGTTCTTCCAATCACCGGAATTGTTCTGATGCTCAGTATTTTCTTGGTTCCGATGGAGCTTGGCAGCATTGTTATGTTCCTTACCGGAGCGGTCATGCTGATCGTCGGAATGGGATTTTTCCAGCTCGGCGCAGAGATGGCGATGACGCCGATCGGAGAAGGCGTCGGCGTGCAGATCTCGAAAATGAAAAAGCTTATAACGGTTTTGCTGACCGGCTTTGTTATGGGCGTCATCATTACCGTATCCGAGCCGGATCTGCAGGTCCTTGCCGGTCAGGTGCCCTCCGTTCCCAATGCCGTGCTGATTATGACGGTAGCAATCGGCGTCGGCTTGTTTCTTGCGCTGGCAATCGTCCGTATCCGCTATAAGATCAGCTTGCCCCTGCTGCTGATCATCTGCTATGCGGCGCTCATCCTTATATCGCTGTTCGTGCCGAAGGAGTTTCTGGCTGTGGCATTTGATTCGGGCGGCGTTACCACCGGTCCTATGACCGTACCGTTCATTATGGCAATGGGCGTCGGGCTTGCCTCTGTGCGGAGCGATAAAAATGCAGCCAGCGACAGCTTCGGATTGGTTGCGCTTTCCAGTGTCGGGCCGATTCTCGCCGTTTTGATCCTCGGTTGTTTCTACAAACCGACTGAGGCTGCGTATACGCTCACCGATGTGGCGACTGTCGTCACCACCCAGGATGTTGCCCGTGTGTTTGCACAAGGTCTACCGCTGTATGCCAAAGAAGTCCTTGTATCGCTGCTGCCGATCATTGCGGTGTTTCTGATTTTCCAAATGATGACCCGCCGTTACCAAAAGCGGCAGATCAAGCGCATTGCCGTTGGCTTTGCGTATACATACATCGGTCTGGTGCTGTTCCTTTGCGGAGCCAATGTCGGCTTTGCACCGCTCGGCTCCTATCTCGGCAAAGAGCTGACCGGGGTGTCCTTCCGTTGGATTTTGATCCCCATCGGTATGCTGATCGGTTATTATATCGTAAAGGCCGAACCTGCCATCCAAGTGCTGAACCATCAGGTAGAGACTGTTACAAACGGCGCTATCTCCGTAAAAATGATGAACCGCTGCATGTCGATCGGTGTAGCCGTGAGCGTGGGGCTGGCAATGCTTCGTGTTCTTACCGGGATCTCTATTCAATGGTTTGTGATCCCAGGATACCTCATCGCTCTGGTGCTGTCCCGTTTTGTTCCGGATATTTTTATCGGTATTGCATTTGACTCCGGCGGCGTCGCCAGCGGCCCGATGACCTCGACATTTCTGCTGCCTCTCAGCATCGGCGTTTGTGAGGCGCTTGGCGGAAATCTGATGACTGATGCGTTCGGCGTGGTTGCGCTGGTTGCTTTGACACCGCTGATCGCCATTCAGCTTATGGGTCTTGTATATAAACTGAAGACTGAAAAGAGGACATCGACGGGAACGGCTGAAATTGCCGACGATTGCGATGCGATCGTTGACCTTGAGGAGGGTGAGTAAAATGGATCATGAGAAAAAAGTATCTTTTCAGCTATTAACGCTGATCACCACGCCAAAGCTTGCCGAGAAGGCAGCGGAAATGTTCAAAAAGGGTGCACTGCCGCTGCAATATCGCTTCAATGCCGAAGGCACCGCCTCCAGCGAGATCATGGACATGCTCGGTCTCGGCAGCATCGATAAAAGCGTTTTGATCAGCATGATCCCGAAAGAACTATCCGATGTCCTGATGGATAAGTTGCGCTCGGAGCTGCAGTTAAACATGGCAAACAGCGGTATTGCATTTACGATCCCGCTGAACGGAGCAAACAACCTGATTTTGCGTATCCTTGCCCAGAATACGGGAAAGGAAGTATTGAATATCGGAGGAAAGGAAGAAAACAGTATGTCTGAAACAAAATACTCTCTTGTTGCGGCAATCGTGAACCGGGGCTTCAGCGGTGATGTGATGGAAACCGTTCGTGGTGCCGGTGCCAAAGGTGGCACTGTGATTCACAGTCGGCGCATCGGAAATGAGGATGTGACCAACTTTTGGGGCTTGAGCGTCCAGGACGAAAAGGAAATCGTTCTGATTCTGACGGAGTCCGCAAACAAGGTGACGCTTATGAAGTGTATCGGAGAAAGCTGCGGTATGCACAGTGAGGCGCAGGGGATTGTCATGTCCATGCCGATAGATTCCGTCGCCGGCATTTAAGTACGCAGATCGGAGAAATGCTATGTACTGGAATGATTATATATGGTTTATAACCGCTATGCTGTTTTGCACCTTATTTTCTGCGATTGCAAGCGGAAAGGTTCATTCGGCATTTTCAAAATACTCTAAAGTCCGGTGCCGTTCGGGAAAGACCGGATATGATACCGTCGCCCAATTATTGTGGTCGAATCGGGTAAACGGAATATCCGTCGGGCGTGTAAAAGGAAACCTGAGCGACCACTATGACCCGAGAAGAGGCGTTGTCAATCTTTCCGAAAGCACTTACGGCAACAGCTCGGTGGCATCCGTAGCTGTTGCTGCCCACGAAATGGGACATGTCATGCAGAAACAGGAAGGCTATTGGTTTTACAGATTCCGCACAGCACTGGTTTCTGTAGTGAATTTCGGATCAAGGCTGGCATTCCCATTGGTGTTGATCGGGCTTTTGCTTGACGCCTTTGTGATCAGTGCCGATCCTGAGATGGGATTTCACATCGCAATGATCGGCGTGATTTTGTACGGAACATCCTTCCTTTTTACTTTAGTTACGCTGCCGGTAGAGATCAATGCAAGCCGCCGTGCAGGAAAAATGCTTTTGCAGGAAGGAATACTGACGACAGATGAGATGCCGGGAGCAAAGAAAGTACTGTCCGCTGCTGCTCTCACTTACCTGGCTTCACTTATGACTTCTCTCGTTTATTTTCTGCGCTTTTTCCTCTATGTTTTAACCTTATTCGGCAGACGCAACGACAGGATGTAACCGGCGGAGGAAAGCGTGATTATAGAATGAGCAATATTTTGCTGTTGGATAGAAATATAGACGAGGCAGAGAGGATAAGCAGCTATTTTGAAGCGAGAAGTTATGCAGTCATATGGCCGAAAACCATAGCGGATTTACTTTATCATGTTGTACACAGGGATTTTTGCTTAGCCATTTTAGATGTCGCTCTTTCAGCAGAGGACGACCACCGGTTTCTGGATGCTCTACGCAAAGTAAAGGGCGTTCCCATTTTAGTTTTAGGGTCCGATACGGCGGATGCGGAAGAACGCCTCAATTCTCTGCGGGCAGGTGCGCACGCATATCTGTGTCGGCCGTATTCGATGGAAGAATGCTTTGCGCAAGCGCAAGCCCTCATACAGGCGTATTCGCCACACATGCAAACACGGAAAGAGGAAAATAGCTCATGCAAAATGACAGTGGCCGGAAGGCTGCGTATTTCTCCGGAGAGTCGGCAAGCGTTCCTTGGCGAAAAGGAAATTATGCTGACACGAAAGGAATTTGACCTGCTGCTTCTGTTTGCCGAGAATCCAAACAAAGTATTTACCTGTGATCAGCTTTATGATCTCTTGTGGAGTGAGCAGACTGCATATAATGTTGATGAGGTGGTTAAAGCTCATATAAAATCACTCCGGCAGAAACTGTCCGATGACGATTCGGTCCAGATAAAAAATGTTTGGGGTGTCGGCTACCGATTTTGTTACAACAGAAAATAAAACTACCGAATTCTTCCCGATATATTCCCTAAAAAATCCCTATGTTTTGCTATCCTTAGAATAGCAGGAACATAGGGATTTTTGTTGTGGCAGGTCAAAAGACAAACAATATATCGAAAAAAGAAGCAACCGCTTATCTTTGTAAACGGCTGCTCATTTATCAGTTTTCAGCTTATCTGCTTGTTGACACAAGGACACATACTTTTGAACCTCTGCCTCACTCTTTCCGGCGAAGAAATCCATAGCGGTTTTTGAAATATGCCCTCGCACAATATTGGGAAACAGGATCGCATCAATACTGATATCCAATTCTCTCGCAATAAGCAAGATGGTTTCGGCTTTTGGATTGCTGATTCCGTGTTCCAGATCCTGAATAGTACGGATGCTCATATGGAGCTTATCCGCCAGCTGCCTCTGTGTGTAGCCAATCGCCTTGCGCTTTCGGAGCACTTCCGCAGCGAAGGTATCTAATACATTTTGCACTGTAGTTCACCTCATATATATTTTAGTGTGAGCTACAGTTCGTATAAATATCCTTACGGCTCGCATTTAGTGAGTTGTGGTTCGCTTTTTATGTGTGAAAGGAGCACTGTGGTACATATGAGGAGGTTCATTTAAGCTAACGGCGGAAGACGAAGTCTATTTTTACTTCTCTTAGAGCATAATACTTGGACACCTAAAACGAGTTGCACTCACGAATATGAGTTGCAGCTCGTTTCTTATGTATTGCAACTGCTTTTCTCAATTATTTGGGACACACCGCCCGGCACATATTATCATAACGACACTTGTATATACGCAGAGGAAAGCGCATTTTCGGATTTTCATGTCCGTCAATGCGCTTTCTTTTGTTTTAACTGTCATTGCCCCGGGTGCCGTTCTCCTCCGTGTTTGTCTGCTCCCATACGCCAGACAAGAAACACGGAGGGTTTTATATGTATAAAAAGAATAATGGCTCAACTGAGCAGGAAATATTGCAAAACCAGTTTTCGGCCTATGTGAAAAAGGCAGTCCATAATCGGAGAATTCAATTTTTGACCGAGAAAAGCCGCAAGTTTCGCTTTGAAACACCGCTTTTTGACCTGGACTATCTCCTGTTCGATACAACGGACATCATTCAGGAGATCACGGATCATGAGACCGTGCGGCAAGCGCTTCGGTCAATCAAGGAAAACGAACGGCGGATCGTCCTTGAAAGAATCATTGAGGAAAAAAGCTTCGGGCAATTATCGGATGAACTCGGTATGTCCTATAAGACTGTAGCCTCACTGTATTACCGTGCAATAAAGAAGCTCCGCCGATTTATGGAAGAAGGTGAATCAAAATGAATTTCAAAGAGTTACTGTTGCAAGCAAAATTCGGAGACAGAACAGCCACAACAGAATTACTGATGCTATATCAGCCCTTGCTACTGAAAGAATCAATTATAGACGGAATTCTTGACGAGGATCTGTACCAGGAGCTTTGCATTGTGTTTATGCGCTGCATAGACCGTTTTGACCCATAAAATAAAAGGGCGGCAGGAGTTTTGCTCCTGCCGCCCTTACTCATCTTCTGAAACTTGCCATAGTATTTTTGATTGCCGCCATACCATCCTCTCCCAGCAGTTCGGCAGCGTCATCAAAGGCGATCTCTTCGGATTTGACCGTCTTTTTCTCCGGCGCCTGTCCGACATCTTTTGGGGTGGGCTTTTCTGAGTATTCCTCCATAATGCGCCGCACGATTGCTTCAATGGCGTCGGTATTAACTGGTGACGGCTGAGGAATATCGGGCGTTTCGGAGCAATGAATGTAGTGCAGAACTGTGTTTACAAGAAACTGTGCTTTCCGGCGCCCCTGCTGATTGAGTATTTCCGCAACCTGCTGATGCTGCGGATCTCCGCCGCTGAATTGAATAGTGAACTTGTAAATATCTTTCTTCGCCATTCACATCACCCCATACAAGCGGCCTTGAACAACAGCTCGTAGCCCTTTGTATTGGCGGAAATCTCATCGACAAAAATCGGTGCGCCGACCTTGCCGGACGCTTCGATTTGTTTCTTCAGTAGGATAGAACCGCCGCCGACAAACACAGCCTTGCCGGAGCGCAAATCAATCATCCGCTCTCTGAGCTTGCCGAAAAGATCGTTGATAAACTGTTGCGCCTGCTCCTGCACGATACGGATCACACTTTCGTCAAAATCGGTAGGCGTATCCTTCAAGATAGCATCAATGTCCGACTCGTCCAGGAGGATGTCAAAATCCGCATTGACCTTGGATTTGATTCCATTGTAAAGAGTGATGACGCCGTTATCCAGTGAGTCGCAGGCAGACAGATCCGCCTCGCCGTTTTTCACCAGCAGATAGTCGGCAGTAAAACCGCCAATGTCCAGCACTGCAACCTTTGAATACGAATGGATCCGCTGATAGATCGGCATAATGGCAGCGTAAGCCTGCGGAAAGCAAATCGCCGTGCTGATGAATACAGAGTACGGTCTGCCGTCGAGCTGGAAGTCAATAATATCCCGGTTCAGAAAATAGTTTTCAAACCGTTCGTATTGCGCTCCGTAATGGGCAGGCGGCAGGCCTACCGCAAGCTGCACATCTACGATCTCGTCCTTGCGGTACTCGGTTCCGGCAAGCTCAAAGGCAACGGCAAACAGCGTGAGGATAAAATACCGTTCGTCAGCCGTCTTGTCCCGCATATACGGGATGCGCTGATCGGTGAGGGTATAATACTTGCCCTTGTAGAACAGAACATCCTTTCCGAAGGGCGGCTTTGTGTCGCTTTCCCGAAGCCCGGACACAAAGGTCCTGTGGTTGGTTTTGATTTGTTTATTCCCGTGGTCGATACTGATTAGCATGGTAAAATCTCCTTTGTTTTTGGTTTATACTCTTTAATTACGACTTTAATGCGTGTTATTTCAACAGATTTCCGCAAAGGGGCAAAATAGTCCCGCAAGTAAAAAATAGTGATAAGACAAAGCACCTCACGGGGAAAAATCCCGTGAGGTGCTATTCGCTCATATACGATTATGGTCGTTTCGTGCTGAAGTCCTTGAAAGTAATTTGAAGGATGACTTCTTCTCGTGTCGAGGTTACAGATTGCACCTTAGCCTCCAGCAAGTCGGGCATAGCCTGTGCCGTCAGTTTATATAAACTGCGGTAGCGACCTACTATATTGATCCCGGCCTTTACAACGACTGGTATCTCATCGCTGGCAATTCCGATCCGACTGCAAAAGTCGAGAACGGTGATCTTTCTCATGGCAACTCCTTTCTAATGCTTGGGTGAGCAGAGGAGCCTACCACCCAATATCCATTCCTAACTGTTCCATTGCCGACTCCATAGAGAGAACTTTCATCCGCTTGGCGTCAAACACCGAAAAGGAGAGAAGCTCCCCATTCTCGTCGCAGGCAATGGAATTTTCCGATAAAACTGCAGCGTCAAGCTCCTGAATGCCGGCGTACACATTGCCTTCGTTATCCATAAGATACGGAAAAGAAGGTGTGACCTCGCACCCGTTCATCATAAGCCGCGTTCCTTCCGGCAGCTCCATCAGCAGCTTTTCCTTATCTCTGCCGGCAGGCTCTATGTCGAACAGCGTCTGCTGCCCGAAATAGGAGCCGGCATATAGCTTTCGCTTTCTGTAAGGATACTTGCCGGTTTCCGTCTGCACCATCTGCTTGATGCGCTCGACATTGTTCTGCATGGCAGACCAGTCGATCACTTCGTGCAATCGGTGCTCATTGTAGTAACCGGCACTAATATTTACCGCTGCTGTTTTGAGATATGGCGCAACAACGGAAATGTCGCTGAAGGAGCCCATTGCCTCACGGAAACCGAAGGAGCAGACAAACTCAGAAAACTTCGGGTTGTCGCAGTTGTAAAACACAGCGTCGTTGTTCCCACGGCGGTCCACCTCTACAATGTAATTCACATCGATCTGGATCCCGCTCCGTTCAAACGCTTTGGCGCCCTGTCCGCCGGTTTCCTCATCCTCGCAGAACAGCACATGGCAGCGTACTTCGCTAATGATCTGTAAGATCATATATACGCCGCACCGGTCGTCGCCGCCGATCCCTTGCGGGGACATGATATAGCGCCCGTCTTCGGATCGGCAGATGATATGCGGCAGCTCATTATGTACGGTGTCCAAATGGGCGACCAACAGCACCGGCACTGTGCCCTCGGCATAGAGGAAGCCTTTCTTTTTGACTGTCTCATAGCCAAGTTTCTTCAGGTGACCGGCCAGATAATGCTTCAGTTCCTTTTGCCGCATACGGAGAATATCATCAAATCGAATCATCTCGCACCGCCTTCCGCAGCTGTGACCGAAGTCCTGTGGCAGAACGCATTGCCGATGATGCGGCAGATGCTGCAAACGCTGCAGGCCGCACACGGCTCAAGCGATGCCCGGTAGCAGGCTTCGCATATCTCTACCAACCGGCCTCTGCGGTCGTATGCCGGATACATTGTTCCGTGGATCATCTCACCGCACGAGCCGCAGATATGCAGGCACGCATGGCAGTGATAGACTCCTTCAATATATCTTGCATTTTGCTTGGGAACAGTATTGCCGCAATCCTTGCAGACAACGGTATCCTCGCATCGGCATTTCAAGTGACCCGAATGGTACGCTTGGCCGCAGCAAACACAGAGTGATGGGCCTCCAATGACGAAATGACTGGGTGCGGCAGCGGTTTTTAGCATCGACAGATTCCCGTAGTAATTATAGTCGGGATATTGACGGCTGCCTTCGCCGCTGGTGCAGCACTCGTTCACATCCTCACGCTTCTTTTTCAGCACCCAACGATTTGGCACACCGAGGCAGGTCGCAATCGCTTTCTGTACGATACTGCGGTACAGATCCATTTGCTCCGACAAATCGCTCGGATAGAGCCTTGATTGAAACAGCGTTTGATCCTTGTAGAAAAACATCTGCCGTGACCGTCTCGGCGCACGGTAATAATGGTCTTTCACTTCCGGGTCAACCGTGAAGAAGATCATGCTCACATCGTCAGTCATATAGGACAGCGTACCGGCCTGATAGCTGCCGCTTTCGAGATTGTGGCAGGAAGTCCAGGTGTTGTCCTTGTTAGACATTTCGAGAAAATCACACGGGTGCAGAGATAACAGCGCCGTTTTGAGCATTTGCAGAGGATTCAGAGAATCGGAAAGCTGGGCAAATACCGCATTATAGTGCTCATGCCCGTCCACACCGAAGCTGCGGCACAGCTTGCCGATGATCCGGCTGGTTTTCTGTCCCTCGGCGCATTTTATACCGCCACGGGTCCGAATGATCTCCAAAGTTTGCTCGGACAGCGTACTGCTGTATTCGTTGACAGCGGCACGCAGAGCAATGCGAAAATTCTCCAAACACTGCTTATCTTTGATCCGCTCGACGGCGAGATCCTCCATAGTAAAAGCAATCTCGTCCACGACATCACGCTGAATGCCGCGCCCCTCGTCAAAGGTAAACACAATAGCCTTTGCATCCTCATCCCAATTCGGATGGCGGCGCAGCAATTCGAGCAACCCTGCTTTTTCTTGTGCCCATGTGTTCAGATTTGTCATAACACCGGTCTCACCAAAGGATTTTTCATACTTATACATGACCTCATAAAAGGCCTTTTTTAATTCTTCCATTCGTTTCAGTCCTTTCCTAAATCGTATTTACTTCAAATTCAACGCCGGTAAAATCATCGGCAATCAGAATATGCTTGCCGATGTACCATTCGTCGTTGACGATCTGCTCAGCAGCCTCTTTGCTTTCTGCCGTTACATCGACCGTTCGTTTCAGCGTTTCGGTTATGGTGACCCTATATTTCTTTGTCATAGCATTTCCTCCGATCAGACAAGGGCGGAGAAGAAAAACTTCCTCTCCGCCCGCCATTCTACCGATTCTTTACTCTCCGATCATACGGAAAAACTCTGCCGGAGACAGTACGGCAACGCCGAGCGCTTGCGCCTTGGCGAGCTTACTGCCGGCATTTTCGCCGCAGATCAGGTAGTCGGTATTCTTGGATACGGAGCTTCCTGCTTTTGCACCCAGAGAATAGATCTTTGCGTTGATGCCGTCACGGGTGTACGGTTCGACCTTGCCCGTAACCACGAGTGTTTTCCCCACAAAGGGGTTGTCCTGTACGACGGACATAGTGGTTTCTTTCTTTTCAGTGTTTACCATAGGCTTTAATTCCTCCCATAAAATACGGTTTTCTTCGACTGAAAACCATTCGTGAATGTTGTTGTGCAGCGTTTCTCCGAAATCAGGAAGCTGCGTAAAATCGTAGCCGGTATCGACCGCCACCTCAAAGGTACGGAGACTCTGATCGAAGCAGCGACCGAGCGCAGCGCTGGCCGTGTTGCCGATCATCGGAATATCCATTGCGATAAGATAGCGTTCAAATGAGGTGTTGCGGCTCTTTTGGATCGCATCCCACAGCCGCTGCCAGGATCTTTCTCCGAAACCGTCCATACGGATGATCTCTTCCCGGTGATTATCCAGCCGGTAAATATCCGTAAAATCCTGAAGCCAGCCACGGGCAATGAATTGCTCCAGTGTAACCTCCGACAGCCCCTCAATGTCCATGGCTTTCTTTCCGACGAAGTGAACGAATTTTCTCAGATTCTGCGATGCACAATTCGGATTGTGGCAGAACAGCGTTTTCGTCAGCTTCAGCTCGCCGTAGATCCGCTTCTGTGTGGTATGGATTATCGTCTGATACCCACAGCAGGGGCAGAGGGACGGAACCAGTGCTTCCATCGAAAAATCTCCACGGTCAAGGTTTTCTTCAACCTGCGGGATGATCATGTTCCGCTTGCTCACCAAAATGCGGTTGCCCGGCATCAACTCAAGCCCCTCAATAAAAGAGAGGTTGTGCAGCGTTGCACGGGACACCTCGCATCCGTCGATCTCTATCGTGTCAAAAACGGCTACAGGAGAGATCTCACCAGAACGGGTCGGCGTCCACTCGATGTGGTCAAGCCTTGTTTCAAAGAGCTCGTCTTCAAACTTAAAGGCAAGACCGTCCTTGAAATGGTGCCCTGTCCGTCCGCAGGTGCGGGAGTAGGAAATGGAGTCATAGGTCATGACCAGTCCGTCAATCGGCAGATCATCCTCGGCCGCTTTGTCCCGCAGCACCTTAATGTGCAGATCCATCATATCGTTATTTGCCGTTGCAAACTGAAGGGAACGCACTCTGCCGAAGCCAAATTCCGTGAGCTTTGCCAGCTTCATGCGCCTGCTGTCCGTCTCGGCCTCGATCTCCGGCAGTCCTTCAATGACCGCAAAGGGCAAAAAGTGGACGCACCGCTTGGCGCATACCGCAGAATTGTAAGCACGGACGGAGCCGGCGGCAAGATTGCGGCTGTTTCGGTACGGCTTTCCCGTACTGTCAACCAGCTTTTGGCGCAGCCGTTCAAAGTCGCTACAGTGAATAAAACTCTCACCGGCAACGACCAGTCTTTCCTTGTACGGGATCTGCACCGGTATTCCTTCGATGGCTTCGGCGTTGTGGGTAATATCCTCACCGATGTCGCCGTTGCCCCGGGTAGAGAGCCGTTGCAGAAGGCCGCCCTCATAAATGATCTCGGTCGTCAGTCCGTCCAGTTTCAGTGAGAAATCCACTGTGCGGCCGTCCTGAAATGCAAGCAGCTCGCTTATCAGCCTTGTCTTATCCAGCGATAACAGCGGAATATCGTGCTTTGCCTGCGGCAGCCTCGACACAACGGGGTAGCCCACGGTCTGCGTCGGTGAATTGGACATCACCACGCCGGTTTCTTTCTCCAGTTCAGTCAGCTCATCAAAGAGCCGGTCATATACAGCGTCCGATACTGACGGAGCATTCCGGTTGTAATACTCGTCCCGGTATGTATTGAGCCGGGCGGTCAGTTCACGCTGCCGTATCAATCTTTCTTTCACTCTGTATCATCCTTTCTCGTTATGCTGCCCGTTCAAGAGCAGGTGCGTATAGCACATTTTCTTTCCAGCTTTCGATAAACCTCTTCACCTTGGGCGGCGGGATAACGTTGTTCTGGATCCTTGCCTGAATGACATCCCCATGCTTCACCTCTACCGTACAATACGGCTTTTTCGGTGCGGACGCTTTTCGGATGAAAAGGATCGTGGTATTGTTTTTTACCACATCTTTCACATAGCGTCCGACACAGTGGTGCAGTTTATCGCCCTCCCGTGTGATCTCTTTTGCGGAATGCGGAGGAATAACGACAAACCCCATTTTGGTGTATCCGTAACGGTGCTGCAATCCCTCAAACATTTTAGCAATTCTCCGATCATACGCCTGCGACACATCATTCCGGGACATATCATTTACCCGGTCATGCTCCGCCTTCAAATCATTCGGAAACAGGACAAAGCTGCTTTTCATATCGTGCTCCAATAGTTCGCACATACAAAGGTAATCCTTATAGTCGGACATCATCTCACGCATGGAATAATAACCGGGGGCGTAATAAGAGGTCTTTCGGTGTGTGGCAAACTGTTCCGTAGCATACCGCATCAGCTTATGGGGCGTCATATAGCGCAAGGGAACCGTAATATACGCTTCCTCTCCGATGTCGTTTTTGCTGCACCATTTCATCAGTTCCAGATCCGGTCGGATATTATCCCGCAGAAATGCTTTGATTATCGTAAGCTGGTCCGGCCCGGGGTCGATCGTCTGCAAAAGCGGTATATATTTTTTACCGACGCCCAAAACCTCTGTTACGGTTTTGCCCTTGCTGTTGAGCACGCTGTCGTCATAGAAACGAGCCCCGCCCGTATCGCCGTAAGCAACATAGGTTGCGAGACGATAGAGCTTCAGCTTTACCAAATACTCCAGCATAGGATAGCGTAAATACTTCTGCAGATACTGCCCGGCATACAAAGGCGTGGGATCTCCTGCATAATATTCCTTCAATGCGGAATACTGCCACGGCGTTCCTTTCAGTTCACTGTCCAGATTCCGATGATAGAGATAACCGCAGCAGTCTGCCTCAAAATTGTAGTACCACCGGCTGAATACCGGCCTGTCGCCCGGATGCCACGGTGTAATGCGATCCCGGGAATAACCGTAATAGTAGCTTTCGCTGGCTATGATCTTGCTGCCGTCCCATTGAAGAAACAACCGTGCGTTTTCATAAACATGAAACTCCGGCGTGTCGCTTTTCGGATAACGGCGGTAGGCTTTTACGAAACGAATAATCATTTCGTTGCTACCCAGCCGCTGAATAACCTGTGCAGTAGAACGGTCAACCATATATCCGCGGCGCCCACGGCTCTTAAATGTGATTTTCCTCGTGCAGTGTGGGCAAATGCCTTCGCCGTTATGCTTGGCTTCAGCGACCGATACATTATGCTTGCAGGCAGTACAGTATGCGTTTTTCGGCGCTTTTCCCTTGGCATAATCATAGAAGATATAATGCGGCAGGGTTTCTCTGTGCATAAAGCCTTTGATGTCCCTGGGTAATGCGCCTACCGGTTTCATCCGCTCGATGATCCTGCGCTGCTTTTTCAGTTCATTTTCCCTCTGCTTTTTCCGCAATAAATCCAACTGAAGCAGGCAGAGGCTGTCAAATCCTTTTTGCTTTTCGGACTGACAATATCTCGTGACCCGTCTCTCGTCGGCTTGGGAATAGAAAGAGCATTTGTCCCTGAAAAAGTAATCCTTTCCGAGATTCTCAAACATAGACTGCTGCCAGCGTGTGCCTTTATCATCGGTGCATAAGGTGATATAGCCGCCTTTCTGCTGAAACATTGTCCAGCGAGGGGTATGATTTCCGGCCAGCACACTTTCCTTTGCGTAGATATACAGTACCAGCGTGCGCTGATGGTCGATGTTTTTGATCGCCGTGCGCACCACATACTTCACCTGATCGGCACAGAAAATGCCGTTTTTCGGGTTAGGACTGTTGCTCGGTATTGCAAATTTGCGCAAGACTCTTTTATTCATCATGCGCCCACCTCAAACAAATTCATCTGTGTGCTATCGTTCGGATGTTCCTCTGCCGGCGGTTCCTTTTGGGGAGCCGACTTTTTCTTGTCGGCTTTCTTATTGGATCTCGGGGCCGGCTTTCCGGGATAGGGCTTCGGAACGAATTTTTCCTCCTTTTCCTTGTCTTCCTCTGCGTCCATATCCATAAAGTATTCTTCGGCCCAGAGATAGCACATATCATCTGGCACATCACAGCCATAACCGCCTGCGATCGGCTTTTCGTCGTTGTCCTTCATTTCCTGCTCGGCAAACTCCTTGGCTTTGCGGGTAATGTAACGGAAACAACGGATCATATTCTTGCGGGGGTGCATGACCTGCCGGGCAAACTCCGGTTCGCTGAGGCACTTGGTCTGAATATGCTCGGTCACGCATTGCTTCATATTGCGGCGGGTCAGTCGCTCGGCGTCATCACCGACACGCTTCATCGAAGCTATCATGACCTCATCATCACCCATAGCTACGGCGTTTTCCCAGGCAGCCTGTTCAGCTTCGGCTTTTTCACGCTGTTTTTGCTCCCATTCGGCTTTGCGCTTGGCTTCGGCCTCTTCATGAGCACGGCGCTTTTCGTCCTCGGCTGCAGTATCCTGCATTCGCTGAAGCACTTCCTGTGCAGCCTCGGCTTCCGCCTGCTGCCGTTGATCATCTCTTTGATCTGCGATAGTCGCCAGATCAGCGCCTTTTTTCAATTCCGTATTGTTGGTATCAACACTCATAAAATGTTCCTCCTATAAAAATAGGGACACAGCGCAGTTTTACCCACGCTGTATCCCATTCTTGACATATAGCCGTTTCCGGCTGTTCCTATTTCTTTGCGAGCATCGGAGAAAACTTCACCGGACAAAAACCGTCTGTGTCACGGTAGAAATAACGCCGTCCCGTGTCGTCATACAGTTCTATCACATCGGATGGGGCGACGCTCCTGCCTCGGTAATCCTTTGGCAAAGCATCACCGAAAAGCTCGGCAATGCGTGTGAGCCGCCCTGTATCACTCGCCGTTTCCTCACAATGCAGCATACCGTCATGTATCAGCCTGTACTGCGCCGCCGGCGGGTATTCGTGCCCTGCTTTTTGCAGTTCCTTTATTCCGCCGAAGGCAAAGGGAATGACCTTGTAAAGACTAACCTCCAACTGGTATATCCGAAACCGTTGCTCCTGCCTTTGCGACAGCAACCGATTTTCAAGCTCGTCGGAGCTTCTGACAAACAGAGAATACTCTTCCACCGTCAGTCCGAGATATTCGTGCAGCTCGCACGCACATTCAGTGCTTTCGTGCCACTGTGCAATATCATCGTCGATCACTTCAAAGTCACAAAGACCGTACATAAATCTTTGCCTGAAATTCTTCCTGCTATCCTCCTTTGCGTAGGCGTTTCGCTTTAAGGCAAGCTGCCAGTCGTCCACGCCCTTGTAATTCGGATTCCAGTTGAGTCCACGGCACACCATGCCGTATTTCCTTGCCAATTCGTGCAGCTTCAAGGCGCCCTTGCAGGCAGCCTCATTCCGGTATTTGTCCATATCCTCCGATTCAATGATCGTATGCGTGCCGTTCTCTGCCAGCTCTTTCAGTAGAAGCTCCAGCTGCGCCATATTGTTGACGCCGGCCGTAGCGGCAAAGGAACGGTTCATCAGATAATGGGCAATGTCGGATTTCAAAAGCCCTTCCGTCACATAGACAACGCCTGCATTCGGATCACCGACAAAATGCGCCGGGCTTCCGGAGGAGGTGCCTTTCGGCTTACCGGCAGACGAAAACCAGATGTATTTGGCCCCGTCCTTTTCCGGCGGATCATCCTCATTCTTCAGCGGCACATCCAAACGGATCTGAAAGCCGCTGATAAGCCCTTGCCTTGTCCGTGCAGGGATCATAATGCCGGCGGTAAAGCTGGAGCTGGCAATCGTCCACTGACCGTCCTTTTGATAAAATCCCGGCACGCCATCCAGCTGATGCCCGTTTTGCAGAAGCCGGTTTGCCAATGAACGACACATATAGAAAGGAGGCATGGTCTTATAGCCCAACCTCTCGATCTGTTCGTCCGGCAAGTCTCTGACCGTTTGCAGATGCGCACGGTGCTCCTTGGATAGCGTCAGCATAGCAAGAAGTGCGGTATAGGTTTTATGGCGCACGGCAATGTCGGCAGCAGGCGCTGCTTCGACGGGCGTTTCCTTCGGCTTATCCGGGAACTTGACCGCATGATCCGAAAGGTTTACTCCGTTGAGCAGCGCATCGCTGATCTCCCGATAGGCAGTACTCGTGCTGATGCTATGCACCTTTGCATATAAAGCCAGCATACCGCCGCTTTCATCGCAGTAATTGCACCGCCAGGTATCGGTCTGCGTGTTGATGTGCATTTTCCCTCGCTTGTCATTACAGATAGGACAATCCACATAAAGCCCTTGCGGGCTCGGCCGCCGTATCCGTAAGTGAAGCAGTTCCGCCACATCCGTTATGTCGAACGGAAAATCATGCGGCTGGCTCATGAACAAGCCTCCTTTCTAAAGAAATATCGGTGAATTTTAGCTTGCTCTCTGCATTTCATCCAAAGACGCCTGCATGAGCGTAGCTGCCGCACGAAGAATGTTATCATTGCCGGAATAGCCGTTGATGTACCATTTCAGGCTCGCAGGGCGGCGGTCAGCCACTTGCGACATCGCCCAGCCCTTGCAGGTGCCGAGAGGCACGATCACATTGCCGGCCTCTTCGTAGGTCATCATAGAGCAGATCTCATCGACCGGCATATCCGAGGAATAAGTCGGCGCTGCCGTATCGGTATCGGCGGTTTCTTCCTCAATTTCTTCGCCCTCAGCATCTTCCATAGCAGGAGCCGCAGATTCCATGACCTCTGCGGCCGGAGCTTCTGCAACGGTTTCCTGAACAACAGGGGGTTCCTGCACAGGCTCGTTGATTACCTCTGTCGCCGCTTCGGCAACCGTAACCGGCACTTCTGTGGAAACTTGCTCCGCCGTGGCGGTTTCCGCTACTGTCGGCTGCTCTTTGACGGTTTCGGCCGCTTTCTCTGCGCTCGCTGTAGGAGCGGCAGCAGAAAACTGTACGCCAAAACCGGCGTCCGATAATGCCTGGTCGATGGCAGCGTGCTGCGCCGACTCGATATACAGACCGCCCGGAGTGGCTTTCGCCTCTCTCTGGGCAATGAAGCTGGATCTCGGCTGTGCGTCGTTCTTGTCGAAATACACACGGGCCTCGATGATCGCCAGCTGATCCGTAATCTTGAGGGAGGACAGCTTGATCCTGCCGTTCGGATATTTCAGACGGAACCAGAGCTTTTTGTATTTGAGGTCAAGAACCTTTTCGCCCTTGGTCGTTCTGCGCAGAAATTTGAGCGGGTCAAAGCCCTGCACCTTGTTCAGCTCGGAAACCACAGGGACAGATTCATACATCGTTGCACTTTGATTTGTATTCATACGGGAAATCTCCTTTCATAAATAAACACGAAGCACTCCTGCACTTTTCTGCAAGCCGCTTCGTATCAACTGACCTTTTTCAATTCATTTTGGCGGGTAAAGGCTTTCAGATATTTGCCGATACGCTCGCCAAGCTGCGTATTTCGTTTTCCGGTGGCCTTTTTGAGGATCGCCATGATCAGCGCTTTCTTCTGCCCGACCGGGATGACCTGCTCCTTCGCACGGGTGATCGCCGTGTAGACGATGTTCCGATTCAGCATAATGTAATGGCTGCGAAGAATAGGCATGATCACAATATCAAATTCCGAGCCCATCGCCTTATGTACGGTAGTCGCATACGCCAGTTCCATATGACCCATTTCTTCCATACCGTATTCGGCAATGCGGCCGCCGGAAAATTCGATCGTCACAACCATTTCGTTCTTTGCATTGCGCCCCATTTTGCGAATGTAGCCGATGTCACCGTTGGATGCCTTCGCATTGTTTTTTGTCTGCATCACCTTGTCGCCCACACGGAAGTAGTGGCTGCCGACCTTCAGATCGGCAAACTCGTCCCCCGCCGGATTGACAAGCTCTCGGATAGCGGCGTTAAGCTGCTCGACCGAGGCCGGCCCTTCCGAACGGAACGGAGAGAGTATCTGCACCTTTTCGATTCCGTGCAAAGCGACCTGTTCACAGAAGATCCTGCAGATCAGGTCAGCGGCTTCCTCCTGTGTCTGGCACTTGACAAACTGAAAATCCTCGCCGTACTGAAGGTCGATGTTGGCCTCATTGATGCGCTTTGCATTGTAGGCAATGAGGCTGCCTTTTTTCTGACGGAAGATCTCATTGAGTACCGTAACGGGGATAAGTCCGCTGTCGATCAGCTCACGGAAGACATCGCCGGCGCCCACGCTTTGCAGCTGGTCCACATCACCGGTCAGGATAACTCTCGTGCCTATACGGACACGGCTGAAAAACTGCCTTGCCAGCCACATATCGATCATGGAGCTTTCGTCCACGATGATGAGGTCGGCGTCAAGCGGTTCTTTTTGTTTATCCTTTTGGATCGGCTCACTGTCGCCCAGCAGCCCTAAAAGGCTATGCAGCGTTTTGGCGTCGTTTCTGCCCGTGCTTTCTGCCATTCTTCGGCTGGCCCGTCCGGTCGGAGCGGCAAGCAGGATCTTCCCCTTGGGGCAGAGCATCTGAAAGACCTCTATGATCGCCCGCAAGACTGTGGTTTTACCGGTACCGGGAGAGCCTGTGATGATAGACAGATTACTGCGAAAAGCCATATACACCGCCTCGCTTTGCCTTTGTGAAAGGGCAAGACCGAGGTTTTTGCGGACATATTCGAGTGATTCGGATATATCCAGCGTGACCGGCGGTACAGCCAGCATTTCCGCAATTTTCCGGGCGGTTTCATCCTCCTGCACGAAAACATTGCTCTGATAGATGTTGCCGTTGCTTGAAACGATCTCACCCTTGAGGATCATATCCTGAACAACGGCGTCCACTTCCTCGGGCGTGACCTTGACCTGTCCATCGGTAATATTCTCATTGAGCAACTTCACACCCATTTTCGCAAGCGCATCTTCTTCCAGAAAAAGATGGCCTTTTTCGTTGCGCCCCGTATCCAATGCCGCAAATACGGCGCCGTGGATCCGCATAGGAGAATTCAGCGGCAGATCGCCCTTGCGGACGATAGCATCGACTCTCTTAAATCCGAATCCGGATACCTGGCACAATTCATAGGGGTTCTTTTGCAGAATGTCTACGCTGCGGGAGCCGAAATGCTCATAAATCTTCATGGCCGTTACCGGCGTGACATTAAATGGGGTCAGCAGGATCATCAGATCCCGCACGCACCGGCTTTCCGCATAGGAGGCTTTGATGTCCTCCAGCTTATCCGGGGTGATTCCTCGAATCTCCAGCAGTCGCTCCGGCTCGTTTTCCAGCACACGCAATGCGTCGGCACCGAAGCGATTTACGATCAATGCGGCAGTCTTTTCACCGACGCCTTTGATCAGCCGGGAGGAAAGATAACCGTATACGCCCTCTTTGGTCTGCGGCACGATCTCCTCGCACTTATCGACCTGCAGCTGAACACCGTGTTTTCCGTTTTCCCATTCGCCGTCCAGGATCATGCTCACCTTATCGGTTTGAGGCAATTCATACCCGACGGCGATAAACCGGATCATATTGTCCCGGTGACGGTAAGCACTCCGTGCCTGCTGCGGTACGCTTTGGTCGGAGGTCTTCACGCTGATAATGCAATACTTATTGCTCGGATTATAGAAGATCGTCCGGTCATAAGTCCCGACATACCCCACGGTTCACCACTCCTTTCTCGTTTTCTTTCTGTGCATCGTTTTTCATCTGCACCATCCTTTCTTCCGTTTATGCCGCCTCGTCATATTTGCGCTTTACATAGAAGCGGCGGCTTTCCGATACCGTCACATAATCCTCGTAAATATCGGGATGTTGTGCTTTCAGCCGTATTAGACCTTCCTTGCCGATGTCGGGCTTTCTCGTAGGCTTGTAGCTGATGGAATAGAAAACGCCGCCGCTGTTTGCCGTAGCCGTGCAGCTTCGTCCCATTTCCGCCACAATGCGCCCTTGCAGCCGTTTCATCTCGTTTTCGACCCGCTTGACCTCACGGTTCAGTTCCGACTTTTCCGCCTGTAGCTCGGTATAGCGCACCAAACTACTTGCCAGCGGCACACTCAGTTCAATCTCAGGGGCATTTTCGTCGGCAGGGCCGAAGTGACGCCGAACGCTTTCAAGCGTCAGCTCACCGTCCTCTGTGTACGGCGGCGGTGTCTGTGTCAGAACATGGTCGTTCCAGAAGTTGCCCTCCAGAGCAATCATTTCCGCCTCGTAATCCGGGTCACGCTCAATGTGCCGGATGATGACTTCATTTTCGTTATTGCCGTAAAGGCAGCAGAAGTACACCTCATCCATATTCATCACGCACATATAATGACGGCCCTGGATCTCGTAGTTGACGGGAACGATCTCCTGTCCGTCGCACCACCAATGATCCTTGGCGTTGTAGTTTGTGGTCTTGATCTCAAGGATCGCCGTTTTGCCGTTTGGCAATCGGATGAAGTAATCAATGTCTGCCAGCATATAGGTATAGACCGGGTGATAAAACATCTTCTTCACCTGATAGATCTCAAAGCCTGTTTTCACATAGAAAATCTCAGCGACCAGATCCTCAAGCAAATGCCCGACCTTCTTTTGTACCCAGTTGCTTTCGCCGTCCTCATATGATACGACTTTGAGCTTGTCGTAGTAGAGGTCACGGGCGGTCGCAAATGGGGACACACCTAAAATGGCAGCGGCGTCACTTCCGCCGATTCCTCTGCGGCGATATTCCAGCCATTCCTCCTCCGGCAGATCTGCCGTGTCAACCAAAACCAGCGGTTCGTAGGTACTCGTTGTATTCGGCATATTATGCACCTCGATTCTGGGGCTGATAAGGCCTTGCGTGAGGGACATATACCGTTTTCAGCGGGTACTTTGCAAGCTTTCTTGCCTCCTTTCTTTTCACCTGCTGCTTGAACACAGCAGGTCTGGACACTCTTCTGTGCGAGTGCCGATGGGTTCGTCTTTTCATTCGGTTTCCGCCTTTCTAAAAATGTATTCCAAAAGCACGAAGGCTTTTTGGGCATAAAAAAAGCGAGAACAACAGCCGATGCCTTTTCAGGCATTCATGTCCGTAATGAATTACGAACAGGTGTCATTCTCGCAGAGGATATAAATATCCTGAAAAAACAAAAAATGCCAGTACATAACCGGCCTCACGGCACAGTTATACTACTGACATACTGCAAACTTAACGATATGTGCAATGCAGAAGCGTACTGCTGGTCCTTACGGACAACGCACAAAAATCAATTACAGAAAAAGTATAGCACAATATATCGTGTTTGTCAAGAATTTAGAAACTATATATAGTTATGCGGGTGGCGATACGGAAAAGGAAATTTCGTTTTTTTGAATTTTGATTGCAGAAAAGGCGGGTATACCCCCGTGTTTATTAGTGAACGGATAGAGGAAGAAGCTCTATCCGCTTATGCACCTTGAAAACCGAATATCCTTCCGCCGGGAGTTATACAGGATCTGCGGACAGTATGCCACGATGATCGATTCGGAGCGTGCCCACAGAAGAATTGCCGCATAGCGGCAGCCTGCCAATACGCGGCTGAAATGGGCGCAGGAAATGGCCCGGCGTGAAGTCTTTTATAGCAAAGCTTATTAAAATATACCAATCGGACAGTTGTTCAGTTCGGTCATATGCCGATCAAGTGCGGCTGTTGAAAAACAGCGCGAAAAATCGTATAATATATATGTCGTGTAGAGACCAAACTGTATCTGTTCAACTGTCCGGAAAGGAGTAAATATGGCAGTTGAAAACGCAAATAATTCTTGTCACGCCAACGCAGAAAAAAGGACCTATTCGGTTCAGGAAATAGCCGACATTCTGCAGATCAGCAAAAGCATGGCGTATTCCTTATGTAAGGATGCGCCGTTTAAGGCCGTGAAAGTTGGCAAGTATGTGAGAATATCCAAACCCTCCTTTGATGCGTGGCTTGACAGCATGAATCAGTAAAGGAGATACAGTTATGGCATCTATTATCAAAAGAAAAAAAGCATATTCCGTGGTTTACAGCTACACAGACGAAAGGGGTGAAACAAAGCAAAAATGGGAAACCTGTTATTCGCATAAGGAAGCGTTGAAAAGGAAAGCGGAGATTGAAAATCAACAGTTCAACGGAACATTTCTTCCTCCGAATAAAACCACTGTGTCGAGCTTTCTCGACGATTTTGTTCGCACCTACGGTGTCAACAAGTGGGGCGTTTCTATGTATGACAGCAATACAGCCATTATTGCGAATTACATCAATCCGATCATAGGTGAGCTGGAAGTCCAGGCAGTCACAGCTCGTGTTGTGGATCAATATGTTCAGAAGCTGAAGAAGACGCCGGCGGTTTCACGAGGCAGCCGAAAACCAAGGACCGAGTATGTGACGGACAAAACGATTGTCAAGATCATAAAGGTCTTGCGCTGCGCTTTTAAGCAGGCGGTGCGTTGGGAGCTGATCGGAAAAAATCCGTTTGATAATGTGGTGCTGCCAAAGGTTGAGTACAAAAAGCGAGACATCTGGGACGCCGATACAATACGCAAGGCGTTGGATGAATGCACGGACAGCAAGCTCTATATTGCCATGAATCTGGCCTTTGCCTGCTCACTCCGTATGGGTGAGATCCTCGGCCTGACATGGGACAATGTTCATGTGGAAGATGCGGACATTGCCGCAGACGATGCTTACATTTTTATTGACAAGGAGCTTACACGCTGTACGAAGCAGGCAATCGAGATGTTGGGAGAAAAGGATATATACCATATCTTTGTGCCGCTCATGCCGAACACCAGCACCCGTATCGTTCTGAAAAAGCCGAAAACCGATTCCAGTATCCGCAAGGTGTGGCTGCCGAAAACGGTAGCCTACATATTGAGAGAGTGGAGAACAGCGCAGGAAGAACTGAAGGAATTTCTCGGTAATGAGTACCAGGACTTCAATCTTGTGGTTGCCTTGCCCAACGGACGCCCCTGTGAAAACCGCATTATCGAAAAGGAGTTTCTGATGCTCAAAGAAAAAGCAGGGCTTCCCAATGTGGTTTTCCATTCGCTCAGACATTCCAGCACTACCTATAAGCTGAAGCTCAACCACGGAGACCTGAAGGCAACGCAGGGCGATACGGGACACGCAGAAATCGATATGATTACCAAGGTATATGCGCACATTCTTGATGAGGACAGAAAGATCAACGCACAGAAGTTTGAAAGTGCGTTCTACTCGAATCCGGATTTAAGAAAAGTCGCACCGCCGCAGGAGAATGCGCAGCCTGCGTCCATCGACCTTACGGCACTGATCGAGCAGCTGCAAAAGTCACCCGAGCTTGCTAATACTTTGGCTTCGATCATCGCAGGCCAAACAGCTTGCTAATGAGAAATTAGCAAATTTGCTAATTTCATTAGCAAAACCGTGAAAATCGTTCGAATCCAATTAGCAAGGTTTTCGGAGGCAACAGCAAGGGCAAAATCCGATGGTTTTCAGAAATCAGCACCGAGGCAGCGTCAAAATAAAAAACGCTGTAAACCTCGTAAAATCAAGGCTTACAGCGGAATTTTTGGCGTCCCGGAAGGGATTTGAACCCCCGACACCCGCCTTAGGAGGGCGGTGCTCTATCCAGCTGAGCTACCGAGACATTTGCTAATTTTATGACTGCTATTTATACTTCCGAGCCCCTCCTGGACTCGAACGACCTACCGCTTAGGAGGCGGGCCCTCTATCCCGGTGAGGTACGGAGGCAAGTATGAAGATTGGTTTTTGCTAGTTGAAATCAGCTCGGTTCTCTTAGGAGGCGTGTGCTCTATCCAGCTGAGCTACTGAGACATAATATTTAAGTTTTTTCTTATTGTACACGCCAAGAGAAAAAATGTCAATGCATACCGCGAAAAAATGCGAAAAGCTCTTGCATTCTTCCTTATAAGAGCATATAATACAAAGGTTAGTGCAGAAAAAAATAAAAAGATACAGAATCCAGCCATGAGAAAGGGGCTTTTACCATTGCAGAACGAGAAATTGAGAAATGTTGCCATTATCGCCCACGTTGACCACGGCAAGACTACCCTGGTGGACGAAATGCTCAAGCAGGGTGGTGTGTACCGGGAGAACCAGGAGACAGTGGACCGGGTAATGGACTCCAACGATCTGGAGCGGGAGCGCGGCATCACCATCCTGGCCAAGAACACCGCCATTCGCTACGGCGATACAAAAATCAATATTGTAGACACCCCGGGCCACGCCGACTTTGGCGGCGAGGTGGAGCGCATTTTAAAGATGGTCAACGGCGTTATCCTGCTGGTGGACGCTGCCGAAGGCCCTATGCCCCAAACCCGCTTTGTGCTTAGCCGGGCTTTGGAGCTGGGCCACCGGGTCATTGTAGTGGTAAATAAGATCGACCGGCCTGACCAGCGCATCCATGAGGTGGTGGACGAGGTGCTGGAGCTGCTGCTAGATTTGGACGCCACAGATGAGCAGCTGGATTCCCCCATGCTGTTCTGCTCTGCCCGGCAGGGTATCGCGTCTTATTCTCCCGATGTGCCCGGCACGGACCTGAAGCCGCTGTTTGACACTATTATTGATTATATCCCCGCTCCGGAGGCCGATGTGGATGAGCCGTTCCAGATGCTGGTGTCCGCCATTGATTATAATGAGTTTGTGGGCCGCATTGCCATCGGCCGCATTGAGCGGGGGACCTTGAAGCAGAATCAGGAGATCGCTGTGTGCAACTACCACGACCCTGACGCCCCGGCCAAGAAGGCCAAGGCCGTGAGCCTGTATGAGTTTGAGGGCCTGGGCAAGAAGCCGGTTACGGAGTCCACTGCGGGCAACATCATCGCCCTCAGCGGCATCGGTGATATCACCATCGGCGATACCATTTGCGATCCTAATGCCGTGGAGCCGCTGCCCTTTGTGAAGATTTCTGCCCCCACTATGGAGATGACCTTCTCTATCAACGATTCCCCCTTTGCCGGGCGCGAGGGCAAGTTCGTCACCTCCCGCCAGCTGCGGGAGCGGCTGTTCCGGGAGACGCTGAAGGATGTTTCCCTGCGGGTATCTGAGATTCCCGGGGCCATGGACGCCTTTAATGTGGCCGGCCGCGGTGAAATGAGCCTGTCTATCCTTATTGAAACTATGCGGCGCGAGGGCTACGAGTTCCAGGTATCGCCTCCCCGTGTACTGTATGAGACCATCGACGGCAAGAAGTGCGAGCCCATTGAGCGCCTGGTGGTGGATGTGCCCAGCGAATCCGTGGGCGCAGTCATTGAGAAGATTGGCGCCCGGAAGGGTGACATGGTGGAGATGACCCCTGTGGGAAACCGCATGAAGGTGGAGTTCCTGGTCCCGGCCCGGGGCCTGTTTGGCTACCGCAATGAGTTTCTTACCGACACCCGGGGCGAGGGCATCATGGCCAGCGTCTTTGACAGCTACGCCCCCTATAAGGGCGAGATGAACCGCCGGAATACCGGGTCCCTTATATCCTTTGAGACGGGTGAGTCCATCACCTACGGCCTATTTAACGCCCAGGAGCGGGGTACGCTCTTTATCGGCCCGGGTGTGAAGGTGTACGAGGGCATGGTAGTGGGTGTGTCGCCCAAGCAGGAGGATATCACCGTAAATGTCTGCAAGAAAAAGCAGCAGACCAACACCCGTGCCTCCGGCTCCGATGACGCTCTGCGCCTGGTGCCGCCCCGGAAGATGAGCTTGGAGCAATGCCTGGAGTTTCTGGCGGACGACGAGCTGCTGGAGGTCACGCCGGAGAATCTGCGTATCCGAAAGACCATCCTCAACCACGAGAAGCGGATGAAGGCTGCCCACGGCAGCAAGAAAAAGTGATTCTATCAATAAAACGGAACGGCCTTTGCCGTTCCGTTTTATTGATTCATAACAGGATTATCTGTCCGCTCAAGCAGATAGTCTATGGACACCCCAAAATATTCGGCAAAGAGGATAAGAGTTGCATAATCAGCCTCTCGCACGCCATTTTCATAGCGACTGACGGCGTTTTGATTCAATCCCAGATCCATCGCCAACTTTAATTGCGAAATATGTCGTTGTTCTCTCAAATATTTTAATCGTTTCATATAGAACCTCTTGACAAAATAATACCAAATTGGTATTATAAAAATATCCCATTTCGGGATATTACATACATTCAGGAGGAGAGAATTTATGGATGCGCAAAAGGTGGATTTATTTGTGATGACGAATCAAAAATATTTCCCGGCAGAAAAGATCGTTTATCTGAAGGATAAGCTCCTGCAGACGAATGAATCGAAATTCAACCTGGTGACTTCCACGGAACTTAAAGACCCGACAACCATTTTGCTGGTTTCCATTTTCCTCGGTGCGCTGGGGATCGATCGCTTCATGCTTGGTGAAACGGGGATGGGTATTTTGAAGCTGCTGACGCTGGGCTGCTTTGGAATACTGACCATTGTGGACTGGTTCACTGTGCAGAAAAAGGCAAGGGAATTAAACTTCAATAAACTGATGGTTTTGCTGTAAAAAATGCAGACAAAATGGCTCTCATCGTCATATAGGCGATGGGAGCCATTTTTGATTCTCCGCCCATTGACGCGGGCGACGAATCATAGTACAATGCAGGAAAACAGCCGAGACGGAGTGAGAAAAAATGACACTGAATGAGATGAAGATCGGCAGCACTGCTGTGATACGCCAGGTGGGCGGCGAGGGACCCCTGCGGTGCCGCCTTTTAGATATGGGCCTAATCCCCGGGACTAAGGTCACGCTGCAAAAAGTGGCGCCTATGGGCGATCCCATTGAGATCCGCGTGCGGGGCTATGAGCTGACGCTGCGTGTGGAGGACGGACAAAAAATTCAGGTGGAGGAGGTAAAGGCATGATCTTTGCGCTGGCAGGCAATCAGAATTGCGGCAAGACCACGCTTTTTAACGCCCTTACCGGCTCCAACCAGCATGTGGGCAATTTCCCCGGCGTGACGGTGGACCAGAAGATCGGTGAGATCAAAGACGGCAAGAGCGGCTCGGTGGTAGATCTGCCGGGTATCTACTCCCTGCGCCCCTACACCCAGGAGGAGATCGTGACCCGGGACTTTATTCTCAAGGGAAAGCCCGACGGGATCATCAACATCGTGGATGCCACCAATATTGAGCGAAATCTCTATCTGACACTGCAGCTGCTGGAGCTGCGGGTGCCCATGGTGCTGGCCCTGAACATGATGGACGAGGTCCGCGCCAACGGCGGGACCATAGATGTGCAGGAGTTGAGCCACTGCTTGGGCATTCCGGTGGTGCCCATCAGTGCGGTGAAGGGCGAGGGCGTGTCGGAGCTGCTGGATCAAGCAGTACACACCGCCCGCACAAAGACCTTGCCCAAGGTATACGACTTCTGCTCGGAGGAGTCTGCGGTGCATCGGTGCATCCACGCGGTGGTGCATATGATCCAAGACCACGCCGACAAGGCGGACATCCCGGCGAGATTTGCTACTGCGAAGCTCATTGAGGGCGATGAAAACATCCTGCAGCAGCTTCAGCTGGATCAGAACGAAAAGGAGCTGCTGGAGCACTGCATCGTGCAGATGGAGAACGAGAGCGGGCTGGACCGCAATGCCGCTCTGGCGGATATGCGCTACAGCTTCATTGAGAATGTGGTGCAGATATGTGTGGTCAAGTGCCACGAGAGCAGGGAGCACCGCCGTTCGGTACAAATGGACAAGGTGCTCACGGGCAAGTATACGGCCCTGCCGGTATTTTTCGGCGTGATGCTTCTGATTTTCTACCTGACCTTCAACCTTATCGGTCAGAATCTGTCTGATTTTCTTAGTCTGGGCATTGATAAGCTGACCCTGGTAGTGGACAAGGGCCTCACGGCCTACGGCATCAATCCGGTGGTGCATAGTCTCATTATAGACGGCGTTTTTGCCGGTGTGGGCAGCGTGCTGTCGTTCCTGCCCATCATCGTCACACTGTTTTTCTTCCTGTCCATTTTGGAGGATACCGGCTACATGGCCCGGGTGGCCTTTGTCATGGACAGACTTCTGCGAAAGATTGGCCTGTCCGGGCGCAGCTTTGTGCCTATGCTTATCGGCTTCGGCTGCACGGTGCCGGCCATCATGGCTACCCGCACGGTTTCCTCGGACCGAGATCGGAAGATGACTATACTCCTGACGCCGTATATGAGCTGCTCGGCAAAAATCCCCATTTATGCGGTGTTTTCAGCAGCGTTTTTTCCGGATCACGCAGCGCTGGTGATGATTGGCCTATATGTGACGGGTATTGTGCTGGGTATCCTGCTGGCGCTGGTGCTGAAGGATACGGCTTTTCGAGGGCAGCCGGTCCCCTTCGTGATGGAGCTGCCCAACTACCGTATGCCCTCGGCCAAGAGCGTGGGCCTGCTGCTGTGGGAAAAGGCGCGGGACTTCCTGGAGCGGGCCTTCACGGTCATTTTCCTGGCCACCATCATCATTTGGTTCCTGCAGACATTTGATGCCAAGCTCAATGTGGTCACGGACAGTGCGGATAGTCTCCTGGCGCTGGTGGGCCAGTTTATTTCCGTTATTTTTAAGCCCTTGGGCTTTAATGATTGGCGGGTGGCCACGGCGCTGATCTCCGGCTTCACGGCCAAGGAGGCGGTGGTATCCACCCTGGCGGTGCTGCTGGGCACCAGCACGGCGAACCTGGGGGCGGCGCTGGGCGCGCTATTCACGCCGCTTTCCGCCCTGTCCTTCCTGGTGTTCACGCTTTTGTATACACCGTGTATCGCAGCGGTGACCACCATCCGCCGGGAGCTGGGCTCTTTCTGGAGAATGCTGGGCGTAGTGCTGCTGCAGTGTTCAGTGGCCTGGCTGGTGGGCATGCTGGTGTATCAGGTCGGAGGCTTGCTATGAGTACGTTGGATTGGCTCCTTTTGGCCGCCATTCTGGTGGGTGCCGCCGTGGCGGTGGTGCATCTGCTCAGGGGTAAAAAGGGTGGCTGCTGCGGTGATTGCCGATCCTGCGGCGGCTGTCACAAAATGAAATAGTCAGGACGGGCAGATGCTTCGGCATCTGCCTGTTTTTTCGGGGACTGGCACATTTTGCTGCCCGGGGACATAGGATGCCCACAGGGGTGGATGCTATGCTGAATCGTTTCACACAACTGCGGCGCAAGGAGGTCATCAACCTCTGCGACGGCTGCCGGCTGGGCTGCGTGGGGGATGTGGAAATAAAGCTGCCGGAGGGAGAGGTACGGGCGCTGATCGTATTTGGCCCATGCCGGTTTTTCGGCCTGTTCGGCAGGGGAGAGGATTACTACATACCCTGGGAGTGTATACAAAAATTCGGGGACGACATCATTCTCATCGACAAGCCCTTTCAGCGCCGGAACGTCCCGCCCGACCGCAAACACAGACGCTGGGGATGAACCGGAAAAAACGGCAGAAATTAGGTAAATGTCAAGAAGAAATTTGACAAAGAGTAACACAAGAGCAGCTGCAGCGGCGGACCTGGGCGTGGGGGATAGTGTTACGAACGCCTGCGGGCGGGGCCGGACCCGCCGGGAGGATGCCTGCGGGCATGGGGCCACCTGGCGGGGCTGCTACTGATCGAAAACTTAGGCGGCCTACAAAGGTCGGAAAGACACACGAAGAGGACACCCGGGCGGGTGTCCTCTTCTGGTCTTCGGAGCCATTTGGAATGGAGAGAAAGCACCGTAACACAAAAGCGGCGCCAGGCACTTGCGGACGATCGGGGAATCGTGTTACAATGGGAACATCCTACGAGAAAGCGGAGGAATGAGCATGGCACAGCACTACATGACCTACGAGGAGCGCGTCCGGCTGGAAACGCTGCTGGGGGAGAAAAGGTCCGTGGCCTACATAGCCGGGAAGCTGGGCTTCTCCAGGCAGACCATTTACAACGAGATCAAGCGCGGCAGCTACCTGCACACCATGGATTACTGGGACGAACAGCGCTACTCTGCCCAGAAAGCGCAGCAGGCCACCGACTATGCACAGACAGCTAAGGGCAGACCGCTGAAGATCGGAAATGACCATGCCTATGCCTCCTATCTGGAGCAGAAGATCCTCCGGGATCGTTTTTCCCCTGCGGCAGCTCTGGCAGCGGCCCGGAAAGAGGGCTTCGATACCAGCGTCAGCGTGAATACCCTGTACAGCTACATTGACAAGCGCGTTTTCTACGAGCTGGGCAACAAGCACCTTTGGGAGAAATGGAAAAAGCGCCCCAAAGCACAGAGACCGGAGCGCCGAGTGGCACACAAGAAGCTGCCCAGTATCGAGGCCAGACCGGAGTATATAAACCAACGCCGAGAGTTTGGACACTGGGAAATGGACCTGGTTGTCAGCGGCCAGGGAGGAAAAAGCGTTCTGCTGACTCTGACGGAGAGGCTTAGCCGCCAGGAGATCATCCGAAAACTGCCGGATCGGAAGGCTGAGACCATCCGCAAAGCCATAGATCAGATCGAGCGGAAAACGCCGGGTTTCCGGCAGAAATTTAAGAGCATCACCACCGACAACGGCAGCGAGTTTCTGCAATATGAAAAACTGCGAAAAAGCTGCAAGTGTAAAGGGCAGCGCTTTGACATCTATTACTGTCACTCTTATTCCGCCTGGGAAAAAGGAAGCAATGAAAACCACAACCGCATGATTCGACGATTCTTACCCAAAGGCACCAATTTTGACGAGGTCAGCAGCCGGGAGATCAGGAAGATCCAGGACTGGATGAATCATTATCCCCGCAGGTCCCTGAATTGGGCTACTCCGGCAGAGGTGGCAGGGTAAGCGCAGGGGCCCCGCGCGGCTAAAGCCTTGGCGCGGGGCCCCCATGTAACACAAATCCCTTGCAGCTGAGATCTTCAGGAGCTCCGCAGCCGGGCCAGGTTGTGTTACTTCCTCAGTTTCTTTTGATTTCTCCGCCATCTTCGAGACGGCTTAACCACGCCGTCCATGTTGGCCTGCTGCTCATTTCGGCGCAGGGCCAAAATCTCATCCTCAGATAGCATATCTCCGGCCTTAAAGGATTTTTGCAAATTACCCACACAGGCCAGGGTGTTATAAGCGGCATAGTCCCGGTCCAGCACAAACCAACAGCGGCGGGAAAGGGGCGTCAACAAACTGGCATTAGTAGCGTTTTCCATCTCCCAGGCGTCATAGAGGCTTTGCCGCTGGAAGCGCCAGAGCTTGTCACAGTCCACCACATAGCTGGTCACTTGCCGAAGCAGAGCGTCCACATGGCCAAAGCGCTGGGCGGTATAGTAGAGGCTGATATGGTAGTGTCGGCAGGTCAGTAGGGTGTTAAGGAACAGCGGGTCGATGTTACTTTTAAAGTTCCGACTGTTCATCTGCACACTGAATTCATCGCCCAGAACCAGGGTCACGGTAAGGGTATCGTGCTCCTTGTCATAGTCGCCGTTCTTCTCGGCACAGTGGACCACCTGCTGCAAGGAAACAAAATCGTCATAGGGGATATTCAAGGCCACATTAGAGAGCACCTTCACCCTCTGCTCCACCCATTTGCCCCGATCCTTGTCATAGACAGCTTTGCCGTTATATTGGCGATACATAGATGTGACCTTATGCACGGCCGAGAGGGTCTTACCTTTGCCAAACAGTCCCACATAGGCCACTAACTCCCCGGTCTTGCACTCATTCCAGCGTTCATATTTTATGTACTGAATCAGGTCCTTAACGCCGTAGCGCACCAGGGCCACCGGGTGCAGCACGGCACAGCGGAGGGTGGGAAAACTGAAAAAACAGACTACCAGGATAAGCAGAACGATCCAGCCCACTTAAAACCGCCTCCTGTCCACAATGGCGGAAGCGATCACGCCGATCAAACGGAATACCACCGCCACCAGGACGACGCCCACAAAAAAATTAAGCAGATACGGGATCAGCTCCTGCATATTGGTAGGAGCCGTCACATTAGGGCCAAGGAGCCCGAAAAAAGCACTTACGGCCTGAGCCATTCAAACACCCCCTTTATGATCTTCCAAAGGAACACACACACGCCCAGCAGCAGGAACAGGAGCAGAAAACCCTCTGTGACCGTGTATTCCTCAAATGGTTTCGTAAGGAACTCACTGACAGCACCGTTTACCGTGGCAGTGACGGACGGATCATCGGAATAGCGGAGAGAACCATCCGAGTTAAACACCGTGACCGCAAAGGCCGGGACGGTCAGGGCGGGGAGCAGCGCCAGGGAAAAGAGAAATTTTTTCATCAGTTCACCCACTTATCAATCAAGAATACGACCGCTCCGGCCACGATCAGGAAAAGGAAAATCTGCCAAAACGAAAAGGTAAAGCCGGAAATAGTAAATTCCATTTGAAAGATGCCCAGCACAGCGGTAAGGACAGAGGCAAGCTCATTCATGATCCAATCACCTTCTTCCGTATGATTAGCCCCACCACCAGAACAATGAGGGACACCTCTACAATAGCGATCCACTCCGGGGGCAAGAACGGGAACAGCAGTTTACCCAAATTTACCAGGGAAGTGAAAAAGCCCTGAATAACAGAAGTGGCATGGACCACCAAGCCGTCAATGGAATCCAGCCCATCCAGAAGATTAACCACAAAAGTGACCGTACCCACGATGACGCCATTAACGATACTGAGAAGCATATCCACCAGGCCGGATAAGAGTTTACTTAATGCTTCCATAGAAACCTCCGTAACACAAGATTACTGCAGCTGCCGGCGCCAGGAACGAGAAACCGTGTTACACGAAGAACAGCTTCCGACCGATGACACCAATAAACACGCAGACAAAGGAGAAAGTCAGGGCCAGCTGGAACTCCTGGGGAAGAATGCCCCAAAAGCCGGAGAGCCAGGAAGGATAGTCCCCACCAAAGCCGGTGATCTGCGCGGTGAGGTCCGAGAACCGGGTAATAAGATCGTTCAGCCCGGAAAGCATCTTGTCAAACAGGCCGATGATCCAGGAGATGACTTTCCCGGCAAAAGTGCCCAGCTTTGAGAACAGCTTAACGATGATCTTAGAAAGGCTGGTATCGCCGTAGTCAGAGGGCGCGCCGTCCCCGGCGTAGTCGTTGTAAGTATCGCCGCAGCGGGAGCAGGTATAAATGTCATAGCCGGACTGAGTGACTTCCCCGGTATCCGGGTCCGTAACGGCCTCCACATGGCTTGTACACTGCCAGTCATGGCCCAGAGCGGCGAGAATTTCCGAATAGCTGTTACCGCACTGGGAGCAGGTGGAGACTTGGAGGCCCGGCAAGATACAAGTAGGGGCCTGGGTCACATCCTGGGTGTAAGTGTGGTCACAGCCGGATTCCCCGCTGGTGGTCTGAAGCTGCTCGATGATGGTGTCCAGCCGCGTGGTAACGGATGTGAGGTCGGAGGAGCCGGGGAGGTTGTCAAGCTTGTTACCGAGCCAGGTTTGGAAACCGTTTTGACGCTGAGCAAGCCAGGCAAGCACAGGGTGCAGAGTAGAATAACGAAAAGTAATTGTGGAATCAGCTGAAGAAACAATCCGAAAAAGAGAATAATAAGTTTCAGTATTATAAAAATAATCCAGCCAATAGGAAAACAGAGCAGGAGCCGAATTTAATTCAGAAGCCTTAAAGCGAACGCAGGAATAAAACAAGTCCGAAAACCCAAAGCCATCCGGCAAACCGGTAGTGCTGCCAATGGTAATATAACCACCCTCGGCACGGCGAATCTGCCAAACGCCGACATCGCTGCCGGGCAAGAAGCAATCGCCGGTTTTAAGTGCAATTGCATTGCCGGCGGAATCAAAGAAATGGACATCATAAGTACCGGCAGGAACAAGCGAATCTGACCGCGCCTTAACTGTAACAGCGACAGAATCAGCATCAGCCGTCATAGTAGGGCCTAAATGAGTAGGCGAGGGCGAAGAGTAAGAACGAACGGAAGAACCAAAGCTAAGTCCAGCCGGAATATAATAGCCCGCATTACGGCTAAAGAAGAAAACATCAGCATCAGCGGGAGCATCGAGAGAAAGCAGAGAAAAAGTACCGCGTTCAAATTGAAGATTACAGTTTAAAAGGCCGGAATTAGACTGCTTTGCAACGGTCTCAACGCCACCCTCATAAAAGGATGTAATGGGCTGGAGAGCAGCCAAAAGGGCAGAATCATCATAGGCCGAGCCGGAGGAGCTGGGGAGGTTGTCCAGCTTGTTATTGATGCTTGAAAGTGTAGATTCAATATTGGAGAGGTCGGGGGCGGCGGGGATGGCAGAAATAATATCGGAAACCGTATGCCCATCAAAGAAAAAAGATAAGCTATTGTCAATGCTCATAGTCCGCTGCATAATTTGATCGGCAGAAACATTGATTTGGTTTGTCCAGTAGTAAATACCGTTCAGCTGCCCGCCAATCCACGAGGAAAGACTGTTGGAAAGAGCAGTAAGGGTGTCGCTGATGGTGGAGACTTTGGAGGAAATGGCAGAAGTCGCACGGCTGATGGAATAGAGCAGGTCAGGCTCAAATTTTTCCGGGGGGCAGTAAATCATATACCACCCAATAGAATCATTTCCCGTATGTAGCCAGCCAGAATAAGACTTGTTTTTTAAGAAAATGCCATAACAATTATGAGTAGAGTTATATTTAATATTGACCTGGAAAGTAGGCATAAAAACATATTGAGCGCCAGCAGATGCAGAACTTCCATAAGAGAGGGAATTATCTGCGGCAGAAATAGCATTAAGAATCGCGGACAAAGCATCAACGGAATCAACTTCACCCGAATAAGGGACAAAACGCGCAGTACCGAGTACACAATACCCGTTACCCGTAGAGGGGTCAAAAGTACCAGCCGAAGCAGAAACCATAAACGCACCGAAAAGAGCAATCACCAAAAAGGCAGAAGCAACATATTTTTTCATTGAAAAACCACCTTTCATGTGATAAAATAGAGAAAAAACAGGAGGATTACGCATGAATGATACGATGAGAATAACGCTATATTACATAAGCAAATGGCTACGCTCATACGGAGTAGACATTCTAATCATTTTAGGAATAGCCACATCAATCATGCTCATTATTTGGCTGATACGCCATTGGAAAAACTAACCTCACTCCCCGGCCTTATGGTCGGGGATTCTTACAGAGAAAGGAGAGCAACGAGCAACAGAAGCAAAAACAGAATAGGGCCAGAGAGCCTCCCTCGGAGCCGAGCTACCAACACAACACCAAGGGAGGAGGTGACTCATGGCCGCAATTTATAGCACGGCGCTTGTCCTCTGGAACGCTGTCAAGATCATTGTCAGTAATCCCCTACTGCTGATCTTAATGGTTATATCCATTGCAGGACTAAAACACCGAAACTAACCCTATTCCCCGGCCCGGTGCCGGGGAATTTTTTTACTGCTGATCATCCCACCCAAAAAAGGAGCAAAGAAGCACAACAAAAATTAGGCCAGCCGAAATGCCACTCATAAATTATCTCCTTCCTGCTCAAACTCTCTCTTTATCTCCTGGACACACAAGGAGCAATATACGCCATCGAAACCATCAATTCGGTAGAGCATAGACATCCAAACTCGATTCCAGCCTTTCAGCCTTTTACACCGAGCACACTCACCCTGACCTTCGCCGGTGCAGCGCGTAATTTTCAATTCATTCATTCTCTTCATCCTCCGACTCTACATCCACCGGACGAGACTTCTTGCTCTTCGATACAGCCGCCTTAGCTTTCGGCTTTTTCTTGCCAGTCGGCGCAGCCGGGCGGAAGCGCTGGGGAAAAAGAAACCGCAGCAGGCGGGTGATGATCCAAACCATCAGGCAGACCATCAGGGCCATGAGAAACACGCAGATCAGGACGATCACAGCCGTTACAAGGAATTTAATCATAGTTTTTACCTCTCTTTACTTTTTTGTGTGATTCATGAGATAGAGGATCAATGCGAATATCATAAACATCACGATAGCCGTGAAGAGTACACGAAAGAAATCGGTGTCAGCGCCCCACATGGCGGAAAAGGTGCTGTCAAAGATCCCCAGGCAGTCACTGAAAAAATTTGAGGACTGCGCTGTGACTTCCTGCTGATACCAGGGCATGAATTTCACCTCCAATAAAAATGGGGGGCATGGGGCGAACCCCACACCCCCAGGCCGCGGCATTAGCCACGGGCAGCGCGCTTAGCCTTACGGAATACGCTAAAGCCGATACTCAGCAGCGAGACACAGATGAACACCAACAGAACAGGGTTAGCGGTCATCACATCCCACACATCACTGACAACGGTTTTGATCGTGCTCACATTGCTAAGGATGCTGGTTACGGTAGTGGTAGTGGACTCAGGCGGTTCCTCCTTTCCTAAGATTCATGGTTGCGGGGGGAGGAGTCGAACCTCCATCTCCAGGTTGAGAGCCTGGCCAGCTACCATTACTCACACCCCGCCATGTAACACGCTGCGAAGAAGATCAGCTTCCGGATCAGCTCCGCAGCGTGCTGGAATTGTGTTACAACTGCGAATCAAACAGACGATTCAATTCCCGGAGCCGAGCTTCCAAGGCATTAAGGAATTGACACCCGGTGTAATAACGATCCTGCAAACCATGCAAGGCCTCCTGTTTGTCCGCTATCTGCTGATCCAATCGCTTGATCTGCTTCTCCTTCTCCGGGACGAGCATATAGCAGTTGTAGACCAGGCGCTCAAACTTCTGGGTAAAGTTGTCACCAACCTGCTGGTCTATTATTTCTATCAGCTCGTCCGAAAAACGAATTGAGCGTATATTGCCCTTCTTCATTGGGCTTACCTCCCATCCACTGGTCACAGGCTTCGGCACATTGGAAAAGGTGTCGGTACTTATGGACCAGTTGCGTATATTTTGGATTGTCACGGACTTCCCGATTTTCTATCAGTCGATAGAATTCCGTTTGTCCATAAATTTTAATGAGTGCGTCAATGGCATTGCCTGCCTGGTTAATCACATAGTTTTTACAGCGATCCAGGTTATAGTCCATGCCCGGAGCGGAGTAAATGCTGATAGGCGTCAGCAGCTCCAGCATATTAAGCCAGTACGCGGCCATAGGCCAGCGCCAGCGATTACTGTCGTCCGGGTCCGGAATCACATAGCGCAGATAGTTTACCAACACGCCGGAAAACCGTTCGCCAATGCTCAGACCGGGAATCTTCGTGAACTGAATCGCCCGATCATCCCGGAGCTGAAGCTCCACACGGTTCCAGTGGGTACCGGCTTCACAGTTGCGCTCCCGGGCTTTGTCGTAAATACGAATGACGACCTTACTTTTGGGGCTTCCGATCATCACCGTGGAGCCCTTACTGGAGAGCACCGTTTCCCAGTAGTCGGAGCGGGAAACAAAATTCTGCTCCTGGGTGTCGCTGACGACCTGGGCCATGTCCAGGACGCCCGTGTGATCGTCAAAAGCCACATCCAAACGGGTGATCTTCGCCTGAGACTGGACGATTCGGGAAAAAAGCTTATCCCATCCCACGGACGACAGAGATTCAAAAGTGCGGCAGCCCTGACCGGACAGCTCACACCACACGCCCATGTCGTCCCGGCCATTGTAGTGGATCGAGATAGAACTAAAATACTTGCGGTCACGGTAGCCGTGCGCGCCCTTGATGATTTCCCAGGGGCAGTCCTCTAACCCCAGCATTCCGATCATATCATCCGGAGAGAGCGTCTTAGATGTAAAAGAAAGCCAGTCATAAAGGACTATGTTCTCCTGCAAAACATCCACAATTTACCCCCATTTTGTTGTGTATTGTAGGTAGTACCCCCCTGTTAGCGGGGGGGGTACACCGGGAGGAGCGACCTCCCGGTGCTTTTTTGCGGATATTAGGACTTCTTAACAGGAACCATTTTAGAGATTTTGCGCTTGCTGTTGTAGTAGCATTCAACAGTCGCGCCGGGATCAATGCCAGCCCAAACCTCCGGGCCGACACAACCGTACTTCATAGCTCTCTGGCCACCAAAGTGATAATTCGCGTTAGCGTCACCGTCAAATGGCTCCAGCATAAACGCATTGGCGTAGTCCCTCCGCTCACCCTCATCCGTGGTGAATGTGCCGTAGTTGAATCCAACAAATACTTTCTGTTCCATGAGAACCTCTTTCCCGGCCCTTTTTCAGCCGTATTTATTTCGCAAGGATCATATCACCCTTGTCAAAATACATACTACAACCTGCCAACGGCAGAAATTATAGAAAAACCACTTGCAATTTATGATTTAATATGGTATTATATTTCAGCATTCCGCACAGGCTTGGACTCTCGGTCGGTGCCGTATTGGTTGGCCGGGGGGAGGAAAAGCCTGGAGGGTAAAACTAAAAATCAAAGGAGAACTGAACAAAATGGCAAATCAGAATGTTGTTTCCATGAAGGCTCTGCTGGAGGCCGGCGTACACTTCGGCCACCAGACCCGCCGCTGGAACCCCAAGATGGCTCCCTACATTTACACCGAGCGCAACGGGATCTACATCATCGACCTGCAGAAGACCGTGAAGAAGCTGGAGGAGGCTTACAACTTCGTGCGTGAGCTCAGCGAGTCCGGTCAGAGCCTGCTGTTCGTGGGCACCAAGAAGCAGGCACAGGAGGCCATCAAGGACGAGGCTCTGCGCTGCAACATGTTCTATGTAAACGCCCGTTGGCTGGGCGGCATGATGACCAACTTCAAGACCATGCGCACCCGTGTGGACCGCCTGAATCAGCTGAAGGCCATGCAGGCTGACGGCACCTTCGACATGCTGCCCAAGAAGGAAGTTATCAAGCACCTGGGCGAGATCGAGAAGCTGGAGAAGTATCTGGGCGGCGTGAAGGAAATGAAGAAGCTGCCCGGCGCCCTGTTCATCGTGGACACCCGTAAGGAGCGCAACGCCATTGCTGAGGCACACCGCCTGGGCATTCCCGTTGTGGCCATTGCCGATACCAACTGCGATCCCGACGAGATCGATTATCCCATCCCCGGCAACGATGACGCCATCCGTGCCATCAAGCTGATCTCCTCCGTCATGGCCAATGCCATGATCGAGGGCCGCCAGGGCGAGCAGACCGAGGAGGCCGCCGCTCCCGCCGAGGAAACCGCCGAATAAGCAAATTCCTTTTACCGCTGAACGAACGGGGCAGGGCGTGTCCCTGCCCCTTATTTTGTAAATAATTGAACTGGAGGATATAAAAATGGCTTTTAGTGCTGCTGATGTTAAGACTCTGCGCGAGATGACCGGCGTGGGCATGATGGATTGCAAGAAGGCTCTGGTGGAGACCGATGGCGATATGGACAAGGCTGTGGAGTACCTGCGTGAAAAGGGCCTGGCCAAGGCTGCCAAGAAGGCCGGCCGCATCGCTGCCGAGGGCATGAGCTATGTGTGCGTGGAAAACGGCGCTGCCGCTATGGTGGAGGTAAACTGCGAGACCGACTTCTGCGCTAAGAGTGATTCCTTCGTGGCATTCGTCAAGGACATTGCCAAGACCGTCCTGGAGTGCAATCCCGCCGATGTGGATGCGCTGATGAACTGCAAGTATGCCGGGTCCGACCTGACCGTGGCTGAGACCATGCCCGAGAAGGTCATGTCTATCGGTGAGAACCTGCAGATCCGCCGCTTTGTTCGTATGGATACCAACACCTCTGTGGGTTATGTCCATGCCGGCGGCAAGATCGGTGTGCTGGTGAACTTGGCCGTGGAGGGCGGCGTTGACGCCACCGAGATCGGCAAGAACGTCGCCATGCAGATCGCCGCTCTGAATCCCCGCTTCTGGGATAAGTCCCAGGTGAGCCAGGAGGTGCTGGACGAGGAGAAGAAGGTGGCCCTGGCTCTCATGGACCAGGATCCCAAGATGGCCTCCAAGCCCGCTCAGGTCAAGGAGAAGATCGTCATGGGCAAGATGAACAAGTTCTATCAGGAGAACTGCCTGCTGCAGCAGGAGTTCGTCCGTGGTGACCTGTTCACCGGCTCTGTGGAGGGTTACATTGCCGACGCTGCCAAGAAGCTGGGCGGCTCCGTGAAGTTTGTGGATGCTGTGCGCTTCGCCACCGGCGAGGGCATTGAGAAGAAGCAGGAGGACTTCGCCGCTGAGGTCGCTGCCCAGATGAACATGGGCAAGTAATTCTTGCTGTAATACGAATAAAAAGGACGGCTTCCTTGGAAGTCGTCCTTTTTGTATGCAAATATAGCCTGCTGTTGCGAACCGGCGGCGGATGTCACTGGCGTAGCAATCCGTATCCTGCCGGAATGAGAGAAATATAGCTGTGCTTTATTACAGCTTCTCTAACTGCTCCGGGCTGTCGATGTCAATAAGCTGAGTGGGGGAGACCTCCATCAGCAGCAGCTCCCCCTCGTGGGCCAGAATCACCGAGCGGCCACCGCAGTCGCCGGTGAGGGCCATCAGCTCCGGGAAAAACCGGGCAGGAAAGATACAGGGGTTGCCTCGCCGACCTCTATGACCAAGGCCCACAATGCGGTCTGGATGGGCGGCGGCAAAGCCGATAAGATCAGCTACAGTTTCTTTTTGCAGCCGGGGCTGATCCGCCACCTGAAACATCACGGCGTCGCAATCCGACAGGGCCGCCAGGCCGATGCGGATGGACTCGCTCTGCCCCCGCTCCGGATATGGGTTGTGCAGGGGGGTGAAGCTGTATTTTTCCGCCAGCGCCGCCACCTGGGGATACTGAGTTACCACCACCACGCGATGGAGCTTATCCCCGGGAATGGCGGACAGTGCGTAGTTTATCAGCGTTTCTCCGCACCCCAGATCCACTGTCAGCTTATTCTCGCCGAAGCGGCGGCCAAGGCCCGCCGCCATTAAAACACATCCGATTTTCATGGGCAACACTCCTTGTCCGTAGTATACCCGGATCCTATCTTTTTTGTCAATGGAATTTACTGCCGGTTTACAAGGGCAGGCACGTCTGCCAGAGCGCCTTTGCGGGACTTTTAGCCCTTCTCACCTTGGTGGGTGTCAGCCTGCCTGCGGGTCGAAAACCGAAAATCTATCGAGAATCTATCGCCGGCAGGTGTGAAGCGTTTCTGCCCGTCAAAACCGTGGCTGCCCCTGTTAACCGATGGCATCATTATTTACAAAATAGAATCACGAATTCCCTTTTCAATGCGGGCGTTTTATGATACAATGCATCATAGTTATATGTGATGTACTATATTCTTTTATTAAACTTGCATAAGGGAGGCTATACAATGCCAGCAACGAAAATCGGCGACAAGATCATCCGGGTGGATGCCATCGAAAAAGCCCGGGGCGAGGCGACCTATGTCTGCGACATGACCCTGCCGGATATGCAGTACGCCTACATGGTTCGCTCCACGGTCCCCAGAGGCACAATTGACGCCATCCACCTGCCGGAATTTCCGGAGGGCTATTATTTCATCTCCGCCAAGGACATTCCCGCCCAAGGAAAGAACGAGCTATGGATGATTATGAAGGATTGGCGCTGCTTTGCCGAGGATTATGTGCTGTATGTGGGCGAGACCATCGGCATTGTAGTAGGACCCGACCGGGCGACACTGAAGGACCTGCGGGATCAGATCAAGATCGACTACACCGAGCAGACGCCCGCCGTGACCATCGACGATGGCATCAACAGCGTGGGCGGCCCCATGTTCCCGGAGAAGGGCAGCAATGTCATGTGTGAGCTGTTCTGTGAGAAGGGCAGACCCATGGAGGAGGTCTTTGCCGAGGCGGACGAAATTTTTGAGGAGACCCTGACCACCCCTTACCAGGAGCACGCCCATCTGGAGACCAACAGTGCCATTGCCGACTATGAGGATGGGAAGTTCGTATTCTACGCATCTGCCCAGTGCCCGTTTTACATCCGCAAGTCCATTGCCGGTCTGCTGGACGTTCCCTATGATGACATTATCATCCGCCAGTGTACCACCGGCGGCGCCTTCGGCGGCAAGGAGCATTTCCCGGATGTGCTTTGCGGCGCACTGCTCATTGCGGAAAACAAGATCCGCAAGCCCATCAAGATGGTTTTTGACCGGGAGGAGGACACCCAGTTCAGCGTGAAGCGCCATCCCTCCAAATGCATCTACAAGACCGCTGTGAAAAACGGCGAGATCATCGGCACTGAGGGCCATATCTACTATAACTGCGGTGCGTATCTGTCCTCTTCCTTCGTGGTGCTGCAGCGGGGCGTGTTCCACGCCAACGGTGTGTATACCATTCCTAACACCTATCTCAAGGGCGAGGGCATCGGCACCAACACCTTCCCCACCTGCGCCTTCCGTGGCTTCGGCGCACCTCAAACTCTGTTCTGCTTCGAGACTCATCTGACCCACCTGGCCCACCATTTGGGCGTAGACCCCCTGGCGTTCAAGATGCGCTATTTGGCCAAGAAGGGTGACGAGACCACCACCAACGGCCACATCATCGAGGATGTGAAGCTGCCGGAGATGATCGATGTCATCACCAAGGAATCCGACTACTGGAACAAGATCAAGGAATATAAGCCCGGCTGCGGACGGGGCATCGGCGTGGCGCTTTATAACCACGGCGGCGCTTTCACCGGCAACGGCGAGCAGGCCATTATCAAGGGCCACGCCCGGCTGACCAAGACCGGCGATAAGGTGGAGATTTTTGTGGGCTCCACGGAGATGGGTCAGGGCTTCCGCACCACTCTGCGCAAGATATGCGCCGCCACCCTGGGAATTTCCATGGATAATATTGAGTATAAGAATCCCGATACCTCCAAGGTGGTGGACTCCGGCCCCACCGCCGCTTCTCGGTCTACGATGGTCGTTGGCCGTCTGGTGGAGCGGGCCGCACTGGAGATGAAGGAGCGCTGGAACGAGGGCGATTTCTCCACCGAGGTGGAGTATGAGCATCCCGAGGGTTACCCCTGGGACCAGGCCACCTTCCGGGGTGACGCATACCTGGGCTACGGCTGGGGCGCAGTGATCGTGGAGGTGGAGGTGGATAAACTCACCAACGAGGTCAAGACCCTGGGCGTGTGGTCCTCCCATGAGATCGGCAAGGCCATTGACGAGCTTATCGTTCACGGCCAGGTCAACGGCGGTATCCTGCAGTCTCTGGGCTATGGCTCTATGGAAAAGCTGGAGAATAAGAAGGGCTACTTCAAGCAGAAGAGCATGTCCGACTATGTCATTCCTACGTCCATGGACTTCCCCAAGCAGTTCTGTCACATCCAGGAAAATCCCTATCCCTGGGGCCCCTACGGCGCCAAGGGCATGGGCGAGCTGGTGTTCAACGGCGCCTCAGCGGCCTATGTGGACGCGGTGGAGCGGGCTCTGAACTGCAAATTTACTTCCATTCCTATCCCCGCTGAAGATATTGAGGAGGCGCTGAAGAATGTATAACGATGTTCGATTTACGCTGAATGGCAAGCCCATGGTCTACACCGGTAACCCCCTGCGGCGGCTGCTGGATGTGCTGCGGGAGGACTACGGTCTCACCGGCAGCAAGGAGGGCTGCGGCGAGGGCGAGTGCGGCGCCTGCTCCATCATTAAAAACGGCAAGCTGGTGACCCCCTGTATCATCCCTGTGGGCTCTATCCAGGGGGCAGAGCTGCTGACTATTGAGGGGATTCGCGACACCGAGAAGGGCAAGTGCATCATCGAGGCATATGCCGAGGGCGGCGCTGTGCAGTGTGGCTTCTGCATCCCGGGCATGGTGATGGCCACCTATGTGCTGCTCAACGAGAACCCTGACCCCACAGAGGATGAAATCCGCTTGGGCATCAGCGGCAATCTCTGCCGCTGCACCGGCTATGACCTGATCGTGGAGTCTATCCATCTGGCCGCCAAGAAAGGAGCTGCATTATGGAAGAAGTAAAATGCTATATGCCGCAAACCCTGGCTGAAGCCCTGCAGATTCGCAAGGAGACCGGGGCCCAGCCCCTGGCGGGCGGCTCCGACCTGATGGTGGCCAACAGCCGCGGCGCGGGTATCGTGCCGGGCTTTAAGAAGCCGATTTTGATTATCTCTAACCTGCCGGAGCTGAAGGGCATCCGCCGGTTGGACGACGGCACCGTGGAGATCGGCGCCCTGTCTACCTCCTGGGAAATTCATACCTCACCTGTAACCCATCCGCTGCTGAAGGATGCCGCTTCTCGCATGGGCGCTATTGCCCTGCGAAACAGCGCTACCATCGGCGGCAACATCGGCAACGCCTCCCCTAAGGGCGATATGCCCCAGCCGCTGATCCTGCTGGACGCGGAGGTGGTGCTCCAGAGCGTGGACGGCCAGCGGCGGATGAAGGTGGATGATTTCATCATCAAGACCAAGGTCACCGCCATCCGTGATGATGAGCTCATTACCAAGGTGGTCATTCCGCCCCAGGAGTTTACGCATATTTTCTTTCGCAAAATCGGCATGCGACGCTCCAACGCCATTTCTAAGCTGACCCTTTCCGCCGCCGCCAACATCCAAAACGGCGTAGTGGCGGATTTCCGGGCCTCCTCCGGCGCCGCCGGCCCTAAGGTGGAGCGCAGCCGTGAGGTGGAGAGTCTGCTCATCGGCCACAAGGTTGAGGAACTGCCGGAGCTAAAGGGCGCATTCCTGGATGCCTGGTGCAGCGATGTCATCGCGCCCCACGCAATGCCCGAATACCGCCGCAATGCCACCCGGCGTATGCTGGAGTATTTCATTGACGCCCTGGTGGCCGGTCACCCGGAAGGCCGGGTAGAATAAGCAGGAGGAATGAACATGATTTATCATCCCACAACCCCGCTGGAGGCTGTGACCCTGCGCAAGCAGAATGCCGACACCGCCGTGTATTTGGCCGGCGGCACCGATGACCTGCGCCTGAACGGCAGTGCCCCGGGGAAGGATCTTATTGATATCAGCGCCCTGGGGCTGGACGATATTTTCGTGCAGGACGGCAAGCTCTATATCGGCGCCCGCTGCACCTTTAATCAGGTCATAGAGAGCGACCTGGTGCCGGAGTTTATCAAGGAAGCTGCCCATTTCTGTGCGTCCTTTACCAAGCGCAACAGCGCCACCGTGGGCGGCAACATCGGTCTGCGCCGCCAGGACAGCTACCTGGCCGCAGCCCTGACGGCAGCGGATGCGGAGCTCAAGTCCATGACGCCCCACGGCGAGGAGATGAAGCCCATCGGCGAGTATCTGCAGGGCAAGTGCATGCGCCTTATTGAGTATGTGGTACTGGACGCGGATCGTACCGGCTGGGTCAAGCGCTTCACCAACACCGCCTCCAGCCATGCAGCTGTGACGGCGGCGGTGTCCGGGGACATCTACGCTCTCAGCGTCTCCGGCAGTGACTTTGCCTATGGCGCCACGCCGGATCTGGCGGATTCCATGGAATTCACTGACGATATTTCCGGCAGTGCTGCCTATAAGAAGTACCTGGCAAAGACCGTATTTACACTGGGGAGGTAAAGCAAATGGAAGTGAAATGCAGACTCAACGGTGAGAATATTATTCTGCGCGGCGAGCCCACAGACCGCCTGCGGGATGTGCTGTACCACACCGGGTGCTACTCCGTCCGTGACAGCGACGATGCCGAGGGCTTTGCCGGATCCGATACCATTATTTTTAACGGCCAACTGAAGTACTCCAATTTTATCCTGCTCTACCAGGCGGAGGGCGCCAATATTAAAACGGCGGAGTCCCTGCTGGAAAAGGGCGAGCTGAACTATGTGCAAAAGGCCATGGTGGCTGCAGGCATCGTGCAGAGCGCCTATAACGCGCCGGCGGCGGCACTGATTCTCACCTGGCTGCTGGAAAAGCATCCCAATCCCACCCGGGAGCAAATCAAAAATGTTCTGACCGGCATTTTTATCCGTGACGCGGGCTACGAGCACTACTATTTGGCTGTGAAGCTGGCCTGCGAGCTGCGGGACGAGGGCGGGTTCAAGACGAAGATCGCCCCCTCCTTCCGCCCTCAGCTGGACATCATCGGTAAGCCTACCGGAAAAATCGATGGCGCGGCTCTGGTTTCCGGTGAGCCCGTATTTGTGGAGGACAAGGTCCCGGCCAATGCCTGGTGCCTGCATGTACTGCGCAGCCCCTTTGCCAGCGCCTATATTAAGTCTATCGATACCAGTGAGGCGGAGAAGTTGGACGGCGTGGCCGCCATTATCACGGCGGAAAACTGCCCGGATGTGTACTATATGCAGGCCGGACAGGGTACCCCCGAGCCGTCCCCCCATGACCGCCGCCTGTTTAACCGGAAGGTCCGCCATGTGGGCGACCGTGTGGCGGGTATCGTGGCCCGTACAGCGGAAATTGCCGACAAGGCTGCCGCACTTATTAAGGTGGAGTACGAGCCCACGGAGGCGGTGTTCACTGTGGAGGAGGCTATGGCCCCGGGGGCGCCCCTGGTTCACAACGGCCCTGTGCAATATAATGCCGGTGCCCCCGATGACCTGGAGGCGTACAACAAGCTACAGGGCGATCCTCGGGAGGGGAAGGTGGTCTATCAGTTCCCCCTGCACGCTGACATTCATAAGAACATCGCCGCGTCCAATAGGGGCGGTATCGGCGACATGGAGAAGGGCTTTGCCGAGGCAGATGCCATTGTGGAGCAGACCTACCAGACCAGCCAAATTCAGCACACACCACTGGAGCCCCATGTGTGCTATGCCCACGTGGAGGGCGGCCGATTGGTGCTGAACTGTGCTACCCAGGTGCCATACCATGTGCGCCGCATCGTCAGCTGGGTCTGCGGTATTCCCGAGAATAAGATCCATGTTATCAAGGAACGTGTGGGCGGCGGCTATGGCTCTAAGCAGGACATCCTGGTAGAGGAGCTCACCGGCTACGCCGCCTGGATTACCAAGAAGCCCGTGTATTACCGCAACACCCGGGCCGAGGAGTTCTATGCCAACTCCACCCGCCACCCCATGCGGGTCCATGTGAAGATGGGCGGCAAGAAGGACGGCACCATCACGGCCCTGTTCATGGAGGTCTGCGCTAATACCGGCCCCTATGGCAACCACTGCCTGACGGTGCCTATGAACAGCTGCTCCAAAACCATGCCCCTGTTTAAGGTGGACAACATGGCCTATGACCTGAAGGTGTACTACACCAATACGCCCCCGGCCGGTGCCTACCAGGGCTATGGTACACCCAAGGGCACCTATGGCATCATGATGGCCATGGCGGAGCTTGCCGACAAGCTGGGCATCGATTACCGCACCATGGTGGAGAAAAACCACGTGGAAGAGGGCTATATGCTGGAGATCCTCAAGGGCCTGGGTGAGGGCCGCGAGGGCGCTGTGGTGCCCGTGGGCTCCTGCGGACTGGACGAGGCTATAAAGCAGGGCTGCGACATGATCGATTGGGGCAAGAAGGAAGTGTCCGACGACCCCGATTGGAGAATCGGCAAGGGCTTTGCCATGATTATGCAGGGCTCGGGCCTGCCGGGCCTGGATCACGCCGAGGCCATTGCCAAGCTGGAGACCGATGGCACCGTTATCCTCAACAGCGGCGGCGCCGACCTGGGCACGGGCTTGGATACCATCTCAGCCAAGATCGTGGCGGAGGTGCTGAAGCTGCCCATGGACCGTATCACGGTGGTTTCCGGTGACACGGACTCTTGTGCCTTTGATACCGGCGCCTATGCATCCTCCGGCACCTTCTTCAGCGGCAACGCTTCTCTGGTGGCTACTACGAAGCTGAAGGAGCTGATTTTGAAGGAGGCCGCCCTGCAAATGGAGGAAAAGGTGGAGAACCTGGATCTCCGGGCCCCCGGCGAGGTGTACTCCAAGGATACCGGCGCTGCACTCTCTTACTATGACCTGGTGCATACCGCCACCAGCGGCACGGGACGCGGCCAAATGGTTGCCCACGGCAGCTTTGTCACCAACGCATCCTCCGTGCCTTACGGCGCGCACTTTGCCCAGGTGGCGGTGAATGTGAAGACCGGTGAAATTAAGGTACAGAAGTTCTATGCCCTGCAGGATGCCGGTACGCCCATCAATCCGGAGATTGCCCTGTGCCAGATGTACGGCGCGGTGATGAAGTCCATCGGACATTCTCTGTATGAGGATATGAAGCTGGATAAAAACGGCAAGTGCATCAACGCCAATCTTACCGATTACGGCGCACCCATGATCGACGAGGCTCCGGAGGATTTCAAGTCTGTCCTCATTGATGTGGACGATAAGTTCGGCCCCTACGGTGCCAAGTCCATTTCCGAGATTGCCTGTAACGGTGCGGCCCCCGCTATCGGCATTGCTATCCACGATGCCTGCGGCGTGTGGCTGCGCAGCTGGCCTATGACCCCGGAGAAGGTGCTGAAGGCTCTGGGTAAGATTTGATTTCATGCGAAAAGCGGAGACCCCTTTGGGGTCTCCGCTTTTACATCAAAAAGGGAAAAGGCGCCGGCCTGGAAAAACCAAGCCGGCGCCTTATGCCATTTATAGTATGAATCAGTGCAGATTCTCGCGGATGGTCTGGCACAGAGCGGTGATGCCCTGAACGATCTTCTCCTCGGGCATGCAGGAGTAGTTCAGGCGCAGGGTGTTCTCGTGGCCGCCGTTGGGGAAGAAGGAACCGCCGGGAACAAAGGCGACCTTCTTCGCCAGGCACTTCATCTGCAGCTCCTTGGCGTCCATGTACTCAGGCAGGACCACCCAGGCGAACAGACCGCCCTCGGGACGGGTAAAGGTGCAGGGCTCAGGCAGCTCCTTGGCCAGAGTCTCCAGCATCACGGCCCGGCGCTTCTTGTAGCACTCGCGGATGGTATCCACGTGCTTATCCAGATCGAACATATCGATCCACTTGGAGGTCTCCATCTGGCCGACGGTGGAAGCCTGCAGGGAAGCAGCCTGCTCCATGAAGTTGTACTTGGCCAGGATCTCATCGTCAGCGCAGACCCAGCCCAGGCGGTAGCCGGGAGCCAGGATCTTGGAGAAGGTGCCCAAGTAGATGACCAATCCCTTGGTGTCCAGGCTCTTCAGAGCGGGCATATACTCACCCTCGAAGCGCAGCTCGCCGTAGGGGTTATCCTCCACCACGGGGATCTCATACTTGTTCACGATGTCCATGAACTTGTGGCGGCGCTCCAGATCCCAGGTGCGGCCGGTGGGATTCTGGAAATCGGGAATGACGTAAATCATCTTCACCCGCTCGGTGGTGGCCAGGATCTTCTCCAGCTCTTCCATGATCATGCCGCCGTCATCGGTGGGGACCTCGATGAACTTAGGCTCGCAGGCCTTGAAAGCGTTCACGGCGCCCAGGTAGGAGGGGCTCTCCAGCAGCACCACGTCGCCGGGGTTCAGGAACACACGGGCGGAGAAATCCAGGCCCTGCTGAGAACCGGAGGTGACCAGGATATGGTCGGCGTCGGTGTGGATATTGTTCTTGGCCAGCATACGCTCGGCGATCTGCTCACGCAGGCGCGGGAAGCCCTCGGTAGTGGAGTACTGCAGGGCGGCGCGGCCATTCTCCTTGAGGACGGCGATGGAGGCTTCCATCATTTGCTCCACGGGGAACAGCTCGGGGGCGGGCATACCGCCGGCAAAGGAAATAATGTCGGGCTGTGCGGTGAGCTTCAGCAGCTCGCGGATCTCAGAGCCCTTCAGCAGATTCATTCTGTCTGCAAACTGTACCATAACTAAATCCTCCTCAAATTACTTTTCCTGTTCCATTTTTGCAAGCTGCGGAATTGGACCCGCATGATCTTACCTGTACTATTTAACCACATTTTCTCGCATAAGTAAACAAATGAAACGGAGAAAAACGCCCGAAACCCTTGAGATTGCTTATTTTTGGATGAATCACTAAATTTGTATAGGGTACATTTGGCAATTTGACTGTGTTCAAAAATTGACTATCTGGCAGGCCCGCTGCATATAGTTTTCTGAAGGGGGCGGTGCTGTGAGGGAATATCAAAAAGATCGCAGCCGAGAGGGGCGTGTGCGGCAAAAATCGGAAAAGCCCATGAGCAAACGGGAACGGCGGCGGTTGGTGCGCCTGTCTGTTAGCGGGATACTGCTGGTGCTGGTGGTGGCGGTAAAGCTGCTGATGCCGGATCTGGCCAATGCTTACAAGGATAAATTGCTGAACCTGATGGGAGAAGACACGGACATTGTAGAGGCGTTTTCCGCAATGGGAAAGGCTTTTTCCAAGGAGGGCGGCATCCGGGACACCCTGGAGGATGCGTATACAGCTGTATTCGGCGAGAAAAAACCGGAGGAGGCGGCGTCTCCTGCCCAGACGGCAGCGGCCTTTTCCGGGGTCTATACTCCGGAGAGTCTGCCGGAGCAGACGGCCCTTGACCAGCGGGTGCTGGGCTTTGCCTATGCCCCGCCCCTGGAGGGAACGGTGACGTCCGCCTTCGGCTACCGGCTGCACCCCATCGCCGGAGAAAACCGATTTCACTATGGAGTGGACATCGATGCAGAGGAGGGGACGGGCATCCGGGCCTTTGCGGACGGCGTTGTGGGCGTAGTGGCACAGAGCAGCGATTTGGGAAACTATGTGACGGTGGATCATCCCGGTGGATTTACGACCCTCTATGCCCACTGCAAGTGCATCACTGCCTCCGCCGGGCAGACGGTGCGCTGCGGTGCCATATTGGCCCAGGTGGGACAGACCGGTGCGGCTACAGGGCCCCACCTGCATTTTGAACTGCACTGGGATCAGGTTTACATAAATCCGGTTTACTATGTGGCGTCATAGAGGGGTGGCTGTGCGCGTTTCGCCCACGGCTGTATTACTGCTGGCGGTGTTTGCACTGGTGGCGCCGCCGGTGTGCCTGGCGGCGGTTTTATTGGCAGCGGGATGCCATGAGGCGGGGCATTACATGGCGCTGCGGCTGAGCGGCGGCAGATTGGCGGCGGTGTCCGTCTCGGCCTTTGGGGCGCAGATGCGCGTCCGGGACCGGTATCGGCTCTCCTATGGGCGGGAGGCTCTGTGCGTCCTGGCGGGTCCGCTGATAAATGGTACATTGTCGTGGCTGTTGAGCCTGGCTGGGGCGAGGAGAGAGGAACTGTATATTTTTGCCGGGGCGCAGCTGATTTTGGGTGTGTTCAACCTGCTGCCTCTATGGACTCTGGACGGCGGACGACTGCTGTGGATAGCGATAGCCTGGCTGACGGATCCATTTTTGGCGGACAAGGTATGCCGGATGGTAACGGCGGCGCTGCTCCTGGCCTTGGCGGCCCTGGGAATAGGACTATGGGTACGGCATCGGAGTGGATTTCTGCTGGTGGGCGTTGTGGGAATCATTTGCTGCACCGGACGGGAATTTATGCTTGCCAATCAGACCGGAAGGGGGTAGAATGTAAATAATCATATAAAATGGGAGATTATTGTACATTGGATAAGAGATTGGAACGCATTTTGCCGCGGGTACAGAAACCGGCCCGATACACCGGCGGCGAATATAATGCGGTGAAAAAAGATCCGGCGCAGGTGGATACGCGCATCGCCTTCTGTTTCCCGGATACCTATGAGATTGGCATGTCCAATCTGGGCATGCGGATTCTGTACGGCGTTATGAACAACATGGACGGCGTATGGTGCCAGCGGGTATTTGCCCCCTGGGGCGACATGGAGGAGGAGATGCGCCGGGCCCATATGCCGCTGTTTGCCCTTGAGAGCGGCGAGCCTATCACGGACTTTGACATTGTGGCCTTTTCCGTGGGCTACGAGATGGCATTCACCTCTATTTTAAATATGCTGGACCTGGCGGATATCCCCCTGCACAGCGCAGACCGCACGGGCCTGACTCCGCTGGTCATTGCCGGGGGCACTGCCATGTATAACCCTGAGCCCATTGCGGACTTCATTGATATCGTCAGCCTGGGTGAAGGGGAGGATGTGACAGCGGAGCTCATTGAGCTGCACCGAAAAGCCAGGAGAGAAGGCTGGAGCAAAGCGGACTTCCTTCGCAGGGCGGCCCAGGTGTCGGGGCTGTATGTGCCCAGCCTGTATGATGTGGAATATAACCCCGACGGCACCGTAAAGGCAATCATTCCCCGGGACGGTGCGCCCAAGGTGGTACGCAAGCGCATCGTGAAGGATATGGACAAGTCCTATTACCCCACCAAGACCATCGTCCCCTCTACGGAGATCGTACAGGATCGGGTGACCCTGGAGCTGTTTCGGGGCTGCATCCGGGGCTGCCGGTTCTGCCAAGCGGGGTATGTGTATCGCCCGGTGCGCAACCGCAGCGAGGAGCTGTGTGTGCGCTACGGCGTGGAGGCCTGCAACGACTCCGGGTACCAGGAGGTGACCTTATCCTCCCTCAGCACCAGCGACTATCCACAGCTGACGGAGCTGTGTGACGACCTGGAGGGATTCTGCCAGGAGCGTCATGTGAATTTGTCCCTGCCCAGTCTGCGGGCGGATAACTTTTCGATGAGCCTCATGCAGCGGTTGGCCAAGGGCCGCAAGTCCGGTTTGACATTTGCCCCGGAGGCGGGTACCCAGCGTTTGCGGGACGTCATCAATAAAAATGTCACCCAGGAGGAGCTGCTGGCCTCCTGCCGCACGGCCTTTGCCGGGGGATATAGCGCTGTGAAGCTCTACTTCATGCTGGGCCTGCCCACGGAGACAGACGAGGATGTGCTGGGTATTGCCGACCTGGCTGCCCGGGTCATGCATGCCTGGCGAGAGAGCGCATCCAACAAGCAGCGGGGGGTGCGCATTACGGTGTCTACCTCCTGGTTCGTGCCCAAGCCCCACACGGCTTTTCAGTGGGAGCCCCAAATTTCTAAAGAGGAATACCAGCGCCGAGTGAAGCTCCTGCGGGAGGCCATCACCACCAAGACTGTTACCTACAACTGGCATGACCCTGACACCAGCTTTCTGGAGGCTGTACTGGCCCGGGGAGATCGGCGCATGTGCAAGGTCTTGGAAGCCGCGTGGCGTAAGGGCGCGAAGCTTGACGCTTGGGAGGAGTATTTTTCCCTGGAACGCTGGATGGAGGCTTTTGATGAGTGCGGCCTGGATCCGCATTTTTACGCCAACCGCCAGCGGGAAAAGGACGAGATCATGCCCTGGAGCGTTATTTCCAGCGGTGTGACGGAGGAATATCTTTGGCGGGAACTGCAGCGGGCCAAGGCGGGCGTCACAACCCCGGATTGCCGCACCCACTGCAACGCCTGCGGGGCTAATCACTTGGTGGGGGGGACTTGCCATGTCTAAGCTGAGATTGTTATTTATCAAGGAAGGCCCGGCGGCTTACATCTCTCACCTGGATCTGCTGCGCACGGTGCAGCGCGTCTTTCCCCGGACGGAGCTGGACATCAAGCACAGCAACGGCTACCATCCCCATCCCATCATCTCCATCGTCCTGCCCCTGCCCGTGGGGCAGAGCAGCCAGTGCGAGCTGCTGGATTTTGAGGTGACCCAGGAAACCGATGGCCGAGGCATTGCCGAAAAGCTCAATGAGGGTATGCCTGAGGGGCTGCATGTGCTGGATTGCTACGAGGCCAAGCGCCCAGTACGGGAGCTGGCTGCGCTGCGGGCAGAGGTCACATTGGAATATGACAGTGGCATACCGGAAAATGCGGCTCAGCGACTGCAGGAGCTGCTGAGCCGCCGGGAGCTTATTATCCAAAAGCGCACCAAGCGCAAGGACATGGCGGATGTGGATATTGCGCCCATGATCCTTCGGACGGATTGGAGGGAAGGGGAGAACGCCCTGATAGGTACCGTCCTGGTCCAGGCACAAAATCCGGGTCTGAATCCTCAGCTGCTGGAGAAGGCTGTAGAGCGGTACGCCCCGGAGCTGGCGCCGGACTTCACCCGGGTGCGGCGGCTGGAGCTGCTGGATGCGGAGGGAAAAATTTTCCGCTGAAAACGAAAAAAATGCTTGCGCTCAGAGCGCAAGTGTGATATTCTATACTGGCGTAAAAAGGGCGGTCCTCTGCTGTCGGCGCTCCCAAAGTGAAACGGGCGCTGCAAAATGGCGGCATGAACACCTATATTATTAGGAGGAAATATCCATGGATCTCATCAAGGCTCTTAACGAGAAGCAGCTGCAGGCTGAAAAGCCCCAGGTCAATGTGGGCGATACCGTCAAGGTACACGTCAAGGTCAAGGAAGGCTCCCGTGAGCGTATCCAGGTCTTTGAGGGTACCGTCATTGCTAAGAAGCACGGCGGCATCGAGGAAACCATCACCGTCCGCCGCCTGTCCTATGGCGTGGGTGTGGAGAAGGTTTTCCCCGTTCACTCCCCCTCCATCGAGAAAATCGAGACCGTGCGCAGCGGTTTTGTCCGCCGCGCCAAGCTGTACTATCTGCGTGACCGGGTCGGCAAGGCCGCCAAGGTCAGAGAGAAGCTGTAAACAGCGAGCCGAAAACCGCCGACCTTTGTCGGCGGTTTTTATGTCTAAAACAAAGAGTCAGCAGACGAGCTTCTCGCCTGCTGACTCTTTTTGCAGTATTTGCAATATCAGATATACCGCTGAGTGTTCACGTCGAACACACCACGGGTGGTGATGCGCAGGGTGGGGATCACCGGCAGAGCCATGAAGCTCAAGGTCATGAATGGGTCGATGTCCTGAGACACGCCCAGGCGGAAGGCCTCATCCTTGGCACTTTCCAGGGCGGTGCTCACCATGACCAAGGAGTCATCGCTCATAATACCCGCGATGGCCAGAGGCACCTCGCCCAAAACCTTGCCGTCCTGCATCACAGTAATGCCACCGTGATTCTCCGCAATACGGTTGGCGGCGGCGGCCATTTCCTCCTCATTGGTCCCCACCACGATGATATTGTGGGAGTCATGGGAGATGCTGGTGGCCACGGCGCCGGACTTCAGGCCATAGCCTTTGATGTAGCCAAGACCAATGTGATGGGTGTTCTTATGCCGTTCGATAACGGCCACCTTCAGAATATCATACTCTACATCGATATGATCGATGTAGCCGGCATCCTCTGAGATAATTTCCCCGGGCACCAGGCCGATGATGGCGTGGGGACGGCCATCCTTAAAGTCCTCCGCTGTCAGCTTGCCCAGGTGGAAGGTATCGTGGGCGCGTTTGACCAGATAGGGGTCGATCTCCGGGGTGGGGAAGTCCCGCAGCTGGCCGTCGTACATCAGCTCACCCCGTTTATAGACCATCTCAATGTTAAAGTCATTGAAATTGTCGATGACTACAAAGTCGGCCAGGTAGCCGGGAGCGATGGCACCGCGGTTATTGAGCAGGAAGTATCGGGCGGCGGTGTGGCAGGCGGCCTTCACAGCGATGATGGGATCCACGCCCAGGGAAATGGCCTTCTTCACGATGTAGTCGATGTGCCCCTTTTCCAGCAGGTCATTGGGGTGCTTGTCGTCGGTGCAGAACATGCAGCGGTCCACATATTTGTCGCACAGCAGGGGGGCCAGTGCCTCCAGGTTCCTTGCGGCTGTACCCTCCCGGATCATGATGAACTGACCGCGCTTCAGCTTGGCCAGGGCGTCATCAATGTCGGAGCATTCATGGTCGGAATATACGCCGGCGGCGATATAGGCGTTAAGGTCGTTGCCGGAAAGGCCGGGGGCATGGCCGTCGATCTTCTTGTGATGGGCCTGGGAGGCCACGATCTTCTCCACCACCTGGGGATCGCCGTTGACGGTGCCTACAAAGTTCATCATTTCTGCCAGACCCTGGACCCGGGGATGGTCATAGAAGGAGTCAATGGCCCGGTAATCCAGAATGGCGCCGGACTCGTCCAGGGGCGTGGCGGGCACACAGGAGGGCAGCATGAAGCGCACATCCACCGGCAGATCCTCCGTAGCCTGGAGCATGTATTCGATGCCATCGGTGCCCATGACGTTGGCAATCTCGTGGGGATCGGTGATAACGGTGGTGGTGCCGTGGGGAAGGACCGCCTTGGCAAACTCCGTGGGGCTCACCAGGGAACTCTCCAGATGGATATGTGCGTCCAGGAAGCCGGGCAGCACGATCTTGCCGGAGACATCCATTTCCACCTTGCCGTGATATTCGCCCATGCCCACGATGAGCCCCTCCGCCACGGCGATGTCGCACTGGCTGAGCTCATTGGAGAAAACGTTGACATAGGTGGCATTTTTTAGAACCAGGTCGGCCGGTACCCGGCCGGCGGCCACGTCGATGACATGGAGCTTCTTGTTGAGCTTGCGGTTGATTTTACCGGCATAGCTTTCTTTCACGGACATAATTCGTTCTCCTTTCATACAGACGGGGAGGAGCCCCACAGCTTGCATCCGCTGGCATCCTGGCATCTGTTTTATTAATTCCTCATATTATCACAGCTTATTTCAAATGTCCACAAAAAAATAAAAAAAAGATGGCTGCATTTCAGCAGCCATCTTAAAAAATTACTTGATCGTTCCGTCGGCGTTGAATACCGGCAGGGGAGCCAGGAACTTGATGTCCTTGCGCTGGGCGGCCGCGCCCTCGGCCAGAGCGGCAATACGGTCTACCACGATGCCGCCCGCCAACTCCACCAAATGCTCCATAGCCAGCAGGGAACCGCCGGTGGAGATGACGTCGTCCATGAGCACGATACGCTTGCCGCGAATCATCGCCGCATCGTCACTGCCCAGATACAGCCGCTGAGTGCCGGCGGTGGTGATGGACTTATCCTCCACATGGATGGGGTCAGGCATGTAGACCTTTTCCCCCTTGCGGGCAATGAAGTACTTCTCTGCGCCGGATTGGCGGGCCATTTCGTGGATAAGGGGGATGCTCTTGGCTTCGGCTGTAAAAAGATAGTCATAGCTGCCGGGCTCCAAAAGCTCCAGCATAGCCTTGGCACAGGCCACGGTCAGCTCGGCGTCACCAAAGCAGATGAAGGCGCCGATGTGCAGATCGTCTGTCACCTTGCAGATAGGCAGCTCTCGCTGCAAACCAGCCACTGTCAGCGAATATGTATGCATAAAAAATTCTCCTTTTGCCCCAAAAGCACCCGACATAAGAAAAGCCCTTCCCGTAAGGGACCGGCTTGGGTTAGGCGCACTGTCGCATGAGGCGATTATTTTTTTTGGCTGTGGGTGGGAGGGCAATAAACCTTCCTTTATTATTATATATAAGAATTGCAAAAAGTCAATATGAAATCACCGCAGACACCGGTTTGCGCCGGAAAAATCCGGCAGCGGAAGGAGTATTTGCACATTGCACAAAAAAGTCAAGCTTTTTTTTACAATGGAGGGGATGTTTTTCCCGGCGAAACCCCTTGAGAAATACCGGGAATGGTGTTATCATCTTTATGTACGGGGCATGAGAGCCCGTCATATAAACATTCCAAATCGGAACATATTTTTGAGGAGGCAATTTATTATGAATGCTTATCTGGCCAGCGTCATTGAGAACGTTAAGGCGAAGCACGGTAACGAGCCTGAGTTTGTTCAGACCGTTGAAGAGGTTTTTTCCTCTTTGGAGCCCGTCATTGAGAAGCACCCTGAGTATGAGAAGGTCGATCTGCTGAACCGCATGGTCGAGCCTGAGCGTATGTTTACCTTCCGTGTTGTGTGGTGCGATGATAACGGTCAGTGGCACACCAACCGCGGCTGGCGCTGCCAGTTCAACGGCGCTATTGGCCCCTACAAGGGCGGTCTGCGTTTCCAGAAGAACGTGTACGAGGGCATTATCAAGTTCCTGGGCTTTGAGCAGACCTTCAAAAACAGCCTGACCGGCCTGCCCATCGGCGGCGCCAAGGGCGGTTCCGATTTTGATCCCGCCGGAAAGTCCGACGCTGAGGTTATGCGTTTCTGCCAGAGCTTCATGACCGCTCTGTATCGTTACATCGGGCCCGATGTTGACGTTCCCGCCGGTGATATGGGCGTGGGCGGCCGCGAGATCGGCTATCTGTATGGTCAGTACCGTCGCCTGAAGGGCGTGTGGGAGAACGGCGTTCTCACCGGTAAGGGCTTCTCCTACGGCGGCTCCCGCATCCGTCCCGAGGCTACCGGCTACGGTGCTATCTACTACCTGCAGGAAGTGCTGAAGCACGAGAATGACACCATCGAGGGCAAGCGCATCGCTATCTCCGGCTATGGCAACGTGGGCTGGGGCATCATGAAGAAGGCATCCCAGCTGGGCGCCAAGGTTACTTACTTTGCCGGTCCCGACGGTTATATTCACGATCCCGACGGTGTTATCACCGACGAGAAGCTGAACTTCATCCTGGAGATGCGCGCTAAGGATCCTATGCACTGCAAGCCCTATGCCGATAAGTTCGGCTGCGAGTTCGTGCCCGGTGAGAAGTGCTGGGGCGTCAAGGATGTGGACGTGTACATGCCCGCCGCTATGCAGAACGACGTTAAGATGGAGTCCGCTGAGAAGATCGCTGTTTCCGGCGTGAAGTACTACATCGAGGTCGCCAATATGCCTACCACTAACGATGCCCTGAACTTCCTGCGTCAGCAGAAGCACATCATCGTGGCTCCCTCCAAGGCTGTTAATGCCGGCGGCGTGGGCGTCTCCGCTCTGGAGATGGCACAGAACTCCGAGCGCTTGGTTTGGAGCGCCGAGGAAGTCGACCATCAGCTGCACACCATGATGGAGAACATCCACCGTGTGTCTGCTGAGGCTGCTGCCGAGTACGGCTTGGGTTACGACCTGGTGGCTGGCGCCAACATCGCCGGCTTCAAGAAGGTCGCCGAGGCTATGATGGAGCAGGGCTGCTTCTAATCAGGCTGCTTGCTTCCATAATAAATTACTGCAAAAAAGGAGAAGCCGAAAGGCTTCTCCTTTTTGTGCATTTTGCAGTAGATTACGCTAAAATGCTGGGAAATAATGGACATATTATTGACAAATCCTTAGCGATAGTTTACAATGAACTTGCGAGAGATCACAAGCACTGCTCAGGGAACCGATAGCGCACTGACCCCGGTATTTATGGCCTCGGCCGCAAAATCACCACACCACAACGAGGCCGGCCTTGGCTTCGTTGTGTTTTTTTGCGGAGAAAGGAGAGACTATGGAAGAAAAGACCCACAGAAATTCGTCGCCACTTATCATCATGACCGTTTTGGCGGTCATATTATTGATTGCGGCCGTGATCCTATCCGTGATCTGCGTCCGGCAAAGAAATATGCTGCGCTATAAATCCATCGTGACCCTCAGCATGGCCTATGCGTACATGCAGGAGGTGTATGCGGGAGTAGATGCATCGGAGCATCCCCAGGCCCATATGATCCTGCAAAGCCTGGAGGGCCTGGCGGATGATTTGGATGAACCGGCGCAGAGGGTGAAGGAGTTGGTCCACCTTTCCGTACAGGTCCTCTCTGAGGAAAACTTCCCAAAAGTGGTGCAGATCGTCCTGCCCATCCGTGTGGATTTCGACACGGAAAATAAAACCGTGTCCACAGATATGGACCAGCTGAACCGGGCCATCGACCAGCTGGAGACACTTGTAACGCAGTAAGCTCCTATATGGATATTACAAGGCCCTCCGGCTGAACCGGAGGGCCTTGTTTTTATAGAGTTTAATATTGCGAGACCAGCGCATCGGCTGGCTGCGGGAATATGCGCCTTTCTTTAGAGCTTGGAACGGGAGGACTGCTCTCCCACTATTCCCCCGGCCTTTGGAAATGACAGAGCTTTTTATATCCGCTTAAAGCGTATGGTAGAGCTTTTCCTGCTGACTTCCGGCAACTACGGCAAGGCCCCGAGATTTGAGGATAAATGCTATAATGTTGGCGTCCTGTAAAGCGGAATTGCTTTCCACTTGATTGAGAAAATAGGTATCCGCCAGGTGCTCCTGAATCAGCTGCCGTGCCACCCGCTCCGGCGTGGCGGCATCCTCCGGAGAGCAATCAGCCAGAGAACAGAACAACTCTGCCCGGTGTACCGCCTCCGCTACCGGGCGGTGCAGGCCCGAAAGACCCACCACGCAGATGACCTGACGGGAGCATGCCGGAATCACCGGCTCATGCTCCGCGTGGGCCTTCAGGGGGAGCTGGCGGGAGCCGTCCGCCTCCACCAATACGAAGTCTGCCAGGGAAGCCAGCACTTCATAGGGAATTCCGCAATCAACCAGCTTTCCGGTGGGGGAGCGCCCGGCAGCGCAGACGATACGGTTTCTCCTCAGGGCATCCTGCAGTGCTGGCTCTGTGGGATCCAGCACCGTGGGCAGGTCCCTATAGCCCAGAAAGTGGGTGCTGGTGCACAACAGCACCCGGCCCGGCAGTTCATCAGCCAAAGTGCGCAGCAGGGTGGTTTTTCCGCCACTGCCGATGATGGCCGTTACGCCGCGTTGAATACCCAGCAGGGGAGCAAGCTCCATCTCCGCCACCTCCTTTTTGCAACAGTATAGCGCACCTGCGGCCGGTTGTCCAGTTGACACAGGGTGCGCAAACGGGTAGAATAGGCATAAGAAAAGGAAAGAAGGGATTGTTATGGCTATTTTGATCCGCGGTGCCGGGGATATTGCCACGGGCATCGCTCTGCGTCTGTACCGCGCGGGTTTTCAGATCGTGATGACGGACCTGCCACAGCCTACCTCTATCCGCCGCACAGTGTGCTTTTCCGAGGCTTTGCGCCTGGGGGAGATGCTGGTGGAGGATGTCTGCGCCCGGCGAGCGGGTACAGCCCAAGAGGCCCTGGACATCTCCGCTGCGGGAGATATCGCTGTGCTGGCGGATCCGGAGTGCGCCCTGCTGCCCCAGCTGCATCCGGCAGCCCTGGTGGATGCCATTTTGGCCAAGCATAACCTGGGTACCCATCGAAACATGGCTCCGGTGGTTGTTGCCGTGGGTCCCGGCTTCACCGCTGGGGAGGATTGCCACGCCGCCGTGGAGACCATGCGAGGCCACACCCTGGGGCGGGTTATCTACTGCGGCTCGCCAATCCCAAATACCGGCGTTCCCGGCATCATCGGCGGTTACGGCGCCGAGCGGGTGATGCGGTCCCCGGCGGCAGGGGTATTCGAACCCAAAATGGAGATCGGTCAGATGGTGAAGGCAGGCGAAGTGGCAGCGGTGGTGAACGGCCAGCCCATGCTCTGCACCATCGACGGCTGCCTGCGGGGCCTTCTTCAAGAAGGACTAACAGTGCCTGCAGGCATGAAGTGCGGCGATATCGACCCCCGTTGCCAGCAATCCCACTGCTTCCAGGCGTCGGATAAGGCTTTGGCCGTAGGCGGCGGCGTACTGGAGGCATTGCTGCACTTCGGCTGTCGGCCGGATTGAGCTATAGTCCACCCAAAATGTCTGCCGAAAAAGGCAGACATTTTTATTGCAGGAGCATCCCCAATCCCACCAGCACACAGCCCAGCAGGAAAAACAGAACAAGCAGCGCCGCTGCGTTGCGCAGAAATTTTTTCCAGCCCAGCCGCTTCAGATCCATGAACGCATAGGGATACAGCAGCCCCGTGTGGCCGATGGGCTTTCCGCCGGTAGCCCGCAGCAGGGCATAGACGGTGTAAGCCAGGGGCAGCGTCAGCCACCACACGGCGCACAGCAGGGATAGCCCCGTTTTGTCCGCCAAAAACAGCCACTGGGCCACCACCAACAGCGGGGTCAGGTAATGCACGCAGATGTTACCAAAGCTGCCGCCGAAGTCGGCGAACCTCTGTCCCTTGCGCTTCTGCTCGGGTACCAGCACAAACTGATAGATCAGGTGCGTTACCCAAATGTACAGAGCCATGGCGCAGGAGAGCCGCACATCGGTCAAAACCGCCCACAGCCGCCCTCCGGGCCAAAAGCCCGCGCAAAGCAGCAGCAGCTCATACACGGTCAGCAGGAGGTTACTCTGATTCGTATAAAAACAGAACATCCCCGCCCGGATCCGCCCTCTGGGGATGAGCTGCGAATGCAACAAAAGCCCTGCGGTATTCAGCAAAAAGAGAAACAGCGCCGAAAGCTGTAAGCCGGACATTTTGAACCCTCCCTTATATCCGGTAGGTGGAGCAGTTCACCCGTCCGCCTGAAATGGTGATGATGCCATAGGTGCAGGGATTGCCCCGGCCGACGGAACCTGGATTCATCACCCACAGCGTTCCGTCATAGTCCACCAAGGGCCTGTGAGTATGGCCAAAGAGCAAAATCTGCGCGCCCATCTCCTTAGCGGCATAAATAGCTGACATGGTGCTTGCCTTTACATTCCTTGTGTGGCCGTGCATCATCAGGATGCGCACACCGGCATACTCTGTGAGCACCTCCGGAGTGTCCACCGCCCCCCAATCGCAATTGCCGGGCACGGTTTGCATGGGGATGGCCGGGAGCTGCCGGTGCAGTGCCTCCGCGTCCCGCTGGCAATCGCCCAGGTGCAGGATGATGTTTGGGTCCGTCAGCTCCGCACAGCGGGCCATATTTTCCACATTTCCGTGGGAATCCGATAAAACTAAGATCCGCATTGTGATCCTCTTTCCCTTCAGTATACCCGGATTATACAAGGAAACAGTTGAAAAAGCAATGATTTCCGGCTACAATAGGGAAAGAAAGGGGGGCGGCGCCCGTGTATGAGAGCATAGTAAGGCTGGACCTCCACGGCAAAAATGCCTATCAGGCCCGGGTGGCCCTGGATGCAGCGCTGCGCCGGGCCAAGGGCGGCACCTACCGCATCCGCTGCATCCACGGCTGTCATGGCGGCACGGTGCTGCGGGATATGATCCGCGGGGAATACGCCCGGCACCCCCGGGTGATCCGGCTGGAAGTAAGCGCCGACGGCGGCACCACGGATCTGGTGCTGCGGGAGCTGTAAGGAGAGATAAAAATGAAAAAAACCTTGACCGTGGCCCAGGTGCAGATGCCCGTGACCCGGGATAAGAGCGAGAATGTCGCCGCCGCCTGCCGCCTGATCCGCCGGGCCGCGAGGCAGGGGGCGGAGCTTGCCATGCTGCCGGAGATGTTCTGCTGCCCCTACGAAAACAGAGCCTTCCGCCCCTATGGGGAGCCCTTGGGTGGCCCGGCCCAGCAGGCTGTTTCCGCCCTTGCAAGGGAATTGGGAATATGGATCATCGCCGGTTCCCTTCCTGAGCTGGAGGGAGAGCGGGTATATAACACCGCCTTTGTTTATGACGATACCGGCCGCCAGGTAGCCCGCCACCGGAAAATGCACCTGTTCGATATCAGCGTGGAGGGGGGCCAGAGCTTCCGGGAGTCCGATACCCTGTCTCCGGGAAATGACGTGACGGTTTTTGACTCTCCCTGGGGAAAGCTGGGCCTTTGCATCTGTTTTGACCTGCGGTTTGAGGAGCTGGCGAGAGTCATGACCCTGCAGGGCGCCCAGGCTATTTTTGTTCCGGCAGCCTTCAATATGACCACCGGCCCTGCCCATTGGGAGCTGCTGTTCCGTCAAAGGGCGGTGGATAACCAGCTGTTCACCATCGGCACTTCGCCGGCCCGGAACGAACAGGAGACCTATGTGGCCTGGGGCCATTCGGTGATCTGCGATCCCTGGGGCAGCGTCCTGCACCAGTGCGGAGCGGGGGAGGAGCTGGCTGTGACGACTTTGGACCTTAAACGGGTGGAGTCTGTGCGGCGGCAGCTGCCCATTCTTTCTGCCCGGCGGGAAGATGTATATTCCATCGGCCAAAAGTGAGAGGAAGTCTGTGCTATTTATCTCTTGCGGTACTTTTCCCCTCGTGATATAATCATTAAAAGTCTGAAAAGGAGAAATGCACCATGATGAAATACACGGAAATGACCGCCCAGCAGCGCCAGGCAGAGTATGCCGCTGTGCTGGCGGAGTACGAGAAGCAGAAATCCTTGGGGCTGAAGCTGAACATGGCTCGCGGAAAGCCCGGCAGAGAGCAGCTGGATATGGTCACGGAGATGAGCAATATTTTGGTAAAGCCTGAGGACTTTATCTCCGACGGCATCGACAGCCGTAACTACGGCAATGTGGACGGCCTGCCCGCCGCTAAGGCCCTGTTTGCGGAGATTTTGGGCTGCAAGCCGGAGCAATGCTTCGTAGGCGGCAACGCCAGCCTTCAGCTGATGTATGACGCCATATCCAAGGCCTATACCCATGGCATGCTCCACTCCGAGAAGCCCTGGAGCAAGCTGGATAAGGTGAAGTGGCTGTGCCCTGCTCCCGGTTACGACCGCCACTTCAAGGTGACCCAGTCCTTTGGCGCGGAGCTCATTACTGTTCCTATGACGGAAAATGGACCGGATATGGACGTGGTGGAGGAGCTTATTAAGGACCCCACTGTAAAGGGAATGTGGAATGTGCCTAAGTACTCCAACCCCGATGGCATTGTTTATTCCGAAGAGACCATCCGCCGCATTGCTGCCATGAAGCCGGCGGCTCCGGACTTCATGCTCATGTGGGATAACGCCTACTGCATCCATGAATTTGATAGTGAGTTTGTTCCCTTCAACGACATTCTTTCCCTCTGCGCCGAAAACGGCAATGCCGATATGGTGTATGAGTTCGCCTCCACCAGCAAGGTTACCTTCCCCGGTGCGGGTGTGGCGGTCATGGCTACCAGCGAGGCTAATTTGGCCTACCTGGTGCCGCTGATCAATATTCAGACCATCGGCTATGACAAGATTAACCAGCTGCGCCACGTGAAGTATCTGCAGAATAAGGCACATACCCTGGCCCTGATGCAGCGCCACGCAGCCATTCTGCGGCCCAAGTTCCACGCCGTACTGGACGCCTTGGACAGCGAGATCGCGCCCCTGGGCATCGGCGGTTGGAAGCGTCCCGTGGGTGGATATTTCGTCTCTTATGATGCCATGCCCGGCACGGCCAAGCGCGCCCTGGCACTGTGCAAGGAGGCGGGCGTCACCATGACCGGCGCCGGCGCTACCTTCCCCTATGGTGTAGATCCCCAGGACAGCAACATCCGCATTGCCCCCTCTCTGCCTCCGGTGGAGGAGCTGCAGCAGGCCATTGCCATCTTCTGCCTGTGCGTGAAGCTGGCGGCTTTGGAGAAGCTGGGCGTATGAGGTGGCTGGCTGCATCAGACATCCACGGCAGCGCCACTGCCTGCCGCCGCGTGTTGGAGGCGTTTGAGCGGGAAAAGGCGGAGGGGCTCCTGCTGTTGGGCGACATTTTGTACCATGGACCCCGGAACCCTCTGCCCGAGGGCCACGACCCCAAGGAGTGCATCCGCTTGCTGAACGAGTACCGGAATCATATCGCCGCTGTGCGGGGCAATTGCGAGGCGGCGGTGGACCAGATGGTCCTGCAGTTTCCGGTGTTGGCAGAATATATGCTGCTGCGGCTGGGGAAAAAGCTGGTCTTTGCCACCCACGGGGATGTGTATAATCTGGAGCATCTTCCACCCCTGGCTAAGGGAGGGATTCTCCTCACGGGCCACACCCATGTGCCTGCCTGCGACGAATATCCGGAGTTTCTGTATCTGAATCCAGGCTCTGTGTCCCTGCCCAAGGACGAGCAGAAGCGCAAGGGCTATATCCTGCTGGATGATGAGGGAGCCGTATTCAAGGAGCTGGACGGCACGGAATACCATCGGTATCAATTTTAATCCCTGTCAGACTCATTAAGTTTTTCTGACAAAGGGCGGCAATCTGCTGCGTGTAGTGGGGTTTTAAAAAAACCAAAAAACAGCGGAGCCATGAAGTGACCCCAAAAAGTTAGACAAATATTTATAGCAGGAATTGTTCAAGCAGCCAAAGGGCTTGCTGTCTGTGAATTGCAGGCGGCAGGCCCTTCAGTTTTGCATGGATCCTGCGGTTGTTACAGGAATTCTGCTACTCCCTTTGGCATGGAAAAGCACCCCATTTCTCAGTACAAGTGTTTTGCCATACTTGTCTGAAAAATGGGGTGCAGCTCAACAGGATCGGAGCTTTATAGATTGTTAAAAGGGTTTTGCGGAGTTCGTGTTCGCAGACGCACAATAACGAGACTTATTCTCAAGATATGTGCATGAGCGAAAATATCGCATAGGCTGCCGGTGTGGAGATTTTTGCCGACGTGCGGGGTAATTATGCATGCAGCAGGCAGCAAGCCTTTTGCCGGAAGCTCGGAGTTTTTTGCAGGCTCTTATCAGCGGTGCAGCAGGGGCGACAGGGGCTTATAAATAAGGAAGCACAGAGCTGTATCCAGTAGGCCCTTGACCAGGGTGAAGGGAACATTGAACACCAGCAGGCAGTTCAGCAGCGCATTCTGCGTGGGCACATGGGACACGCCGCCCAGAATTGCCTCGTACATGCCCACAATAGCCTCCAGCGGCAGTTTATACAACACTACGTAGGCGGGGTAGACAATGAAATAGTTGGTGACAATGCTTACCAGCGCCATAGCGGCTGCACCGGCAACGGAGCCGACCAATGCACTCTTGCGGCTTTTATTGTGTTTATAGATGATGCCGGCCACAAATACGAATACCGCGCCCAGAATGAAGTTAGACAGCTCCCCTACACCGGCGCTGGAGCCGAAGGGCAGATGCAGCAGATTTTTTGCCAGCTGGATGGCCACGCCGTACACGGGGCCCAGGGAGAAGGTGCCCAGCAGGGCGGGCAGGTCGGAGATGTCCAGCTTGATAAACGAGGGCATCAGGGGGATGGCAAACTCCACGAATTGCAGCACGGCGGCTACAGCCGTCAGCATGGCCGCCACGGCCAGACGGTGGGTCTTTTGCTTTTGTGTCATAAAAAAATACTCCTTTCAATGTGTGGAACACCCGGAAACTGTCTTCCAAGGTGCACGCATTAAAAAGAGCATACCAAAATATGCCGTACACGCCTTCTCTCATCCAGACTATACTGTCGGTACCGGAATCACACCGGTTCGTGCAGCCCAGGGGGCCGCTTGCAGACTATACTGCCGGTGGGGAATCACACCCCGCCTCGAAGACAAATATTCGTTTGTTCACTGCTCAAAGTATATACCTGGTCTATAGAAAATGCAAGTAAAATTTTAGGCGAAAATTTGCGTATTATTTGCTATTTTTACAAAAAAGACTTTACAAAATCGAAAATGTGTTCTATTATAAGTGGGAAAGAGAGGGGATGCATGTGCGAGCCAGGCAAGTGACCTGCAGCTTCACCGGCCACCGTCCGGAAAAATTGCCTTGGGGAGAGGACGAATCGGACATTCGCTGTGCGCAGCTGAAGGAACGATTGTTTGATGCGGTGCTGGCAGCCTATGACCAGGGGTACCGGCATTTTCTATGCGGCATGGCCCGTGGAAGTGACTTTTGGTTCTGTGAGGCGGTTTTGCGTCTGCAAGAGATTCAAACGGATGTGTCTCTGGAGGCGGTGATACCATTTCTCGGTCAGGCGGATCGCTGGAGCAGGGGGGATCGGGCCCGTTATCAGCGGCTCCTGAACTGCTGCAATTACGAGACCGTTGTGCAGGAGGAGTATTCACCAGGCTGCATGCAGCGGCGCAACCGCTATTTGGTGGACCACGCTGCTCTGCTGATTGCTGTGCATGATGGCCTTCCCGGCGGCACACAAAAGACCATCGCCTACGCCATGCGCCGGGGCATAGAGGTTTTGGACATGCCGCCTATTTGTTAAAAAAACCTGTGATAGATGCAGGTAAATGCATTTTTCTATGGCAGCATGTGATGCATAAATATTTGCCCTATGGGTATCCTACCTTCAAGATAAGGAGGGGGTTACTTTGATGCAGCAGAATTTGCCCAGTGAGGAAGGGAAAAAGGACCTGGATCCGAAGCAAAAAACGGACAGAATCGTGGAGTTGGGCTCCTCCGTGGTGACCAATCACCACGGCACTATCCATTGCCTAACCATCATCGGGCAGATCGAGGGGCATACCAACGCACCGGATAACGCAAAGACTACAAAATACGAACACCTCCTGCCGCTCTTGGCTTCGTTAGAGGAAAGCGATGATGTGGACGGGGTACTGATCCTGCTGAACACCGTAGGGGGCGATGTGGAGGCAGGGCTGGCCATAGCGGAGATGATTGCCGGCATGACCAAACCCACGGCCACCTTGGTGCTGGGCGGCGGCCATTCTATTGGCATTCCACTGGCGGTTTCCGGCCGCATCAATATGATCGCGCCATCGGCCTCTATGACAGTGCATCCGGTGCGTATGAGCGGAACCATGATCGCTGCACCGCAGACCTACCGATATTTTGATAAGCTCCAGGAGAGCATCGTCCGCTTCGTGGCGGCACACTCCCAGATACGGGCGGAGACCTTTCGGGAGCTGATGCTGCGCACAGATGAGATGGCCAACGACGTGGGCAGCGTCCTCTATGGGGAGGATGCTGTGGCTCTGGGTCTTATGCAGCAGGTGGGCACACTGAAGGATGCTCTGGCGGCACTGTACCGGGCCATCGACGAGGATAAAAAGCAGCGAAATACAAATTGAAAAAACTTGATAAATAATTGCTGGCGCATAGGCGAAAGCCTATGCGCCAGCTTCGCATATTTTACTTTAAGAGCCGCTGCATATCCTCCGGCAGGGGAGCGGTGATGTCCAGCACCGCCCCCGTAACGGGATGCCGCAGGTGTACAGCGTAGGAGTGGAGGGCAGGCCGGGGAATGAGAGCTTTGTCCTCCGTACCGTAGAGCCAATCCCCAGCCAGGGGATGTCCTATTTCGGCCATATGTAGCCGCAGCTGATGGGTGCGGCCTGTGCGGGGCACAAGGCGCAGCAGGGATAGGCCGTTTCGCTGTGCCAGCACCTCATAGTCTGTATGGGCTGGTGCGCCCTGTGGGTCAATGTGCCGCTTGAGCAGAGAGTCACGGTCTCGGTCGATGGGCAGGTCAATGTGCCCTGATGTTGGCTCTGGTGTGCCGAGACAGATGCCCCGATATTCCCGATAGAAATCTCCGGAGTGGAGCAGGGCCATGCACCGGGCGTGGATATACCCGGATTTTGCTACCACCATGACCCCGGTGGTACCCCGGTCCAGGCGATTCACACCGTGATACTGGTCGCTGTTCAGGTAGTGTGCCACTGCTCCGGCTACGGTTACTGGCTCCTGAGTGAGGGCGGCACAGTGGACGGTGATGCCGGCAGGTTTATTTAGGATCAGCAGGTCTTCATCTTCCCATAGGATGGAGAGAGGAAAATCTATCGGGTGCAGGTTGGGGTTTTGACTGGGCGAATCGGATACATCTGCCGCAAGCCGATCGCCGGCATGGCATAGGGCGGTTACGGTGACCGGTACACCGTTGAGGGTTATTCCCCCCTCGCGCCATTTGATGGACTTGAGCAGGGAGGAGGACAGCGCAAAACGCTGGCGCAGCAGGTGCTTTACCATGGCGCCATCCTCCTGGGCGGTGACAATGTGTGTAAGGATTCTCATAAAGTGGAGCCTCCGGGGGTAGATTTTCTTGATCAATTATGATACCATAATTGAATCAAGTAAGAGAAGGAGCTGTTTTTTATGGCATCTAAAGTATATTGGGCAGATTTTCGGGCAGATTTCCGGGAAAATCTGCAGCAGAAGCTGACCCGGTTGATGAAAACCGCCGGCATGGGCGAAATTGACTTCGACAACAAATATGTAGCCATTAAAATGCATTTCGGCGAGCCGGGCAACCTGGCGTTTCTGCGCCCCAATTGGGCAAAAACCGTGGCAGATTTCGTAAAAGAGCGGGGCGGCAAGCCCTTCCTCACTGATTGCAACACCCTTTATGTGGGCGGCCGCAAGAACGGATTGGACCATTTGGACACGGCTATGCTCAATGGGTTTAACCCCATGACCACCGGCTGTCAGGTAATTATTGCCGACGGCATCAAGGGCAACGACGAGGTGGAGGTGCCGGTTGAGGGCGGCGAATATGTGAAAAATGCCAAGATTGGCCGGGCCGTCATGGATGCGGATGTGTTTATTTCCCTGACCCATTTCAAGGGTCATGAATCCGCCGGTTTCGGCGGCACCCTGAAAAACATCGGCATGGGCTGCGGCAGCCGGGCGGGCAAGATGGAGCAGCACAACGCTGGGAAACCTCATGTGGTACAGAAGCACTGCGTGGGCTGTAAAATGTGTACCAAAATCTGTGCTCACGACGCCATATCTGTGCAGGACCGGAAGGCAGCTATTGACCACAGCAAATGCGTGGGCTGTGGCCGCTGCATTGCTGTGTGCGCCCGCAATGCCATTACCGTAAATTTTGATGAGTCCCACACAAACCTGAGCCGTAAAATGTCTGAGTATGCCAAGGCCGTGGTAGATGGGCGGCCCTGCTTCCATATTTCCCTGATCATCGATGTGTCGCCCAACTGCGATTGTCGTGCGGAAAACGATGCGGCCATCGTGCCTAACGTAGGCATGTTTGCCTCCTTTGACCCGGTGGCCCTGGATATGGCTTGCGTAGATGCCGTGAACACACAGCCCATCCTCCGTGGTTCCGCTGCCGATATTGGCGACTGCCACGATCAAGATCACTTCCATTGCATTCATCCGGACACCGATTGGATGAGCTGCCTGGAGCATGCCGAAAAGCTAGGCCTGGGTACCCGGGAATATGAGCTTATAAAAATCTGACAGAATAATATCAGATAAAAGGCAAAGACACGTTTCAATATATGTGAATAATTTGAAAAGATTTTCTCTTTCGACAAAAGATTCTTGAAATTATTTGCAATTTATGTTAAAATTGGTTAACATAATTATTTGAGGCGCGGAGGAAGGAGAGGACGTGAAGCAGAAATTTGTTCCCGAATATGAAGGGGAGCTACGAAAGCATGCACTGCAGATTCCCCGGTGTATCAGTGAGTGCAGCGGTATCCGAGTGTTTGGGCGGCGTATTAAGTCCCTGGTTTTTTCCACGGATGTGGCTATTATCAAGAATATAAACGCCGATGCCGTAATTGCCGTATATAATTTTACACCCCAACCCAGCATTACGCAAGCCATTATCAGCGCTTCTGATGTGCCGGTGTTTGCCGGTGTTGGAGGTGGCTATACCAATGGGCAGCGGTCCGTGAATATGGCGGCGGCAGCGGAGCAGCTGGGGGCCTTCGGCGTGGTCTGCAACGCTATGATCACCAATGAAGCTATCCGCGATATCAAGAGCATGGTGGAGATTCCGGTGGTTTTCACGGTGGTGTCAGAGCATGTGGACCTGGATAAGCGGCTGGCAGCCGGGGCAGACATTGTGAATGTGTCCGGCGCGGCCAGGACACCGGAAATTGTGGCGGAAATTCGGGCGAAATATCCCGAGCTGCCGATCATTGCCACCGGCGGTCCTACGGATGAGACGATTCTGACGGCCATCCGGGCAGGGGCCAACGCCATTACATACACACCGCCCAGCAGCAAGGATCTGTTTGCCAGGGATATGCAGAAGTATCGAGATTGGTATGAGGCCCACCGCAGAGAGGTGGACGAGATACTTAATGAGGAATAAGGAAATCGGAGAGGGAAAACCTCTCCGATTTTTTTGCGTTTTTAAGCTCACATGGACAGATAGGCATCACACTTCTGGTTGGCCTGGAGGGCGATCTTCTCCTCGTCGATGGTGGCGAGACGGCCATGCTCTACGGTGACCTTACCGTTTACTACGGTATAGTCCACGGGACCCCGGACGCCCACAGTGCCCAGGACGGACTTGGGATCGTAGCAGGAGCCTACCAGCTCCAAACGGCGGCTGTCGATCATAAACAGGTCAGCGCACTTACCTACAGCGATCTGACCGATATCGTCCCGACCCAGCAATCGGGCGCTGCCCCAGGTGGCCATTTTCAGAATGTCGTAGCCGGTGGGAGCCTCACGGCTGGAGTTTAGCCGATGCAGCAGGAAGGCCACCCGCAGCTCCTCCATGAGGCTGGAGCCATCGTTGGAGGCACTGCCGTCTACGGCCAGGCCCACGGGCACGCCCAGCTTCAGCATCTCGGGGATGCGGGCGATGCCGGAGGAGAGCTTCATATTGCTGATGGGGCAGTGGGCAACGCCGGTGCCGGTTTTGGCCAGGATGCGCAGCTCCTCGTCGTTGAAGTGGATGCCGTGGGCAAACCACACATCCTCGCCGATCCAGCCCAGGCGTTCCATGTATTCCAGGGGACGGACGCCCTCACGTTGGAGCATGAAGTTCTCCTCATCCTTGGTCTCACACAGGTGAGTGTGTAGGCGCACGCCGTACTGTCGGGCCAGGATGGCGCTTTCACGCAGCAGGTCGGCGGAGACGGAGAAGGGGGAGCAGGGAGCCAGGGCCACCCGGTGCATGGCACCATAGGAGGGATCATGGTACTGCTCGATGACCCGTGCGGAGTCCTTCATAATCTCGTCCACGGATTGAACCACGCTGTCAGGGGGGAGGCCGCCGTCCTTCACGCTCAGGTCCATGCTGCCACGGCTGCAGTACATACGGATGCCCAGCTCGTCAGCGGCGGCAAACTGGGTGCCCAGCAGGTCGCCGGCGTGGGCGGGGAAAACATAATGATGGTCAAAGCAGGTGGTGCAGCCGTGCTTCATCAGCTCGCCCATGCCTGTGAGGGAGGAAAGGCGGATGACTTCACTGTCCAGGTTCTTCCATATCTCATAGAGGGTTTTCAACCAATTGAACAGCTCCATATTCTGCACCTTGGCAAGATTGCGGGAAAAGACCTGATAGAGGTGATGATGGGTGTTTACCAGGCCGGGGTAGCAGAGCATATGGGAGCCGTCGATGATGCGGTCAGCTGCGGCGTTGAGGCTCGCACCGATCTTTTCAACGAATCCGTCCTTGCATAGAATGTCCACGTTTTGAAGGACCTGGTCCTTGTCATCGCAGGTGACAAGCTGGGAAATGTTCTTGATCAGCAGGGTAGACATAGTTTATCCTCCTTTATTCAAAGAAAAAAGAGCAGGCCCTGTGCGGGCCTACTCTTTTTATACGGTGTCAGCGTTCCTCGCGGAAGTAGGAGAGACCGAGGGACGCAGGGGGCTGATCCTCCCGCTTCTTACGCAGGGAAACAACAATCAGCACCACCAGGGTGATGGCGTAGGGCAGCATCTTGTACAGCTCCTTAATGGCCATCTGACCGCCGGGTGTGGGCAGATAGATGTTCAGGATGTACAGGCCGCCGAAAAGGATGGAGGCCAGGATGCTGACATTGGGACGCCAAATGGTGAAGATGACCAGTGCAATGGCCAGCCAGCCGCGGTCACCGAAGGCGTTGTTGGACCAAACGCCGTTGGCGTAGTCCATAACATAGTACAGGCCGCCCAATCCTGCAATCATGGAGCCGATGCAGGTGGCCAGGTACTTATACTTGGTGACATTGATGCCGGCGGCGTCGGCGGTGGAAGCGCTCTCGCCCACGGCGCGTAGATGCAGGCCGGGACGGGTGTGGTTAAGGAAGTAGGAAGTACCCAAAGCCACGATGATAGCCAAATACGCCAGGAAACCGTAGGACAGGAACAGCTCGCCGAACCAGCCGGTGGTGGTGGCGCCGGGGAGTGTAGTCTTAAAGCAGATACTGGTATTGGTCAGGGCGATGGAGGGAACATTGCTGCCCGTGAGCTTGATGAGGGAGCCGCCAAAGAAGTTGCCGACGCCCACGCCGAAGGTGGTCATGGCCAGACCGGTAACATTCTGGTTAGCACGAAGGGTGACTGTCAGGAAGCAGTACAGCAGGCCCATCAGCAGGGAGCCCAGAAGGGAGCTGAGGATGGGGATGAGCACTGCCAGGAAGGGATTCAGCGCGCCGGATGCGGATTGCTCATAGAAGAACGCACCGATAACGCCACTGATGCCGCCCACATACATGATGCCGGGAATACCCAGGTTCAGGTTGCCGGATTTCTCGGTGAGGATTTCGCCGGTGCTGCCGAATAGCAGTGGGATACCCTGCATGACAGCACGGGGGAAGAAAGAAATAAAGTTAAAAGTCATCCGTTACGCCTCCTTCTTGCTGCTCTTACGCAGGGTGACCTTGTAGGTGATAAAGAACTCGGTAGCAATGATGAAGAAGAGGATGAAACCGGTCAGAATATCAGCAAAGGAATGGTTCAGGCCCAGGGAGCTGGATACCTCGCTGGCGCCGCGATCCATGGTCACCAAAAGCAGAGAGGCAGCGATCATGATAAAGGGATTGAACTTGGACATCCAGGAGACCATGACGGCGGTGAAGCCGCGGCTGTCCACGATGGTGGTGGTAAGGGTATGGTCGATACCGGCGGTCATCAGAAAGCCCATTATGGCGCACAGAGAACCGGAGAGAACCATGGTGCGGATGATGACCCGGTCTACCTTGATGCCGGCATAGCTGGCGGTACGCTGGCTTTCGCCAACCACGGCGATCTCATAGCCGTGCTTGCTGTACGTCAGATAGATGTACATGAGCCCGGTCATCAGGGCTACAATAAGGATGGGCAGCAGAAAATCGTTGCCAATGGAGGGCAGCCAACCAGCCCGGGTATCCTGGTTAATGATGCCGATCTTACCGGCACCCTTGGGAACCTCCCAAATAATGATGAAGTAGGAGGTGAGCTGCATGGCGATGTAGTTCATCATCAGGGTGAACAGGGTCTCATTGGTGTTCCACTTGGCCTTGAAGAAGGCGGGCAGAAAGCCCCAAATGGCACCGGCCACGAGAGAAGCAATGAGAGAGATCACGATCAGCAGAGGCGTGGACACCTTGTCACCCAGCAGGATCATACAGCTGGTGGTGGCCAGGCAGCCGATCATCGTCTGCCCCTCGGCGCCGATGTTCCAGAAGCGCATCTTGAAGGCGGGGGTCACGGCCAAAGAGATACCCAGCAGAACGGCCACATTACGGAAGGTCACGCCGATGCGGCGGGAGGTGCCAAATGCGCCGGAAAGAATGGTTGCATACACGCTGAGAGGGTTTTTGCCGGTGAGGATCGTGGTGATCAGACCACAGAAGATCAGCGCCAGCAGCAGGATACCGCCGCGGATCAGAAGCGCCTTGGACAGAGGCAATGTATCACGCTTAGAAATTTGAAATAGGGATTGCTTCTTATGCATCTTCCTTGCCTCCTTCCACGCGGGTCATCAAGGCGCCCACTTCGCGCTTGTCGGTCTTGCGGGCGTCTACTACGCCGGAGACTTGGCCGCCGCAAAGGACCACGATCCGGTCACACAGCTCCAACAGAACATCCAGGTCCTCGCCTACATACACAACGGCGACACCCTTCATCTTCTGCTCGGTGAGCAGGTTATAAATCGTATAAGAGGTATTGATGTCCAGGCCGCGGACAGCGTAAGCGGTCATCAGCACGGAGGGCTGCTGGGCGATCTCACGGCCCACCAGGACCTTCTGCACGTTACCGCCGGACATACGGCGAACGGGGAAGCTGGTGCTGGGAGTGACCACCTCCAGCTCCTGCCAAATGCGCTGGGCCAGTGCCTCAGGATCCTTACGATTCAGGAACACGCCCTTGCCCTTGCGCCAGGAGCGCAGCATCATGTTGCCGGTCATGCCCATGGAACCCACCAGGCCCATGCCCAAACGGTCCTCAGGGACGAAGCTCATGGCGATGCCGCTCTTGCGGATATCCATGGGATCCAGGCCCACCAGGTCTTTTTCCTCGCCGGTTTCCGGGTTATGGAAAAGGACAGAGCCGGACTTGATGGGATACAGGCCCGCAATGGACTCCAGCAGCTCACGCTGACCGGAGCCGGCGATGCCCGCGATGCCCAGCACTTCGCCGGCATTGATGGTGAAGGTGACATTGTCCAGGCGCTTGACGCCCAGCTCGTCGTATACGGTGAGATCCTTTACCTCCAGCCGGGGGGTAACATTCACCGGGTCGGGACGGTTGATATTCAGGGTGACACTGTGGCCCACCATCATATCGGTAAGGGACTGCTGGTTGGCATCCTTGGTCATCACATCGCCGATGTACTCGCCCTTGCGCAGCACGGCCACTCGGTCGGACACATCCAGCACCTCGTGGAGCTTGTGGGTGATGATGATAAGGGACTTGCCGTCGTTTTTCATGTTGCGCATGACGGCGAAGAGCTTATCGGTCTCCTGGGGAGTCAGAACGGCGGTGGGCTCATCCAAAATGAGGATGTCGGCGCCGCGAAACAGGACCTTCACGATTTCCACGGTCTGCTTCTGGGAAACAGACATATCGTAGATCTTCATGTCGGGGTCGATCTCGAAGCCGTACTTTTGGCAGATGTCCTTGACCTTCTGGCGGGCACTGTTCAGGTCCAGCTTGCCCTCCAAGCCCAGGATGATATTCTCCGTGGCGGTGAAAATATCGACCAGCTTGAAGTGCTGGTGGATCATACCGATGCCAAGGTCGAAAGCATCCTTGGGAGAGGCGATGGTGACGGGCTGGTCGTGGACATAGATCTGTCCCTCATCGGGGAAGTAGATGCCGGAGAGCATATTCATCAAGGTGGTCTTGCCGCTGCCGTTTTCGCCCAGCAGAGACAGGATCTCACCCTCGTACAGCTCAAGGTTCACATCTTTGTTTGCGATGACCTTGCTGCCGAAGCGCTTGGTGATGTTCTCCATTCTAATTGCGCATTTTTTTTCCAAGGCTGTCATCCTTTCTTTCGGCGCAGTTGGCTGCAACACCTCGTAAAACGCCGGGGGTAGATTCAATACGCTTTATTTTACCATATATGTAAATGGTTGTAAATCATATTTTGCAAAAAAATTGTAAGGTATATACAAAAAATGTTAGGTTACACAAGAATAAGAAACGGTCTTTGTGCGATTTGCCGATGGAGTAAAAAGTGAGGAAAAGGGGAGGATTTTGCGGCGAGAAATTTGCACCGCAGGGACGCTGCAGGAGGGGGAGTGCGAGGGAGATGCGGATTGCCACGGGTACCTTAAAACCAATCACGCAATGACAAGCTTTTGCGGGGGAGTGCGGCCGGATGGAGGAGCAGGTACAGGGCAATGGCAAAAAAGATGGGCTGCCGGAGCAGCCCATCTTTTGAATTATGCTGTAAGAAATTACATCTTGGTGTTCAGCAGGGTAATGCCATCGATCTGCAGATCGAAGTAAGGAGCGGAACGGTCGCTGGACTCAGCGAAGTAACCGTCCTTGATGGCCTCGGTGTCGCCGGTGTAGTTGGCATCGGTGTCAACATCGGCCATGTAGGAGGTGATGTGGCCATCGCCGTCAACCTTCAGAGTGTCGACCTTGAAGGCGTTCATCGTGTCGTCGGCACGGGTGGTGAAGGTGGAAGTATCGAAGACATGCAGCTCGCCCTTCTCCAGCTTGGCCTTAGCGGCCTCGATAGCCTCGGCAGTGCCCTTAGCGGCAACGGCGTCATTGATCTCTTCCAGAACCACAGAGCCAGTGGCCAGGGTGCCGGTCCAATCGGTGTCGATGGTCTTGCCTTCCATGACAGCCTTGATGGCATACTCATAGTAAGGAGCCCAATCGATGCGGGAGGAGATGATGTAGGTGTTGGGGCCGGCGTCCTTGGTGGAGCCGTTGTAGGAAACATTGGGGACCTTGGCGTTCTCGCAAGCGGTGGGAGCGCCGAAGGAGTCAGCGTGCTGGCTGATGATCTTGCAGCCATTGGCGATCAGCTGCTGAGCGCCTTCCTTCTCCAGAGCCTCATCGTACCAGCTGCCGGTGAAGGTAACTTCCATGGTGGCAGTGGGGCAGACAGAGCGAGCGCCCAGGAAGAAAGAGGTATAGCCGGAGATAACTTCCGCATAGGTGAAGGCGCCGACATAGCCGATCTTGGCATTGTCCTTGGTGACTTTCACGCCGTTGATCTCGGTGCCGTTGTCGATCATCTCATTGAGCTTCATACCGGCGGCAATACCGGCCAGGTAACGGCCCTCATAGATGGAAGCGAAAGCGTTGTGATAGTTCTTCAGACCCTCGGTGTGAGCGCGGGTACCGGTGGAGTGGCAGAACTGGACGTTCTCATACTTCTTGGCGGCGTCGATCATGAAGGGCTCATGGCCGAAGCTGTCGGCGAAGATGATGTTGCAGCCGTTCTCAGCCAGGTCGCAAGCGGTGTCGTAGCACTCCTGGCCCTCGGGAATGTTGGTCTTGAGGATGTAGTCAGCATCGGTCAGACCCAGATTCTTGATGGCCGCTTTAGCGGCGTTGATGAAGTTGAGGTCGTAGGTGGAGTTTTCGTCGTGCAGGGTGATGAAGCCGACCTTGACCTTGGCCTTGTCAGAGTCGTTTTCCTTCTTGCCGCAGGCGAACAGGCTCAGAGCCATGACCAGGGCGAGAAGCAGTGCCAGGAACTTTTTCATTCAATTTTCCTCCTTTTGAATATGTGACAGCCGAATGGAAGAAGAGTAAATTTTTCGACTGCCTGAACAACGGGTATGCGCCCGACATTCACTAAGTACAAAACCATTATAGCGTATGCCCCCCAAAAATTCAACCTGGAATTTCATTTTTACCAAAAAAATTTTTTTGAGAGCCGAAATTATTTGTGATATATGATAAAAATTGTGAAAAATGCCATAAACAGCCTGACGAAATTTGTTTAAATTGGGAATAAAAAAATGACACCGGGGATAACTCCGGCGTCATTTTTCAAAAAGAAAATTTTCAAATAGCTGCTTGCAAAGCAGCTTACTGGTGGATTCGGGTACCGTTTTTACCGGCGATACCATGGCAGCCATGACGCTTTTTGACAAAAGCGGCCTATGATTTCATGAGACTATCGAAAAAACCTCCGGTTTTTCCGACAAAAGGCTTGCAGTCTGCTGCGCGCATAATTTTGAGCCATTGGCTCAAAATTCCACACTGGCAGCCTGAGAGGTATTTTTCCCCACGCACATGTCG